>C688J18823_10000685_pt1 | contig 19974 bp, 18 predicted proteins | sample HopSoiMetagenom1_FD_18823 | JGI IMG/M metagenome (IMG submission 18823) | reverse complement strand
GATGCAGTTACAGTCCGGGCCATGGCGATCCACCAGAGCAGCCCGCAGGCCAAGGAGATGGCGGACGAGTCGATGGTCCGCAACCTCACCGCGCAGGCAGAGGCCATCTGGCCGCAGGAGGAACCCATCTTCGCGCGCCATCCGCTGCGCAAAGCCTCCCTCGTCCTCGACGTGGGCTGCGGCACCGGCGAGATCACCGCGCGGCTGGCGGAGCGCTTCCCCGAAGCCAGCTTCGTCGGCGTGGATCTGGAGGAGCCGCACCTGGACCGGGCGCGCGCCAAGACCGCGCGCTTCGGCGACCGCGTGCGCTTCCAGCGCGAGGACGCGCTGCACCTCTCCTTTCCCGACGCCACCTTCGACCTGGCGGTGAGCCGGCACGTGCTCCAGGCCGTCTCCGACGCGCGCCGCTCTGGAGGAGATGGTCCGCGTGCTCAAGCCGGGCGGCCGCCTGCACGTCATCGCCGAGGACTACGGCATGCTCTGGTGCCACCCCACCGAGAGCGACTCGGACAGCTTCTGGCAGGTGATCCCGCAGCGCTACGGCGCGGCGGTTGGCTGCGATCTGCACGTGGGCCGCAAGACCTTCACCTATCTCCACGACCTGGGCCTCAAAGACATCAAGGCCGACTACGTGGTGCTCGACACCCTGCGCGTCCCCCGCGAGACCTTCGCGCGCATCTGGGAGGCCTGGCGCGACGGCTACACCGACTCCATCGTGGAGCAGGTGAAGGTGCCGCGCCCACAGGCGGAGCGCCTCTGGCGCGAGATGATCGACTCCGTCCGCGATCCGCGGGGGTATGCGCTGGCAGGTGCCTGTATGGACGGCGCAAAAGTGACCTGACCGGGCCGGCACGTTAGGCTCTTGCACAGGTGCCAGCGCGTTCCGACAAGCCCGGTTTCCTGCGCACGATCATCGCCTTCCTGGTGGTGGCAGCGCTCGCCTTCGTGGGCATGCTCGACTACGTCACCGGCCCCTGGGTGTCCTTCGCCCTGCTCTACGTCCTGCCCGTCCTGGGCGCCGCGTGGTGGCTGGGCCGCGGCCCGGCGCTGCTCGCCGGCATGACCGCCGGCATCGCCTGGTTCGAGGCGGAGGCCTGGGGCCACCGCGGCGAGCCCACGCGGTATCTGATGTGGAACTCGATGAGCCGCCTGCTCATGCTGGTGGCGATGGCCGCGATGGTGGTGCGCATCCGCGACGACCGCCGCCGCCTCAAGCAGGCGAACGCCCGCCTGGGCGAATTGCTCGACGGCGCGGAGAAGCTGGCCCGCACCGATCCCCTCACAGGGCTGCCCAACCGGCGCGCCTTCCTCGAACGCGTCTCCGAGGAACTGGCCCGCGCACAGCGCGCCGGCGATCCGGTCTGCATCGCCTACCTCGACGTCGACAACTTCAAGCACCTCAACGACAAGCGCGGACACGTCGAGGGCGACGAGTTCCTCAAGCGCGTGGCCAACGGCATCCGCGACACGGTGCGCACCAGCGACGTGGCGGCGCGGCTGGGAGGCGACGAGTTCGCGGTGCTCTTCACCGACGCCAAGCGCATCGCGGTGGAGGCCATGGCCCAGCGGCTGCTGGCGCGCATGCGCGCACTCGGCGACCGGTACCCGGGCATGAACCTGGGCGCCTCGGTGGGAATGGCCTGGTTCGAATCCCCGCCCGACGCGCCGGAGAAGCTGCTCCACCGCGCCGACGGCGCCATGTACTCGGCCAAATCCGCGGGCAAACACCGCTTCGCCCTGTGGACCGGCGACGCGGACAAGCCCGTCCTCCAATCCTGACCGCAACTTCGGATCAAGGAAGCCATTCCTTGATTTGTCCCTCCTGCGCGCTATCCTGCGCGGCCCTTGGAGGTCAAAGAATGCTGGTTTCGCTGATGGCCGCGCTTTTGGCGGCGGCTCCCGCGCATGGCGCCGACAAGGCGTTCCCCTTCCCCCTGGAGGTCCACGCGCTGCCCAACGGCCTGCGCGTCGCCTTCATCCAGTACGACTCGCCCGGCCTGGTGGCCTACTACACGCTGATGCGGGTGGGCAGCCGCAACGAGGTGGAGAAAGGCCGCTCCGGGTTCGCCCACTTCTTCGAGCACATGATGTTCCGCGGCACGAAGGCACACCCCGCGCAGGACTACAACGACACCGTCACGCGCCTGGGCCTCAACACCAACGCCTTCACCAGCGAGGACATGACCGTCTACCACCTCTACGGTCCCTCCAAGGCGCTGCCCACCATCATCGAGTACGAGGCCGACCGCTTCCAGAACCTCTTCTACGACGAGCCCGCCTTCCGCACCGAGGCAGGCGCCATCCTGGGCGAGTACATCAAGAGCGCCTCCAATCCCGAGCAGAAGCTCTACGAGAAGATGATGGAGACGGCCTTCACCCGCCACACCTACGCGCATACGGTGATCGGCTACCTCAAGGACATCGAGAACATGCCCTCGGGCTACGAGTACTCGCGCGAGTTCTTCCGCCGCTACTACACGCCCGACGATGCCATCATCTTCGTCGCCGGCGACTTCGACAGGAAGGCCACGCTGGCCGCCATCGAGAAGGCGTACGGCGGCTGGAAGGGCAAGGCCGATCCGATGCCGGTGCCCGCCGAGCCCAGGCAGCGCCAGAGCAAGCGCGCGCAGGTGGCCTGGGACAAGCCCACGCTGCCGCGGCTGTGGATCGCCTGGCACACCTCCGCCGCCAGCGACATCCGGAATGCGGCGCTGCAGAACCTGCTCAACGCCTATCTCTTCGGGCCCACCAGCCCGCTCTACCAGGACCTGGTGCTGGGAAAGCAGCTGGTGGATTCGATGTACCCGACCTACGGCGATCACCGCGACCCCAACCTCTTCGGCGTTCTGATGCGGGTGAAGGACGCGAAGAGCCTCAAGGCGGTGGAGCACGCCGTGCTGATGGACATCAAGTCCTGGCCGGCGGGAAGCTGGACGCGAAGCGCTTCGAGGCGGTGCGCTCCAACCTGCGCTACTCGAACATCATGGGTCTCGATACCGCCGACGCCGCGGCAGTGAGCGAGGCGGTCAACGCGGCGCTCACCGGCGACGTGAACTACCTCAACAAGGAGTTCGACGCGGTGGCGCAGCTGCAGCCGAAGGATCTCCAGGACTTCGCCAAGAAGAACTTCATGGACCTGAACCGCACCACCGTGACCCTGACCTCCGCCACCAAGGTGGGTGCGCGATGAGGCGCTCGGCTCTTCTGGGCGTGACAGCTTTGATGGTGGCGTGCGCACAACAGCAGCAGAGCGTGCGGTCTCCAGAAACGGCCGGAGCGCCCGCCGCCGGCAGCGTCGAGACCCCATCGCCGCGCGCTGCCGACGGCGGCGTCATCGCGCCGGGGCAGGAGACGCACAAGCCTGCGCAGCACGGGGCCGCTGCCGTCCCGCCGAGCACGAGACGGCGCAGAGCGCCCCGGCGCCGGCGCCGGCGCTGACCAAGGTGGGCTCCGGCATCTCCTTGCTGGAGCTGCCCGCCACGCAGAACGCCATCGTCAACGTGCAGCTCCGCTTCCGTTCCGGCGCAGTCGACGATCCGCCGGGCAAGGCGGGCCTCACCGCCCTCACCGCCCAGGTGATGGCCGAGGGCGGCACGCAGGCGCTGAGCTCCAAGCAGCTGCTCGAGGCGCTCTTCCCCATGGCGGCCGAGCTGGACGTCCGGGTGGACAAGGAGATGACCACCTTCATCGCCCGCGTGCACAAGGACAACCTGGGCAAGTTCCTGCCCATCCTCACCGACGTGGTGCTCCATCCCCGCTGGGACCCGGCCGAGTTCAAGCGCCTGCGTGAGGCGGCGGTGAACGACGTGGAGAAGCGCCTGCGGCAGGGCGACGACGAGAACCTGGGCAAGCTCTCGCTGGAAGAGCTGATGTTCCGCGGACCATCCCTACGGCCGCATCAACCTGGGCCACGCCGCCGATCTGAAGTCGCTCACGCTGCAAGAGCTGCAGACGCAGGCCGCCCGCGCCTTCACCGGCGACCGGCTCACCGTTGGCGTCTCGGGCGGCTATCCGGCGGGCCTGGGGCAGCAGATCGCGCAGACGCTCTCGGCGCTGCCCGCGCTGTCGCAGCCGCCACCCGCAGTGCCGCTGGAGAGGCCGCACGGGCCGCGCTTTCTCCTGGTGGAGAAGAACTCCGACTCCACCGCCATCTCCATCGGCATGCCTTACGGGCTCTCGCGCAAGGATCCGGACTGGCCCGCAATGTCGGTTGCGCGCAGCGCCTTCGGCGAGCACCGGCAGTTCAACGGCAGGCTGATGCAGCGGCTGCGGGAGCGGCGCGGGCTCAACTACGGCGACTATGCGTACATCGAATACTTCCAGCAGGAGGGCGGCGACGCGGCCTCCGCGCAACTGGGCCGGGCGCGCCACCAGCAGCAGTTCGCCATCTGGCTGCGGCCGGTGCGCGACGACAACCGGCTCTTCGCGCTGCGAGCCGCGCTCTACGAGCTATCGCGTAGCCTGAAGGACGATCCCTTCACGCCCGAGGAAGTGGAGCAGACCAAGGGATTCCTCGACGGATACATCCTGCTCTTCGATCAGACCGACGCGCGCAAGCTGGGGTACGCGCTCGACGACGCCTTCTACGGGATGAGCGGCTTCCTCGCCTCATGGCGGGCGGCGCTCCACGGCGTCACCGCCGAGCAGGTGAACGCGGCCTGGCGGAAGTGGATCGATCCGTCGAAGCTGGAGATCGCCATGGCCGGGAAGGGAATGGCGGCGGTGAAGAAGACCATCCTCGCCGGCGAGCCCACGCCCATCACCTACCAGAAGGACGCGCAGGGCAAATCGCCGGAGAAGTCGGCGGCCCAACTCGCGACCGACAAGGAAATCGAGCAGTTCCCCTTGGGCGCGCAGGGCGACGCCGACGTCCAGGTCGTCCCGGTGGACCAGATGTTCGAATAGAAAAGCGAGAGCCTTCAGCGGACCGCGAAGGCGCGTTTCGACGCTGGGGTGCGGGCCATGGCGATGGCCTTCTTCTTGTGCTGGCGCTTCTGTTCGATCTTCTGCTGCTGGGCCATCGCCAGGCGGTGGATCTCCTCCACGTGCTCGTCGGTGACCTTGCAGGCGATCTGCTCGGCGCGGTTGTGCCGGTCCACCAGCTCGCCGTAGGTGGCGATCTCCGCTTGCCCCTGGTGCAGGTCCGCCTCCAGCTTGTCGAGCTGCCGGAGGATGCGCGCGGAGCGCTCCATCGCCTCCGATTGGCGCGGCAAAGGTGCGGTGCGGACGCACGCCGCCGAAACTCCCAGCATCAGGATCAGGCCTCCCCGCCGCATCGCCGCCCCCCTCGCCATGCGACGAAGGGTGGGCAGCGCCCGCCCGCCCGGCAAGCTCCGACATGTAGGGAAAGGTCAGAAAGCGGCCAGAACCGGCAGCTTACGTGTGCGGGACGGCCTTGAGCACGGCCTTGCCGGCCTTGATCACGACCTTGAACTCGATGTTCTTGGCCTTGTGCTTCTCCAGAAGCTGCGGCACCTGCGCGCGGATGCGCGAGGCCACCGAGTCGAAGGAGAGGCCGTCCACCGACTCGCCGCAACGCCGGCGCGCGACCAGATAGGTGTCATAGAGTCGACGCAGCTTGTCGTCGGAGATGGCGGCCGCGGGGGCCGGAGCGGCCGCCGGCTTCTTGGGAGCCTCGTGCTCCTTCATCCGCATCTTGGCCTTGAAGACGTCGCGCTTGTAGGTGCCGTCCTCGATCTCGCGCAGCGTCCGGTCCCACATGCGCTCGAAGGAGAGCAGCTTTGCGAACAGCGTGTTGATCCTGAACTTCAGCGCGGTGTTCTTGATCAGCGACTCGCGCAGCTCGCGCGCCTTGTGCGAGATCCGCTTGCGCTCGTGATCGGGCGGCCGGCGATCGATGCCCAGGAAGTACTTCTCGTAGGAGACGTGGAGGCCCGTGATCCCCTCGTCCAGCGCGTCGAGCTCCTCCGCGTACTTTTCCTGGGGAAGCTGCTGCGTTTCGAAGGGCGCGGCCACGGGAAAACTCTATCACGCCGCCGCGGGCACCTGCGCCGTCGCCGACCGCCGGCTCTTCGTCACATAGATGACGACGCCGGCGGCAAAGATGCCCACGCTGATCAGCTCGGAGGTGGAGAGGTTCCACCATGCGTGCCGCGCCCACCCGCCCAGGAAGTTGAAGACGCGCCCGCGCTCCTCGTCGCCGCGGAAGGTCTCCACCAGGGCGCGCAGCGGCGCGTAGAGCATCAGATAGAGCGCCAGCAGCTCGCCATTGAACCGCTTGCGCGAGCGCCAAAAGGTAAGGCCAAGGAAGAGCAGCGCGCACCCCAGCGCCTCGTAGAGCTGCGTGGGGTGGATGGGCACGGTGGTGGCCGCGCCTGCCGCGATCAAATGGTTGGTGGCCTGCGACTGGTACGCCAGCGACTCCGGCGGAAAGCGCGCCGCGAACGCGTAGTGCGGATCGCACGCCTCGCCCCAGCAGCAGCCGGCGGAGAAGCAGCCCAACCTCCCCAGCGCCTGGCCGATGGCGATGGTAGGCGCCAGCGCGTCGGCGTAGGGGAAGAAGCTCATCTCGTGGCGGCGCATGTACCAGACGGAGAAGACGATGGCGCCGAGGAACCCGCCGTAGAAGACCAGCCCGCCGTTCCAGAACTGGAAGATGCCGCCGATGTCGTTCTTGTACTCGTCCCAGTTGACGATGATGAAGAGGATGCGCGAGCCCACCATGGCGGCGATGAGGATGCCGAAGGACAGGTCCATCACCTTCTCGCGGGAGAGGCCGCTGCGCTCGGCGGCGCGCGCCGCCAGGGTCATGGCGGCGAGGAATCCGCCGGCCACCAGGATGCCGTAGGTGTGCACCGGAATCAGGAGCGGGCGTTGCAGGTGCACGATGTTCTGCCCGCCGATGGCGCGGACCGCCACGAAGAGCACCGCGGCCGTTCCCGCCGTCCAGATGGCGAAGGTCTTGAGCAGATCCTTCTCGCCGGCGGCGCGCGCGGAGCGCACCTGCCAGGCGCCGGAAGCGGCGGAGACGGCCAGCCAGACCACGAGGCCGAGCGAGGTGGGAATGGTGATGGTGAACAGGACCGGAAGCATCAGGCCTTCCTCGCGGCGGGGGCCGCGTTCTTGGCGGCCGCAGTCTTCTTGGCGAACAGCATCTCCAGGAACAACATCGCAAGCCCCACGGTGATGCCGCTGTCTGCCACGTTGAAGGTGGGCCAGTGCAGCGAGGGCCGCAGCCAGTTGGGGTCGAACCAGTGCCAGTCGATGAAGTCGATCACATAGCCGCGCAGCACGCGGTCGAGCGCGTTGCCGATGGCGCCGCCCAGCACCAGGGCGAGCGCGACCTGGAGGTAGCGCTGGTCGCTGCGCAGCTTGCGGTAGTAGGAAAAGATGAAGATCACGGCGGCCAGGCTCACCAGATAGAAGAAGGGCACGCGGAACTGCTCACCCGCACCTGCCAATACGCCCCAGGCGGCTCCGCGGTTCTGCGTGTAGCGGTTCTGCCAGAACGGCGCCACCGTGACCGGCACCGGATCTGCAAGACCGCGCTCGAGCAGGTTCTTCTGCGAGACGAAGGCGGAGACCTTTTCCTCCAGCGTGTGGGCGCGGGCGGCGGTGAACGCAGCCGTCAGGTGCTCCACGGCCAGGTACTTGGTGACCTGGTCGGCCACGAACCAGATCCCCGCGATCAGCGCCAGCAACTTCCACTTGGACTGCATCAACCCTCGCTCACCGCGCGCCGGCAGCGCGCGCACAGACCTTCGTCTCCCACGTCGGGGAGCGCCCGCCAGCAGCGGTCGCACGGCCGATGCGGGCTCTTGCGCACTTCGGCAGCCGCCGTGTCGCCCGCGCGCAAAGAAACGCTGGCGCAGAGAAAAAGATCCCCCAGCTGCTTCTCGTAACGCTCGGCGACCTCCCGGGCCATCCCGGAAGGCACGGTGAGCGTCACGTCCGCCTCGGTGGCCTTGCCGATTTCCTTGGCCGCCCGCTTCTGCTCCAGCGCGAGGTTGACCACCGCGCGCAGTTCGCCGAGGACGCGGAACTCCTCCTCCAGCGAGTCGGAGACGAGCGCCGGCTCGGCCGCTGGGAAGCCGGCCAGAAAGACGCTCGCCGCCTCGCGGCGCGGCACGTAACGCCAGGCCTCTTCCGAGGTGAAGGAGAGCACCGGCGCCAGCAGCCGGCAGAGGTCGCGCACGATGCGGTAGAGCACCGTCTGCGCCGCGCGCCGCTCCGGCCAGCGCTTGCCCGAGCAGTACGTGCGGTCCTTGAGCACGTCGAAGTAGAAGGCGGAGAGGTCCATCGTGCACAGGTCCACGGTCGCCCGATAGACCTTGTGGAACTCGTAGGTGTCGTACGAGGCGATCACGGAGGCGCGGTAGCGCTCGAACCGGCTCAGCGCCCAGCGGTCCACCGGCAGGAGCGCTTCGGCCGGGACGCTGTCCTGCGCGGGATCGAAGTCGAAGAGCTGCGAGAGGCAGTAGCGCAGCGTGTTGCGGATCTTGCGGTAGCTCTCCGTGAGCGTCTCGACGATGGAGTTGGAGAAGCCGACGTCGTCGCGGTAGTCGGACCCCGCCACCCACAGCCGCATCAGCTCGGCGCCGTACTTCTTGAGCAAGCCTTGCGGATCGGGCGCGTTCCCCATCGACTTGGACATCTTGTGGCCGTGGCCGTCGACCAAAAACCCATGCGTGAGCAGCGCCTTGTAGGGCGGCTCGCCGCGCGTGGCGATGCCGATCATCAACGACGACATGAACCAGCCGCGGTGCTGGTCCGAGCCTTCGAGGTAGAGATCCGCCGGCAACTTCAGATCCGGCCACACGCCGCTGCCCAGCACGGCCGCGAAGGAGGAGCCCGAGTCGAACCAGACGTCGAGGATGTCGGTCTCCTTCTCGAACTCCGTCCCGCCGCACTTCGCGCACCTGGTTCCCGCGGGCAGGAGCTCGCGCGCGGAGCGATCGAACCACGCATCCGCGCCCTCCTTGTCGAAGGCGAGCGCCACGTTCTCCATTGCATCGGCCGACACCAGCGGCTCGCGATCCTTCGCGCAATAGAAGACGGGGATGGGCACGCCCCAGGCGCGCTGGCGCGAGACGCACCAGTCGGGCCGCCCTTCCACCATGCTGCGGATGCGCTCCTTGCCCCAGGAGGGGATGAAGCCGCCNCGCGCGGCGATCTCGTCGATGGCCTCCAGCGCCGCCTTGCGGATGGTGGTGCGGCCGCGGCGCGGCAACTCGATGTCCAGGTCGAGGCCGATCCACCACTGGTCGGTGGCGCGGAAGATGACCGGGTTCTTGCAACGCCAGCAGTGCGGGTAGCTGTGGCGGATCTGCCCCGCCTTGCCGCCCTGGTTGAGCAGGACGCCGGCGCCCGCCAGCGCCTCGACCACCTTGGGGTTGGCGTCGAAGACCTTCACGCCTTCGAGGCCGGGGATGCCCACGTCGGAGGTGAAGCGGCCCTGCCCGTCCACCGGCGCCCAGATGGGCAGGCCGTACTGCACGCCCATGTTGAAGTCGTCCTCGCCGTGGCCCGGGGCGGTGTGGACGAGCCCGGTGCCCGCGTCGGAGGTCGCGTGCGCGCCCAGCACCACCGGGCTGTCGCGCGCCACCAGCGGGTGGCGGTACTTCCAGCCGGACAGCTCCCCTCCCGAGAGCGTCTTCACGACGCGCGCGGGATGCTTGAGCGTGACGCCGGTGGCGCGCGCGGCGGAGAGCAGGTCGTCGCCGCGCGCCTCGCCGGGCTGCGACAGCTCGTCGGGCGCGGTCTCTTGCAGGAAGGCGTGCAGCAGATCCTTGGCCACCACCGTGATGCCGTGGCCGGGAAGATCGTAGGCCACGTACTCGAGGTCGGGATTGGCGGTGATGGCGAGGTTTGCGGGAATGGTCCAGGGCGTGGTGGTCCAGATGGCCAGGCCCCATTCCGGTGGCCCGCCCGCGACCACGGGAAAGCGCACGTAGATGGAGGGGCTGGTCTTGTCGGCGTACTCCACCTCCGCCTCGGCCAGCGCGGTGACGTCGTGGAAGCACCAGTGCACCGGCCGCTTGCGGCGGTAGAGCGCGCCCCGCCGGACGACGCGGGCCAGCTCGCGCACGATGTCCGCCTCGTAGCGGAAGTCCATCGTCTCGTAGGGCTGGCCCCAGCGGGCAAAGATCCCCAGGCGCTTGAAGTCCTGCCGCTGCACGTCGATCTGCTCCTCGGCGTATTTGCGGCAGGCCTTGCGGAACTGCGCCACCGAGAGCTCGCGCTTCTTCGCGCCGAGCTGCTTGTCCACCTGCCGCTCGATGGGCAGCCCATGGCAGTCCCAGCCCGGAACGAAGTCGGTGAGGTGGCCCGCGAGCAGGTGGTACTTCACCACCAGGTCCTTGAGGATCTTGTTGAGGAAGTGGCCCTGGTGGATGGCGCCGTTGGCGTAAGGCGGGCCGTCGTGGAAGACGAACTTCTCCGCCTTGGCGTTCTTCGCCAGCAGCTGCTCGTAGACCTTGTCATCCTCCCACGCCTTCACCTGCGCGGGCTCGCGCTCGCTGAGCGCCGCGCGCATGGGAAAGTCAGTCTTGGGCAGGTGGACGGTGCTCTTTGGGTCCATTCGTGTAAGGCCCTGAGAAGAAAGGCGCTTCGCGTATCATGCAGGGCGCCGGGCCGCAACGCTACGGCGCGTGTTAGGTTCCGCGCCCACGATGAGCCTTGCGATTCGTCCGGTCGGGTCGAAAAAAGACCTGGAATCCTTCCTGCACGTGCCGTGGACCCTGGGGATGAAGTCGGACCCCAACTGGGTGCCTCCGCTGCTCGACGACTATCGACGGTCGCTCGATGCGAAGAAGAGCCCCTTCCTCAAGCACGGCGAGGCGCAGTGCTTTTTGGCCACGCAGGACGGCAAGCCGGTCGGCCGGATCTGCGCGCAGATCGATTTCGATTTCGACAAGCAATGGCCACAGGAGAAGGGCGTCGCGTTCTTTGGCTTTTTCGACTCCAAGGACGACCCGGCGGTGGCGCGCGCGCTCTTCGACGCCGCCGGCGGTTGGGCGCGCAGCAAGGGGCGCACGCGCCTGCGCGGGCCGTTCACCCTCGACTCCAAGGGCGAGGTGGGCGTGCTGGTGGAAGGCTTCGACACGCCCCCACGCATCGGCATGTCGCACAACCGGCCCTACGTGGGGCCGCTGATCGAATCTGCCGGGTTGAGCAAGGCCAAGGATTTCTACGCCTGGTGGTACACGTCGGGCCACGTCGATGAGCGCACGCAGAGGATCGCGGACAAGACGCTGGCGCTGCCCAACGTGAAGGTGCGGGAGATGGATCTGTCGCACTTCCGCCGCGAGGTGGAGATCGTCCGCGACGTCTACAACGACGCCTGGTCGAAGAATTGGAACTTCACGCCCTTCACCGCCGACGAGCTGGAGATCATCGCCACCGAGTACAAGATGTTCGTGGACACGCACATCGCGCTGGTGGCCGAGGTGGACGGCAAGCCGGCGGCGATGTGCTTCGCCATCCCCGACGTGAACGAGATGGTGAAGGACTTCGACGGCGAGCTGATGAAGAGACCGTGGAATCTGGTGAAGCTTCTCTACCGGCTTCGCTTCCGCCGGCCCCACCATGCGCGGCTCTTGCTCCTCGGCGTGAAGGAGGAGTTCCGCGCCTCGCACAGGTACGGGACATTGGCCGCAGTGCTCTACACGGAAGTGGCCCGCCGCGGCGCGGCCGCCGGCTACGTCGGCGGCGAGCTCAGCTGGACGCTGGAAGACAACGTCCTCATCAACCGCGGCATCGAAAGAATGGGCGCCCGCAGATACAAGACCTACCGCGTCTACGAAAAGGCTCTCTAGGTCTTCCGATGCGTCACTGAGAAGTCGCGAACATGTCGCGCGGGCGGCATGGCGCTTGCTCAAGCTCCTGGTTGGGGGAAGGGAGCAAGGCGACCATGGGGCTTCGCAGGATGTGGCGGCGGGTGCGGTCGTTCTCGGAACGGCCCCACAACCTCCTCGCCATTTCAGACCTTCACCTCGGATGCGACCTCAAGCCTGCCGCCAGGCTCGACAAGCCCCGCTCCACCGATGCGCCGCTGTCCTCCTTCATCGACTGGCACGCAACCCACCGCGAAGACGGCAAGCCGTGGCGTCTGATCCTCAACGGCGACATCATCGACTTCGTCACCATCACGCTGGTGCCCCAGGGACCCGTGCCCTTCCAGATCAGCGCAGAGGAGCGCGCCCTCGGGCTCTCTCCCACGGGCCCCAAGTGCGTGTGGAAGCTGCGCCGCACCGCCGAACGTCATCCATTGGTCTTTGACGCGCTCGCCCGTTTTGTCCAGAAGGGCAATTCGGTTCACATCATCCGTGGGAACCACGATTCCGAATGGCGGTGGCCGGCGGTCCAGGAAGAGTTCCGCTGCATCCTGGCGGAGCGCTCCGGGGCCCCGCGCAGGAAGATCGATCGCCTCGTCGAATTCCACGATTGGTTCTACCTGGAGCCCGGGTTCTTCTACGCCGAACATGGCCACGCCCACGATTGCTACTCGGTGCAAAGCGACTTCTTCGCCGAGCACCGCAACGACGGCGAGATCGAGCTGCCGCTTTCGAGCAAGGTGCTGCGCTACTTCGTCAACCGGTACACGGAGCAGGTGGACCTTGCAGACGACGTCGATGCCTGGGGCGTGAAGGAATACCTGGACTGGGTGCTCAAGGCGGGCAACCCGCTCCGCGTCGCCGCCGATTATTTCGTGATGGTCTTCCGCGTCACCTACCCGGTGCTGCGGCAGTCGCTGCGCATCTCACGCGCCTTTGCCCGCGCGGCGGACCGCGCGCTGGCGCCCAAGGTGGACCCGCACGCGCACGTACGACAGCTTTTGGCCACCTTCCAGGGAACCGAGAAGCAGGCGCAGCAGCTGGCGGAGATCGCCTCGCGGCCGGCGGAGCAGAGCCTGTTCGATTCGATGCAGCTCTTCTACCTGGACCGCATGCTGCTGGCGATCATCTGCCTGCTCACGGCCTGGACCACCTCGCTGTCCGTGCACGGCTTCTGGGCCAAGGGCGGCGCGCTCACCGCCGTAGGTATCGTCTTCGCCGCGCTCAACGCGCTGCTCGGGGCGCAGCGGAAGACGGACGCGCATCCCATGCTGCAGCGCGCGGCCGAACGCGTGGCGCAGGTCTTCGACGTCCGCTACGTCGTGATGGGGCACAGCCACCGCCCCGTGCAGGAGCCGGTGGGGAACGGCGCCTGGTACTTCAACCTCGGGTCGTGGACGCCGAGCCGCTCGAACGACGGCTTCCCACACGTGGTGGTGACCTCGGGCTCGGCGGAGTTGCGGCGGTGGAAGGGGCCGCCCGCTGCGGAGGACACAACTCTGGAAGCAATCCCCTCCGCGCCCGCGGTGATCCCGGCATAGACTATCGGTATGGCCGGTGAAAGCAGTCACAAGCCGGCGCTGCTGGAGGTAGCGGCGGCGTTGCGCGAGGTGCACCGCACGTTGGTGCAGGCGGTGCGGGCGGTTTACGAGCGCGAGGTGGGCCCGGCTGGCGGACCGGGGCAGATGCTCCGGCTGCTCACCGAGGACCCCTACTTCGCCTGGCTGCATCCGATGAGCGAGCTGATCGTGGACCTGGACTCGCTGCTCGCGCAGGAGATCCTGCCGCCGGGCACGGTGGCCGGCGTTCGCCAGGAGATCGACCGCCTCACCCGGGCGGGCGGCTCGTCGTTCTGGGAGAAGTATGCGCCCTTCCTCCAGCAGGACACCGACGTGGTGATGGCCCACGGGCAACTGCGGCGCGCCATCAACGCGCTGCCCGAGGCGGCCGACGGCCTGCACCAACGCAAGGAGTGGATCGCCCCGCGCGTCCACGCCAAGCGCAAGTCGCGCAGCTAATTCGGGGACACCATACGTCGAGTTACGTATGGTGTCCCCGAAACTCAGGCGACGGCTTCGGCGATGCCCTCGAAGAGGCGGCGGCCGTCTTCGCCGCCGAGGACGCCTTCGGCAAGGCGTTCCGGGTGCGGCATCATCCCCAGCACGTTGCCGCGGGCGTTGGTGACGCCGGCGATGTCCGCCAGGGACCCGTTGGGGTTCATCCCGGAGATGCCGCGGACGCCGGCGGAGTCGGTGTAGCGGAACGCCACCTGGCCCTCGCCCTCGAGGCGCTTCAGCCCCTCGGCGTCGATGTAGTAGTTGCCTTCGCCGTGGCCGATGGGGATGCGGATCACCTCGCCCTTGGCGTATTTGCGCGTCCAGGGCGTCATCGCGTTCTCCACCTTGAGGTGCACGTCGCGGCAGACGTACTTGAGCGAATCGTTGCGGCGCATGGCTCCGGGAAGCAGCCCCGATTCGAGCAGGATCTGGAAGCCGTTGCAGAACCCCACCACGTGGCCGCCCTTCTGCGCGAACTTGCGGATCTCCTCCATGATGGGCGAGAAGCGCGCGATGGCGCCGGTGCGCAGGTAGTCGCCGTAGGAGAACCCACCCGGCAGCACCACCACGTCGGCGCCGCGCAGGTCGCGGTCCTTGTGCCAGACGTAGCGGGCGGCGTGGCCGAGCACGTGCTTGGCCACGTGGTAGACGTCGTGGTCGCAGTTGCTGCCGGGAAAGACGACCACGGCGAAGAGCATCAGCGGATCTCCTCGACCCGGTACTCCTCGATCACCGTGTTGGCGAGCAGCTTCTCGCACATGTCGCGGACGCGCTTCTGCGCCTCGGCGGCATCCGCGGTGTCCAGGTCCAGCTCGATGATCTTGCCGAGGCGCACGTCCTTCACCTCGCCGAACCCAAGCGCGCCCAGCGCGCGGCCTACCGCCTGCCCTTGCGGATCGAGCACCGACTTCTTGAGCGTGACCACGACGCGAGCTTTCATCGGCGATGCGCCTCCGGAGGCGCGCACCCTAATGCCGCCCGGCCGGCGTTTCAAGCGCGCCGCTCTTGCGCGCTGCGGCCGGCAGACTACGATCCGTCGATGCTCGAGCTTCTGGCGGCCGGGGGCGCCCTGGCGGGCCGCGCGTTGCTGCAGGCCGCGGAGGCCGCCGTGCTCGCGCTGGGCGAGGACGAGATCCGCTCGCAGCTGCCCAAGCACCCCGTGCGGGCGCGCTGGCTCTTGCGGCTGAAACAGGATCCCGAGCCCACCGCCGCCTCGCTGCGCGGGACCTCCTCGGCGCTGCTCGCCTTCGCGGCGGTGGCTTGCGCCATCGTGGTGGGCGACGTGCTCTTCCGCGCTGGCGTCCACTCCAACTCGCGCAGCACGCTGCAGCTGCTCGCCGGCCTGTTGGCAGGAGTCGTGGCGCTGGTCATCGACCTCGCCCCGCGCTCGCTGGCAGCGGCCAGCCCGCTCTCCTGGGGCCTCGCGCTGGCAGGACCAGCGCGCCTGGTGTGCCTGCTGCTCACTGTTCCGGTGCGCGGGATGCTGCGTTTCTTCGACGCCCTCTTGGTGCGGCGAGGCGCCACCGCCCGCTACACGCCGCCGCCCCCGCCCTTGCAGGAGATCGAGCGCATCTTGAGCGGCGAGGCGCGCGGCGGGGCCACTGGAGCTCCCACCGCGGAGCTGGTCCACGGCCTCTTCTCCTTCGCCGAGCGCACCGCCAAGGAGGTGATGGTGCCGCGCACCCGCGTGGTGGGCGTTCCCATCGACGCGGGACCGCAGCAAGTCATCGAGCTGCTCGCTGAGGAAGGCCACACCCGCATGCCGGTCTACGACGGCGATCTCGACCGCATCAAGGGCGTGCTCCACGCCAAGGACGTGATCCCGCTCCTGGCGCATCCGGAGCTGATCGTCCTGCAAGACCTGGTGCGGCCCGCGCTCTTCGTGCCCTGGACCAAGCCGGTGAGCGAAGTGCTGCGCGAGATGCAGCAAAAGCGATCGCTGATCGCGCTGGTGGTGGACGAGTACGGCGGGCTGGAGGGCATCGTCACGCTCGAGGACATCCTCGAGGAGATCGTCGGCGAGATCCGCGACGAGCACGACACCGAGGGACCCAAGCCCCAGTTCGGACCGGACGGCACGGCGCTGGTGCGCGCCGAGATCCGGGTCGGCGACCTCAACCAGGCGCTGGGGGCCCAGCTTCCGGAGCAGGGCGATTTCGAGACGCTGGGCGGGCTGCTGAACGCGGCCGCCGGCGCCATCCCCCAGGCCGGCGACCGCTTCTACATCGGCGGGCTGGAGCTGACGGTGGTGCAGCGCGACGACCGCCGCGTGCGGATGGTGCGCGTGGCGCGCCCCAAGACCTCGTCGCCGCCGGCGCGGGCTACCTGAGCGTGCGCTCGAAGACGAGCCTGCGCGCCACCTGCCGGAACCCCAGCGAGCGGTAGAGAGCGCGCGCGGGCTGGTTGGACTCGCTGACCGACAGCACCGCGGCGCTCGCGCCGCGGAATGCATGCACCAGAAGTGCCCGCCCGATCCCCATGCGGCGAAACTCGGGGAGGACGGCGACCTCTTCAATCCCCAGCGTTCGACCGAGAGGCACCGCGGAGAGATAGCCCATGGGCCGCCCTTCCGACTCGGCCAGGAGGACCAGACGACCCTCTTCCGCGAACAGCTGTGCGATCTCGTCCGGCCGCGAGAGGAACGCATCCGGCGCGCCAGCCCACGCTTCGTTGGAGAGCCGCTGCAGGACCTTCGCGTCCCTGGCGGCAGCGGAGCGGATGCGCAGCGCGGGCATGGGCGGCTGCTCGAGCCCCACGCCTTGCCGCTGCAGCGAGAGCTGCGCCGAGGTCTCGCGAAACCCCAGCGCGCGCAGGAAGGCGAGACCCGGTCCGGCGTCGTCGCGCACACGCACCCGCAGCGTGGCCTGCGTCGCCAGCGCGGGCTCGCAGAGCGCGCGACCCATGCCTTGCCGGCGCAGCGCCGGGTGCACCGCGCAGTAGAGATCGTGCACCGGCCGGTCGCTCGATTCGCGCAGCGCCGCGAACGCGATCCCCCGCACCTCTCCCCCTTCGTCGGTGGCGACGCGCCAGAGGTCGAGCGGTGCCCGCTCGCCGGTGGCGATGAGCCCCAGCCGCTGAGCGAACGGCTCCACCGCCGGGTCGAGCGTGCGCGCCGCCTCGCAGAACCGGCCGGCGGCGTCCAGATCGGCGAGCGCGAACTCGCGGACTGTGACCACCGCGCTCAAGGGAGCGACTGCGCGACCAACTCGGCGATGTCCTTGGCCTCCAGCTGCTCGGCGCGGCCGGTCTCGCCGATGCCGTCCTTGATCATGGTGAGGCAGAAGGGGCAGCTGGTGGCGATGGTGCCGCGGCCCTCCAGCGTCTTGGCCGCCTCGTCGACGCGGTTCTGGTTGATGCGCTGGCCGATGGTCTCCTCCAGCCACATGCGCCCGCCGCCGGCGCCGCAACAGAAAGTCTCGGTGCGGTTCCGCTCCATCTCGCGCACCTTGATGCCCAGCGAGACCAGCGCCTGCCGCGGCGCCTCGCTGATGCCGTTGTGGCGCGCCAGATAGCAGCTGTCGTGGTAGGTGACCGGCGCCTCCAACTGCGCCTCGCCGGGCTTGAGCCGGCCGTCGGCCACCAGCTGGGCGATCACCTCCGAATGGTGCAGCACCTTGAAGTGGCCGCCGAACTGCGGGTACTCGTTGCCCAGCGTGTTGAAGCAGTGCGGGCACTGGGTGATGATCTTCTTCGGCGCATAGCGGTTGAGCGTCTCGACGTTCTGCTGCGCCAGCGCCTGGAAGAGGTACTCGTTGCCCAGCCGGCGCGCCGAGTCGCCGTTGCACGTCTCCTCCTCGCCGAGGATGCAGAAGGAAACGCCGGCGCTGCGGAGGATCTTCACCAGAGCGCGCGAGACCTTCTTCTGCCGGTCGTCGAAGCTGCCCGCGCAGCCCACGAAGAAGAGGTACTCCACGTTCTTGAGCGCCTCGGGTTCCATCGCCGCCGCCACCGGCAGGTCCAGATCCGCGCACCACTCGGCGCGGCGGTTCGAGCCCATGCCCCAGGGGTTGCCCTGCGTCTCCATGCCCTTGAAGACGCGCGCCGCCTCGTCGGGGAAGCGGCTCTCCATCAGCACCAGATTGCGGCGCATGTCGACGATGCGCGGGAGCTGCTCGATGAAGACGGGGCAGGCCTGCTCGCACCAGCCACACGTCGTGCACGCCCAGATGGTCTCGTCGGGCAGCACGCCGCCCTCGCCCACCAGCGGCGGCAGCTTCTCCACCATCTCGGCGGGGAGCTGCAGCCCGCTGGCGAAGGCGCCCTCCGAACCGGTTTTGGGATCGGTGTGCGCCTCGCCGTGGCCGTTCGCGTGCCCACCGCCCGCGACAGGCGGGATGCGGTTCATGCCCTTGAGGAGCTGGCGCAGCGGAAGCGGCATCGACTCTGCCATCTGCTGGGCGTGGTGGCGGATGGCGCGGTTCACCTCCTTGTGCGTGAGCGGCTTGCCGGTGTCATAGGTGGGGCAGTAGGTCTGGCAGCGGCCGCACTCGGTGCAGGAGTAGGTGTCGAGGATCTCCTTCCAGGAGAGATCGGTGAGCCGCGCCACGCCGAACTTCTCGCTGTTCTCCAGATCGAGCTTGGAGAGCTGGCCCTGCGGCGAGAGCCGCTGGAAGAAGACGGTGGGCAGGCCGGTGATGATGTGGAAGTGCTTCCCCAGCGGCAGGAAGTTGAGGAAGGCCATCACGATGGCGATGTGCAGCAGAACGCCCACCGTCATCACCTTGTTGGCGGCCAGAGGCGTCATCCCGTAGAGGAACCACTGCGCCACCTTGCCCGAGACGGGCAGGTACCAGGGCACCTCGCCGGCGCTGCGGGCCAGCAGGGCGGCGTCGATGAGCACGTCGCTCCAGAGGACGCCCACGATCATGCAGAGGATGAAGACGCCCTCCCAGGAGAGCGTCATCCGCTCCTTCTTCTGCACCAGGCGGAAGTAGAGGAAGACGGCGCACCCGGCGGTGCCCAGGATGTCGATCAGGTCCTTGACGAAGAGATAGACCTGCCCGAGCGGCGCCTCGTGGGCGAGAAAGGGCAGGTGGAAGCGGGGATCGTAGGCGAGGCCGAAGCTGGTGAGCGTGCCGAGCTGCGCCACCAGGAAGGCGACGAAGATCCAGACGTGCGCCGCACCCGCCGGCCGTTCCGGCTTGCCCGGCATGCGCTTCTGCCCGAAGCCGTAGAGGAGCAGCTTCTCGGTGCGCGTCCCGGGGTCGTCCCAGCGCACGTCCTTGCGAGCGAAGAGCAGCGGCCGCACGCGATAGGAAATGATCCAGGCAAAGATGGAGAGCCCGACGACGATGATCAGCGACGCAAGGACGGGTGCCATGGGGCGGCGAGCATAGTCCTGAAGCGCCGCCGCGGGTTGCGGCTAATGCATCAGGCGGGTTTGGGAAGGGGCGACGCGCTCGTTCAGGTACTTGTCGATCACCTGGCGGTATTCGTAGAGGTCGCGGCAACCCTGCATCAGCCACTCGCTGCCGATGACCAGCGCCGGAACGCCCTTGATGCCCAGCCCCTCGGCTTCTTCGACGGAGTCGTTGACGTCGTGCTCCAGCGACGGATCGTCGAGCCGTTCGAGGAACCGGCCGACGTCGAGCCCCACCTGCGAGACCAGTTCCAGCTGCACGTCGCGGCGGGCCACGTTGATGCCGTCGATGAACGCTGCCTTGCGCATGGCCTTGAGCAGCGCGCGCTGCGGCTCGCGGCCCTGGGCGAGCGCGGCCTCCAGCGCGACCAAGGGAGGCACCGAACTGGCCGGGGGATCCTGTCCCGTCCACAGATCCGCCTTGATGCCCTTCCCTTCCTGTTCCCGCGCCACGCGGCGGAAGTGGCGCGCCAGCACCGCGCGCTGCTTCTTGTCGGGGATCTGGTTCTCGGGCCGCAGCGGGTAGGGCCGCAGGGTCCAGCGCAGCATTGCCCCGTACTCGTCGCGCAGGTAGTCGAGGCGCGCGTCGGCGACGTAGCACCAGGAGCAGAGCACGTCGTGGTAGAGCACCACCTCCAGCGCGGCTGGATGATCGCGGCGGAAGGGGTGGAGGCGCTGGAAGACGTCGCCCGGGCCGGGTCGGATCGCCATGTAGTTCATCCTGAACCGGGGACGCGGCGCGGAGCAAGGATGTTTTGAGAGC
>C688J18823_10000683_pt1 | contig 20015 bp, 22 predicted proteins | sample HopSoiMetagenom1_FD_18823 | JGI IMG/M metagenome (IMG submission 18823) | reverse complement strand
TCCCGAGCCGCTCGACGAGCCAGTGGCCGCGAAGGCCGACTGTCGGCACGCGCGCGCCTTGCGGCGTGCGCAGGCTCATCGCGAGATTCGCGGCGCCGAGGACGACGAGCACGCCGATAGATATCCAGGCGCCGAATTCCTCGACCCACGAGGGCGGCTGCCAGTCGGTCGCCGCCAGCGCGAGCGCCACGCCGACCAGCGTCACCACGATGCCGTGACCCAACGAAAAGAAAAGTCCCGTCCAGCGAGAGCGCGAAGAACGGGTCAGCCCGTCGATCGCCACCAGGTGATCGGGGTCCAGGCCGTGCCGCAGGCCGAGCGCAAAGACCAGCGCGCCGAGCGCTATTTCTGCAGGAACAGGCGTTCCCATTCCTTCACCCATTTGTCCTGTTCGTCGAGCAGCGTCACCGGATCGACCATCGTGTAATCGAATTTGCCGAGCCTGGTCTGCACCTTGTTGCTCACCGGGGCGCGGCCCATCGACGCGAGGATGCCCTGCCCTTCCGGCGAGAGAATGAAGTCCACGAAAGCGAGCGCGGCGTGCGGATGCGGCGCATCGCGGCCCACGGCCACGCCCTGCGGCCGTCCCACGACGGGGTTCATCGGCACCCAGTCGATCGGCGCGCCGCGCTTCTTCAGGGACTCCGCGTTGCTGTGGTAAGCCGTGAGGCCAACGGGGATCTCGCCCGCGGCGATGAGCTCGGCGAGCAAGACGTGGCCCTTGCGCATGTCGGGCTTCATCTCGGCCAACTTGCGGAAGTACGCCATGGCGTCCTTGGCACCCCATAGCCTGACGAGCGTCGCCATCCATTCCGCGTCCGTCGCCTCGAGCGCGATGCGGCCCTTCCATTTCGGGTCGAGGAAGCCGCGGTAGTCCGCAGGCAGCTCTTCGCGCTTCACCTTGTTGGTGTTGAAAGCCACGACGAAGAAGTTGACGCGGTCGGGTACCCACTGGCCGTGCTTCGGAATCGCGGCCGCCGGCAGGTCTGCCAGATGGGGCGAATGGAAGGCGCTGAAGAGCTTCTCCCGCGCGAGCATTTCCATCTCGGGCGCGTTGGTCTCGATCACGTCGAAACTGTGGCGCCGCCCCTGCGCCTCGGTCACCGCGCGCTGCACTACTTTCTCGGACAGGGCGCGCCAGATCTCGACCTTGACGCCGGTCTTCTTCTCGAATGCCTGGCCGAGCGGGCCCGATTCGGTCGGCGCGAGCGACGTGTAGAGCGTCAGCGTGCCTTCCTGGCGCGCTCTTTCGAGCAGTCGCGCGTCGCGATCCGGGCCGCGGTAGCGATAGAGGGCGTCGTTCTTATCTTGCGCTGCGGCAGCAATGCAGACGAACGCGAGCACGAGAACGAGGGGGCGCATCGGAAGGAAATTATTCTATGATGAAGCCCCGTTTCGGGAACGCGATTCCACATACCGGAAACAGCCCTTGTCGACCAAAACGACCACCGCGGTCACGCATTACCACATCCAGAAGAAGCGCCGGAAGGAGTTCATCGAAGACTGGCGCAAGAACCGGCGCACGGTGATCCGCAAGGAAGACGTCGTGTTGCAGCCGACAGCGCGCGGCCTGCGCACCGGGGTCTACATGGGCGCGGACGGCGATTCGCCCACGCGCTGCCTCGATGCCCTCGTGCACGAGATCGAGCCGGGCGTCACCAGCACCATCCATCGCCACTCGTGGGACGCGCAGACCTTCGTCGTCGAGGGATCGGGCTGGACCGAGGTCGACGGCGTGCGCTACGACTGGAAGCCTTGGGACGCGATTCACATCCCGGCCTGGAGCTGGCACCGGCATGGCAACGAAGGTAAGAAGCCTGCTCGCTTCCTGAGCTATTCGTCGGAGCCGATGCTGTGGACGCTCGGCATGTGCGTGATCGAGGATCGCGGCCACGAGCCTTATTCATCCTTGCCACCCAAACCGTCCTATACCGAGGGCGCGCCGGGCGACGATCCCTATGCGCGGCGGTTGCGCAGGTTGTCGGCGGAAGCGAAGAAACGCCGTGGCGGCCGCATCCACACGCCGTATGACGAGCAGGATCTCCTCGCCACGCCGCGCGGCACGCGCACCAAGTTCCTCGTCGACCGCGCGATCGGCAGCGAGGCTTCCGGCATTACGCAGGTGATGATCCAGTTCGCGCCCGGCAAGACGCAGTCGCTGCACCGCCATCCGGGCGAAGCCTGGCTCTACGTCGTCGAAGGCTATGGCCATAGCTTCATGGGCACCGCGCCCGACCAGGGCCAGCATTACCGCTGGAAGAAGGGCGACCTCATCATCGTCGACCACTTCCTGTGGCATCAGCACTTCAACGACGACCCGCAGAACGAAGCGCGCCTCGTGCGCGTGCACATGTTCGACTCGATCCTCGAGACGATGCGCGCGCTGATGGATCCGATGGTGCTGTTCGAGGAGGCGGAGGACACGCTGCTTTCGATGCAGCAGGTGTCGCAGATCGCGTGGCCGGACGACAAGCGTCCGGATGGATAAGACGCTTCCCCCGGGCGTGCTCTCGCAGCACGTCCTTCCCGCCGACCATCACGACAAGGACTGGGACGCGATCATCGTCCCGGCCAGCGTGAAGGAAAGGCTGCTCGCCCAGGCGCTCGTCACGCTCAAGCACGGCCGCAAGCTCTCTCAACTTGCGGGATTGCCGCACGGCCTGATCGTGCTCGCCGGGCCGCCCGGCACCGGAAAGACCACTCTCGGCCGTGGCCTCGCGCAAGTGGCCGCATCGGTCTTGGCGAAGGAAGGCGCGACGACCTTGCTGGAGATCAATCCGCACGCCTTCCCGAGCGACATGCTGGGCGAGAGCCAGCGCAACATCATGCGCTTGCTGCAGGACACGATCCCCGAGATCGCCGCGCGCCGGCCGCACACCGTGGTGCTGATCGACGAGGTGGAGAGCTTTGCCGTGCGTCGCACGAGCGCTTCGTTCGAGACCAATCCGGTCGACGTGCACCGCGCCACCGATGCCGTGATGCTCGGTATCGACACCATTGCCAAGTCCCTGCCCTGCGTGCTCTTCGTCACCACGACCAACTTCCTCGACGCGATCGACGATGCATTCCTCTCGCGCGCCGATCTCGTCATGCACTTCGCGCTGCCGAGCCCCGAGACGATCGCCGACATCCTGCAGCATTCGCTCGAAGAGATCGCCGTGCAGTGGCCCGCGCTGCGGCCGCTGTACCAGCAGCGGGCGGAAATCGAGAGCATCGCCCAGCTCTGCGAAGGCTGGAACGGTCGCCAGGTGAGGAAGCTGGTCCTCGCCGCGCTCGCGCAACGCCTCGAGGTGGCGAAGGATCCCAGTCAGCTGAAGCTCGCCGACCTGCGCGAGGCAGCGCGCAAGCGTGGCGGCGTCGAATGGGCCGGCGACGCAGCGCCGCCGGCGAGAGAAGTCGTCGGAGATGTGCCGGCCGAGCTGAAGCACGATCACGACCACGGTCATGGCCACGACCATGATCATCACCACCCCAAAACGAGGAGGATGCGCTAGATGAAACTGCGGACTTGGGTAGCCGCACTCGCGGCGGTGCTGCCGCTGCCGGTGGCGGCGCAGTCGTTCCAGGGCAAGACCGTCACCATCGTCGTCGGCTACAAGGCAGGCGGCGGCTACGACGCCACGGCGCGATTGCTCGCGCGCTACTTGCCGAAGCACATTCCGGGCAAGCCGACGGTCATCGTGCAGAACATGCCGGGCGCGAACAGCATCATCGCCGCGAACCATATCTACAACGTGGCGAAGCCCGACGGGCTCACCATCGGCACGTTCAACCGCAACCTGCCCATCGCCCAATTGACCGGTGTGCAAGGCGTGAAGTACGACATCACGAAGTTCCAGTGGATCGGCTCGGCGGCGAACGAGACCACCGTGCTCGCCATCCGCAGCGACCTGCCCTACAAGAACTTCGACGAGCTGCGCAAGAGCAAGGAGCGGCTGGTCATCGGCTCGACCGGCCCCGGCGCGAATACGCACGACTTCCCGCTGCTCCTCAAGGATCTCCTCGGCATCAACATCAAGCTCGTCAGCGGCTACTCGTCCAGCGCCGACATCATGCTGGCGGTGGAGCGAAAGGAAGTCGACGGTCGCGCCGGCTCCTACACGTCGCTGCGTCCCTTCATCGATCGCAAGCTGGTGAAGCCGATCGTGCGCGCACGCTCGAGCGAAAAATCGGTGGCCAATCTGCCGATGGACGAAGACTTCGCGCCCAATCCGCGCGCCAAGGCGATCATGGCGCTGCGCTCGGCCCCCGAGCAGGTCGCGCGCCCCTACGTCCTGCCGCCCGCGACGCCGGCCGACATCGTGAAAGTCATGCGCCAGGCGTTCGAAGCCGCGATCAAGGATCCCGAGTGCGAGAAGGAAGCGGCGAAGGCGCAGCTCGATCTCGAATTCACCCCGGGCGATCAGGCACAGAAAATCCTCGCCGAGGTGCTGAAGCAGCCGAAGGACATCGTCGACGAGTTCAGCAAGTACATAAAGTTCGGCGAGTAACCTAGCCGATGCTGGAAGCGTTCGTCGACGGCCTGCTGCTGGTGCTGCACTGGAAGGCCTTCGCCTTCATGCTGGCCGGCATCGGCGTGGGATTCTGGGTCGGGCTCCTGCCCGGCCTCGGCGGCGCCACCACGCTCGCGCTGATGCTGCCCTTCATCTACAACATGCAGCCGGTCGAGGCGTTCGCGTTTCTGCTGGGCATGCACTCGGTAGTGGCGACGACGGGCGACATCACCTCGATCCTGTTCGGCGTGCCGGGCGAGGCGACGACGGCGGCAATCATCCTCGACGGGCACGCCATGGCGAAGAAGGGCGAGGCAGGACGCGCGCTCGGCGCGGCGCTCGCCTCCTCGCTCATCGGCGCGCTGATCGGCGCCGCCGCGCTCGCGCTGGCGATCCCGATCGTGCGGCCGCTCGTGCTGACCTTCGGCTCACCCGAGCTCTTCATGCTGGCGGTGGTGGGCCTCGCCTTCATTGCATCGTTGAGCGGCCAGGGTGCGCGCGGCATGGTGCGCGGCTTCCTCGCCGGCGGCCTCGGGCTTTTCCTTGCCATGGTGGGCCAGGACCCGCAAGCCGGCGTCGCGCGCTTTACGCTCGACACGCTTTACCTCTGGCAAGGACTCGATCTCGTGCCGGTGCTGGTCGGCCTCTTCGCGCTTCCCGAGATCATCGACCTCGTCGTGCGCGGCACCTCGATCGCGGGCAACGTGCCCGCCGGCAACATCAGCAAAGGCGCGCTGGAAGGCGTCAAGGACGCCTTCCGCCATTTTTGGCTCACGGTTCGCTGCAGCCTGATCGGCACCTTCATCGGCATCACCCCCGGCCTCGGCGGCGCCGTCGCGCAGTGGATGGCCTATGGCCACGCGACGCAGAGCGCCCGCAATACCGAGGAGCGCAAAGGATTCGGCGAAGGCGACGTGCGCGGCGTCATTGGTCCGGGCGCCGCGTGCAACTCCAAGGAAGGCGGCGCGCTCATCCCCACCATCGCGTTTGGCGTGCCGGGGAGCACATCCATGGCGATTCTCCTCGGCGGATTCTTCCTGCTCGGCCTGGTTCCCGGCCCCGACATGCTGACCAAGCATCTTCCCGTGACGTTTTCGATGGTATGGACCATCGTGCTTGCAAACCTGATCACCGTTGCACTGTGCTTCGTGCTCCTGAACCGCCTCACCGCGCTGACAGCGGTACCGGGTCATCTGCTCGTGCCGGTGATCCTGGTACTGGTCTTCATCGGCAGCTATACCGGCAACAACAACTACGCCGACATCGTCGTGACGCTGGTCTTCGGCGCCGTCGGCTACTTCATGGTGCTCGCCGGATGGCCGCGCGCGCCGCTCGTTCTGGGGCTGGTGCTCGGCAAGATCGCCGAGAACTATCTCTATATCTCGGTGGCGCGCTACGACTGGGCGTGGCTCACGCGGCCGGTAGTGATGGTCCTCATCCTCATCGCCGTCGCCGTCGTCGTCTACCCGGCTATCCAGGCCTGGCGCCAGAGATCGCGTGCCTAACCGCGCCTCGCTCGGGCTCGCGCTCCTCATCATGGCCGTGGCGGGCTGGGGCATCTATACCGCGCTCGAGTGGCCGCTGAAGGCCAAGCTCTTTCCGCTCGTCATCGGCATTCCGCTCTTCTGCCTCGCGGCGGCCGAAGCGATCTGGGCGGTGTTCGGCAACGAAGCCGCGGGCGCTGCCGCCGACTTCAAGCTTTCCGAGGGACAGGATCAAGGCGTGGTTCCCCGCCGCACGCTGCTCGCCGCCGGCTGGGCGATCGGTTTCTTCTTCGCGATTGTCCTCCTCGGCTTCCAGGTCGCCGTGCCGCTACTTGTATTCGCGTACATCCGCCTGCAGGGAAGAGAAAGCTGGCTCTTCACAGCAGTCTTCACCGTTGCGGTGTGGGCGATCTTCTATGGTCTCTTCGACCTGCTGCTTCATCTCCCCTTTCCGCCAGGCCTGTTGTTCGGATGGCTCGCCTAGCGCTCGGAGTCCTTCTTTTTGCGCTGGCGGCCACGGCCGGCGCGCAGCAATTCCCAAGCCGGGCGATCCGCCTCATCGTGCCGAACCCGCCCGGCGGCGCGACCGATACCCTGGCACGCGTGTTCGCGCCGCGCATGAGCGAGCTCATCGGCCAGCCGGTGATCGTCGACAACCGCCCCGGCTCGAACGGCAACGTCGCGTCCGAGATGGTCGCGCGCGCCGCGCCCGATGGGTACATGCTCTACGTCGCGGCCGATGCGCAAATCGTGATCGGCCCGCATCTCTACAAGACCAACTTCGACGCGTTGAAGGATTTCGCGCCGGTGGCGACGTTGGCCAACACGCAGATGCTGCTCGCCGTGCATCCCTCCCTGCCGGTGAAGAACCTGCAGGAGTTCGTCGAATATGCGAGGCAGGCCAAACCTCCGCTCGCCTATGGGTCGATCGGCAATGGCAGCCAGCATCACCTCGTGATGGAGATGCTGAAGGCGCGCGCGGGCATCGACCTCCTCCACGTGCCTTTCAAGGGCGGCGGGCCGGCCACCATCGCGCTCCTGGCCGGCGAAATCTCGGCCGCGTTCGGCGGCAACTCGGTCACTGGGCATGTGAAGGCAGGCAAGCTGCGCGCGCTCGCGGTAGCGGGCAAAGACCGCTCGACCACCTTCCCCGATCTGCCTAGGCTCGCCGACGTCTATCCCGGCCTCGAGGTCACGCCTTGGATCGCGGTCTTCGCGCCGAGCGGCGTACCGGCTCCGATCCTCGCCAAGCTGCGCGACACCGCCAGCACCGCGCTCGCCGAGCCCGCAACGCAGGAAGCGATCCGCCGCGTAGGTGGGCTCGAGCCCTACCGCGCCACGCCGGAAGAATTTTCAGCGCTGATTCGCGCCGAGTACACGCGCTACGGCGAAATCATCAACGCCGTCGGCGTCCGAGTCGACTAGCGCGGCCGGTCGCCGCGGATCGTTACGCGGCGCATCCAGCGATTCTCGTCCGGATCGAAATCCCGCCGCGCGTGCAGCGTGCAGCGGTTGTCCCAGAGCAGGACATCGCCGACGCGCCAGCGATGCTCATAGATGAATTCCGGCCGCTCGATCATGTCGAAAAGGAGGCTCAGCACTTCCTCGCTCTCCTCGCGCTGCAGGCCCTCGATGTGGTGCGTCATCAGGCGGTTCACGTAGAGCGCCTTGCGCCCGGTCGCGGGATGCGTGCGCGCCACCGGATGCGCGAACGACATGCCGTCCTTCGGCTCCACCATGTTGCGCCGATCGAGCACGCCGCCGCCGTAGTCGTACACCTGGACCGCTTTCCTGCCGTCGATCCTTTTCCGCACCTCGCCCGGCAGCGCTTCATACGCCTTGTACGCGTTGGCGAATAGCGTGTTGCCGCCTTCGGCCGGGATCTCGATCGAGTACAGCATGGTCCCCATCGCCGGCCGCTCGGTGTAGCACTGGTCGGAGTGGAACTGCATCTCGCCCAGCGGCAGCGCGCCGACCATCTTGCCGTCCTTCTTGCGGTTGCCGATGTACATCACCGCCTTGTTGGTCGCCGAGTGGTGATTCGTGTGGATCGGCGACAGCTCGCCGAAGCGCTGGGCGAAGGTGACCTGCTGGTCTTCGTCGAGCTGCTGGCCGCGGAGCAGGATGACCAGGTGCTCGTGCCATGCGTCGAGCACGACCTGGAAGTCGGCGTCTGAAAGCGGCCCGGCCGCATCGATGCCGCAGATCTCGGCGCCGAGCGCAGGCGACAGCGGAACGACTTCGATCTTTGTCCGCGAAGCGCCTTTTAGAGCCATGGCATGAGCGAGGCGTGGATCACGTTCGGCACGCCCTGCCCGCCGACGGACTTGATCGCCGCGTCGACGTCTTTGAGCCCGAACCGGTGCGTCGTTACTTTCTCCAGCGGGAAGCGCTTCGATGCCAGCTGAGCGAGCGCGAGCTCGCACGCGCGGTACGAGTGGCCGCGTGCACTCTTGATGGTGATGGCTTTCGTCGTCACGCGCTCCAACGGAAAGTTGGGAAACTCCTTCAGCTCGCCCTGTACCACCATGGTCCCCGCTTTGCGCTTCAGCGCTTCAATGCCGAGGAGGATGGGAATGGTGCCCGCGCCCGCAGTGCAGTCGAGGACCACGTCGACGCCTTTGCCGCCGGTGATTTCCTTGATGCGGGCGAGCGGGTCTTCCTTGTTGACGTCGATGACGTGATCGGCGCCGAGCTCCCTCGCCACCTGCATGCGTGCCTGGTCCTTCGCGGTACCGGTGACGATGATGAGCGAAGCGCCCGCCTGTTTGCAGATCACCGTCTGCGAAAGACCCTGCTGGCCAGGACCTTGTATGAGGACGGTGGAGTTGTAGCCGACGCCGCCGTCGAAGAGCGACCACTCGACGCCGTTCGCCATCGGCGTGACAAGCCCGGCGAGCTCCGCGCTCACGCCCTTGGGCACGGCGTGCACGACCGCGTTCCACGGCAGATAGACGTATTGCGCGAAGCCGCCCCACAGGTGCGGCGCGCGCTCGGCCGAGGTGTAGCCGTAGCGGATGCCGTCCGGGTTGGTACGCCAGTCGGTGTTCTCGCAATGGCGGTACTGGCCCTGGTGGCACCACTCGCACTTGCCGCACATCACGTAGTGCTCGACGAAGACGAGGTCGCCTTCCTTGAAGCCCTTGCGCCGGACGAACTCGCGCCCTGCCTTGGCGATGACGCCGATGTTCTCGTGACCCATGATCACAGGGGCAGCGGACGGCGGCGTCTTGTAGAGCTTGACGTCGGTGCCGCAGATGCCGGCCACCTCCATCTTCATGAGGGCGCTGTCGGCGGGGATCTCCGGCATGGGGAATTCGCGGATCTCGGTCTTGCCCGGGCCGGTCCGCACGGCGGCCAATACTTTTTCCATAATGGCCGCGAGTTTCTCATGTTCACGCAGAGCCAAGACCGCGCCGCAGCCGCCACCCGGGTAAAGCAGTGGACGCGCGCGCGCTTCGGCGAGGTGACGGTGCTGGTCTCCGAGGTGGAGAGCGCCATGCCGGGGTTTCCGCCCCTGTCGACGGTCGTCGCGTTCTGGAGCGCGGAACGCAAGCACTACCACTTCCGCGTCTTCAAGCCACTCGAAGAGGTGAGCGAGACCGACCTCCCGCCCTCCTGGTACCGCGATGCGCTAGCTGTTTCGCCCGGGGTCGACTGCGGCTGCTGCTAGGGAATAGACTTTTGCCTCGCCCTTTAGAGGAGGAGCGCAATGGCCGTTGCAGAAAAGACGAAGCCCCAAGTTGCGATCATGAACGCCGTGCACGACCTGCCGGTGCTGGTCGCGCGCGACGAAGGCTACTTCAAGGACGAAGGGCTCGACCTGCAGTTCGTCACCACGCCCGGCATGGCGCAGTCGACGACCTCGCACTTCGTCAAGTTCGATTCGGTCTTCGATCGGCCGCTCGATTCGGTCTACAACACCGGCGGCATCGACCAGTACCGCATGTGCGAATGGGGCATCATGAAGCGCGCGGTGGAGGCGAACGCGCAGGGCCTGCGCGGCCGCAAGATCGTCGCCCTCGGTGCGTCCATGTCGAAGTTCGCGATCGTGGTACATCCGGACTCCAAGATCTACGAGCCCGAGATGCTCAAGAACAAGGAAATCGCGGTGACGCCGAACAACGGCTCCGACTTCACCACGCTCAAGATGATGGAAGGCTTCCTCGAGCCCGAGCACCTGAAGCGCACCAACGCGGGCTCCATGCTGAAGCGCCTCGAAGCCGTGCGCGACAAGAAGGTGGCTGCGGCGAGCCTGATGGAGCCGTGGATCAGCGTCGCGCAGAAGTGGGGCATGCGCATCCTCATCGAGTCGCACTCGACCCGCGCCGAAGCCGCAGGCGACGACATGGATGGCGCCACGCTGAAGAAACTCTTTCGCGCCCAGGCTCGCGCCTGCGAGAAGCTCGAGAAGGATCCACGTCCGTACCTTCACTACCTCGCGCGCGAGACCGGCGGCATCCTCAAGCCGGAGGAAATCCAGCACTGGCGCCTGCTGCACGGCGCGCCGACGCCTTACACGCGCGAGCGCTGGGACGACACGTACCGATGGACGGTGAAGTGGAACATGACGGTGCCGAATGCGACGTACGAGAACACGGTCGACAACAGGGCTTGGCAATAACCAATTCCGGGACAGAGCCCTAACTAATTCGGGCTCTGTCCCCGAATTCAATGAGGAGGTCCGATGAAGAAGGTACGTGCATCGATGATGAACGCCATCCACGATCTGCCTTTGCTCGTGGCGCGCGACGAGGGTTTCTTCGGCGACCACGGGCTCGACGTCGAGATCCTCAAGACGCCCGGCTCCGGGCAGAAGGACTCCGACCACCAGGCGCTGCGCTCGAACATCTTCCAGCGCACGATGGAAGCGCTCTACGAGCAGGGCAAGTGCGACCAGTTCCGCATGTGCGAGTGGGGNATNATGAAGCGCGCGGTGGAGTCGAACGTCGAGGAGGGTCACCGCCCGGCGAAGATCGTGGCGCTCGGATCGGCGATGTCGACCTTCGCCCTCGTCACCGACCCGAAGTCCGGCATCTACGAGCCCGAGCAGCTGAAGGGAAAGCAGATCGGCGTCAGCCCGTTCAACGGCTCGCATTTCACGACGCTCAAGCTCCTCGAGGGTTTCCTCAAGCGAGAGCAGATCAAGACCACCTTCGCCGGCACGATGCGCGAGCGTATCGAGGCGCTGAAGAAGGGCGAGGTGGCGGCAATCAGCTTGATGGAACCGTGGATCAGCGTCGCCGAGAAGCAGGGGATGCGCGTCCTCATGGAGTCGCATTCCACCCGCAGCGAAGCCGCCGGCGAGGAGCTCGACGGCCCGACGCTGCGCAAGATGTTCGAGGCCGAGGCCGAGGCGGCCAAGGCGATCGAGAAGAACCCCGAGAAGTATGCGCACTACCTGGTGGAAGAAGCCGGCGGCATGCTCGAGATGAAGGACCTCAAGCTCGCGCGCATCCTGAACGCCCCACCCGAGCCCTATACGCGCGAGCGTTTTCAGCACACCTACGAGTGGACACGGGACTGGGGCCTCGTGCCAGCCGGCGCCACCTACGAGAACACCGTCGACAACCGCGCCTGGAGCTGAGATGAAAACACTATTGACTACCGCAGCTGCACTCGTCGTGGCCGGCTGCTCATCCATGCCGTCCTGGATGCCGGGCAGCGGCTGGACCACTCTCATCGACGGCGAGAAAGGCATGGAGAACTTCGTCCCCGTCGGCGACGCGAACTGGCGCGCCGAGCAGGGCGCGATCGTGGCCGACAAGGGCAAGGGCGGCTTCCTGATGACGAAGAATTCCTACGGCGACTACGACCTGCGGATCGAGTTCTGGGCCGACCCCACCGCCAACAGCGGCATCTACAACCGCTGCTCGGACACGAACAACCTCACCGACAAGACCTGCTACGAGGCGAACATCTTCGACCAGCGCCCCGATCCGTCCTTTGGCACCGGCGGCATCGTGCATCACGGCAAGGTGATGCAGCCGGTGATGGCCGGCGGCAAATGGAATGTCTACGAGATCAGCTTGCGCGGCTCGAAGATGACCGTGGTGCTGAACGGCACCAAGACCGCGGAGACCGACCAGGTGGCGTCTCCGAAGGGCCCTTTCGCCCTGCAGTTCGGCAACCAGCCGAAGTCGCCGGGCGGGCCGATCAAGTTCCGCAAGGTGCAGATCAAGCCGCTTTGATTTTTCGCCTGCTTCTCGTCCTCGCCGCTGCGGCGCCCGCCGCAGCGCAGGACAACCTGCCGCTCGTCAAGGTGGTCGCCACGGGCGGCACGATCGCCAACACACCGTCGGGGCGGCTGCACGCGGGCGAGGTGGCCGAGGCAATTCCGCAGCTGAAGAAGGTGGCGCGGCTGGAGGTGGAAGAGATTTTCCGCGTCGGTTCGAGCTCCATCAGCGTCGAGCAGTGGATCATGCTGGCGAAGCGCCTCAACGAGATCGTCGCTCGCCAAGGCGACATCAAGGGCATCGTCGTCACGCACGGCTCGAACACGGTCGAGGAGACGGCATACTTCCTCCACCTCACCGTGAAGACCGATAAGCCGATCGTCCTCACCGCCGCGCAGCGCCAGTTCACTACCCTCAGCTCGGATAGCCCGAAGAATTTCCTGCAGGCGGTGCGCGTGGCTGCGGCCGACGACTCGAAAGGCAAAGGCGCGCTAGTGGTGACGAACGATGTCATCAACGGCGCGCGCGATGTGCGCAAGAACATCAGCTATCGCGTCGAGACCTACACGAGCGGCGACCTCGGGTGCTGGGCTTCGTGGACGAGGATCGCGTCACCTTCTACCACTCGCCGGCCAAGCCGCGCCTCTTCTTCGACATCTCCAAGCTCGATAAGCTGCCGCGCGTGGACATCGTGTACACCTACGCCGGCGCCGATGGTGCATTGATCGATGCCGCAGTCACGCAGGCAAAGGCAAACGGCGTGGTGATCGCCGGCTTTCCGACCGGCTCTGGCACGCCGGCAATGGACGAGGCCGTGAAGCGGCTTACCGACAAGGGCATCGCGGTGGTGATGACCAACCGCGGCGGCCTGGGCCGCGTGACGGAGACCTCAGGCCGCCAGGGCGAACACCGCCCGCTCATCTACGGCGACAACCTCACGCCGCAGAAGGCGCGCATCCTCCTCATGCTCGCGCTCACCACTACGCGGGACGCGGCGAAGCTGCAGCAGATCTTCGCGACCTACTGAGCTCGATCCAGCGCCTGCGGCTCTACTACGCGCGGCATGAAGCGCGCGTAGCGGCGGTCTTCTTCGCCGCCGGCTTCGTCTTCGACACGGTGGCGGTCGGCCGGGTGGACTCGTGGCACATGATCGCGCAGCAGGCTGTTTACCTCGCGCTCGTGACGGCCGTGCTGACGCAAATGTTTTTCGTTCCCGAGGCGCCGGCCGCGGAGACCCTGCGCGGCATCAAGCGCTGGTATTACCGCCAGCGCGTCGCCATCCTGAGCTTTTTCCTCGGTACGCTGCTCAACGTCTACACCGTCTTTTTCTTCAAGAGCTCGTCGCTCCTCGTCTCCTTCTCCTTCATGCTGGTGTTGATTGCCCTGCTGGTATTGAACGAATTCGGACCGCTCAAGCGCCTGGGCGTCGCCTTCCGGTTCGCGCTACTCAGCGTGTGCGGCCTGTCTTTTTGCGCGACCGTGGTGCCGATGGTCTTCGGCCGCGTCAGCATGATGATTTTCCTGCTATCGATGGCGGCGGGCTGCGTGCCGATGCTCGCGCTGGCGGCGTGGATCCGCCGGCGCGCTCCGGAACGCTATCCGGCCGCGCGGCAGCAGATGCTCGTCCCATTCGGCCTCATGCTCATCATGTTCCTCGGCGCATACCTCCTGCGCGTGATCCCGCCCGTACCGCTGTCGATCCCCTTCATTGGTGTGTACCACTCCGTCGAGCGCAGCCGGGACGCCTATCAGCTAAGCCACGAGCGCCCCGCGTGGGCCTTCTGGCGCAACGGCGATCAGAAATTCCGCGCCCAACCCGGCGATCGGCTGTTCGTGTTCTTCCGCATCTTCTCGCCGGCGAGCTTTGCCGACGAGGTGAGCCTGCACTGGTTTCGTCGCGAGGAGCGCGGCTGGGCCTTGCAGGACACCATCCCGATCAAGATCGTTGGCGGGCGCGCGGAAGGTTTTCGCGGCTACGGCGTCAAGTCGAAGTACCCGCCGGGGGAATGGAAGGTGCAGGTCGAGACAATGGACGGACGCGAGATCGGGCGGGTGTACTTCGATGTCGAGCCCGCGCCGACGTCAGCGCGCACCTTCAAGGTCGACGTGCAATAGCTTCAGCCGCGCTGGCCGCGGATCTGGCGGCCCGCGCGCACGTCGGCCGCGAGCTCGCTCAGCGCCTGCAGCGTCGCCTTCGCGGTATTTGTGTACGTATCGGCGCTCGAGTCCACCCAGCTCGAGGCATAACCGATCGCCGCATGCGCGAGGCGCACGCGACCGTCGAGCCAGGGTCCGCCACCCAGTCCGCCGATCACGGGAATCGATACGGCTTTAACCACTGCAGCGCCGGCTTGCGGCCCGGAGTGGCGAAAGTCGAGCATGACGGCACCGGCAGCCTCGAGTGCTTTCGCTTCCACCACCAATTGCTCCACCGGGCGCTGACCGTGGAATTCGGCGAATACTGGAACGCCAGCCGCTACGATCGAACGGATCCGCTCGGGCGAAGCGAGCACCTTCACCATGTCCGCTCCGCCCTCCTCCTTCAGGCGCTTCGCATCCTCCACCGAGCCGGACGGGACGTCGCACGACACAAGGGTGCGCTTCACGCCGCGGCGCACCGCTTTGCAGACGATGAGCATTTCGGCGATGGAGACCGGGGCTTCTTCGGACCGTCCCCAGAGATTGACGCCGACGGAGTCGCCGACGGAAACCAGGTCGACGCCGGCGCGCTCGGCGATGGCGGCCATGTGAACGTCCCACGCCACCACGGCGACGATCTTGCGGCCTTGGCGTTTCATTTCCCGAAGCGCTTCGATACTGATTCGGTCCATTGCCAGACAGTACACTAAGCCCCCATGATCATCGACATCCACGGGCACTACACGACCGAGCCGCAGAAGCTCCTCACCTTTCGCGACAAGCAGCTCGCCGGGCTCGCCGATGCGATGCGCAAGCCGGCGACGAGCGAGCTCGGCATCACGGACGAGGAGCTGGTCGCGAGCGTGCAGCCGCAATTGAAGCTGCAGCGCGAAAGAGGCAGCGACCTGACCATCTTTTCACCGCGCGCGGCCGGCATGGCGCACCACGTCGGCACGGAGGCCACCGGCATCGAGTGGACGCGGATGTCGAACGATCTCATCCACCGCATCTGCAACCTGCTACCGGAGAACTTCGCGCCGGTCGGACAGCTGCCGCAGCACCCCGGCGTGCCGCCGAAGAACTGCATCCCTGAGCTCGAGCGCCTGGCGAAGCTCGGCTTCGTCGGCGTCAACCTGAACCCGGATCCGGCCGGCGGCTACTGGACCGATCCGCCGCTCACGGACAAGGGCTGGTGGTACCCGCTCTACGAAAAGCTCGCCGAGCTCGAGATGACGGCGATGATCCACGTCACCTCGTCGTGCAACCCGGTGTTCCATTACACCGGCGCGCATTACATCAACGGCGACACGACGGCATTCATGCAGCTCATCCAGGGCAACGTGTTCAAGGATTTCCCGACGCTCAAGTTCGTCATCCCGCATGGCGGCGGCGCGGTGCCCTTCCACTGGGGACGCTACCGCGGGCTCGCCATCGAGATGAAGAAGCCGCCGCTCACCGAGCACCTGCTGAAGAATGTCTTTTTCGACACCTGCGTGTATCACCAAGCGGGCATCGACTGCATGGCGCGGGTGATTCCGGTGGACAACATCCTCTTCGCCTCCGAGATGCTCGGCGCCGTGAAGGCAGTGGATCCCGAAAGCGGGCATAACTTCGACGACACCAAACGTTACATCGACAAGCTGAGCATTCCCGATTCAGATAAGCGGAAAATCTTCGAAGGCAACGCGCGGCGGGTGTATCCGCGCCTCGACAAACGACTCAAGGAACGCAAGAAATGAGCGCCTCCATGCGCATCCTCGATATCCCCAAGCGGCCCGATCCCAAGCTCGTCGCCGAGCTCGCGAAGATGGTGACGCCGCATCTCTCCGACAGTATGGAGCGTCTCTATGCAGGCGGTCCCCATCTGCGGCCGATGCACAAGGGAGGCAAGCTTGCCGGGCCCGCCTACACCGTGAAGACCACGCCCGGCGATAACCTCCTCGTGCACAAGGCGCTCGACACCGCGCAAAAAGGCGACGTGATCGTCGTCGACGCGGGCGGCGTGCTGGAGAATGCGATCATCGGCGAGCTGATGATGTCGCGCGCGCGCCAGCGCGGCGTAGCGGGCATCGTCATCTGGGGCGCGATCCGCGACTCGGCGGAGCTCGCCGCCGGGACGTACCCGGTCTACGCGGCCGGCGTCACGCACCGCGGCCCGTACAAGAATGGCCCCGGCGAGATCAACGTGCCGATCAACATGGGCGGCATGGCGGTGAATCCCGGCGACATCATCATCGGCGACGCCGACGGCCTCGTCGCCGTCCCCCAGGAGCAAGCCGAGCGGATCCTCAAGTCAGCGCAGGGCGTCCTGGCGAAGGAAACCGCGGCGATGAAGGAGATCGAGGCCGGCACCGTCGACCGCAGCTGGGTGGACAAGGCGCTTCGCGAAAAAGGTTACAAGCTCTAATTCGGGGACAGAGCCCTAATTAGATCGCGCTCCGTCCCCGAATCAATCGTTCTTAGCCCCCGACTTGCGCACGATGGGACCCCAGCGGCGCAATTCGTCGGCCACGTACGCGGTGAACTCTTTCGCGTCGAGGCGGTTCGGCGTGATGCCGTCGTTCTTCAGCCGGTCGCGTACCTCCGTCGTCTCCATCGCGCGGCGAATCTCGGCGTTCAGCTTCTGCACGATGTCGTCGGGCAGGCCCTTGGGCCCGGAGATGGAGAACCATACGGTGGCGATGAGATCGGGATAGCCCGACTCGGCGAAGGTCGGCACGTTGGGATATTCCTCGAGGCGGTGCGCCGCGCTGATGGCGAGCGCGCGCGCCTTGCCGGACTTGATCTGCCCCGCGGCGGTGGAAAGCGTGGTCGAGACGGAATCGATCTGGCCGCCCATCAAGTCCGTAACCGCGGCGGACGCGCCTTTGTACGGAATGTGCTGCAGGTCGATGCCGGCCTTCTGCTTGAACAGCTCGGCGACCAGCTGCCCTTGCGTGCCGTTGCCGGGCGAGCCGTACGAGAGCGGCTTCGACTTCGCGAGCTGGACGAATTCCTTCAGCGTGTTGGCGGGCAGCTTCGGATTCACCGCCAGCACCGCCGGCGGCCCGCCGAGCAGCGCGATATGCGTGAAGTCCTTCATCGGGTCGTAAGGCGTTGCCTGCGGCAACTGCGGCGCGATGACATGCGAGGCGATGCCGGAGACGACCAGCGTATAGCCGTCGGGCGCCGCGTTGGAGACGAGCTCCGAGCCGAGCACGCCGCCCGCGCCCGGGCGGTTCTCGACGACGAAGCTTTCCTTCAGCTGTTCCGAAAGCTTCTTCGCCACGATGCGTCCAAGCGTGTCGGCGCTGCCGCCGGGCGCGAACGGCGCAATGATCTTGACGGGCCGTGCCGGCCATTGCTGGGCCGGGGCGGAAAAGCTGAGCGCGAGCGCGCTGAGCGCGAGAAGAAGTCGGAGCATGGCGTGATTCTATAATCGGCGCGATGCACGATTCCATCGATGTCCATAACCATGTAGTACCGGAGAACTTCCCGCCCTACGTCGGCAAGGGCCGCGACGTGCCGTGGCCCTCGATGGCGCCGGCGCACGAGTGCCACCGCCACGTGATGATTTCCGGCAAGGTCTACCGCACGGTGTCGGACGGCTCCTGGAGCGTGCCGCGCCGCATCGAGGACATGACGTCGATGCGCATCACGAAGCAGGCGATCTCGCCGATGCCGGAGCTCTTGTCCTACTGGCTGCCGCTCGATGACGCCAAGGTGATGTGTCGCTATCTCAACGACGAGATTGCGCGAATGATCGGCGAGGCACCCAACCGCTTCATTGGCCTGGGCGCGGTGCCGCTGCAGGACGTAGACGCGGCGATCCGCGAGCTCGAGTACTGCAAGAGCCTGAAGTTCGCCGGCTGCGAGATCGCGAGCCACGTGAATGGCACCTCGATCGGCGATCCGCGCTTCGAGCCGTTCTTTGCCGCGGCCGAAAAAATGGGCGCCGCGATCTTCGTGCACGCGCTGCGCCCCGCCGGCCAGGACCGCATCGTCGGCCCGTTCATCGAGCAGGCAGTGTGCTTCCCCGGCGACATCGGCCTCGCCTGCGCCTCGATGATTACCGGCGGTATCGGCATGCGGCATCCGAACCTGCGCATCGCCTTCAGCCACGGCGGCGGCGTGATGTCGATCCTGCTGCCGCGGTTGATGCATGCATGGAACGTGTCGCCGAAAGCGAAGGAAGCCCTGGCCGAGGCGCCAGCGGTTACCGCCCGGCGCTTCTACTACGACCAGCTGGTATTCGATCCGTCCGCGGTGCGCTTCGTGATGCAGACTTTCGGTGACACGCAGATCCTCATCGGCACCGATTACCCGTATGCCATGGGCGATGTGCACCCGATGAAGACGCTGGAGCTCGCCGATATACACGGCGAGAAGCTGGTGGCGGTCAGTTCAACGAACGCGAAGCGCTTCCTCGGCCTTCGATAATCGCGGGTAGCACCGCGCTGATGGAGTCGCTGAGCACGGCGTCCGCCATCGCGTCGTAAGGCGTCGGCTCGGCGTTCACGATCACCGTCTTCGCGCCGGCCGAGCGCGCGATGTCAAAGGCGCCGGCCACCGGATAGACCTGCAGGGTGGTGCCGATGGCGATGAAGAGGTCGGCTTCGCCGGCGGATTGCATCGCACGATCGATCACTTCGGGCACCAGTTGCTGGCCGAAGGAGATCGTGTCGCTCTTCAGTATGCCGCCGCAGTCGCGGCATTTCGGGTCTTCCTCGCCGGCGCGCACGCGATCGAGCACCTTTTGCATCGGGCCGCGCATGCCGCAGCCCCAGCACATGAAGCGGCGCATGCTGCCATGCACCTCGATGACCCGCTCGGGCGAGCTGCCGGCGAGCTGGTGCAGCTCGTCGATGTTCTGCGTGATGATTGCGTGCAGTTTCTGCCGCCGCTCGAGCTCGACGAGCGCCAGGTGGCCGGGATTGGGCTTCGCGCTCCACGCTGGGCTCGCCAGCCGGTTCTGCCATGACGCCTTACGTACCTCGGCATCGGCGAGGTAGTAATGGATATTGGACATCTTCTCGGCATGCGGATTCTTCGTCCACAGGCCTTGCGGGCCGCGGAAGTCGGGGATGCCGGAATCGGTGGAGATGCCCGCACCGGTCAGCACGACGATGCGCTGGGCGCCGGCGACCCAGCTTTTGACCTCGTCGATCACTACCCTAGGGCATCTGGATCTTGCCGCCGCCGCCGACGCCGCCTCCTCCAAGGGGCGGCAGGGGCCCTTGTGGCACGACGATTTGCGACGCCGCCTGACGGCGCAGCTCCTGCAGCTCCTTAACGGTGCGCTCGATCGCTTCGCGCGCAAGTTGGCCGAACTTCTCGGCCGCTTCCTTCAGCGAGCCGGCCGTGATCTCGAAACCGATCGGCAGCGCGCCGGCCGGCGTCATTACCTGCGTCTCGCCGACATACAGCACCGGCTTCGACGTGTCGCGCTGGCCATCGTCCTTCACCGGCGTCAGGCGCCGGATGGTGCCGATGCGGCGGTCAGTAAAGATCTCTTCCAGGAAAAGGGAGTTCGGATCGACTCTGATGTCGTTGGTGGTGTCGGGTTTGGTGGCCATGGATCAGCTCTCGGGTGACGGCGCGGTGGGCAGCACGGGCTGCCACTCAGTCGGACATTCCTGCACGTAAGGATAGTAAGCGGCGTACGGCTGGCAGTAATACCAGTACTCCACCGCCGGCACCGCTGCCGGATAGTAGTCTGGCCAGTAATAGGCGCTCGGCCAGAA
>C688J18823_10000682_pt1 | contig 20027 bp, 24 predicted proteins | sample HopSoiMetagenom1_FD_18823 | JGI IMG/M metagenome (IMG submission 18823) | reverse complement strand
GCTCGAACAAGTAGCGGCGCTGATCGCGCCGTACTGCCTGGTCGGCTGGGACACGGGCGGTGAAACATGGCTGCCTTGAAGAACGAAGAATTGCAAACGCTGAAGAACAATTCCCACCAAAGCCGGACGCTAAGACCAGGAGAAGCCGGGCTTAGCGGGAGGCGGACTGATGCGGGCGCGGCCGCGTCAGCGCCCGTGCGCGCACGGAAGGGAACAGACGCCGAGCAGAGACACCAATGGAGTGCGCGGGCTTTGCCCGCGTACGTTCAGCGCGAAGCGCCGTACCGAGGTCCCGAGCGAAAGCGAAGCTTTCGCTCGGGTCACGTGGGCGAAGCGAATCTAGAGAGGCCGCGCGCCCGCCCGTTGTCCTCGGAACGGTCGGGCGCCGCAGCTTGGTGCCCTCTCCCCCTTGCACTCTTTGTAGTCGCTTTTCGAGCGGGCGCTATCCCTGAAACGAGGTACCTCGCCCGTTCGAGGGATGATCCCTCGATCGAGGGAGCCGTTACGAGGGCGTGACGCGGTACGCGTCGAACACGGCTTCGATGTTGCGCAAGGCTGTCAACAGGCCGCGCAGCTCTTTCACGTCGCCGACTTCCGCGACGTACCAGTTCTTCGCCATCTGGTCCTCGACGGTGCCGCCGTACGAAACGATGTTGGCGCCGTGCTCCGCGAACGTCCGGGCGACATCCTCCAGCAGGCGCGGACGATCCCACGAGTCGACAGCGATCTGAACGCGGAAGCTTTGCGAGGCGCCACCGTCCCAGCTGACCGGGGTGAAGCGCTCGGGTTGGCGGGCGAGCGCCTTGACGTTCGGGCAGTCGCCGCGATGGATAGTGATGCCCTTGCCCAGCGAGATGTATCCGACGATCTCGTCGCCCGGCACCGGCGTGCAGCACTTCGCGAGCCGGACCAGCACGTCGTCCACGCCGTGCACGTTGATGCCGTAGTTCTCGCTGCCGACCGCGTGCTTTGCGCGAGGCGCCTTGAGCGGAACGGCCTCCTCCTCGGCGACCTGCTCGGTCTTGAGCCGCTGCAGGACCTTGTTCACGACCTGCTGGGAGCCGATCTTTCCGGAGCCGAGCGCGAGATAGAAGTCCTCCGCCTTCTTGAAGCTCATGTCCCGGATGACTTCTGCGAGCACGGCCGATCCTGCGAGCTTCCGGTACGGCAGCTTGGCCGCCTTCAGCGCCTGCTCGAGCGCGTCGCGGCCCTTCTGCTCCTGGTCCTCCCGCGTCTCGCGCGAGAACCACTGGCGGATCTTGTTACGCGCGCGCGAGGAGGCAGCGAGCGAAATCCAGTCGCGCGAGGGGCCGCGGCCTGCCTTCGAGGTGAGGATCTCGACGAAGTCGCCGTTCTTCAGCCTGTAGTGCAGTGGAACGATGCGGCCGTTGATCTTCGAGCCGACGGTGCGGTGACCGACGTCGGTGTGCACCGCGTAGGCGAAGTCGATCGGAGTGGAGCCGGAGGGAAGCGTTTTCACCTCGCCTTTCGGCGTGAAGACGTACACCTCGTCGTCGACGAGATCGGTGAGGAATGCCCGCTTGTACTCGCCCGGCTCGTCGATCGTCTCGGGCTGTGCTTCCATCAACTGCCGCACCCAGCTCTCCCAGGCCTCGTCGGTCTTCAGCCGGCGGCCACCCTTGTAGCGCCAGTGCGCGGCGATGCCCAGCTCGGCCGTCTCGTGCATCTCGCGCGTGCGCACCTGGATCTCGAGCGGACGGCCCTCCGGTCCGATCACCGTTGTGTGCAGCGAGCGGTACCGGTTGAACTTCGGCATCGCGATGTAGTCCTTGAAGCGGCCCGGCATCGGCTTCCAGAGCGAGTGGATCAACCCGAGCGCGCCGTAGCAGTCGCGCGTTCCCTCGTCGCCCGAGCGCTCGACGATCACGCGCATCGCCGTCAAGTCGTAGATCTCGTTGAACTCACGGCCTTTTTTCGCCATCTTGTCGTAGATGGAATAGAAGTGCTTGGCGCGGCCGGAGATCTCGGTCGGAATGTCGACCTTGCCGAGCTCCAGCTGCAACACGCGCGCGGCTTCTGCGACGTGTCCCTCGCGGTCGGCGCGGCGCTCGCTGACCATCGCCTTGATCTCTTCGTACTTCCGAGGATGGAGCGTCTCGAACGCGAGATCCTCCAGCTCCCACTTCATCGCGTGGATACCGAGCCGGTGCGCGAGCGGCGCGTAGACCTCGAGCGTCTCCTTCGCCTTCTGGATCTGCTTCTGCTTGCCGAGGTACTCGATCTCGCGGAGGTTGTGCAGCCGGTCGGCGAGCTTGATCAGGATGACGCGCACGTCGGCGGCCATCGCGACGATCAGCTTGCGGTAGTTCTCCGCTTCCGCCTGCTCGCGGCTCTGGAACTGCACGCGCGTCAACTTCGTCACGCCCTCGACGAGCTTCGCGATCTCGTCTCCGAACTCCGAGCGCACCTCGTCGAGGTCTACGTCGGTGTCCTCGACGACGTCGTGGAGCAGGGCGGCCGCAATCGTCTCGTCGTCGAGACGGAGCTGCGCGCAGATCTTGGCGGCGCCCCAGGGGTGGAGCACGAAGTCCTCGCCCGAGCGCCGCTGCTGCCCCTCGTGGGCGTTGGCAGCGAAGAGGAAAGCCCGTCGGAGCAGGTCTCGGTCGACCTCCGCGTTGTAGGCGGAAACGTCCGCAATCAGCTCGTCGATGAGCTCCTGATGCTTCTCGTGAGTCTCAAGGACCGCCATACCTTCAGTGTACTCCGGGGTCCCATGGCTCCCTCCCCCGGACGAGGCTCCGTAACTAAAGGGCAGGAATGGGCGTTCCGATGCTGAAGGGGAGTCGTCCATGCACTGGTACAGACGCAGACAAGAACGCAGGAACGCAGCGCGCGCAGCGCGGCTGATCCTCGCGCTCGACGCACTCTCCGGCTCCCGGCCGAAGGCGCGCCGCGTACGCCGGGCGTCGCTCGGCCACGCGCGCTAGCCGGCCGCCAGAAACGCGTCCGAATAGATCGCCTGGCCGCGGAGCGCCGGGTCGTGCGCGCTCAGCGTGCGGGCCATGAAGTACTCCCCGTTCACTCCGGGCGGAGGTTCGATGCCGGCGCGGGTCGAGCGCTCGAAGCCGAACTTTCCGTAGTACCGCGGGTTGCCTTCGATCAGGATCAGCGGCTCTTTGCGCGCGTCCGTCGCGCGGAGTGCGTGCCGCATCAGCGCGCTGCCGACGCCGCGGCCCTGGTGCGACGGAAGCACCGCGAGCGGACCGAGCTGGAGCACGGGATGTCCCCCGGGCTCGATTCGAACGTAGCTCAGCAGCACGTGCCCGATGAGGTCGCCGCCGTCTTCCGCAACGAGCGAAAGTTCGGGGACGAAACGGTCCGATGCGCGAATCGCGTCGACGAGATCTGCCTCGACCGCCCTGCCGAATGCCTCTTCGTTGATCTTCCAGATGGCGGCCCGCTCGTCATCCCGCTCGGGGCGGATCTTCACGCGGCGCGCAGCAACGCGGGCGCGGCAAGCAGCGAGCGGAACGTCTCGGACTCGAGCGGATGCCGTTTCGGTCCACCCTCCTCGACCTCGAGCTCGTCGAAGATCGCCTGTGCCTGGCTGTCGCGCAACGGTGCGCTCCACTGCTTGCGCAGCCACGCGTACACCTCGTCGAAGCGATCGTCGGCGTCGAAGACGCGGCGCACCAGCAGCTGTGGCGAGACGGTGCCGTTCCAGTGGTTCTCCTGGAGGCGGAACGCCACGTCGTAGCGGCCTTCCCTCCGGAAGCGGTCGAGCTGCGTGCCTTGACCGAACGCGATCGCACCTCCCGCATCGCGGCCGTCGCGCTGCACGCGAAAGCGCAGGTGCTTGCCTTCGCCGACGGTCGCCAGCTCACCGAGCTCGCAGCCGGGTGCCAGCAACGTGACGTCGGGGTTCGCGAGCCCGAACGGCGCAAGTTGTCGCAGCTCCTCGCAGAGCTCGAGCGTGAGCTTCGCCCCGCGCGGGAGCACTGCGTCGACCACGGTCGTGGGCACGAGGTCTTCGGGGTCGAGCAGGCCTTCGGCCTGCTTCGCGAACGCGTCCGAGAACTGCTCGATCCGCTCCGGTGCGATCGAGAGGCCGGCGGCCGCTCGATGCCCGCCGAAGCGCTCGAGGAAAGTCGAGCAGGCGCCGAGGGCCCCATGCAGGTCGAACGAGGAGATCGAGCGGCCCGACCCCTTCCAGAGCCCTTCGCCGCCGGCGATCAGGACGACAGGGCGGTTGTACCGCTCGACGAGCCGCGAAGCCACGATCCCGATCACGCCTTCATGCCAGTCTTCTCCCCAGACGACGTACGCGCGCTGACGCCGCCTCGCCTCGGGCCACTCCTCGACCTGTGCGATCGCCGCACGAAGGATCTTGTTCTCGACAGCCTGCCGGTCGCCGTTCAGCTCCTCGAGGCGATCGGCGAGCAGGCGCGCCTCGTCGGCGTCGTCGGTCAGGAGCAGCTCGAGCGCGGCGCGGGGATGGCCGAGCCGCCCCGCGGCGTTGATGCGGGGCGCGAGCCGGAACCCGACCTTGCCGGCGTCGACGGCCGCCGGGTCGACGCGCGCAACCTTCATCAGGGCGCGCAGGCCGAGCTTCTGCGTCCGGGCGAGCGTTCGGAGCCCGGCAATCGCGAGCGACCGGTTCTCGCCCACGAGCGGCACGACGTCGGCGATGGTCGCAAGGGCGACGAGGTCGAGCTGCCGTCGCAGAAAGTCGGACTCCGGCCCGAGGAGCGCCTGGCCGAGCTTGTAGACGACGCCTGTGCCGCAGAGCTCCGGAAACGGGTAGTCGGAGGGGCGAGTCGCGACGATCGGACAGGGCGGCAGCTCATCGGCGGGCCGGTGGTGATCCGTGACGACGACGTCGAGACCGAGCTCGCGCGCCCGGCGCACCTCCTCCACTGCCGTGATGCCGCAGTCGACCGTGAGGACCAGCCCGCAACCTTCTGCTGCGAGTCGCTCGAGCGTCTCCCCACTGACGCCGTAGCCCTCGTCGAAGCGGCTCGGCAGATGCCACTCGACGTCGGCTCCGAGCTCGCGCAGGACGAGCACCGCGAGGACGGTGGCGCAGATCCCGTCGACGTCGTAGTCGCCGTGGACGCAGATTCGCTTGCCGGCCGCGATCGCCGCGTTGATCGCCTCGACCGCCTCGTCCATGGCGCCGAGCAGCCGGGGATCGTGCAGGGGCTGTTCGCCGGCGAGGTAGGCCCTTGCCTCGGCGGGGTCGCCGTAGCCGCGCCGGACGAGCACGCTTGCCGTGATCTCGCTGAGGCCGAGCTCCTTCGCAAGGTCGCTCGCCTGCCGGTGCGGGCACGGACGGATGGTCCAGATGCCCTCTGACATGCACGACTACCGTACGAACGGTGTCGGACAGCACCGCCCTCCGCGCCGAGTTCCTGCTCGATCCGAGTGTGACGTTTCTGAACCACGGCTCCTTCGGCGCGGTGCCGCGGGCGGTGTTCGAGCGCTATCAGGAATGGCAGCTCGAGCTGGAGCGCCAACCGGTGCTGTTTCTGGCCCGGCGGCTCGACGAGCTGCTCGGCGAAGCACGAGCCGCACTCGGCGCCTACGTCGGCGCGGATGGGGACGATCTGGTCTTCGTCCCGAACGCGAGCGCCGGCGTGAACATCGCCGCGTGGGCACTCGGCCTCGGGCCCGGCGACGAGGTTCTTTCCACGCACCTGGAGTACGGCGCGCTCGACCTGACCTGGGAGCATGTCTGCGGCGACTTCGGCGCGCGCTACGTCAGAACTCCCATCGCTCTGCCGGTCAAGAGCGCCGAAGAGATCGCGGACACGATCTGGGCCGGCATCGGGCCGCGCACGAGGGTGCTCTTCATCAGCCACTACACCTCCGAGACGGCATTCACGCTGCCTGTCGCGGAGCTCTGCAGGCGGGCGCGAGAGCGTGGCATCCGGACGGTCGTCGACGGAGCGCACGTCCCGGGCCACCTTCCTCTCGACATCGCCTCCGTGGACCCCGACTACTACAGCGGCAACTGCCACAAGTGGCTCTGCGCGCCGAAGGGTGCGGGCTTCCTTTACGTGCGGCGCGAGCTGCAGCGTGACGTGCACCCGCTGATGATCAGCTGGGGCTACGAGGGCGACGACCCCGCCTTCGTCACGCGCCACCAGAAGCAGGGCACGCGGGATCCCTCGTCGTATCTCACCGTTCCCGCGGCGATCGAGTGGCAGCGCGAGCATGACTGGGACGTGGTGCGCGAACGGTGTCACGAGCTCGCGCGGCGCGCGCGCAACGAGTTGGGGCTCGAAGGACTGACGCCCGACTCGGCGGAGTTCTTTCGCCAGATGGTCACGCTTCGCCTGCCGAAGGAGGCTCCCGCGGATTTGCAGGAACGCCTCTACGACGAGCACCGGATCGAGATCCCTGTTATCGAGCGCGGAGACGACCTCCTCATCCGTCCCTCGTTCCAGGGGTACAACGACGTTGCCGATCTCGAGCGGCTGCGCGACGCGCTCGCTGCGCTGCTCTAGGCCGCGTACGCGAACGGGTGCTCGAACACGTCGAGCGCCTTCTCCGCCGGTGCCGCGAGCACGAAGCTCTCCCCGGAGCGCCGGTCCTCCACCGCAACCGTCAGCGCGTTCGTGACACAGCTCCAGAGCAACGAGACCTCGATCCCGTCGGCGGAGCGGTGATGGAGCTCTGTGAGAGTCGATTCGTTCATGTCACTACCGTCGCAGGTCGGGAGTTTTCGGGACACCGGGCCAGCTGGTGTTCACGGGTACGGTCAACCCCCGTCCTAACCCCTGGCTAATCAGGCTTTACTCGCGCGGCAGCTGGACGCCGAGCAGCGTCAGGCCCACCAGCAGAAGAACGAACGCCAGAGCGGCGGCGATGACGAGCCTCGGGTGGCGGGCCTGCCGGAATGAGTCCCAGCCCACCCGGCCCCAGAAGACGATAAGCCCGGCGACTGCTGCGAGGCCGATGACCAGAACGGGGGCCAGCAGCACGGCGCGCTCGAACGAGAGGTCGCTCACCCAGACGGCGACGAGCACGAGAGCCGTCACTGCGCCGGAGGCAGCAGCCAATCTCGTAGTCATGAGACGAGCCTACCGTGGAGCTATCGTTCAATCGTGATCGAAGCCAACTACGTCTCGGGGGACGACTATGTCGTCGAGTTCCTTGGCTACCGCTTCGGCTTCAACCGCTCGGACTTCGAAGAGCGCGTCACCGCCGCCGCGGTCAAGCTCGGTCTCGTCGGCGACAACGAGCTCGACGACGACGAGACTGCCGACCTCGTGGAGCTCGTCGAGCGCGACTGGATCGACGAGCCGCGCAGCGGTCTCGGCCGTTACCTCGTGCGCCACTGGGAACGCGTGTCGCTCGTCGCCGGCGAGTCGCTCGTCTACTGGCTGAAGAAGCTGGTCTTCCGCGGGGCCTGGCTCGACCACCGCGTGAAGGAAGGGCTCCTGGAAGTTGCGTGGGACGACGACTCCTCCGACTTCGGCTACCGCGACCCGAACGGCGACCGCGCCCTCCTGGAGCTTGCACCCGTGCCGTCCTGGCACGAGATGCAGTTCCGTCGGTGACTCGCGCCGCTCTCATCGCCGCGTACCTGGCGGCGTTGCTGGCGGTGGATACGCAGGTCGACCTCCGCGGCCAGCTCGCGCTTGGCGCGCTGACGTGGATCGTCCTGATCGTCGCGGCCTGGCCGCTGACGGCAGAACGGCGCGCGCAGGTGGCCGTCGTGATCTGCGCCGCGACGGTGGCGGAGCTGACCGGCTCGATCCTCTGGGGCGTCTACTCGTACCGCCTGCACAACCTGCCGACGTTCGTCCCACCCGCCCACGGCCTCGTCTTCATGGCCGGGCTCGCACTCAGCGAAGGCCTGCGGCGCCATTCGCGCGCGCTGGTGCTTGTCGCCGGCGGCGCCGCCTTGCTCTGGGGCGTGCTTGGATTGACGGTGCTCCCGCGCCTCGATGCGGCAGGCGCCCTCGGCATCCCGCTGTTGCTCGCTTTTCTCTGGCGCTCGCGGGCAGGCGCGGCCTACGCTGGAGTCTTCCTCGTCGTGGCGGCCCTCGAGCTCTACGGAACTGCCATCGGAACCTGGCGCTGGGCCGAGAAGCTCCCCGGCCTCGGGGTGCCCGACGGCAATCCGCCGAGCGGCGTCGCCTCCGGCTACGTCTGGTTCGATGTCATGGCCCTCCTCTGCGCGCCGTGGGCCCTCGCAGCGGTGCGGACGTGGCCGTTGCGGCGCCGTCCCGTGCCTGGCACCGGACAGGTCTGAGGTGGGCGGTCGCAGGGTTGCCCTGCGACCGCCGCGTTGGAGGATGTGAGCTGCGGCCCCTCACGATCCTCCTGGGACTCACATTGAGGCGAAAAGGCGTTTTCGCACTCCCCCTGGAGGGTGAAAGTGAAGCGCCTGGATGAACCACCCGAAGGGGGAGGAATCAACCAGCGTGGGTGATTCATGCTCCTCACGTACCACTTGTCCTCACAACGCTCTGCACTGCGGGTAGAGCGCAGCCCCGGGACACTGCGGCCGGGGCGGACATTTCATGAAGGGCCGGAACCAATGCGGCGGTTCCCGGCCCTTCCCCCTTTTCTGGTTGGGCGAGACCCGGGCGGCGGGTTTCGCCCGCGGACCAAGCTCAGAAGAGCTTCGTGCCGTCCGCAGCCGGCGCGGCCCCGAGCTGCTCCCGCCCCAGGTCTGTGATGATGCGGCCGCGCGGCGTGCGCTGAAGGAAACCGAGCTGCAACAGGAACGGCTCGTACACGTCCTCGATCGTGTCCTGCTCCTCGCCGAGCGCGACGGCCAGCGTCGAGAGGCCCACCGGCCCGCCGCCGAACTTGAGGAGGATCGTGGAGAGCAGCTCGCGGTCGATTCGCTCGAGACCGCGGTCGTCCACCTCGAGCAGCTCGAGCGCCTCCCGTGCCACCTCGTTCGTGATCACGCCGTCGTGCTTCACCTGGGCCACGTCTCGCACCCGCCTGAGGATGCGGTTCGCGATCCGCGGCGTACCGCGCGAACGCCTTGCGATCTCGTCGGCGGCGTCTTCCGCGATCTCGACGTCGAGGATTCGCGCGGATCGCCGCACGATCGTTCCGAGCTCGGGTGCGTCGTAGTAGTCGAGCCGGAACGTCATGCCGAACCGGTCGCGAAGCGGCGTCGTCAGGAGGCCCGTGCGCGTCGTCGCTCCGATCAGCGTGAACGGCGGCAGGTCGAGCGTCAGCGTGCGTGCAGCGGCGCCCTGGCCCACGATGATGTCGAGCCGGAAATCCTCGAGGGCCGGGTAGAGAATCTCTTCGATCGCGCGGTTCAGCCGGTGGATCTCGTCGACGAAGAGGACGTCGTGCCGTTCGAGACCGGTGAGGATCGCTGCCATGTCGCCCTTGCGCTCGAGCGCGGGACCGGCGACGCAACGTATGCCGACGCCGAGCTCCTCGCGCACGATGTACGCGAGGCTCGTCTTGCCGAGCCCGGGCGGCCCGACGAGGAGCACGTGGTCGAGCGGCTCGTCGCGCGCCTTCGTCGCGTCGAGCGAGATCGCGAGCTGTTCCTTGATCCGCTCCTGGCCGACGAACTCGGCCAGGCGCCGCGGTCGCAGGGACTGCTCGAGGTCCTCCTCTTCGGGGACGACCGCCGGTGCCAGGAACTGAGTCGACATGTCTAGGCCGCTTTTAGCGCTTCGCGGACGCGTTCCTCCGGCGGAAGCTCCGGATCGACCCGCGCCAGCGCCAGCTCCGCCTCGCCGAGGGAGTAGCCGAGCTCGACGAGAGCGTCGCGGGCGACGAGATGCGGCTGTGTTCCACTCTCACTGCCGCCCGCCGAGGTGATCGGCACCGGTGCCTCGCCGATCTTCTCCTTCAGCTCGAGCACGATCCTTTCTGCCGTCTTCTTCCCGATCCCGGGGATGGCCTGGAACCGCGCCGTGTCCCCGAGCACGATCGCGCGGCGCAGGTCGGCCGCCGGCGAGCCGGAGACGATTGCGAGCGCGACCTTGGGGCCGATGCCGTTCACGGACAGGAGCTGAAGGAAGAGCTCGCGTTCGGCCGCCTCCACGAACCCGTACAGCTGCAGCGCGTCCTCGCGCACGTGAAGGTAGGTGTGCAGTGCGACCTCCGCCGCACCGTCGGCGGCGCGAATCGCCGAAGGTGTTGCGGCGACGAGATAGCCGACGCCCCCGACGTCGACGACGAGCCCGTCCGGCGTGTTCGCCACGGGCTTGCCCCGAAGGCGCGCGATCATCCCGCGATCCTCAGCAGCGGTGGCGCAAGCGCGTGACAGATCGCNACTGCGAGCGCGTCGGCGGCATGNGTCGAGGCAGGCTCGNTCTCCAGCNCGAGNATCACCTTCACCATCTTCTGCACCTGCTGCTTCTCGGCGCGCCCGTANCCGCAGACCACCTGCTTGACGCGCGCGGGCGGATACTCAGCGCACTCGACTCCTCCGCTAGCGGCGGCGACCATGACGGCCCCGCGTGCCTGCCCGACGGAGAGTGCGGTGCGGGCGTCGGCGCCGACGAACGACTCCTCGATGGCGACGGCATCTGGTTGATGAAGCTCGACGAGCTCGGCCACGGCGTCGAAGATCCTCTTCAGCCGTGCCTCCGGCCGCTCGGAGGCGGCTGTTTTCCACCACCCGTGGTCGATGGCCCTGAGGCGCCCGTCTCTTTCGTGGACGATCCCGTACCCGCAAGAAGCCGTCCCTGGATCGATGCCGATGACCTTCACGGTCAGAGGTTAGGGAGTGACCCGGACGTATCCTTCCGCCATGCCCGGGGACATCTGGCTGACCTTCCCGGACGGGGAGGAACACGAGCTGAAGGAAACCGTCACGATCGGACGGGACGATTCGAACGATCTGACCTTCAGGTCGACCACCGTCAGCCGCGACCATGCTGCCGTCACGTTCACGGACGGCCGCTGGTACGTGGAGGACCGGGGCAGTTTCAATGGCACGTTCCTGAACGGGATCCGCGTGCAACCGGGAACGCCTCTCCCACTGCGGCACGCCGACCGCATCGGAATCGGCGCGGAGACGGTCCTCTTCTCCTGGCCCGGTCAGTTGCAGGACCCGGACACGACCGAGCCGCTCGAAGAGATACCGCCCACCGATTCGGCGCAGCTCTCCTCGTTCCAGCGCCAGGTCGTCCAGTGCCTCTGCGGACCGTGGCTCGCAGGCGCGAGCCTCGAGAGCCTGCCGTCGAACGAGCAGATCGCCGCACAACTCGGGACGCCGGGCGCCACGGGAACGGTCAAAGCGGCACTACGCCGCATCTATGCAAAGGCCGGGCTCTCGGATCAGCCGGCACATGCGAAGCGTCGCGCACTCTGTCGCGTCGCACGCCAGCGCGGCTGGGTCTAGAAAAACGGCGAGGGAGCACACGGCTCCCTCGCGACCCCTTCAGTAGCGAAGGCTATGTGAACCTGCTGAAACCGGGGTGGCGTGGTGGGTAACCGGGGTGACCAGCGCGTTTGATCAGGTCCTCATCGGCAACAAAACATCTATGCAGATTCGCAAGATCATCCAGCGCCGTATCCGCCGCAGCGGGGGCGGCGTTGACTTCATGGGAGATGTAAACGCAGCGATCTCGGGGAACGTGGGCGAGTCTTCTTCACATTCCCACGTCTCGAGCAGCAGCACGGTCTCCGCCCGGTCGGTGCGACAACGAAGGGGAGAAGACAGTGACGGAGCGGAAAGACAACCCTGAGCAGATGACCGAAGAAGAGCTCGCTGCGGCGAACGCCGAACCGTTGCCGGACCGAGAGGCAATGTCGGTGATCCGGGGAGTGCATCCGCTTCCTCAGCCGATTGTCGGCGCGGATCCGCCGACGGTAGGAATCGAGCCCCCGCCTGCAGCACTCGAGACTGAACCACCGACAACCGCTGCATAGGACGAAAGGAGCACACAATGGGCAAGAAGTCAGAGGGTTACCGAAGCCTGTCGCGGGAGGAGCTCAGCGAGCTCGCCGGCGAGGAGCTGCCGGAGCGGGCCGCGATGTCGCTGGTCAACGCGAACATCGCGATTCCTGTGAACGCCGCAGTGGCCGCCAACGTCCTCTCGGACGGCGCGATCGCGTATGCGGACGCCGCGCAGAACACCCCGATCGACCAGGGCAACTAAGGAGGCCGACCATGGGCGACAAGTCCCAGGAGTATCGAAACCTGAGCCGCGAGGAGCTCAACGAGCTCGCCGGCGAGGAATTGCCGGAGCGCGCTGCGATGTCGCTGATCAACGCGAACGTGGCCGCACCCGTCAACGCAGCTGTCGCGTTGAACGCTCTGAGCGACGGCTCGACCGCCATCGCCAACGCAGAGCAGACCGCCAACATCACGCAGTCCAACTAGCGAAAGGAGCACGGACACATGGGCAATAAGCCACAGGAGTACCGGAACCTCTCGCGCGAGGAGCTCAACGAGCTCGCCGGCGAGGAGCTGCCGGAGCGCGCCGCGATGTCGCTGATCAACGCGAACGTCGCCGCACCGATCAACGCTGCTGTCGCGGCCAACGTCCTTTCGGACAACTCGGTCGCGTACGCGAACGCCGTGCAGACCGGCGACATCACCCAGGGCAACTAGTCATGGGCGAGTCGCAGGAATACCGTTCGCTCACGCACGAGGAGCTCAACGCGATTGCCGGCGAGGAGCTGCCGGAGCGCGCCGCGATGTCGCTGATCAACGCGAACGTCGCTGCGCCGGTCAACCTGGCCGCCGCGCTCAACGTTGCGAGCGACAACTCGATCGCGTACGCGAACGCCCAGCAGAACGTCGACATCACGCAGAGCAACTGACCTGCGGATGACGCATGTTCGCATGAGGGGCGGTTTCGACCGCCCCTCATGCGTCTAAGACGGAGGCGACCATTTCCACCACAGAGGAACAGAAGACCGAGGTCCTCCCGGTCGCCGACCAGGCGCCGCCGTCGGACGGCGGCGCGACCGAGAAACCGAAACTCGCCGACGGCGTGGAGCTGATCGGCGAGTACGAGGGCTCGGGGTTCAAGGAAGCGCCCTACATCGCGCGCCGCGCCGACGGGCAGGTCGTCCAGCTCGCTCCTCTGCTCCACCTGATCGCCGAGGCCGCCGACGGGCAGCGGACGAACGAGGAGATCGCAGCCGCGGTGAGCGAGGCAATCAAGCGCGGCGTCAGCGCCGACAACGTCCGGCAGCTGATCGACGAGCGCCTGCGTCCACTCGGCCTGATCGCCGGCGCCAACGGCTCCGAGCCGGAGGTGCAGAAGGCGGACCCGATGCTCGCGCTGAAGCTCAAGGCCGCGCTCGTCCCCGAGCGCGTCGTCAATGCGATCACCACAGTCTTCAAGCCGCTCTTCTTCCCGCCCGTCGTGATCGCCGTGCTCGCGGGTCTCCTCGCGCTTTGCGTCTGGCTCTTTGCCTACCACGGGATCGCGCAGTCCCTGCGCGAGGTCCTCTATAGCCCAGGCCTCCTGATGATGATGCTCGGGCTGGTCATCCTGTCGGCCGCCTTTCACGAGTGTGGGCATGCCACCGCGTGCGCCTACGGTGGCGCGCGACCCGGAGCCATGGGCGCAGGGCTCTACATCGTGTGGCCCGCCTTCTATACCGATGTCACGGATGCATACCGGCTCGGAAAGGGCGCGCGGCTGAGGACGGATCTCGGCGGGGTCTACTTCAACGCGATCTTCATCCTCATCACTGCGGGCACGTACTTCCTCACGGGTTTCGAGCCGCTCCTGCTGATCATCCCGTTCCAGCTGCTCGAGATGATTCACCAGTTCCTGCCGTTCATCAGGCTCGACGGCTACTACATCGTCAGCGACTTGACCGGAGTGCCGGACATGTTCGCCCGCATCAAGCCGACCCTCACGAGCGTCTTTCTCCCGTGGAGGAAGACGAGCGACCGGGTGACCGAGCTCAAGCCGTGGGTGCGCGCCGCGGTCACGGTCTACGTGCTCACCGTCGTTCCGCTCCTGCTGTTCATGTTCGGGATGATGGTGATCAACGCGCCGCGTATCTTCAGCACTGCATACGACTCGTTCTTCGTGCAATACCACAAGGTGCAGCACGACTTCGGCGGCGGCAGTGCGCTACACGGGGCGATCGGGATCTTCCAGATGATCATCCTCGTGCTGCCGGCGATCGGCATCGTCGCCACGTTCTGGCTTCTCTCGAAGCGAATTTTCGGCGCCGTCTGGACGCGCACCGAGGGCCACCCCGCGCCACGCGGCGCCTTCGTCATCGCCGTTGCGACAGCGGCTGCCTTCCTCGCCTACATCTGGTGGCCGAACGGCGACTATCGCCCGATCCAGAAGGGTGAGCGCGGGACGATCCAGGGGGCAGTTCAGCAGTTCGGTGCCGTCTCGAGCGGCCGTCCCGGGTTGACGAAAGCAAGGGAGGCCGCGCTCGGCGGCGCTCCGCTGCTCAGCTCGCGCCAGCAGTCCCCGGACACGACCACGCCGATCGCTCCGGCGGCGACGACGACAACGACCGAGACTCAGACGACGGAATCGCAAACGACTCAGACGACCACGAGCCCGAGCGTCACGGCGTCGACGCCTGTCACGACCGTCGAGGCGACGGTTTCGACAACCACGACAACGTCCACAACACCTTGAGAGGTTCAGACCGATGAAGAGACGATTGGCAACCATCGTGATCGCCGTCCTGTGCGCCACAGGTGTGGCGGCCGCACGGGCCGAGCTCGCGTCTGCTGACAACGCTGCGATCGCCGTCAACAGCAAGGACGGAACGACCGTCTTCAAGGTCGCGTTCGCCATCCGCCATGTGATGAGCGACGTCGTGACCGAGACGAACGCCGCCGTCGCGTACAACAGCTGCACCGACTGCGCATCCGTCGCGATTGCGTTCGAGATCGTCCTGGTCGAGAGTGACGCCTCGGTCGTCTCGCCGACGAACATCGCGATCGCGTACAACGAGAACTGCTCCACCTGCGTCGCGGTTGCGGAGGCGTACCAGTTCGTCCTCGGGACGGGGACGGCCGTCCATTTCGACGCCGAGGGCAACAGGATCTTGAGGGACATCCGCAAGGAACTGCACTCGCTGAAGAAGGAAGACCTGACGCTCGAGCAGCTGCAGGCGAAGCTGGACGACATCTCGGCCCGCATCGCAGACGTGCTCGCGAATCACCTGGTTCCAGTGGGCCCATCGAAGGAGAAAGACCAGCAGGACACGGACACGACAACCGCAACGACGACAACGATGCCGACGACGACGACCACTCCGACAACCACCGAGGAAACCACGACCACAGAGCCGACGACGTCAACCACCGGGGTCACCACGACATCCGGCCCTTGAGACGCGCGGCTTCGCTCGTCGCGCTCGTCCTTCTTCTCCCCGGTTGCGGCGGCGGAGAGGCGAATCAGGTCCTCTCGGACTCCGCAAGCAGCGTCGGCAAGCTGCGGACCGGCAATCTGACCCTGAGACTTGTCGTGTCTCCCCGGCAGGGCACCAAGGGTCGGATCGGCTTCGAGCTTCGCGGTCCTTTCGCTCTTCGCGCGGGCGCGTTGCCGGTGGCGAAGATCGCGTATACGCAGATCGCAGGGGCCCACGAAGGCACCGCGACGTTCATCTCGACAGGAGCGAAGGCATACGCCGAGGTGAACGGGAAGGCGTACGAGCTGCCGCCCTCGTCGGCCGAATCGATCCGCCAGGCGGCCGGGGGCGGGTCGGACGGCGGTTTGGCTGAGCTTCGCATCGACAACTGGGTGAAGGACCCGAAAGTCACCGACGGCGGCGAAGTGGGTGGCGTGCAGACGCAACGGGTCTCCGGCGACCTCGACGTCGTCGCAGCTGCCAATGGGCTGCTCGACCTCGTCCGCCAGCTCGGTCGCAACGCGCCGACGATCGAAGGAGATCAGGCGAAGCAGCTCGAGCGAGCCGTGAAGTCGTCGAGCTTCGATCTGTGGGCGGGCCGGGACGACCACGTGTTGCGGCGTCTGCTCTTGAAGGCGGACCTCGGCCTCCAGGTGCCGGAATCGCTAAGACGGGTGATGGGCGACGTCGTGGGCGCGAAAATCGATTTCGAGCTCGCGGTCTCGAACCCGAACGAGCCCGTGAGCGTGCAACCTCCCGCAAACCCGCTGCCGAGCTCCCAGCTTTCCGGCGGCTAGCCCTTTCCGGACACGTGCCAGGGACTGTCCCTGGAACATGTCCCTACGAAGCGACGGTCTCGAGGACGCGCTCCGGGATGTCGAAGTTCGCGTAGACGTCCTGCACGTCGTCGTTGTCCTCCAGCTCCTCCATCAGCCGCACGATTTTCTTCGCCGAGGACTCGTCCGCGACCTCGATGGTGGTCTTCGGCACCATCGTCAACTCCGCGGAATCGACGGAAAAACCCGCCGCCTCGACTGCCTCGCGCACCGCCGTCAGAGCCTCTGGTGCGGACACCACCTCATAGGTCGAGCCGTCGAGCTTGACGTCGTCGGCTCCGCCTTCGGCAGCGGCGAGTGTCAACCCGTCCTCGTCGACCCCGTCCGCAGGAACGACGACCACGCCGCGGCGCTCGAAGAGCCAGGCGACTGCGCCCGAGGTACCGAGATTGCCGTCGTTCTTGTCGAACGCGTGCCGAACGTCAGACGCGGTGCGGTTGCGATTGTCCGTCAGCGCCTCGACGATCACTGCCACGCCGCTCGGGCCGTAGCCCTCGTAGACGACCGTCTCGAACGCCTGCGCATCCGAGTCCGCGCCCGAGCCGCGCGCGATCGCGCGCTCGATGTTGTCCTTCGGCATGGAATAGGAGCGCGCTTTCTCGACCGCGTTCTGCAAGGCGAGGTTGCCGGCCGGGTCGGGTCCCCCCTCCTTCGCCGCGACGATGATCGCGCGCGAGAGCTTCGAGAACAGCTTGCCGCGCTTCGCATCGGCGGCGCCCTTCTTGTGCTTGATCGAAGACCACTTGCTATGCCCTGACATTTGCCCTCCCGGAACCCAGTCGCACAGGCGGCTTCGCCGCCTCCCGTACCGAATTCAAGAACAGTTCGTGCACCCGCGTATCCTCCGTCAGCTCGGGGTGGAACGATGCCACGAGAATCCGCCCGTCGCGAACTAGCACGGGCTCGCCCTCGTGCTCGGCAAGCACCTCGACGTCCTCGCCGGTCACGCGCACCCGCGGCGCCCGGATGAAGACCCCGCGGAGGGGCCGCTCGTCTCCTGCGAGCTCGAGGTCGGCCTCGAAGCTCGCCACCTGGCGGCCGTAGGCGTTCCTGTCGACCTCCACGTCGGCGAGACCGAGGTGGTTGCGGTCTAGGACGATCATGCCGGCGCAGGTACCCAGGATCGGAGGCTCGAATCCCCTGATTGCCTCGTCCAGCCCGTACAGCTTCATCAGCCGCATGAACGTGGTTGATTCCCCACCCGGGACGACCAGCCCGTCGAGCCCGGCGAGCTCCTCCGGCTTCCGGACCTCCACCGGTTCGGCCCCGAGCCGGCTCAGCATCGCCTCATGCTCGCGGAAGTTTCCTTGGACTGCCAATACACCGATGCGCATTTGGGACCAAGTGTAGATTCGCCTCCCCCGATGCTCCAAGGGGAGGAAAATTCGTGAAACGTCTGTGACTATCGGCGGCTGTCGCCGTGCTTGCGTGGTGCTCGTCTCGGCTTCGCCGCGGGCTGCTTCTTGCTACCAGCCGCGCGTCTCGAGTAGTTCTTCGGGCGCGAGTGCCGCGGCCGACAGGCCACTCATCGCATCGCCGAGGCCGCGAGAGACTCGCGCGAGAACCTCTGCGTCGTTGTAGTGCGTCGTTGCTTCGACGATCGCCTTCGCACGCTCGCTCGGATTGTCCGACTTGAAGATCCCAGAGCCGACGAAGACGCCGTCCGCGCCGAGCTGCATGCAGAGCGCCGCATCCGCCGGTGTGGCGATTCCGCCGGCGGTGAAGGTCACGACGGGCAGGCGGCCGTTCTCCGCGACCCAGCGCACGAGCTCGACGGGAGCCTGGAGGTTCTTTGCCTCGCTGTACAGCTCGTCTGGATCCATTGCGCCGAGTCGCTTGATCGATCCGAACACGGAACGCATGTGCGTCACCGCGTTGACGATGTCGCCGGTCCCCGCTTCGCCCTTCGTCCGGATCATCGCGGCACCTTCGCCGATGCGGCGGAGCGCCTCGCCGATGTTCGTGCAACCACAGACGAACGGGACGGTGAACTTCCACTTGTCGATGTGATTGGCCGTGTCCGCAGGCGTCAGAACCTCGGACTCGTCGATGTAGTCGACCTCGAGCGCCTCGAGGATCTGCGCCTCGACGAAGTGGCCGATGCGCGCCTTCGCCATGACGGGGATGCTCACGGTCTCCTGGATCTCGATGACCTTGTCCGGNTCGGCCATCCGAGCGACTCCGCCCTCNCGGCGGATGTCCGCCGGAACCCGCTCGAGCGCCATCACGGCGCAGGCGCCGGCCTCCTCGGCGATCCGCGCCTGATCGGCGTCGGTGACGTCCATGATCACCCCGCCCTTGAGCATCTCGGCGAGGCCGCTCTTGACCCGCATCGTCCCGATCTCAGCCATCGCCGCTGATTCTATCCGGAGGGCTCAGCCCTTCAGACAGCCGACCACCTTGTCCAGCTCCTCCTGCGGTGGAGTGACCGTCCAGAGCAGGACCGCGTTCTTCTCGGTCCTCATCACGTCTGTGATGTGCGGCTTCAGCTTCTTCGGCGCGAAACGCTTGAACGCGCCGGCGATCTGGATGGCGTCGTCGGAGTTCTGGCCGAAGGCGATCGTGAGAGCGTTCCCGAGCTCGTTCGCGCGCAGGCCCCCGTTGGGCGCGTTGGCAGCAACCACGCCGACCTTGGCGTCGTCGGTGGTGACGGTATAGCCCTTCCCGCTGAGGCACTTCGCCGTCGGGCCCGCCTTGTAGGCGGAGGGCTCGCCGGAAGTGCAGCCCGTGAGCAGAAATGCCGGCACCAGGAGGACAAGGAGCACGAGACGCATGGCGGGCGGGACTGTACCGAGCGCCCAGGACCACCTGGGTTTGGAGCCGGACGCAGAGCGGGCCCGAGGGGCCCGCTCTGACTTGGTGCTTGTCGCGGCTATGAAGTGGCGAAACCGGACCGAGTGATGCGGGGCCCGTACCGCCGGGCGAATGCGACCACGGTCAAGAGCAAGAGCAACGCGCCGAACGCGACCGAAGCGCCGATGCCTGCATCGCCCCAGTTGAACCCGGACTGCGAGGTCACGGTCACACTGTGTTTCGGTGTGATGCCGGCGAACGATTGATAGCCCTTCACGCCGACCGGCCCCGAAACTGCGCTGTAGCTCTGCGGAGTGACACTCTGCTTCGGTGTGATGCCGGCGAACGATTGATAACCCCTTACGCCGACTGGCCCTGAAACTGCGCTGTAACTCTGCGGAGTGACCGTTGACTGGGTGCTCCGATGGACCAGGCTGTAAGCCCATGGATCGAGCGGGCCGTTCCCGCTGGTCGGCTTCGCCAGCACTGCAGGGGCGCTGATCGCTGCGATCGCAAATGTGACCGCGGTGCCGAGAACAAATCTCTTCAACCTGAGGTGCTTGCGGATCATCTGGTGCTCCTTCCCCCTCGATTGCCCTCAGGGTCGCGCCCAGAAGCAACGACCCGGTCACCGGCGACCCACCCGCACCCACCGGCGGGTAACAACAGCACGAGCTTCATCGTCCCGGTCGAGACCCGGTTTGAGACACCATTGAGGACGGAAGCTGAACGCAAGCAGCCGAGATCAATAGGAGACGAACTATGCAGATCAGCAGGAACAGCATCGAGACCGCACGGGGGCCGACCGAGTGGTTCACCGGCGTGGTCTACCTCGATGCGGTCGCGACCCCGTCAAACGGGACACGGATCAGCGCGAGCAGCGTTCACTTCACCCCGGGCGCGCGCACCGCGTGGCACACCCACCCGAATGGCCAGACGATCTGGGTCACCGAGGGCGTCGGCCTGACGCAGCGGCGCGGCGGCCCGATCGAGGTGATCCGCCCAGGCGACCGCGTGTTCTTCGAGCCAGGAGAGGAACATTGGCACGGCGCTTCATCGAGCCGTTTTCTGACCCACATCGCGATGCTCGAAGTCGACGACGAGGGCAACCCCGCGACGTGGGGCGACCATGTCACCGACGAG
>C688J18823_10000680_pt1 | contig 20034 bp, 18 predicted proteins | sample HopSoiMetagenom1_FD_18823 | JGI IMG/M metagenome (IMG submission 18823) | reverse complement strand
GACGGTGGCGGATCGGACGCGAGCCTGCATGCGAAGACGTTCGCGGTCGATCGCGCGAGCATTTTCATCGGCTCGTTCAACTTCGATCCGCGCTCGGCGCGGCTCAACACCGAAATGGGTGTACTGGTGGAAAGCCCGGCGCTCGCCGAGCGCCTTTCTTCGACGCTCGACCGCGATCTCGCGCGCCACGCCTACGAGGTGCGCCTCGCCGATGGCAGGCTGGAATGGCTCGAGCCCGATGCCCGGCACGGCAGCGAACCGGGAACGGGTTTCTTCAAGCGCCTGTGGATCGGCTTCCTCTCGATCCTGCCGATCGAGTGGCTACTCTAGCGGAAGAGCGACCGTGAGCAAGGCGTTCCAGCCCTCCGGCCGGTTCTGGGCTGCGAATTCGTAGTAGCCCCTGGCGCCGACATTCCATTTACCGAGCGCCCACATCGCCTGCGGGCCGACGCCGTAGACGCGCGACTTGAGCCCGTCCGGGCCTTGATCCTCGCCGAGCTGGTAATAGAAATAACCGACGACGCCGGCCCGGAACGTGGGCGAGAACGGCCGCGATGCGGCCCAGTCGAGGTGCGAGCTCGCGCCGTTGCGGTAGTTGGTATCCGGGTTGCGGAAGTTGTAGGTGAAGCCGAGCACGGCGGAAAATTCGCCGCCGGTGCGCTCGTTCAGGAACGTGAAGCCGCCGCCGCCGTCGAGCGACCAGTGATTGGTGCCGGCAGGACCGGTCGGCACGCCGAGCATCGTGTAGCTCATGTAGCTGCGCTCGCCGCGTCCGCTTTTGAGCGTGAGCGCGGGATAGAGATCGCCCACGCTGGTGCGCGAATCGCCGCCGGCGCTCACGCGGCCGAACGGAACGCCGAGGCTCCAGACTGCCTGGGTACCGGTGAGCGGCGTATTGGAGGCGAACGTCGGAACCGCGTAGGCGAGCTCCTCGTCTCGCGCATCGGTGTCGCGGTGGTAGTACACAACCGGCATCGACCACCCGGGAGTCGTGCGCGTCGCCGCGAAGCTCCCGAAGGTGCCCGGCACCCAGAAGCTCACGCCGCCTTCGTCGGCGAATGCGCTCGCCGACAAGAGGACGAGCGCCAGAAGGAACCGTGCGGCTACTGGCTTACCCTCACCACGCGGCCGTTCAGCGGCTGCGTCGGCCGCGCATTGTTGCTGTAGATCTTGTCGAAGCGCGCCACCTGGCTTGCGGACAGGTCTACCGGCGCCGTGAGCACCAGCCACCTCACGCCTTCGCTGCAAGGCGGCGTGGTGAGCGAACCGGCGAACGTGTAGTACGCGCGGCTCTTCGGCAGCAGGCTCGCGGCGTTGATGCTCACCTTCTCGACCACCTTTTCCTTCTCCTTCTCCGCCGGCAGGTTTGCCCAGAGCGAGCGCAGGAACGGGTTTTCAATGCCCTGCCTCAGCAGCACGGCGACGACCGCGAGGTGGCCTTCCGCGTCCTTGTGCACGAGGTGCGCCTCCATCGGGAAAGCCGTGCCGTCGATCGTCTCCTCGCTCGGCCGGTGAAAATGGAACTGCACCAGCTCGTAGCGCTTGCCCTCGACCGTGATCGAGCTGCCCGCGCCGTAGTTGACCTGCACGGTGTGGCCGTTATCGATGATGTGCAGCGGCGTCGCGCGATAGTCGAACTGGATCGGCGCGAGCGTGCTCGACACCGCGCCGCGGATGTCGATCGGCGACTGCGCCTTGCCGGTCCCGCATGACGCGTATTCCTTGTTCAGCGCGCCCCAATGGCCCGGGCCGTGCTCGCCGCCGTATCCCCATTCGTGTTGCGCCCACGATGAAGCGGCGAAGAGCGACAGGCTGGATGCGAGCATGCACGCGTAAATCTTCATAGGCACCTCTTCGTTAACGGCGTCCGCCGCCGCCACGCCCGCCACCGCCGCCGAAGCCACCGGCGCGCGCGCCGCCGCCGCCCTGGTAGCCGCCACCGCCGGCGCGCATGTCCTGCGCGCGCGCGTTGCCGACATCGCGCGATTGCGCCTGGCGATCCAGTGAGCCGCGCGTCTCCGCGGGCTGTTGAGAGGCTCCCGGTCGGTCGCGGCTGACGTCAGACCAGCCTTCGCCGCGGCCGTTGTGCTTTTGCCAGTCGCCGCCCTCGTCGCGTCGGTACACCTGCCCGTCGCGCCCGGCGTAGACGTTGTTGTTGGCGCCTTTGGCGACCGTGGTGTTGCCGACCTGTTTCGTCTGCGCCCGATTGGCCGGCAGCTGTCCCGCCTGCGCGCGGTTGCCCCAGCGGTTGTAGCTGTTGTCGATGTTGATGTTGTTGTGGTGGCTGACGTACACACCGCCGCCGCCGCCGTAGCAGCACGGATAGCCCCAGCCGCCGCCCATGCCGTAACCCCACATGAAGCCGACGGTGAAACCGACGCCCCAGCCATAGCTCGGCGGATACGGATACCAGTACGTGCCGATGTATGCCGGGTAGTAATAGCCGGTGCCGTACACGACCACGCCGTCGGTGGTCATCACGGTGCCGTAGTAGCCCGGCGTGTAGCCGACGAACACGGTCGTCGTGTTGCTGCTATAGACGCGCACGTAGGTCACGTAGTGCACCGGCGAGCTTGGCGGGATGCTGTAGATCACGGCCGGGACCGCCGCCGCGACGGCCCACGGGCCGCCCGGGGCGGTGGCGACGAACCACACGCCGTTCTGCACCATGTAGTAGCTCTTCGGATCGACGCGGATCACCGGCGTCGGCGCGTTCGGCGCATAGCTCAACGCCGTGCCGTCGATCGGCTTCCATTGCGGCTGGCCGCCATCGAAGACGACCGGCGTGGGCTGCACGTCGCGCTGCACGCTCGCCGTCTGCGGGATCTGGTTGGCGATCGCGGCCTCGCGCGCCTGCGGCGTGCCCGGAATCGACAGCAGCATGTCGCCCATCGGATGGTCGGGCGGGATCTTCGCGAAGTCGGGCGGCATGCTGCCGCCGGGGACGAAGCTCCACGGACCGTTCATCGTCTTTGCGCTGAACCAGCGGCCCGAGATGAGTACGTAGTACGCCTGCCCGTTCAGGTCGAACAGGATGTCGTTCCTCGAGTTCGAGACGAAAAGGAGGTTGGTGGCCGGTATCGGTGACAAGCGCGGCTCGCCGTTCGACTGCAGGAGCTCGGTCGGCTTGGTCGCGACGATGAGCTGCGGCGTGACGTTGGCGTCGAAGATCGGCTTGCCGTCGGCGCCGTTGCCGTCCAGCGGGTCGTATTGCTTGGCGAGCATCGAGCGCGCGGTCTCGAGCGAGGCGGGCGGTATCGCCGCCGGTTTCCAGTCGCCGGTGATGAGCGCCGCCGCCCACCAGCGCCCGACGGCCCAGAGGTAGTTCATCGACGTGGCGCTGTCCTGCAACATCAGCCCGCTGGTATTGATGACGCGCTGGAGCGCCGCCTCCTTCACCGGCCGCAGCGCAGGCTCGCCGTCGATAAGGACCAGCATCGAAGGCGCGGTGCGGAAGAGGATCTGCGGCGGATCGTTCTTCACCGCCTGGCCCTTCTGCTTCGAGCGCGCCTGCGTGATGGCGAGATTGGCCTGCAGCGCCTGCAGCGATACCGGCCAGCTCGTCTTCTTCACTGCCGTGCGCATCATTTCGAGGTAGCGTTTCGCTTCCTCCTCGCTCGCGCCGGGGAAGCTCGACTTCGTGACGCGTACCTCGCTCAGCGTCGCAACGTCGCTCGCCTTGTCGATCGCGGTGCGCGCGGAGAGCTCGATGACGCCGTACGTCGGCTCTTTCTCTCCGGGGCGTATCACGGCGACGGCGGCGCGGCCGGCGAGCTTGTTATCGGCCCAGCTTTCGACCTGCGGCTGGTAGAGGGTGACCACGGTGCCGTCCGCGCCCTTGACCTCGCGGGGCCAGGCGACGTCGGGTGCCTGCGCGTGGCACGCGAGGGCAAGAGCCAGCCCCACGACAGCGAGTAGCGTTCGCATCAGGCGAAATCATCGGCGGCGGCCTGCGCGGCCGATATAGGACCTTGGTCTAATGGAAAGCCCCCGCTTACCCGTAGACACTTGGGGCATGGGGGCATTCGCGTTTCGTACTATCGCGGCAGTGTTGCTGGCCGCCGCGGGCGCGGCGAGCGCAGCCGAACCCGCCATTCCCGAACACCCCGCGTTGCGAGACCGCTTCTATTTCGGCGCCGGCGTGTTCCTGCCGCAGACGGCGACGTCCGCGCAGCTGCAGTCCGCGAGCGGTTTCGGCGCCAACATCGACGTCGAGAACGCGCTCGGCATGACGACTTCGAAGTCGGTGCCGGTGGCGATGGCACGCTGGCGCATCAACCCGAGCTGGCGCGTCGAGGCGGAATACTTCCAGCTCAACCGCTCCGGGTCGAAGCAGATCGACCGCGATATCCAGTGGGGCGACACGGTCTATCCGGTCAACGCGGTGGTGAACTCGCGCTTCGACTTCTCCGACCTGCGCGTCTCCGCCGGCTATGCGTTCTTCAAGAGGCCCGACAAGGAAGTCGGCGTGGGCTTCGGCCTGCATGTCGCGCAGTACGACGTCAGCCTGTCCGCCAACGGCTCCGCAACCGAGTCGAGCGCCGTCACCGCACCCCTTCCGGTATTCAGCATCTACAGCCAGTTCGCGCTCACCGAGCGCTGGGCGCTCGCCGCGCGCATGGACCGGTTCGTCCTGCGGTATGCGGAATTCGATGGCAGCGTGACCGCCCTCGCCCTCGATCTCATGTACCAGCCGTTCCGGCACGTGGGCTTCGGCATCGGCACGCGCGCGATGACGTTCGACGTGTCGGCGACCAATGAAGCCGGCCGCGCCCTCAAGTTCCGGCAGAGCTTCCAGGGTCCGCTGCTCTTCATGAACGTCAGCTTCTAGCCTCTTCGCCGGGGGCCCATGAAAGGCGCTCGGGTCTCGTTCAAGGTCACGATCCTCGCGCTGTTCGTGGTGCTCACCATAGGGCTGAGCGCTGTCGTCCTGTCGGTCAACTACCAGCGCGCCTCCGCCGCGGCGCTCCTGTCCGCCGATCGCCTGCTCGAGCAGGAGGGCGAGCGCATCGTGGCGCGCATGGAGCTCCTCGTCGAGCCGGTTTTTTCGCTCGTCGATGCGGCGGCGCTCATGCCCAGCGCGCAGTTCGCCGTGCCGGCCCGCGCCGACCATGCGCTTGCGCCGGTGATGTTTGCGCTCCTCGAACGCCATCCGCAGATGACGGCCGTCTACGTCGGCAAGGGCAACGGCGACTTCTTCCGCGTCGCCTCCCTGAACGCCGTGCGCAGCAACGCCCGCGTGTTCCTCAAGGCGCCGCCGGAGGCGGCCTTCGCCGTGCAGGCGATCACCACGCAGCTCGGCCGGCGCGTCGAGCGCTGGCGCTTCGTCGACGCCCACAAACGCGAGCTGTCGCGCGCCGAGGATGCGGAGGAAGACTACGATCCGCGGCAGCGGTCGTGGTATCTCGCCGCGCAGAAGTCCGACGCGTCGATCGCCACCGACTACTATGCCTTCGCCTCCGTCCCGCAGATCGGCATGACCATCGCGCGCCGCGTCGGCGATGCGCAGGGCACGGTGTTCGGCGCCGACCTCACGCTCACGTCGGTCGCGCGCTACCTCGGGCGCGTGCGCACGCGCGTGCTGAGCGACAAGAGCGCGGCGGAGATCGCGGTGTTCAACCTCGCGGAAGGCCTGCTCGCGCATTCGGACAACGCAGCTTATGAGCGCCTCCTGAACAGCGCCGACACGCCACGCATCCCGCGGGTGGGCGAAGTCGGTCGCGGCGTCATGCCGCGCATCCTGGCGGTGAGCCGCCAGCTCGGCCCCGGGCCGTTGCGCGTTACGGCGGACGACGGCACGCAGTGGCTCGCGCGCGTGGCGAAGGTGGCGCCGGCGTTCGGCGAAGGCGCTTACGTCGCCCTCGCCGTGCCGGTCGACGAGGTGCTCGGGCCGCTCGCACGCAGTTCCCGCCAGACCCTTCTCATCTCGCTCGGCATAGTGCTCGCCTTCCTGCCGCTCGTGTACGTGGCCGCGGCGGCGATCTCCGCTCCCCTGCGGCGCCTGACGCGCGAGGTGGCCGCCCTCCAGGAGCTCGAGGCGAAACCGATGCCGCCTGAGCGCTCGATGATCGCCGAGATCCAGGACCTCGCGGGCGCACTTGCCCAATCGAAGTCGACCCTTGCGGCGTTCGGCAAGTACGTGCCGAAGAACCTGGTGCGCCAGATCGTGGCGAGCGGCGCCGCGCCGCGCCTCGGCGGCGAGCGGCGACCCCTCACGGTGTTCTTCAGCGACGTGCGCGACTTCACCACCATCTCGGAGCAGGTGGCGCCCGAGCGCCTGATGGAGTTCACTTCCGAGTACCTCGAGGGCCTCGTCAAGATCATCCTCGAGCACCGCGGCACCGTCGACAAGTTCGTCGGCGACCAGGTGATGGCGTACTGGAACGCGCCGACGCCGAACCCGGAGCACGCCGCGGACGGCTGCCGCGCGCTGCTCGCCTGCCGCGAGTGGAGCAACGCCCAGAACGAGCGCTGGGCGCGCGAAGGCACGCCCGTGCTCTATACGCGCTTCGCGCTGCACCTCGGCGACGCCATCGTCGGCAACGTCGGCTCGTCGGACCGCATGGACTACACGGTGATCGGCGCCACCATCAACCTCGGCTCGCGCATCGAGGGACTGAACAAGGTCTACGGCACGCAGGTGCTGATCACGCAGCCGGTGGCGCGGGCGGTTGGCGCCCAGTTCGTGCACCGTCCGGTCGACCGCGTGCTGCCGAAAGGCGCCGTGCATCCGCTCGACGTGCACGAGCTGGTAGGCAACCTCGGCGACGTGGATGCGAAGACGCTGGAACGCTGCAAGGCCTGGAGCGCCTTCTACGCCCGCTATCTCGGCCGCAACTGGGACGCGTGCGCGGCAGAGCTGATGGCGTTCGTCGCCCAATTCGGCGAGGACACGCTAGCGCACGTCTACGCGGAGCGCCTGCGCGGTTTCCAGGCGAATCCGCCGCCCGCGGACTGGGATGGCGTAATGCGCTACACCGCCAAGTAGCTTAGCGGTAGCGGATGGCGATGCCGACGAGCTGCCGCTCCGACGCACCCGGCGGGATGATGTCGCGCACGATATAGACGGCGCTCGCGCCCCACTTCGCCGCTTCCTCGCGCAGCCGCTTCTCGATGTCCGCCGTCGTCGGCGCCGGTTCGCGCGAGGCGTACACGACTACCTCGCCCAGGCGTTCGTGGCGCTCGCGCGGCTCGTAGCCGAGCACCTGGATGGTCGCCGGATCCACCGCTGCGAACGTCGGGACACCGGCATACGGAACCGTGGTCGCCTCCACGTAGGCGCATCCGGCGAGCAATAGAACCCAGGCGAATCTCATCGCTTTGGCGCCAGGGGGTCGACGCCCTCGACCCAGCCGCCGCCGAGCGCCTTGTAGAGGTTGACGAGCTCGGCGTGGCGCTGCGCGAGCGTCGAGATGCCCGCGAGCTCGGCGGAGAACAGCTCGTTCTCGGCGTAGAGCACCTCGATGTAGCTGGTCGCGCCGCCTTCGTACCGTGCGCGTGAGAGCCTGGCGTAGGTGCGAAGGGCGATCGTGCGCTTGGCGAGCGCGTCGTACTCCTCGCGCAGCTTCTGCACGCCGACCAGCGAGTCGTTGGTCTCGCGGAGCGCATTGAGCACGACCTGCTGGTAGAACGCGAGCGCCTCGCGCTGGCCCGCTTCCGCGCTAGCGACCTGGCCCTGGATGCCGCCGAAGGTGAAGATCGGGCCGGCGAGCGCGGCGGCAAGCGATCCGCTGGCGCCGCTGCCGGTGAACGAAGCGAGCGACAGGCTCGAGTAGCCGAGAAGGCCGGTCAGCGAAATGACCGGGAAGTAGAGCGACTTGGCGACTCCGATCGAGGCATTCGCCGCATGCAGGTTCTGCTCGGCCTGCAGCACGTCCGGCCGGCGCTCGAGCAGCGCCGCCGGCAGGCCGGGCGGGATCGCCGGATCGACGAGCTCCTCGATCGGCTTGCCGCGCGGGATGTTGCCGGGGTTGCGGCCGAGCAGCACCGAGAGCAGATTCTCCTGCTGCGCCACCTGGCGCTCGAACGAAGGCACGGCGGCCTGCGCCTGGCGGTATTGCGACTCGACCTGCGAGCGCTCGACTTCCGAGACCGTGCCGCCGCGGTGGCGCGCCTCGAAGAGCCGCAGCGACCCGGCGTAGTTCTGCGAAGTGGCGCGCGCGATCTCGAGCTGCCGGTCGAGCGCGCGCAGCGCGATGTAGGCGGTGGCGGTGGCCGAGACCACCGAAAGCACCACGCCGCGCCGGCCCTGCTCGCTCGCGTAGACCTGGGCCTGCGCCGCTTCCGCCTGCCGGCGCACGCGGCCGAAGAGATCGATCTGCCAGGCGGCGCTGAGCGATGCGTCGTAGGTGGTGAAGCTACGCTCCGGCGTGCGATTGCGGGCGGCCTCCCCGACGTAGCCGACCTGCGGATAGAACTGCGAGCGAGTGGTGCTCAGCGCGCCGAGGAATTGCTCGACGCGCGCGGCCGCCTGCACGAGGTCGCGGTTCTGGCGCAACGACTCCTCGACCAGCTGGTCGAGGACCGGATCGCCGAACGCCTGCCACCAGCGTGCGTTGGCGAGCTCCGCGGCCTGCGGATAGTCGATGCGCCACGCGGGCGGCGTCTCGACTTTCGGCTGCTGCCAGTCCGGTCCGACTGTGCAGCCCGCCAGCAACATCATGACCAGCGCGCGCCACATCAATCGTGCTCGCGCGGCGCGTGGGCCCCTGCCGGAAGCGCGGCACCGCCAGGCTCTTTTTTCCGGGCGATGGACTCGAGCATCCAGAAGAAGAGCGGCACGAAGAACACCGCGATCACCGTGGAGGCCAGCATGCCGCCGATCACGCCGGTGCCGATCGCGCGCAGGCTGTTGGCGCCCGGGCCGGTGGCGATCGCGAGCGGCACGCAGCCCAAGATGAAGGCAAACGAGGTCATCACGATGGCGCGCAAGCGCAAGCCCGCGGCCTCGATCGCCGCTTCGCGCGGCGCCATGCCGTGGCGCACGCGCTCGATGGCGAACTCGCAGATCAGGATCGCGTTCTTCGCTGCCAATCCGACGAGCGTGACCAAGCCGACTTGGAAGTACACATCGTTCTCTAGCCCGAGGATCCAGGTCAGCGCCAGCGCCCCCAGCACGGCGAAGGGCACGGTGAGCACCACCGCGATGGGCAACGTCCATTTCTCGAACTGCGCGGCGAGAAGCAGGAAGACGATGACCAGCCCGAAGATGAAAGCGGAAGACGACGTGCTGCCCGCCTGCTTCTCCTGCAGCGCCTGGCCCGCCCAGGAGTAGGCGAAGTCCGAGGGAAGCGTCGCCGCGACCTCCTCCATCGCGCGGATCGCCTCGCCCGAGCTGTAGCCGGCTGCCGGATGACCCGATACTTTCACCGCGGGGAAACCGTTGAAGCGCGTGACGAGCTTCGGCGAGGCGACGTAGCGGATGGTGATGAGCGACGAGAGCGGCACGTTCGCGCCGCTCGCGGCGCGCAGGTGAATCTTCTGGAAGTCGTCGGGCCGTGCACGGTATTCGGCCTCTGCCTGCAGGATCACGAACCAGACGCGGCTGAACTGCGAGAACTGGCCGACGACCTGCGAGCCGAAGAGGCCCTGCAGCGCCTGGAAAACGTCGCCGACCTTCACGCCAAGCGTCTCCGCCTTGGAGCGGTCGAGATCCACATAAAGCTGCTGGCTGTTCGCCTGGAACGTGGTGCCCATGCCGGCGAGCTCCGGTCGCTGGCTCGCCGCGGCGATGAACGCCTTCACCGCCGTGTCGGTCGTGCGCGCGTCGCCCGCGCCGCGGTTCTGGATGAAGAACTCGAAGTCGCCGGTGGTGCCCAGGCCCGGAATGGAAGGCGGGTTGGCCGCGAAGGCGAGCCCGTCCTTGCGCGCGGCGAACTGGGCGTTCAGGCGCTTGAGGGTATCGAAGGCGAGGAGCGAGGCATCCTTGCGCTCGTCGAACGGCTTGAGCAGCGCGAACATGATGGCGGCGCTGTTGTTCTGCTGGCCGTCGATGAAGCTGAAGCCATTCACCGTGCCGACGTCCTGCACCGCCGGGTCCTTGAGGAGGATCTTCTCGATCTCGCCGGTGAAGCGGGTCGTCACCGAGAGATTGGCGGCGTCCTGCACCTGCGCGACGACGAAAAAGTAGCCCTGGTCCTCCTCCGGCACGAAGCTCGAAGGCAGGACCTTGAACATCCCGACGATCGCCGCCAGCAGGCCGACGAAGACGGCGAGCGCGATCGGCCACGCGCGCAGGGTCGCGGATGCCCCGGCAAGATACCCGCGGCGCACCCGCTCGAAGCCCGACTCGAAGGCGCGGAAGAAGCGGTTCTTCTCGCCATGGTGCGGCTTGATGATGAGGGCGGCGAGCGCGGGCGAGAGCGTGAGCGCCATCACGCCTGAAATCACCATGGAGATGGCGATGGTGATGGCGAACTGCTTGTAGAGCATCCCGGTGACGCCGCCCAGGAAGGCGACCGGCAGGAACACCGCGAGCAGCACGAGCACGATCGAGATCAGGGCGCCGGCGATCTCGGTCATGGCGCGCTTGGCCGCTTCCAGGGGAGAAAGCTTGTGGGTCGTGATGTTCGCCTCGACGTTCTCCACCACCACGATGGCGTCGTCCACCACCAGGCCGATGGCGAGGATCATGCCGAACATCGTCAGCATGTTGATCGAGAAGCCGAGGAGGTACATGCCGATGAAGGTGCCGACGATCGACACCGGCACGGCGAGGATCGGAATGATCGTTGCGCGCAGCGACTGCAGGAACACGAACACCACCAGCACGACCAGCGCCACGGCCTCGAAGAAGGTCTTCACCACCTTGTTGATCGAGTACACCGTGAACTGGCTCGTATCGAGCACGATCTTGTAGTCGAGGCCGGTGGGGAACTTGCCCTTCAGCTCTTCCATCTTCTTGCGCACCGCGCGCGAGGTCTCGATCGCATTGGCGCCGGGCCGCTGGTACACGCCGATGGTGGTGGCGGTCTTGCCGTTCAGCTTGCTCGCCATCGAGTAATCGCGCTTGGCGAGCTCGACGCGGCCGATGTCGCGGATGCGCAGGCTCGAGACGCCCTCCTTCGCCGCGCGCACGATGATGTTCTCGAATTCCTCGGGCTTGGAGAGAAGCCCCTGCGCGGTGACGACGAACTGCTGCTCGATGCCCGGCAGCGAAGGCGGCGCGCCCAAGCTGCCGACGCCGAAGGACTGGTTCTGGCTCGAGACGGCCGCCGCCACCTCCTGCACCGTCACGCCGAGCTGCGCCATGCGATCAGGCCGCAGCCAGATGCGCATCGCGATGTCCGGCGAGCCGAACACCTGCGAGCGGTTGGCGCCCGGCAGGCGCTTGAGCTCCTCCAGCACATAGAGGTTGGTGTAGTTGTCGATGTACGCCGCGTCGTAGCGCTCCTCCGGCGCGTACACCGAGACCACCATCATGATGCCCGGCATGTTCTTGTCGACGATGAGCCCCTGCTGCACGACCGCCTGCGGCAGCATCGGCGTCGCCTGCGAGAGCTTGTTCTGCACGTTCACCTGGTTGATGTCCGGATTGCTGCCCGGCTTGAACGTGACCACGACCTGCGAGTTGCCGGTGGAGGAGCTCGTCGAGTAGTAGTACAGCAGGTTGTCGATGCCGTTCATCTGCACTTCGATCGGCGCCGCGACGTTCGAGGCGATGACGTCGGCGGTGGCGCCCGGATAGATCGCGTCGACCACGACTTCGGGCGGCGCCATCTCCGGGTATTGCTCGATGGAGAGCGTGGTCATGGACACGGCGCCGCCCAGCACGATCAGGATCGAGATGACCGACGACAGGATCGGCCGGTCGATGAAGAAATGCGTAAACATTTACTTGCCCAGCTGGACCGGCTTGCCGGGCGCGACTTTCAGCATGCCGTCGATGACGACGCGGTCGCCGGTCTTCAGGCCCTCGACGATCACGATCTCCTTGTCGCCGTAGTAGTCGCCGACGATGACCGGACGCAGCTCGGCGATGCTGTCCTGGCGCACGACATACACCACGTGACCGCTCGAACCCTGCTGGACGGCGAGCTGCGGGACGACGATCGCATTCGGCCGCACAAGCCCCTCGACCTTCGCGGTCACGAACATTCCAGGGCGCAGCGCGCGCTCGGGGTTGGCGATTGCCGCGCGCACGAGGAAGGAGCCCGTGTCCTGGCTGAACGACGGGTCGGCGAAGTCGATGCGTCCCTTCTCGGCGTACTTGGAGCCGTCCGAGAGGACGAGAGTGACTTGCAATGCCTCGCCCTGCGGCGCGAGCACGCGTCCCGAAGAGATTTCGGAGCGCATGCGCGCCATCTGGTTCTGCGACACGCTGAAGTTCACCCACATCGGATCGAGCGCGGCAACGTAGGTGAGCTGCGCCGAATCCGTCATCGCGTTGACGTACGCGCCCTGGCGTTGCAGCGAGCGGCCGGCGACGCCGGCCACCGGCGAGCGGATCACCGTATAGCCGATGTTGAGCTCGGCTTCGCGCAACTTCGCCTGCGCGGAGAACACCGCCGCGTTCGCGCCGTCGTACTCGCCTTGCGCGCGGTCGAGGTCGGCGCGCGAGAGCGCGTCCTGGGCGGCGAGGGGCTTGATGCGCTCGAGGTTCGATCTAGCGGTGGCAAAGCGCGCCTTCTGCGCGAGCACCTCGCCCTTCGCGCCGTCGAGCTGGGCCTGGAAGGGCTTGCGGTCTAGCTCGAAGAGCAGCTGGCCTTCCTTCACCAGCTCGCCCTCCTGGTAGGCGATGCGCTCGAGGTAGCCCGATACCCGGGCGACGATGTCCACGCGGCGCGAGCTCTCCGTCTGCGCGACGAAGGTCATGCCGTTCGGGATGGTGGCGGCGGCGACGGTCGCCACCGTCACCTGCGGCGGCGAACGCTGCGGGGCCGGGGTCTCCTTGGAGCAGCCGGCCGCAATGGAAACCGCGAGAAGAAGGGTCGCGGCGCGGGGGCGCAAACCCATCGTCCGATCGGCTAAAACTGGAACAGGGCGTTGACCGAGAACATCTGGACGCGGTCAACGTCCTTCACCTGATAGCGCTCGTACTCGGCACGGATGCCGATCTTCCAGAGATAGAAGCCGGCGCCGACGCCGTAGAAGGGATCGGTGCCGGAGCGGCTGGTGGTGGTGCCGCCGACAGCCATATCCGACTTCCAGGAGTACAGGCCGCCCTTGCCGTAGAGGTCGAACGGCCCGAGCGGAAAGATCAGCAGGCCGGCCGCGCTAGCGCCGCGCAGCCTGAACCGCACGTCCTGACCGTTGACGCTCTGCGAAGGCCGGCCGAAATCCGTGTAGCCGCCTTCGACCGCGAGGTCGACGATCGGCAGCATGCTGAGGCGGTAGCCGAGGAAGGCTTTGTACGCGACATTGTCGGCGTCAAACGTGCCGGCGCTCGTGTCGTCCCGGACAGTGGCGGCGCCGACGCCGCCGCCCAGATAGAGACCGCTAGCCGCCAGCGCCGGTGCGCACGCCACGCTGCCAAGCATGGCGGCCGCGATTACGATCTTTCTCATACCGGCGGCCGCGCGCGGCGCGCGAGCCCTGTTTGATAGCCTTCCTTGTACGGCTCGGGCTGGAACATGTCGCCGCAGATGTGCGCGTAGCGCTCGGCCATCCCCTGGGCGGCCTCGATGCCGTCGCGCTGGCCCACGTCGGACCAGTTGGCCCGTGCGCAGCGATCCTGGCGGGAGGCATCGATCTTCTCGTTCATGCTGGCGCAGGCGACCAAGAGAGGTACCACGAGCGCCGCGGCGATCAGAACTCGCATGTCAGCTCCTTTTGAAGAGGCCGGGTGCAGGCTTTTCCCGGCACAAAGATGCCGGGTCGTACCAGAGGGGAGGAATGACCTGCACCTGGCCAAAGCGAATCATCGGAAGGAAGAGTGTGCGCACCGGCGCGGCCGGGGGAAATGGGACCTTGGTCCCACGCTAACGCCAGGCGCTACCGGCCTGGATGTAGATCGCGGTGTCCTCCGGACCTTTGGCGACGTCGACGCCGACGTAAAGGCCCAGGCGCCGCGCGATCTGGTAGCGGAAGCCCGCGCCCTTCGTGCTCACGGATCCCGCATCGCTGAAGCTGCTGCTCGAGCCCCAGGCGCGCCCAATGCCGAGGAAGCCGATCAGCGCCCAGCGCGGCGTCACGTTCCAGCGCAGCTCCGTCTCCGCGGCGCCCGCGCTCTTGTCCTGGTAGCGCACCACCGGGATGCCACGCAGCTCGATGAAAGGCAGCTGGTAGAACGGTACGTCGCCGCGCGAGGTGCGCGCATCGAGGCGGCCGCCGAGCACGAACTTCTCCGACAGCGGCGCGTAGCCGAAAGCCTGCGTGCGGTAGATCTCGTACTTCTTGTCGCTGCCGAAGTCGGGCGAATAGAACATCGCCTCCACGGCGCCCTTCCAGCCGGACGATGGAGTGAAGAAGTTGTCGCGCGAATCGTGCTCGAGCGAGCCGCCGAGCCCCGAGCTCGTCACCTTGCGCGACCCGGGCGCGAGAGCGGGTTGCGCTCGCCCGGGCTCGAACGTCGCATCGAGATCGAGATAGATCCAGCGCCCGACGATGAAGTTGTCGCTGTCGCCGAGCCGCCGGAATAACTGCTGCGTGGAGATCCAGCCGTCGACGTTGTAGCCGATCTTGAAGTCGCCGGTATCGACCTTGCCGCCCGCGCCGTAGAAATCCAGATTGACGTCCGGATGGCCCACCGCTCCGCGCCAGCGCCAGCGATCGTCATCGAACGTCACCAGGCCGCCCGCACCCAACACGCGCGTGCCATTCTCGGTGCCGGCCAGCGCGGCGACGTAGATGTCGGGCGGCGTCAGGCGTTTGCTCTCGCCGGCCTTTTCGGCGCGCTCGCGAAAAGATTCGCGGAAGAAGAGCAGCCCTACGCCGAATCCATATCCGACCGCCGGCTCCGTGATGAGGATCGGCATCGGCAGGAAGCCCTTGCGGTCGAGCAGCCATTCGGACGCGTCGAAGGCGCCGTCCTTCGGGTCTTTGAAGGCGTCCTGCGCAAGGGCATGGGGCATAACCCCTAGCGCAACGGCGAATGCTATCCAGCGGATGGTCTAACCGCCGCTAGAGGGCAAACACGCGGCCCCGCCGCGAAAAGCCGTCGCTGAAACCCTCCCGATAGCGCGTGGCGTCGAAGGAGCCGCCGCATTGTGCCGCCAGGCGCTGCGACTGCTCGGCGGCGAGGATGCCGTCGCGTTGTCCGGTCTGATAGGCGTCTGCGCAGTCGGAACCGGTGGCGGCGCAACCCGCCGTGAAGACGAGGCAAAGGACCATTGAACGCAGCACGCTAATCGCCCTGCGGCGCCGGGCGGCGCGCGAAACTGTCGCTAAAGCCCGCGGTGTAGCGTCCGGCGTCGAATGAAGCGCCGCAGCGCGAGACGTGTCGCTCGGTTTGGTTGGCGCCGAGCATGCCGTCGCGCTGCCCGAGTTCGAAGGCGTTCATCGCGCAGTCGTTCGATGCACAGCCGCTCGTGACGAGGCAGATGCCGATAAGGTAGGAGCGCATACGCGCAGTCTGGTGCCGTGCCCGGCCGCGCGGTAGTGGACCATGGACCTAGGAATAACTCTCAAGCCGCGGCTGTACCGTCTTTGAACGACGGAATGCGCGTCGCCGCCGCGGCCACGGCGACGTCGCTGCCGCCGCCGGCGATCTGCACCGTCGGAAACGCGAACCGGATGCCGTTCTCGTCGAAGCTCTTCTTGATCATGGCGTAGGCGCGGCGCTTGATCATGAACTGCTTCTCGCCGGGCTTGGTCATGATCTTCATGCGGATCTGAATGGCGAAGTCGCCGAACTCTTCAACGCCCTGCATCTTGAGCGGCACCAGGATCTGGTCGGCGAATTGCGGATCGGCGGCGAGCTCCAGGCCGATCTTCTTCACGAGCTTCCTCGCCTTCTCGAGATCGCTATCGTAGGTGATGCCGACGGTGATCTTCATGATCACCCAGTCGCGCACCAGGTTCTGCACGCCGCGCAGCTCGCCGAACGGCACCACGAAGATCGGGCCGCGGTGGTGGCGCAGCTTGACCGAGCGCAGGCCGATGGACTCCACCGTGCCCTTGTAGTTGCCGCTCTGGATGTACTCGCCGACGCGGAATGCGTCGTCGAGGATCAGGAACACGCCCGTGATGATGTCGCGCACCAGCGTCTGCGCGCCGAAGCCGATGGCGAGGCCGAGGATGCCGGCGCCGGCGAGGAGCGGGCCGATGTTCACGCCGAGGCCGGACAGGATCAGCATCACGGTGGTGGCGATGAGGCCCGTGACGAGGAACACGCGCGCAAGCGGCAGCAGGGTCTGCAGGCGCGTGCTCGGCCCGACGCGCTCGCCGTTGACTTCGCGCGGCTGCAGGCGACGGTCGATGGCGATCTTGATGAATTGCCAGCCAAGCACCGCCACCGCGAAGGCCGCCACGAGATCGAAGCTCGCGTCCACCAGCGTGCGGCGCAGGCTCGCCTGCCAGGCGAAGTACTGGAAGTCCCACAGCTCGTTCGCGCCGCCGAAGAGGAGGACAGCGAGAAGCACGCGCATCGCCCAGCGCAGCGGCGTCGCCGACACGCCGGCGAGATCGTCGATCGCGCGGCCGACCCAGCGGTCGAGAATCGGAAAGACGAGCAGGATGCCGAGCGACGCCGCGACCGCGCCGGCGCGGCTCGGGCGGCCGTCCAGCACTCCGAGCATCCAGAACGCGGCGACGCCGAGGACGTAGACCGCAGCGAGGCCGCGCCACAGCGTTGAAAGCGGCGCGACCACGATCATGAAGAGCAAGGTCGCGGTCACGAATACGCCGCCGGTCACGGTGATGACGCGTCCGGCCTCGACCGGGACGCCGCTCTCCACCATGAGCTGGGCGCTAAGGATGCCGAAGATCGTGATGGCGCTGAGCGCGAGCAGCCAGCGGTAGAGAAAACGGGCGCCTTCGTCGCCGACCGGCAAGGGGCGCACTGCCGGCTGTGCGGGTGAGAGTAAAAGCCGTAGCAGCACGGCGATGCCGTAGACGAGGATGGCGCCGGTCACGTAGGTGATGGTCACGCTGCGCGCCGGTGTCTGCACCGCGGTGGCCGCGTGTCCCACCGCGAGCGCGGCGAGCGCGAAGGCGACGAACGTCAGGAGGTCCAGTCCGAAGCGCAGCGCGCCGGCTGAGACCCGCGCGCCGGCGGCAGCCGTGGCGGCAATCGTTGGCGCGAGCCCCCGAAATCGCAACGCTCGCCGCACCACCCATGAGGCAAAAACGCCGACGACCAGCACGGCGGCGAAAACCGGAACATGGGGAGCGATGCGGGAAACGCCGGCGCCGACCGTCGCAGGCAAGTACGAGAAACCCTGGGCGAGTACCACGGTGCGCGCGCTGAAGTCGAATTCCTCGCTCTCCAGGCGGTGCGCGATTCCCATCATCAGCGGGCCGAGCCCTTGGGGCTGCGCCTTGTCCGCTGCGCTGGCTTCTTTGCTGGCGCGTGCGTGCAGCTCGCGCGCGAGCAGTGCGCGCACCTGGGCGTCGGTAAGTTTCGCTAGCAGCGCGTCCGCCTCCGCCGGCGATAGGGTCTCGGGAACTTCCGGTAGCGCAGCGACGGCGGATTTTTTATCGGCGGCAAAGCCCGCGCTCGCGCAGGCGAGCAGCAGTACAGCCGCCGCGAAGCCCCTTCTCATGCACGCAACCTTAGTTAATGGTTGCCGCGCTCGATATAGGACCTTGGTCCTAGAGCCTTTCCTGCAGGAACTGCAGCACCAGCACTTCGTCCCGGCGCAAGGCGGCGCCGCGCTTCTGGCGGGCGCGCCGCACGGCCGGCGCCTCGGGCACCGTTTCGCCCATCCGGTAGGCATCGATCAGCGCCGGATGCACGTAGTACTTGCGGCACACGGCGCGCGTGTTCCCGAGGCGCTCCGCGACCGCATCGATCGTCGCGATGATGTTGCGCTCCGTCTCCCGCCGGCTCGCCCCCTCGCCGCGGCGGCGCAGCTCCACGGCCGCGAGCATGGTGCCGCCCCAGGTGCGGAAGTCCTTCGCGCTCACGTCCCGGCCGGAGATCTCCTTCAGGTAGTCGTTGACGTCGTCCGATGAAATCAAGTGGCGCTTGCCCGCCTTGTCGCGGTACTGGAAGAGCTCCTGCCCCGGCAGGTCCTGGCAGCGCTGGATGATGCGCGCGAGGCGCGGGTCGGCGACCGCGATGCTGTGCTCGACGCCGCTCTTGCCGCGGAAGGTGAAGCGCAGCACCGAGCCGTCGATCGTGAGGTGCCGGCGCCTGAGCGTGGTCAGGCCATACGAGCGATTGTCGCGCACGTATTCGTCGTTCCCCACGCGGATGAGCGTGCGATCGAGCAGGCGCACGACCGTGGCGAGGATCTGGCGCCGGCCGAGATCGGTGGAGCGCAGGTCGCGCTCGATACGGTCGCGAAGCCGTGGCAGCACCTCGCTGAATTCGAGCATGCGCTTGAATTTCGAGCGGTCGCGCGCCTCGCGGTACTGCGGGTGATACCGGTACTGCTTGCGCCCGCGCGCATCGCGCGCGGTCGCCTGGATGTGGCCGTCGGCATCCGGGCAGATCCACACGTCGCTCCACGCCGGCGGAATGGCGAGGCTGTTCAGCCTTTTCGTGACGCTGTGATCGGTGATGCGGCGGCCGCCCGGATGAAAGTAAACCCAGCCTTTGCCCGCGCGCTGGCGCCGGATGCCGTCGATGCCATCGGTGACGTAGCGCAGTCCCGCGCGGCGCGCGCTCGCCCGGTGTTGCGCGGCTAGTCGCACCGGTAGAAAGCCTCTCGTTGCTGCAGGCTGATCGCCGGCAGGTCGTCCGGATCGGAGGAGCGCGACACTCGTGGCTGCAGCTCCGCGAGGCGGCGCTCGAGCTGCACGACCTTCTTGTCCTTGTCCAGCGCCACGAACTTCTCGCGCAGCTTCTTCACGTCGTCGTCGCGCTGCTCGATCTCGGCGCGCGCGAGCTCACGGCGCAGCTGCCGCTTCTGGCATTGCACGGGCTCGAGCGTTTTCGTGATCGACATGAACTCCTGCGCCGCCGGACTCAACGCATAAGCGGGCGAGAGGAGCACGACCAGCGCGAGGATCTTCATGGGCCGCGAATCTCGAGACCGGCGCGCACCACGGGCGCGAGCTCCTCGGCCCACTGCGCGGCCGCCTGCGCCTGCTGCGCGAGCGAGCCGCCGGAGAATTCATGCGGCTCGAAGTAGTAGAAGATCTCCGTCCAGTAGGCGCGCTCGAGCCTCGCGAAGCGCACCACCAGCACGCTGGGCGGCAGCTTGATCTTCTCGCTCTGCAGCCACTCCTGCGCCTGCTGGCGCCAGGCGGTGCTCTTCTTCATGTAGCCGCGCAGCTCGCTCACATCGAAACAGAAGATGTTCTCGGCGCTCTGGCCGAGATCGCGGTACGCGAGAGCGCTCTCGCGCCGCTTGCACGGATCGACGTTGTGCATCCAGCCGCGGGTGAGATTCGGATCGACGTTGGTCCACGCCTGGATGGCGCGCACGAAGCGTCCATCGTCGATCTGGGCGACGTAGACGCCGGCAAAGTGGGTGCCCTGCAGGACGCGGTTGGTGGTGCCCGTCCAGGTGCTGCGCGCGATCAGCGTCCATTCGCCCGGCGGCGCGTGCACGCGCTTGAGGCCGAGCGCGAAATCGCCTCTTCCCCGTGTACCGACGGGCTCTTCGTGCAGGCTGCCGGCCGCCGCGAGGAGCGGCGCGAGCAGGATGAAGGCGAGTACGCCGCGGCTCACGCCACCTTCATCTTCGCCTTTGGCTCCGGATACGGGTAGAGCATGTTGAGCGCCACCGACTGGCCGCTCGCCTGCACGATGCGCACGTGCTCGCGCTTCAACTCGCGCGCATGCCGCACGCCGCACGAGTGGGCGATCATGTCGACCTCGCGGTTCATGTTCATCGCGTAGTTCGCCACACGCAGGTACTTCTCCTCCACCACCAGCGCGCGCTGCAGGCGCTTGTTGTGCGTGGTGACGCCGGTCGGGCAGGTGTTCTGGTGGCAGCGCAGCGCCTGGATGCAGCCGAGCGAGAACATGAAGCCGCGCGCGGT
>C688J18823_10000679_pt1 | contig 20036 bp, 23 predicted proteins | sample HopSoiMetagenom1_FD_18823 | JGI IMG/M metagenome (IMG submission 18823) | reverse complement strand
GCGCAGCTATCGGCTCGACGGAGCGGGGACGGACTTCCCCTCCTCACCCGTTAGGCGGTACGAGGCGCTGGCGGCGATGCGCTACTTCTGATCAGCGCTGCCGGAGCTTTACCTTGCCGCTCGCGGCGCTATAGCGGCAGCTCACGCGCATGTTCTCCGAGCCGTCGCGCCGCACTGTCACCGGGACGTCCCACTGCTTCGCACCATGCTGTATCGGCGTGCCCACGCGGCGCGCCTGATAACCCGGCCGGGTGTCGATCGCATTCCGACAGGCCTGCTGCGCTTCGACCTGGACCCTCGACAGTCGCTCCGATCCTCGAGTCGCGACCTGCGGTCGCTGCTGCGTTTCGGGATTACGGCTCGGAACCTGGGCGTGCACGGTTCCGCTCGACATCAGGAAGCACGCGACGAGCGCGGTCCCGATCAGCTTCTGCATCTGGTCTCCTCGTGATCTGCTCCTTTGGAGCTTAATATGGCGCGCCGGGCGACGCTGGCGCCGCGAGCGGAGCGTAGCGGATCGTGAGACAACCCGCGACGAGCTTGGGACAGTAATAGCCGACGACGGCGAGCTTCCACGTTCGGGCCGGCGAGCGAACGGCGAAGAGATGGCCGTTCGGCTCCAGCAGATGTGTGAGCAAGTTATAACGATACCAGTGATCGATCGCGGCGTTCGCCGGCTGGTGGGCGAAGGTCGTCGGCACGAACCAGGCGACCGTCGCCGAGTCTGCGTGCTCGAACGCGACGCGGCCGAGGTCGGCGATCGCGCCACTGGGCGGCGTGATCATGCGATACCGCTGGACGGCGATGTCCCAACCGCCGGTGTCGGGCAGCGCGAGCACCTGCCCGCGGGCGAGGGAGACGTACTGCCAACGATCGCCGTCGGTGCCGTCGATGGTGAGCGTGTCGCCAACCGTCACCCAGCGCGCGCCGCGCGCACGCTCGTGCGGTGAGATCGAGTACACCGGCGCGCTCCGGCGCGTGAGCGATGCCGCAACGAGGTACGCGATCGCGGCGAGAAAGAGGCCGAAAAGGACGAGCAGCGGCAGCGGCGCGGCGAGTCCACCACGCACCCTGGCACCGTGACAGTTGGAGCGTTCGCCCGTCATTTGGAGATGCTGCGCCGCCTGATTGTTCCCATCTTTCTCATCCTCGTCGTCGCCGGCGTGGGTAGTATGTGCACTGCCCTCACAGGCGCCAGGGCGAAGCGTCGGCTACAGCAGCGAGCGATTTCGCCAACGCCAAGCACGGCTCCGGCCTCCCCGAAGGTCGACTCCGCCGCGAGCAGGGTCACCGCCTGTCCTGAGAAACTCGCCGATACCACGGGGTGGACGCGAGTGGAACCAGAGGGCTCGCGGATCTCGATTCTCATTCCTCCGGACTTTCACGTGCTGTCGCAATCCGGCAGTCCGGATCCGAATCCTCCATTTCTCGCCGTGCGAGCGGCGAATGGCGACGAGTACCACCTAACGAACCGCACCCGTCCGATTCACGCCAGCGACTTCCCCGACTACAAGAGTACGAGCACCTGCCGGATCATGATTGGTTTCCTGGTGGCCGACCTCGAGACAGCGCGCGACAGCTGGCGCGTCGGCGACCACAATGTCGTGCTCGCGTCATACGATCTCGGCGTCATGAGGTACATCACGGTGCTTGGCACGACCGAGAGCATCGAGCATCAGCGGCAGATCGTGACAGCGCTGCATTACGTGCAGTTCCGGGCTCAGTAGGCGACCGGCGCGATGACCTCGCGGTGCCGATCGATCCAGTAGCTCCAGGGCACAAACAGCCAGAGCCCGAGCGCGCCTAACGCGACGGCGCGTCCGGTCTGCGGCGGTGGTGAAGTGAAGCCGCTGATGAGAATCACGAGGAGCGCGGCGACCATCGCCCAAAGCGCCCAACGGCCAATGCGATCACGCGCGCGCGTCGTGCGAAGGTAGACGACGAGCCCGAAGCCGAAGACCGCGAGCTCCAGCACGATCGTGAGCGGAATGGACCGCCACGCTCCGAGGCCCACACGCGTCGCCGAACCAGGCCAGAGCGGAAGGTCGGGTTGGTGCATTGGCAGATCGAGGATCCAGTGGCTCAGGACGAGGAGTCCGACGATTCCCGCTGTCCGTCCGTCGCGTCGCATCGCGTAATAGATGCCGCCGAGGACCACGCTCCACACGATCGCGCCGGCGAGGCTGTGCGAGTATGGGTAGTACTCGAAGTCGAGCGGATTCGCTGCCATGAGTCCGGGTGCGACGCGCACGCGCTCGAGTCCCACGAGGACGAAGATCGGCCAGAGCTCGTCGAGGAGCTGCGCCGCGAACGCGAAGGTGCCGAGTGACGCACGCGGCGCCACGCGCTTGGCGGCGAAGGCGAGGCCATAGTGTCCAAGGATCATCGATGCCTGTAATGGTTGGGATCGTGGAGCAGCGCAAGCGCTTTTTTCACTCACGCTCAACTCGCCCTGAGGCGGCCATCCTTGTGAAGCGTCGCGTAGTCCATAGAATCCCGCCCACGACCAACGGAATCTGCCCGTGATCGAAGCCGTGACGGCCGGACGAGAACTGAAATTTCGGCAGGCCGCGTTCGTGTACCTCCACGCCGCCATCCTGCGCGAGGCATCCGCGTACGAGATGTGGCGCGCCGGGCTGCTTCCCTTCTCCCCACTCGGCTCGCCGCTCCCGTGGCTCGTCGTCGGCGCGATCGTCGCGGGGCTCGTCTTCTTCGGCCTGCTCCGCTGGCGGAACGTCGTGTTCGTGCGCATCGTGTGGGCGCTGGACGCGGTGCTGCTCTTCCCGCTCATCCGGTACGCGTTCTTCGCCGGCGCCGACAGGCCGATTCCGCGGTCGTTCTACATTGTTGGCATCGGCGTCATCGTCATCACTCTCTGGATGCTCGCGCGGGCGGGATGGGACCTGTGACTCATCGGACCTACTTCGAGGTCGAGGGCGAGGATCGATCTGCGCTAGGCGAGCAGGTCGGCCGGCAGCGCGCGCGCGTCCTCGATCGGCTGCGTGAGGTGAAGCGGGTCGTCGCCGTGATCTCGGGCAAGGGCGGCGTTGGCAAGAGCTTCGTCACCGCCGCGCTCGCGCGGTCGCTCACCCGACGCGAGGCGCGCGTCGCCGTGCTCGATGCCGATCTCCAGAGCCCCACCGTCGCGCGCCTCCTTGGCGCCGCGGGCCCGCTCCACGTGACTGACGACGCGGTCGCCCCCGCGTTAGGCATCGACGGGGTGAAGGTCGTGTCGACAGACCTTCTTCTCGACGACGGCCGGCCGCTCACCTGGCGCAGCGGTGCCGGTGAATCACACGTCTGGCGCGGTGCCGCCGAGTCGAGTGTGCTGCGCGAGTTCCTCGCCGACGTCGCGTGGGGCCCCCTCGACGTGCTCTTCATCGACATGCCGCCCGACGCGGGACGCCTCACCGATCTCGCGACGCTTCTGCCGAGCAAGCTCGTTGCAGTCGCGGTTACGATCCCAAGCGAGGAGTCCGCACGGTCGGTACACCGCGCGCTCGCGGCGGCGCGCGATACTGGCGTCCCGGTCGTCGGCATCATCGAGAACATGAGCGGTTACGCATGTGGGACGTGCGACACCATTGGGCCGCTGTTTACCGGCGACGCCGGATCGCGACTCTCCGCAGCGTTCGACATTCCCCTGCTCGCGCGCATTCCCTTCGCGCCGCGCGGCGGCGGAATGACGTGGCTGCCGGGCGCTGTCATCGACGCCGTCCTCCGCGATCGGAGCGACGCGTGAAATTCCTCTGCATCGACTGCGACACGCAGATGACGTTCGAGGAGCGCCAGCAGCCCGGGGATGGCACCTTCACGGCGTCCTTCACCTGCCCTCGGTGCGGTCGTCGCGTCGCCATGCTCGCGAATCCCATGGAGACGCAGCTCGTGAGCACCCTCGGCGTCGAGATCGGCGGCCGCACCCTCGACGATCAGCCGCTCGAGTTCACGCGGTCGGCCGTCGTCAGCAGCGATAATGCATTTGTCGAGGACCCGCGTCCGGCGTCCCGCGGCCCGCGCCCCGACTGGTCCGCCGAGGCGGAAGATCGACTCGCGAGAGTGCCGAGCTTCGTCCGCGGCATGGTGAAGAAGATCTACAGCGACTACGCGCGCGAACGCTCGATCGCGGAGATCACGCCTGCCATCATGGATCGAGCCCGCGAAGAGCTCGGCCTCGAGGGGATGTGAGCGAGGAGAGCAACGAGCGCACGGTCCACGGGCTGCGGGTGCGCATCGATCGGACGCTCTGCGTCGGCTTCGGCGATTGCGTCACCGCCGCGCCAGACGCCTTCGTCCTCGACGAGGAGGACGTTGCCGTCTTCCGCGCGCCCGAATCGGTGGACCGCGCGTGTCTCTTGAAGGCCTGCGAGAGCTGTCCGGTGGACGCGCTCACGGTCTGGGATGAAGACGGACAGCAGATCGTTCCCTGAGTGGGACTGTTCAGGGAATCTCCGACAACGTCCACGGCTTCACCCGACATCGCGCCCAGCGCCGGCACGCCATGCTTCCCTCGACGGAAGCCTTTGCGTGGAGGTCGGCGATGCGAGGTCAGGGAACGGTGGCGGGAATGGCGAGGCGAGGTGCCACGCCGCTGCACATCAACGGCAGCTACGCCAAAGGCGACTTCCCCGCCCCGCGCGCGCTCGCTGAGATGGGGAATGCGCCTGACGATTCCGTTATGAGACTGCTCAACGTCTCTGGTGGCGTGACGTGCTCCGTCGCGGAGGGAATGATGGAGCGCGCGCCGGCATTCGTCTTCCAATCGGCGAACGACGCCCGCGCATTCCGCCGGTGGCTGGGCGCGCATCTCGCCGAGATCCGCTCGGCCGCGGAGTCGAAGTTGAGCGCTGGGAGACTGACGTTGATCGAGAGCCGTATCATCGAGAACGTCGCGCTCGTTCGATTCGAGTTCGGCGCGATCGGCGACGCGGCCGGGGACGATCTTCCCGCCGCGGTACGTGCGGGGTGCGAGTGCATCGAGCGCGGAAACCCAACCGTCCTTCGATGCTTCATTACGTGTGGCGGCCACCGACGCGTCACGGCGGAGGCGAAGATCGCGGGCGCGCTCCTGCGCGAGCGGCTTGGAATCGAGCCCAGGGCTTGGCACGATCGCCCCGCTGTCGCCACCATCGTCCCGGGTTCGACGGCGATCGTGTACAGCACCGTCACACCGCGCGACGAGCTTCACCTCTCGATCATGATTCCCGATCTGAGCCTCAGCGGCGAGGACGATGACCTTGCCGCCATTGGTTGCGCGGGGCCCGGCAACACCAACAAGCTCGCCGAGATCGTGGCCGCGAACGCACTCGCGACCTGGCTCTCCCGCCACTGCAACGTTCCAGCGCGCGCGCTCGCAGGCTAGCGCGGCCGTCCTCGGATGCCGTCCCTTGACATGCGTTTCTCCCCGGTTCATATCTGGCGCGGCGAGCAGTGCCCCGTGGCGAGAGGAGCGGGAGCGCGCGCGAACAGCGCAGGCGACTCCAAATAGCGATTCTCGTGCGCGGCGCGAATAGGCCCGCCTCGGTGATACAAAGGTTGAGCGCACGAGAATTGACGGGTGCTGATGCGCGGGTGTCTTCGCGCATCTCCTACTCTGATGGTAGCAGAGAAGCCTCGCAATTCGGAACTGTTTTTCGACCCCATCACGGCCGAGGGCGGAGTCATGCCATACAGGGAAGTCTTCGTTCCCGTCGACAACTCGCCACACTCCGATTGGGCGCTCGATCGCGCCATCGAAATCTGCCGCGCCTCCGGCGGTCGCATCACCGGCAATCACGTCTACGCCGCGCGACTCCATGACGTCAGGTTTCGACAACTCGAAACCGGACTACCCGCGCAATTCCAGACCGCGGAAGAGATCAAGCGACAACGCAAGATCCACGACAAGTTGATCGAGAAGGGTCTGCAGCTCATCGCCGACAGCTTTCTCGACCAGATGGCGATGCGCTGCGAGCGTGCGGCCGTCCCCCTAACGAGGCAGCTGCTCGAGGGGATCAACTACGAGGAGATCGTCCGCGAGGTGAATCGCGGCGCGGGTCGCCTCCCAGGGCTCATTGGCTTCGATCCGAACCGCGCTGCCGGCTACGACGGCGGCGCTAAGACGCGGAGCGACGTCCGCCTCGGCGAGAACGGACGCATCGTCGCCGAGGAGGAAGACGAGGCCGCGAGGCTCGTCGGCTCGTCGGGGCGCCAGTACGACCTCGTCGCCATCGGCGCGCACGGCCTCGGACGCCAGGCGTACTCCCAGCTCGGCGGCGTCGTCGCGCGCTCGTTGCGCGAGATCGAGAAGGACATGCTCATCGTCCGCGAGAATGGCGCACTCTCCGGCGGACGCTTCATGGTATGTGTGGACGGGTCGTCGTATTCGTACAAGGCGATGAAGAGCGCGCTCGAGCTGGCCAAGGAGTTCGGCGGATCGCTCTACGTTTGCAGCGCCTTCGACGTCGAGTACCACCACGTCGTCTTCGGCAACATCAAGGACGTTCTCTCGGTGCAGGCGTCCAAGGTCTTCAAGTTCGAGGAACAGGAAGAGCTTCACAACAACATCATCGATAAGGGTTTGCTGAAGCTCTGCCAGGCGAACCTGAAGCGCGCCCAGGTCATGGCGCAGGAGTTCCCGGACGTTCCGATCGAGACGCAGATCCTCGTCGGAAAGCCGTTCCAGGTCGTGATGCAGTGGGTCGAGGAGGTGAAGCCGTCGCTGCTCATCCTTGGCCGCCACGGTGCGCACCGCATCGACGACACGGAGCTCGGCTCGCAAGCTGAGAACCTCGTGCGACTGGCACCTTGTAACGTGCTGCTGATCGGCACCGTGGGCGTGAAGCCGGAAGACATTCCCTGGATCGAGGAGGATGGCGTCGCTTCCCTCCCCTGGGCGCCCGACGCCGAGGTGCGGATTCTCCGCGTACCGCCATTCGCACAGGGGATCGCGCGCAAGGCCGTCGAGGAGTTTGTCCTCGAGCACGGCGGCGACATCGTCACCAATCCACGTCTCGACGAAGCAATTCGAAAGCTGCTGCCCACGCACATGCAGCTCATCATGGGCATCGGCAGTGCGGAAGAGATCGCGCTCGCGGAGGTCAAGGCCGACGAGCAGATGCGGCGCACGAAGATCGAGGGCCATGACGAGGATCCTGAGCCGGTGGACTCGTCGGTCGAGGTGAAGTGCCCGATCACCGGCCGTATCGGCCGCCGCGATCGGACCGCCGCCGATCCGATCGTCTGGACGCAGGAGGCCTGGCAGCGCCTGCAACTGGTGCCGCTCATCGCGCGGCCGCTCGCGCGGAACACCGTCGAGCGCTTCGGCCGATCACACGAGATCTGGCGCATAACGACGCGCGTCATGGACGAGAACAAGCAGGCCATGATCGAAGCCGACGAGTTCGACATGGACACGATGCTCGTGATGTTCAACGAGCTGCGCGCGAAGCAGATCCGCGCCGAAGCGGAAGGTGCTACGCCGGCGCTGTCGCCGGAGATGCGCCAGATGATCGAGGAAGCAAAGGCCGCGGGGATCACCCGCTGCCCGATTCGCGATGTCGAAGCAAAAGCAGCGAAGTGTCCGGTTGATTTCAATCTTGTGAAACCGGAAGATGCAAAGGCAGCCGTAGAGGAACTGGTGCGGAGGGGAGTGTGAAACCTTTTGGACGGTGATTGGTGGATGGTGGTTGGTGGTTGGTAGCTGTCAGTTACCAACCACCAACCACCACGAACCGCCGTCTTTTGGAGGCCCCACATGGGGCATCCGCGGTAGATTTCCGACGGGCCGAGGGGCCGAAGCTCGAGACGCCGCGTGATCACATCCCACATGTGGTCGCGTGGAACCTCACGCGCCGCTGCAACCTCGAGTGTGCCCACTGCTACATCGCGGCGGGCCCACACGAGTCGGCGACGAGCGAGCTGTCGACGGGCGAGTGTCTCCGCATCGCGCGCGAGATACTCGCGGTCAATCCATCGCCCCTGTTCATTCTCTCCGGCGGCGAGCCGCTGCTGCGCACCGATCTCGAGCGCCTCGCCGAGCACGCCGCGCATAACGGCGCAACGGTCGTCGTCGGCACCAACGGAACGCTCCTCGACGATCGACGGATCGAGTCGCTCAAGAGCGCCGGCGTCACCGGCTTCGCCGTGAGCGTCGACTCCCTCACGCCCAAGCACCACGACAACTTTCGCCGCGGCCATGGCGCGTTCGAGGCAACCGCCGCCGCGATCGGCCGGCTCCGCGCGCATCGTATGGACTTCATCGTCCAGACGACTATCACGAAGGGAAACCGCGGAGAGCTGCAGCACCTCGTCGCGTGGGCCGCCGCGGAGGGCGCGGTCTCGTTCAACGCCTACTTCCTCGTTCCCACGGGCCGCGGCGCGCGCCTCTCCGATCTGACCGCAGCCGAGTATGAGCATGTACTCACCGAGCTGGTCGGCCTCCACAAGAGCTACCTCGGCCGGATGATGGTGCGCGCGAAATGCGCGCCGCACTTCATGCGCATCGTGCACGCGCTCGCGCCCGATTCACCGATACTCAACTACGAGACGCGGTGTCCATGCGGCTCGCAGTACTGTCGGATCACGCCGGACGGCAAGCTCACACCCTGTCCGTACATTCCCGACGCTGCCGGCGACCTGCGCCGCGATTCGTTCGCGAATCTCTGGCGCAGCGCGCCGCTCTTCGAATCGTTGCGCAACCCCGACCTCGGCGGCCGCTGCGGCGTCTGTGAGTATCGCGGGCTCTGCGGCGGATGTCGCGCAAGGGCACTCGCCGTCACTGGCGACGTGCTCGCCGACGACCCGTCCTGCGTCTATCAGCCGAAAGCCGCGGCGGCGCCGATCGAGCGAGTGCGCCCGGTGACATACGGCATGCACACCGATCGCACCATGCCATGGGACGCCGCCGCCGAAGCGCGGCTCCAGCGCATTCCGTCGTTCGTCCGCGCAGTCGTCGCACATCGCATCGAGGAGTACGCGAAGCGCCACGGCCAAACCGAGATCACCCTCAACGTCATGCGCGAGGTACGCCAGTCGATGCCTGTCGACTTCTCGAAGAAGCGCCCCTTCTTCCTCGACGAGGAGTGAGATGACGCTGACGCTCGCCCTGTTACAGCAAGCGGTAGCCGATACCACCGGCGCGTATGGTCACTTCCCCGGCATCGGCGGACGTGGCGCCGTGTGGATCGCCGCCGAAGTGCACCTCATGTTCGCCGCGTTCGTGCTCGGCGTTCCCATGTTCGCCGTGATCACGGAGCTGATCGGGATCGTCGCCAAGGACAGCAAGTACGACAAGTTGTCGCACGAGTTCACGCGACTCCTCGTCTTCGCGTACAGCGCCACGGCGCTCTGGGGGGCGATGCTCCTCTTCGCGCTCACGACGCTCTACCCGAAGTTCTGGGCGCACATGACGCGGATCTTCAGCGTCTCGATGTGGATCTACGTCAGCCTGTTCTTCGTCGAGTCGTTCACGCTCTACCTCTACTACTACGGGTGGGAGCGCTGGCAGTTCGGCCGCGGCAAGTGGTTCCACTGGGGACTTGGCGTTCTGCTGAACGTGTGGGGCACGACGGTGATGCTCATCGCCAACGGGTGGCTCACCTATATGATGTCGCCGCCCACCGGCGCGACGGCCGAGGGGCTGCCCAAGGGCGTGACGATGTGGAACGCGATCGCGAACGCGACGTGGATTCCGATCAACATCCATCGGCTCATCGCGAACGCCGTCTTCGGCGGCGCGATCGTCGCCGCCTACGCTGCCTATCGCTTTCTCGCGGCGAAGACGCCGGAAGAGCGCGCGCACTACGACTGGATGGGCTACGTCGGCAACTTCATCGCGATCTCGACGTTCATCGTGCTCCCCTTCGCCGGCTACTGGTTAGGCAGAGAGATCTACCAGTACAACCAGCAGATGGGCATAACGATGATGGGCGGGTTCATGTCCTGGTTGTGGATAGTTCAAGCTGTTCTTATCGGTGTACTCTTCCTCTGCGCCAACTACTATTTGTGGTTAGGCATGGCGCGCATCCCCGGCGCCGAGCGGTTCGTGCCGTACACCAAGTGGATGCTGCTCCTGCTCATCGTCTGCTGGATCGCGTGGTCGACGCCGCACACGATGATCGCGACGCGTGACGAGCTGGTGTCGATGGGCGGGGCGCACCACCCCTTCCTCAACGTCCTCGGCGTCATGAGCGCGAAGAACACTGCCGTCAATCTCATGATCCTCACGACGTTCCTGTCGTTCCTGATCTACCGGCGCGCGAACAAGGAGTCGGTGGTGCCGTGGGCGCGGACCGGTACGCTGATCCAGGGCGCCATGTTCGTCATCGCAGCGGCCGTCGTGCTCTTCTATGGAGTGTACGGGTACTTCGTCGAGGCAATTGTGCGGATCGGCTTCAGCGTCTACCAGGTGGGCGCGGTGCTGATGTGCATCCTCGGCGTCTCCATCATCGACGCGTTCATCGGGCGCGGCGCGCGGTCGCGCGGGGAGATCCGGTGGGGACAGATGCCCGAGCGCTCGCAGTACGCGCTGTTCGTGCTCGCGGTGACGTTCACCTGGCTCATGGGCCTCATGGGCTTCGCGCGGAGCGGCATTCGCCAACACTGGCACGTCTGGGAGGTGATGCGCGACACGAGCCCCGACGCGTTCACCCCGGCGTTAGGCTACGCCGCGAACATGATCAGTCTCTGCGTGCTGATCTTCCTTTCGCTCGTGGCGTTCATCTTCTGGCTCGGCGGTCTGGCCGAGCGGGCATCCCACGCCGTCGCGCCGGAGCCGCACGGTGTCGCGATTCCCCCGGGCATCGCCGTCGCGCGGCCGGGCGCCGCTCCGGTCACGGGAGACTGACGCCATGTGGAAGACGAATCTCAAGGTGCTGGCGATCGCGCTCCTCGTGGTGGGTTTCTACACGACCGTCGCCCACATCATTCCACAGCTGCAGTCCGAGGTCCCCGAGGCGCTCGCGTTAGGCAGCGGGGTCACTCCGGAGGCGCTCGTCGCCGCCGGTGAGAAGATCTATAATGGTGCCGGTGGCTGCACTGCTTGCCACGGACTCGGCACTCGCGCGCCCAATCTCATCACCGATTACAAGGGACAGGGAGCGGTCGGCGCGCGATGTGGCACCCGCAAGCCCGGCATGGCGTGCAAGGCCTATCTCTACGAGTCGCTGACCCAGCCGCAGGCGTACATCGTCCAGGGATTCGATCCGATCATGCCCGACATGCGCAAGCAGCTGTCGGATGATCAGATCTGGGCCGCGGTCGCTTTTCTGGAGTCGCAAGGCGGGGAAGTCGACGTCACCGGCGAGGACATCGCGAAGTCGGCACCGGCGAAAGGCGCGGCACCGGCTCCGACAGGACCGGCGATGACGGCAACGCTGGACCCGGTGGCGCTCTACAGCGAGAAGGGATGCATCGGCTGCCACCAGATGGACGGCAAGGGCGGCGCAGTCGGCCCGTCGTGGGATCACATTGGCAGCCGCCGTTCCGCGGCGTCGATTCGGAAAAAGATCATCGACCCGAAGAGTGACACGACGAAAGGCTTCGAGAAGTTCGCGGGGATGATGCCCGCGACGTTCGGACAGATGCTCACCGCCGCGCAGCTGGAGGCGCTGGTCACCTTCCTCGCGAACAAGAAATGACGAGACTTCGCCTCTTTCTCCGTCATCCGTTCTGGCAGGCGGTACTGCTGTTGGTGGTGTCGTACCTCGCCTTCACCGTCGGGGTACGGTACGTCCCACCGCTCTTCCGCGTCGCGAGCGCGCCCGTCCCAGGGAGCGTCGTACTTCAGTATATGTTCATCGCGATCGTCGGCATCCTCATCTTCGTCAGCAGCGACGAGCTCCGGTGGCGCACCTTCAAGCAGCCACTGCATGCGACGCTCGTCGACCAGGACAAGCGATGGCTCCGCGGCGGGCTCCTCGTCGCCGTGCCTGTCCTCCTCGGTTTCGCGACTTATCAACAGGCGCGTCCCAAAGTCGAGGCGCCAATCCAGCTCCGCTCGATCCACCCCGCGCCGCCGGGACAGATCACCTTCCGCGGCAAGGCGATGCAGCTCTCGGGACTCGAGAATCCGCTGCGGAAAAGCGGCTCGATGGCAGATCATCTCCGCGAGGGCAAGCGCGTCTACTACCAGAACTGCATCGCCTGCCATGGCGATCGTCTCGATGGCGCGGGCCACTACGCCCACGGCTTCAGCCCAGCGCCGGCGAACTTCTCCGACAACGGCACCATCGCGCAGCTCACCGAGAGCTACGTCTTCTGGCGCGTCGCGAAAGGCGGCCCAGGGCTTCCGCGCGAAGGCACGCCCTGGAACTCGGCCATGCCCGTCTGGGAGAACTACCTCACCGAGGACGAGATCTGGTCGGTCGTGATGTTCCTCTACGACCAGGCTGGTTGGCAGCCACGTCGCTGGGAGGCGTCACCGGAGGAAAGAAAGAATCCAACTGGGGCGAAGCAGCCCGCGGCGCCTAACGCACCGAAGGCAGGGGGTGCGAAATGAGTCAGCGCACTCGGACCAGCGCCAACTCCTTGCAGACGCAGGCATCAACTGCTTTCACGCGGACAGAGCCGGACACTTCGCCGACAAATCGCAGACAGAACGGCGTAAACCGCTCTTTTGAAAGGGATCGTGATCGCTCTTTCGTCCGCAAAGTGTCCGTGCTTCGTCCGGCCTTGTCCGTGTTTAAGCAGTTGATCTCGGTCGGGTCTAGTGGCCAACATTGGATCGCGATGGCCGCCGCCCTGCTCTCGTTCGCCACGACCGGGAAGCTCTCTGCCCAAGACGGCAAAACCATCTACAACAAGTGGTGCTCCGGCTGCCACGGCGAGACCGGTGCCGGCGATGGAGTCGGCGCGAAGACGATGCTGCCGCATCCGCGCGACTTCACGAAAGCAGTTTATAAGATTCGAACCACTGCCAGTGGTGAGATACCCACCGACGACGACCTGCGCCGTATCGTCGAGGTAGGAATGCCGGGCACCGCGATGCCGGAGTGGAAGTCGCGGCTGAGCGCGGCCGAGATCGGAGCCGTCGTCCAATACCTCAAGACCTTCTCGCCCAACTCGTTCAAGGGCGCGGCCGCGAAAGCGATCGCGATTGGCAAGGCTCCGGGCGGCGATGGCGTCGCGGACGGCAAGGCCGTATTCCAGAAGCTCGAGTGCTACAAGTGCCACGGCCTTGCGGGACGCGCCGATGGAAAGTCCGCGCCGACGCTCAAGGATGATTACGGCAATCCGATTCGTCCTGCCGATCTCACCGAGAACTGGAAGTTCCGCGGCGGCAATTCCGTGAGCGACATCTACACGCGCCTGCGCACGGGACTCGACGGAACGCCGATGCCATCGTTTCAGGACGCGGTCGAGAACAAGCTCATCACCGACGAGCAGCTCTGGCGCGTCGCGCAGTACGTGCACAGCCTCTCGCCCGAGAAGACACCCGAGTCGCGCGAGGTCGTGCGGGCCGCGCTCGCGCAGAAGCTGCCGGCGACGCCCGACGACGCGGCATGGGCCACCGTCGAGCGCTTCTGGATTCCGGTCGTCGGACAGATCATCGCCAAGCCCCGCTGGTTCGCGCCCGCGGTCGATGGCCTCTGGGTGCAGGCGCTTCACGACGGCCGTTCGCTCGCCTTACGAGTCTCATGGGACGATCCCTCGAAGAGCCCCGACCCGATCTGGGACGAGTGGCTCGGCCGCATGTCGAAGACGCTCACCGACGTCGACGGTCCCCTCGCGACGCAGCAGGGCCCCGATCGGCTCGTCGTGCAGTGGGCGCAGAACCCGAGCGACGAATCGAAGCGTCCGTACTTCCTCGGGGGTGACACCAAGAGTCCCGTCTATGCGTGGCGCTGGTCGAGTGAGCCGAAGGTGGAAGAAGGCTCGGAAGCGGGGCTCGGACACTTCACCGCCCTGCCTAACGGGAGCGTCACGCAGAGCGCGCGGTACGCGGATGGCCAGTGGCAGGTCGTCTTCACGCGTCCGCTCGCCTCGTCCGACACCACGAAAGTGCCGCGGTTCGGCGAAGGACGCGCGATCCCGATTGCCTTCTATGCCGCGGACGGCTCGAGCGGCGAGGACGAGGTGCGCGGCGCGGTGAGTACCTGGTACGCCGTGTACCTCGATGTACCGACGCCGACGCGCGTCTTCGTCGCGCCAATCGCGATGATCGCGCTCTCCGCCGGGTTGGGAATGTTGCTGGTAACACGCGCCCAGAAGAACGGGCGTGCCAATGGAGCAACGGATTCATCACCTATGGAGGAACGATGAGACGAGTGATGCTTGGGGCGGTTGCCCTCGCCGCGGGGATCTGGGGATGTGGCGGGAAGAGCTCGGGGAGCGACGCGGGGAACACGGGCGGCAGTACTGGTGCTGTCCCGCAATCGGGCGGCGGCGGTGCCGGCGGTCCAACCGGCAATGCCACTGTCTCGGGCGTCATTCATTTCACCGGCACGGCGCCGACGAACCCTAAGATCGACATGAGTCAGGAAAGCGCCTGCGCCGGCAAGTACACGTCTCCTCCGACCGATCCGCAGTACGTCGTGAAGGACGGCAAGCTCGGCAACGTGTTCGTTTATGTCGACAGCGGTGTACCTAACGGCGCCAAGTATTCGGCGGCTGCGGCCGACACGATCGATCAGAATGGATGCCTTTACCATCCACGCATCTTCGGCGCCGTCGTTGGCGAGGACATCGTGATCAAGAACAGCGACAACGTGCTGCACAACATCAAAGCCGTTCCGAAGGTGAATCGTGGCTTCAATATCAGCCAGCCGTCTGCCGGGATGACCTCGAAGCGCACCTTCGCATCGCCCGAGGTGATGGTGCCACTCGAGTGCAACGTGCACGGCTGGATGCATGCCTACGTCGGCGTGCTGCCACATCCGTTCTTCGCGACGTCGGGAGAAGATGGGTCGTTCTCGATCAAGAACCTGCCGGCCGGCACATACACGATCAAAGCCTGGCACGAGAAGCTGGGGACGCAGCAGACGACCGTCACCGTCGGTGCAGGCGAAACGAAGACGGCCGACTTCACCTTCAGCGGTCCGAAGGCCTGACATGGGCAACTTCCTGAGCTGGATGTTGCCGCCGGGCGCGTCGACATTCGTCGGCGACATCGACTGGATCTACTACCTGATTCTCGTCGTCACGGGCGTCGCTTTCTTCGCCGTCGAGATCGCGCTCGTTGTGTTCCTCGTCAAGTACCGCAAGCGCCCAGGCGGCAAGGCGACGTACGTCCACGGCAGCACACGAGCGGAGATCATCTGGACGAGCGTCACCGCGGTCGTGGTCGTCGTCATCGGCCTCCTGAGCGCGCCGGCGTGGGACAAGATCAAGGGGCGCGAGGGCGTGCCGCCTAACGCGATGCCGATCGGCATCGCCGCGAAGCAGTTCGAGTGGAACATCACATATCCGGGCGCGGACGGAAAGCTCGGCACGACGGACGACTTTACGGTTCGGGGACAACTGCATGTCCCGGTGGACAAGCCAACCGTCGCGACACTGACGTCGGTGGACGCCATCCACTCTTTCTTCGTCCCCTCGTTCCGGATCAAGCAGGACGCGGTTCCCGGGATGCACATTCGCGTCTGGTTCCAGCCCACGAAGGTGGGTGAGTACGAGCTCGGATGCGCGGAGCTCTGCGGGTTGGGACACTACCGCATGCGCGCCATCGTCACCGTCCACACGCAGGAAGACTACGACCGCTGGGTGGCCCAACAGGCCCACGCGGTCGCACAACGCTGAGAGCCTCCACTATGGCGACGACCGCGACCGGCACCACTCCGTTCACCTACGACCACGGCCACGAACACGTGGACGACAGGTCGTTCATTCGCAAATACATATTTTCGACGGATCACAAGATCATCGGGATTCAGTTCCTGATCATGAGCCTGACGTTCCTGCTTCTGGGCGGAATGCTGGCGATGGTCATGCGCTGGCAGCTCGGATTCCCCGGCAAGCCGCTGCCCGGCGGCACGCTCCTCCCGGATACCTATACCTCCGGCGGCGTCGTGCTCCCCGAGTTCTACAACTCGGCGGTGACGATGCACGGCACGTTCATGGTGTTCTTCGCCATCATGCCGCTCCTCGTCGGCGTGTTCGGGAATTACCTGATCCCGCTCAAGATCGGCGCGCCCGACATGGCGTTCCCGCGGATCAACATGGCGTCGTTCTGGACGGCGGTGCCCGCCGGTCTGCTCATGCTCGCGGGATTCTTCGTCGAGGGTGGCAGTGCGGCGGCCGGCTGGACGTCGTACGCACCGCTCAGCGCACGCTCCGATCTCACCGGCGTGCACCTCGGCCAGATCTTCTGGTGCGTGAGTCTGATCGTGCTCGGCCTGTCGTCAATTATGGGATCGTTCAACTACATCACGACCGTGATCAACCTGCGTGCGCCGGGAATGAACTGGTTCCGGCTGCCGCTCAGCATCTGGGCGCTGTTCGTGACGGCGTGTCTGGTGCTCCTGGCGATCCCCGTTCTCTCCGGAGCCGCGATTCTGCTGCTCTTCGACCAGACGATAGGCACGCACTTCTTCGATCCGCAGGCGGGGGGACAGCCGCTGCTCTGGCAGCACCTCTTCTGGTTCTTCGGCCATCCCGAGGTCTACATCCTGATTCTCCCAGGGATGGGAATGGTGTCGGACATCATCGCGAATGGTGCACGCAAGCCGGTCTTCGGCTACACCTCGATGGTGCTGGCGATCATCGCGATCGGCTTCCTGGGATGGGGCGTGTGGGGTCACCACATGTTCCAGAGCGGGATGAATCCGACGTTAGGCACGACGTTCATGATCTCGACGCTGCTCATCGCGGTGCCGTCGGCGATCAAGACCTTCAACTGGTTAGGCACGATCTGGAAGGGGCAGATCACCTTTCACGTGCCGATGCTGCATGCGCTGGCCTTCGTGTCGATGTTCGTGATCGGTGGATTGAGCGGCGTCTTCATGGCCGCCTCGCCGTTCGACATCTACATCCACGACACGTACTTCATCGTCGCCCATCTCCACTACGTGCTCTTCGGCGGCAGCCTGTTCGCGATCTTCGCGGCCGTCACGTACTGGTACCCGAAGATGTTCGGCCGGATGATGAATCCCACCGTGGGAAAGGTGCACTTCTGGCTGACACTGGTCTTCTACAACTGCACCTTCTTCCCCATGCACCAGCTCGGGCTCCACGGCCACATGCGGCGCATCTACGACCCGACGCAGTACGCTTTCCTGAAGGACCTGCAGCCGGTGAACACGTTCATCTCCATCAGCGCGTTCCTTCTGTTCGCGACGCAATTCATCTTCGCGGCCAACTTCATCATGAGTTGGTTCAAGGGTGAGAAGGCGCCGAACAATCCGTGGCTCGACAATGGCCTGGAGTGGACGCTCCCGTCCCCGCCGCCGCACGGCAACTTCGCCACCGTGCCGACCGTGTACCGCGGCCCGTACGAGTACAGCTCTCCCCATTCCGACCAGGACTACATCCCGCAAAACGTGCCGACGCCCGGTGGCGGCTATGGCGCGCCGCATACGCAACCCGCCGGCGATTAGGAGACTCGAACATGGCGCATGCAGCAGCGATCCACACGGAAGACGTCATGCTCCCGCCGCCAGCACGCGAGGCGGGAGCGGGCGTGTACACCGAGAAGCTGGGGATGTGGATCTTCCTCGGCTCCGAGGTGATGTTCTTCACGGCACTCATCGGGACGTACGTGATTCTGCGCTTCGCGCATCCGTCGTCGTGGAAGAACCCGGGCGAGGTGCTGAACATCCCGGTGACGGCGGTGAACACGTTCCTGCTCATCTGCAGCAGTGTGACGATGGTAAAGGCGTTCGCCGCCGTGCAGGACGGACTGCTCCGGCAGCTTCGCCTCTGGCTCGTGGCGACATGCATCATCGGCGCGAGCTTCGTCGGCGTTCAAGTTTACGAATACACGCATCTCATCGAGAAAGGCTTCGTGCCGAGTGAAGGGTTGTACGGCTCGACGTTCTACACGATGACGGGCTTCCACGGCTTCCACGTCACGATGGGCGTGATCTGCATGATCTACGTGACGCTGAAAGCCTTCCGCGGGAAGTACACGCAAGCCGATCACCGTGGCGTCGAAGTCATTGGCCTGTACTGGCACTTCGTCGATCTCGTTTGGATCATCCTGTTTACCATCGTCTATCTGATCTAGAGTGACTGGTGCTTGGTTGGTGGTGGTTGGTGACTCGCCACTCGCCACTCGCCACTGACCAGCCACCAATCACCAGCCACCAACCACCGCCATGACAGAACCTCAAGCAGCACCTCACCGCAGCACCCACGCCCATCCCAACTACATCCTCATCTGGGTGTTCCTCGCCGTGCTCACCGCGCTGGAGCTCACGGTGGCGTTCCTGCCCTGGTCGAAGACCGCCATCATCCTGATTCTCGTGGGCATGGCCTTCTACAAGGCTGCGCTCGTGGGCCTCTATTACATGCATCTGCGCTTCGAGCCGAATCGGCTGCGGATCCTCGCGATTGCGCCGCTGCCGCTGTTCGCGGTTCTTGTCTGCGCCGTCATCACGGAGTTCATTTGGTAGCGCCCGCGCGTCCCACCCCAGTCGCAGCCGCCGCGTCGTTAGGCGCGCCGGCCGACTTCCTCGCGCTCACGAAGCCGCGCATCGTCGCCCTCGTCCTCGTCACGGTGGCTGCGGGGTTCGTCGTCGGGCTGCCAGCGGCCGCGCGCGTGGGCTTTGGCGGAAACGCTGGCACCGCGCCGCTTCTCGTGCAGCTGTGGATTCTCGCCAACCTGCTCTGCGGCACCGCCCTCGTCGCCGGCGGCACCAACGCGATGAATCAGATTGCCGAGCGCGATGTGGACATGCTGATGAACCGGACGCGCCTGCGGCCGCTTCCGGCGGGCAGGCTCGAGCCCGCGGCGGCGAGATGGTTCGCGTGGTCGATCGCCGTGCTCGGCGTCGCGCAGCTCGCGCTGCTCGTCAACGTCGCGACCGCCGCCCTCGCCGCCCTCACGCTCGTGAGTTACGTGTTTGCGTACACGCCACTCAAGCGCCGGTCGTCGATCGCGACACTGGTCGGTGCCGTGCCCGGCGCCCTCCCGATCGTTGGTGGATGGGCAGCGACCGGCGCCCCGCTCGACGTCGGGGCGTGGGTGCTCTTCGGCATTCTCTTTCTCTGGCAGATGCCGCATTTCCTCGCGCTCAGCTGGATGTACCGCGCCGATTACGCGCGTGCCGGGCTCCGCATGCTCAGCATCGAGGACCAGACGGGCGCGATGACCTTCCGGCAGGCCGCGCTGAACGCGGCGGCGCTCGTGCCGATTAGTCTGATGCCGGCGGCGCTTGGCATTGCCGGCAGCGTGTACTTCGTCGTCGCCATCCTGCTGTCGGGGATGCTGCTCGTGCTTTCCATCGCGGCCGCGCGTGCGCCGTCGCTCAAATCGGCGCGGCGGCTCTTCCTGTCAACGCTCGTGTATTTGCCCGTACTACTCGGTGTCCTCGTCGCCAATAGAATTGGCTAAGCAAATCCTTCACTTCGTCGCTTGCGCTCCTCAGTGCAAGCGCCAGGCTCGGGACAAGTGATCCCATTTCATCGTTTTCTCATCACGACGGCGATTCTCTTCTGTGTGGGCTTCGCCGCGTGGGCATTCATCGCCTACCGATCGACAGGTGCCGGGGCCGATCTCGCCTTTGCCCTCGCCTTCGCCGCCGCCGCGGGCGCGCTCGGCTACTACCTGAAGAACCTCAACCGGTTTCTCCACCGATGATGCTGCATCCCGACATGAGCGACGACGTGCTCTCGCTGAGCATGTTCTGGGCGGGGCTGATGATGGTCTTCACGCCCCTCATCGCCGCGGCGATCGTCATCTTCATCTGGCGCCGCGGCGTGCGAAAGGCCGCCGTGCATCCTAACGACAAACTGTCATCCTGAGGGAGCGAAGCGACCGAAGGATCTAGCCTGACCTCACGATTTGCTCGAGCAGTCTTCTCGATCGGCAAGTAGATCCTTCGTCGCTAACGCTCCTCAGGATGACAAGAGGATCAATGACCGAACGCTTCTTCAACCCAGGCCTCGGGCGCCGCCAGCCG
>C688J18823_10000677_pt1 | contig 20071 bp, 21 predicted proteins | sample HopSoiMetagenom1_FD_18823 | JGI IMG/M metagenome (IMG submission 18823) | reverse complement strand
GGCGGAAAAGCGCCTGCCGTACGATCCGAACCGGGCGAAGCAGCTCCTCGCCGAGGCCGGCTACCCGAGCGGCTTCGGCTTCACGCTGGATTGCCCGAACAACCGGTACATCAACGACGAGCAGATCTGCATCGCGGTGGCCGGCATGCTGGCCAAGATCGGCCTGCGGGTGAGGGTCAACGCACAGCCGCGGGCGATCTACTTCGCCCGCATGCAGAAGCGGGACACGAGCATGTACATGCTCGGCTGGGGCGGGGCGATCACCGATGCCCAGACGACCTTGGTGCCGGTCCTGCATAGCCCGAACGCCAAGGGCGACGGCGACTTCAATTGGGGCGGTTACGTCAACAAGAAGCTCGACCAGCTGATCGATGCGGCGCGGGTGGAGAACGATCAGGGCAAGCGGAAAAAGCTGGTCGCCGACGCGCTCGGCGAACACAACGCGCAGATCCACCACGTCCCGCTCCACCGGCAGGTGATTCCCTGGGCGATGCGGCAGAACGTGCGCGTGGTTCACCGCGCCGACAACTGGGTGGAGACGAACTGGGTGCAGATCGACTAGCTCGAGCGTTTTTTCGCGACCGAAACGAAAATCCTGTAAACTCCTCCATCCCTACACGCGCTGGGTAAATGGCAAAGTATGTCTTCGTAACAGGCGGTGTAGTCTCCTCCCTGGGCAAGGGAATCGCCGCCGCGTCTCTCGCCGCGATCCTCGAATCGCGCAGCATCCGCGTCACCAACATCAAGCTCGATCCGTACATCAACGTCGATCCTGGGACGATGTCGCCGTTCCAGCACGGCGAGGTGTTCGTGACGGAGGACGGAGCCGAGACCGACCTGGACCTGGGCCACTACGAGCGGTTCCAGAGCTCGAAGATGCGTCGCTGGAACAACTTCACCACCGGCCAGATCTACGAATCGGTGATCAAGAAGGAGCGCCGCGGCGACTACCTCGGCGGCACGGTCCAGGTGATCCCGCACATCACCGACGAGATCAAGGCCTTCATCAAGCGCGGCGCGGGCGATGCCGACGTCGCCATCGTGGAGATCGGCGGCACGGTGGGCGACATCGAGTCGCTTCCTTTCCTGGAGGCGATCCGGCAGCTCGGCCTCGAGATCGGACGCAACAACGCCTGCTACCTGCACCTCACGCTCGTGCCCTACATTGCTACCGCGGGGGAGATCAAGACCAAGCCCACCCAGCACTCGGTGAAGGAGCTGCGCGAGATCGGCATCCAGCCCGACGCCATTATCTGCCGCACCCTGCAGCCTCTGCCCGAAGAGGAGCGGCGCAAGATCGCGCTCTTCTGTAACGTGCAGAAGGAGGCGGTGATCTCCGCCTGGGACGTGGACTCGATCTACAAGATCCCGATGATGCTGCACGACCAAATGCTGGACGAGATCGTCTGCCACAAGCTGCAGATCCTGGCGCGCGCGGCTGACCTTGCTGCGTGGCGCAAGATCGTCCAGGCGCAAGAGAATCCCGAGCACGAGGTCGACATTGCTTTCGTCGGCAANTACGTCGATCTGCAGGACTCGTACAAGTCGCTNAACGAAGCGCTGCGGCATGCGGGCGTGCACACGAGATCGCGCGTCAACATCCACTATGTGGACTCCGAAGCGCTGGAGAAGGACGGCGTCGCGCCGCTCGAGAAGATGGACGCGATTCTCGTCCCGGGCGGCTTCGGCAAGCGCGGCACCGAAGGCAAGATGCGTGCGATCCGCTATGCGCGCGAGAATGGCATTCCGTACCTCGGCATCTGCCTCGGTATGCAGCTCGCCACCATCGAATTCGCCCGCAACGTGTGCGGTCTAGGCGGTGCCAACAGCACGGAGTTCGACGCGGATACGCCGCACCCGGTGGTTGCGCTGATCACCGAATGGCTCGATCGCACCGGCCGCATCGAAAAGCGCACCGACAAGTCCGACCTCGGCGGCACGATGCGGCTTGGTTCGCAGAAATGCCCGGTCGAGGCCAATACCGTGGCGGCGTCGATCTACGGGCCGGAAGTCAACGAGCGGCACCGCCATCGCTACGAGGTGAACAACATCTACGTGCCGCAGCTCGAGGCGAAGGGCTACAAGGTTTCCGCTCGCACGCCGAGCGAGAGCCTGCCNGAAATGATGGAGCTGCCCGGCCATCCGTTCTTCATCGGCGTGCAGTTCCACCCCGAGTTCACTTCCACCCCGCGCGAAGGTCANCCGCTNTTCAAGGCTTTCGTGCAGGCGGCCTTGAGGCAACGAGCGCGCGCCCAGCGTCCGGGCGGCACTCTTTCCGTAGTAGCGGCGTGAAACTGTGCGGATTCGAAGTCGGCCTCGACAGGCCGCTATTCCTCATTGCGGGGCCCGATACGCTCGAGACGGAGCAGCTCTGCCTCGACGTCGCCGGCGAGCTGAAGGAGCACACGAGCAGGCTCGGCATCCCGTACATCTTCAAGGGCTCCTTCGACAAGGCGAACCGCACTTCGGGCAAGAGCTATCGCGGGCCCGGCATCGAGGAGGGCCTTCGCATCCTCGCCACGGTGAAGAAGCAGATCGGCGTGCCGGTGCTCACCGATGTGCACGAGGACACGCCGCTCGCGGAGGTCGCCGCCGTCGTGGATGTCATGCAGACGCCCGCGTTCCTCTGCCGGCAGACGAATTTCATTCGCAGCGCCGCAAGCCAGGGCAAGCCCCTCAACATCAAGAAGGGCCAGTTCCTCTCGCCGTGGGAGATGAAGAACGTGGTCGAGAAGGCCGCGGCCACGGGGAACAAGCAGCTTCTCGTCTGCGAGCGCGGCTTCAGCTTCGGCTACAACAACCTGGTGGTCGACATGCGCGGCCTCGCCGCCATGCGCGACACCGGCTTCCCGGTGGTCTTCGATGCCACGCATTCGGTGCAGCTGCCGGGCGGGCAGGGCAGCGCCTCCGGCGGACAGCGCGAGTTCATCCCGGTGCTCGCGCGCGCCGCGGTGGCGGCAGGCGTCTCGGGCGTCTTCATGGAAACGCACCCGAAACCGGATGAAGCCTTGTGCGATGGACCCAACTCGTGGCCGCTTGCCATGATGCGCGAGCTCCTCGAAACACTCGTTGAACTGGACCGCACCGTCAAGAAGAAAGGTTTTGCCGAGATGAAGGTGAAGTCATGAGCTCCATCGTCGACGTCGTCGCGCGAGAGATCCTCGATTCCCGCGGCAATCCCACGCTCGAAGCGGACGTGCTGCTCGAATCAGGCGTGATGGGGCGCGCCGCGGTACCTTCTGGCGCCTCGACCGGCAGCCGCGAGGCGATCGAGCTGCGCGACGGCGACAAGCGCCGCTACGGCGGCAAGGGCGTCCTCAAAGCCGTCGAGTTCGTGAACACCGAGATATCGGAAGCGGTGGTGGGCCTCGACGCTTCCGAGCAGGCATTCATCGACAAGACGCTTCTCGACCTCGACGGCACCGAGAACAAATCGCGCGTCGGCGCGAATGCGCTCCTCGCGGTGTCCATGGCGACGGCCAAGGCCGCCGCGGAGGAATCGGGCCTGCCGCTCTACCGCTACTTCGGCGGCTCCGGGGCGATGAAGATGCCGGTACCGATGATGAATGTCATCAACGGCGGCGCGCATGCCAACAACCGGCTCGACATGCAGGAAATGATGATCATGCCGGTCGGCCAGCAATCGTTCCGCGAGGCGCTGCGCTGCGGTGCCGAAGTGTTCCAGGCGCTGAAGAGGCTGATCGACGGCAAAGGCATGCCGACCGCCGTGGGTGACGAGGGCGGCTTCGCGCCGGATGTCGCGAGCCACGCGGCGGCCCTCGACCTCCTCATCGAGGCGATCGGCGACGCCGGCTACAGCGCGGGGCAGAACGTCGTGCTCGCGCTCGACTGCGCCGCGTCCGAGTTCTATAGCGACGGTAAATACAACCTCGAATCGGAGAACAAGCGCTTCAGCTCGACCGAATTCGCCGCCTACCTCGAGGATCTCTGCGGCCGATATCCGATCGTGTCGATCGAGGACGGCATGGCGGAGAACGACTGGGAGGGCTGGAAGACGCTTACTTCGCGCCTGGGCAAGAAGGTGCAGCTGGTGGGCGACGACCTCTTCGTCACCAACCCGCGCATCCTGCGCGAAGGCATCGGGCAGGGCGTCGCCAACGCGATCCTCATCAAGGTGAACCAGATCGGCACGTTGACGGAAACCTTCGAGGCGATCGAGATGGCGAAGCGCGCGGGCTATGGCACCGTGATCTCGCACCGCTCGGGCGAGACGGAGGACACCACCATCGCCGACATCGCCGTCGGCACCAACGCGCTGCAGATCAAGACCGGATCGCTGTCGCGCTCCGATCGCATCGCGAAGTACAACCAGCTGCTGCGCATCGAGGAAGACCTGGGCGACTCGGTGAGGTACCCGGGCCGGGAGATCCTGCGCCACAAATGAGAGCGTTGGCGATCATCCTCGGCGCGCTGATCCTGCTCATCCAGTACCCGCTATGGTTCGGCAAGGGCGGCTGGCTGCGCGCTTGGGAAGTCGACCGCCAGGTCAGCACGGAGAAGGCGAAGAACGGCGTGCTCGAGCAGCGCAACACCCACCTCGCCGCGGAGGTACGCGACCTCAAGACCGGCACCGAGGCGATCGAAGAACGCGCGCGGCAGGAGCTCGGCATGGTCAAGCCAGACGAAGTCTTTTACCAGTACGCCGATCCGCGGCCGCCTGCGCCGCCGAAGCCCTAGAGCGTCACCAGCCGTTAGTGTTGTATGGAAACGGCGGACCCGCTTGCGGGCGCTGCGGATTCTGCATGTCCGGCGCCACGCCGCCGCCCGCCGTGCCGCAGGCCGCGAGGGCCAAAAGCAACGCACATCCAAAAAGTCTCATGGCGTCACGGGCACCAGGGCGAGTTGTACGGGAACGGCGGACCGGCCTGCGGGGCTTGGGGATTCATCATGTCCGGAGCCACGCCGCCAGTCGCACCGCACGCGGTGAGGGCCAGAAGCAAGGCGGTTGCAAGCAATCGGGGTAGGGTCATGATCGGGAGAACACGCGGCGCGGCCAGTTGTTCCGCTAGCGGCGGAAAAGCGCGTAGACCGTTAGCGCGCGGGATGCGACGTCAAAGAGCCTGCGCGAGCCAAAGACTATGACCGCCACGCCGAGCGCCGCCAGCGGCAGCGGATAGCGACGCACGTGCGAAAGCAGGCGGTCGGCCGTGGCCGCCTTGTGGATGAGCGGACTGGCGGCGGCGATAAGGGCAGCGCGCTCCTGAGAGGAGCGTGCGACGAGGTCCAGCCTGCGCTCGGTTAGGGGGCCGCTCATGGCTTCAGCGCCGTGAGGTCGTGGCGCAGCTCGGTCAGCGTGGCGTCGAAGGGCCGCGGCTTCAGGCCCGCGAGGCGCCGCACGCGCCAAGCGACGACGACCGCCAGGAGCAGGAAAAAAACCGCCACGCCAACCGTTACGGTAAGACGTTTCGCTTCTTCGACGCTGAGGATGATGGCGACGGCGCCGAAGGCGAGGCCGGTGGCGCCGAACATCACCGCCGCGAGGCCGCCGACGATCGCGGCGGCCAGGCGCGTGAGCTCCTCGCGCAGTTCCGTGCTGAAGAGCTCGAATCGCGTGCGCCCGAGGTCGATGATGCCGGCAAGCACATTGCGTGCGGACTCGAGCAGGCCGGGGCTCATTTGCGGCTCAGCAGGATGCCGGCGACGAGGCCGATGGCGGCCGCTATGCCCACCGCAGCCCACGGGTGCGCGCGCACCTGGCTGTCGAGCTCGGCGCCCGCCCCNTGCANGTGCTCGCGCGCCATGCGCAGCGATTCCTCGGCGCGCGCGCGCACTTCCTCCACGCGCGGCCCGGCTTGGTCGGCCGTCGCGCGCAGCAGCTCCTCGGCGTCCGCGATCACGGCGCGCAGGTCGTTCATGAAGTTGTTGGTCGCATCCATTGCATCCCTCCCGGATAGAACGCTTCGATCGTACGCGCCCGGCGCCGCAGCGGCCATGGGACCAAGGGTCAATCCGCCACGTCGGGCTCGAAGAACAGCCACTGGATCTCAGGAAACTCGGCTCGCATCGCGGCCTCGCAGCGGTTGATGGCGGCAACCAACTCGTCGGCGCTCTGTCCTTTCATGCGCGCTTTTACCGCCACCATCACCGAGCTGCCGAGCTGCAGGGTAAGGAGGCCAAAGAGCTTCTCCACGCCTTCCTGGCGCTGGAGGAAGTCGCGCATGCGCGACACCGTGGCCGGATCGGCGCTCTGGCCGATGAGGAGCGCCTTGATTTCGTGCGCGATGGCCGCGGCGACGACGATCAGCACGATGCCNATCGCCACCGAGCCGAGCCCATCCCATAACGGGTTGCCCGTCGCGATAGTGAGGAGCACGGCGGCGAGGGCGAGCGCAAGGCCGAGGAGGGCGGCGAGATCCTCGCCCAGTATGACGACCAGCTCGCTCTGCCGGCTCTCCCGGAACCAATGCCACAAGCCACGGCCGGCGCGCACCTTGTTGACCTCGCGCAGGCAGGCGCGCAGCGAGAGAGACTCGGCCACGATGCCGAAGATGAGGATGCCGACAGCGACCCACGCGTTGGTGAGCGGCTCGGGATGGCGGATCTTGTGCAGCCCCTCGTAGACCGAGAAGAGTCCGCCGAGAGAGAAAAGCACGAGCGCGACGATGAACGACCAGAAGAAAACGGCCTTGCCCCAGCCGAGCGGGTACTCCGGGCTCGGCGGGCGCTTCGCCTGCTTCATGCCCCAAAGGAGCAACGCCTGGTTGCCGCTGTCGGCGAAGGAGTGGATCGCTTCGGCGAGCATCGAGCTCGATCCGGTGGCGATGGCCGCGGCAGTCTTGGTCGCCGCGATGGCTAGGTTCGCGCCGAGCGCGTACAGGATGGAACGGACGGAATCGGCCTTGGCGGACATGGTCTTATACTAGCCAGGAGGAGACGGCCGATGAAACTTTCCAGCGAGCAGGCGACCCAATTCGACCGCGACGGGTATCTCTTTTTCCCGTCGCTCTTCACGCGCGCCGAAATCAAAACGCTCACCGACGAGGTTCCGGCGCTCTACGCGCAGCGCCGGCCGGAGAACGTGCGCGAGAAGACCGGCGACGTGGTGCGCACGAATTTCGCTGCGCACCTGTACAGCTACCCGTTCGCCAAGCTCGCGCGTCACCCGCGCATGGTCGAGCCGATCAGGCAGGTCTTCGGCGAAGACGTCTACATGCACCAGTTCAAGATCAACGGCAAGCAGGCCTTCGACGGCGACGTGTGGCAGTGGCACCAGGACTACGGCACCTGGCGCGCCGACGATCAGATGCCCGAAGCGCGCGCCATGAACGTGGCGATCTTCCTCGACGAGGTCAACGAGTTCAACGGCCCGTTAATGTTCATTCCCGGCAGCCATAAGCTCGGCGTGCTGGATGCGCAGCACGACGTCACCACCACCAGCTACCCGCTCTGGACCATCAACCACGACAGCATCACCAAGCTCGTCGAGCGCGGCGGCATCGTGGCGCCGAAAGGCCCGGCCGGCTCGATGATCCTGTTCCACGGCTGTCTCGTGCACGCCTCGACTTCGAACCTCTCGCCGTGGAATCGCGTGAGCGTCTATTTGTCGCTGTGCGCCGTCTCGAACCACATTCGCCGCTTCAAGCGCCCGGGCTACATCGCGCACCGCGACTTCACGCCCATTCAGTGCCTGCCCGACGATTGCCTCCTCAAGCACTACGACGTGCCGCTGCCTTGGAAGGACGGCACGCCGGCTGCGGAGCTGCAAGGCAACCTGAAGGCCGCATGAATCTGTACGCCAAGCTGCAGCAGCGTGAGGACAATCCGCTCAGGATCGGTCTGATCGGCGCCGGCAAGTTCGCAGCGATGTATCTCGCGCAAGTGCCGCGGACTCCTGGGATCCATCTCGTTGGCATCGCGGATCTCTCGCCGGCAAATGCGAAGACCAATCTCGAGCGCGTAGGCTGGAAGCCGGCCGTATTCTCCGCACCGACGCTCGACGCAGCGCTGAAGCACCACACGACGCATCTCGGCGACGATTGGCGCAAGCTCGTTTCCCACCCGGAGATCGACATCATCATCGAGGCGACGGGCAATCCGATCGCTGCCGTCGAGCACGCGCTGGCCGCCTTCGAGCATGGCAAGCACGTGGTGATGGTCACGGTGGAAGCCGACGCTTTCTGTGGACCGCTCCTTGCGCAAAAGGCGGCGGCAGCCGGCGTGGTTTATAGCCTCGCGTATGGCGACCAGCCGGCGTTGATCTGCGATCTCGTCGACTGGGCGCGCGCCGCCGGTTTTCCGGTGGTCGCGGCGGGTCGCGGCCACAAGTGGCTGCCGCATTTCTCGCAATCGACGCCCGAGACGGTGTGGGGCTACTACGGCCTCACGCCGGAGCAGGCGAAAGTCGGCGGCTTGAATCCAAAGATGTTCAACTCGTTTCTCGACGGCTCGAAACCCGCCATCGAGACGAGCGCGGTCTGCAATGCGACCGGCCTCACGCCGGCCCCCGAAGGCCTGATCTATCCGCCGGGCTCGGTGGAGGAGATCCCGGCGCTCATGCGGCCGAAGAGCGAAGGCGGCGTGCTGCACCACAAAGGCCAGGTGGAAGTCATCTCATCGCTGCGCATGGACGGTACGCCGATTCCATACGACATCCGCTTCGGCGTCTTCGTCGTATTCGAGGGCGAGACGGATTACATCCAGCGCTGCTTTAGCGAATACGGCGTGAAGACCGATCCATCCGGCCGCTATGCGTGCCTCTACAAACGCTGGCACCTGATCGGGCTCGAAGTCGGCATCTCCGTCGCGTCGGTCGGCTTGCGCGGCGAGGCGACCGGCTGCCCGACGGGATGGCGTGCCGATGCCGTGGCCACCGCCAAGCGGGATCTGAAGGCCGGTGAAATGCTCGACGGCGAGGGCGGCTACACCGTCGTCGGCCGGCTCATGCCCGCCGCCGACTCGCTCGGCGAGGGCTGCCTGCCGCTCGGCCTCGCGCACGGCTGGAAGCTCTTGAAGCCGGTCGCCGCGGGCGCGCCTTTGCGCTGGAGCGACGTGGCTTACGACGCGAACTCGACGGCCGTGCGCGTGCGGCGCGAGATGGAGACGTCGATCGCTCCAGAAAGCGATAGATCTCCGTATGGTCGGCCTGCGGCGGCAGCGAACGCTGCGCGTCGCGCCACAGCCTGAGGGTCTCGCGCAGGTAAGGCGTGCGCAGGCCGAGATCCTTGGCAAGGGCAGCGGCGATGCCCACGTCCTTCGTCATCAATGCGAGCTTGAAGCCGGACGCAAAGGCACCCGTCAGGACTTGCTGCGGAATCTTGCGCTCAGTCGTGCTGTTCTTGCCGGTCGAAGCATTGATCGCGCCGAGCATGGTCGTGGGATCCAGCCCGAACGCCTTCGCCACCAGCAGCACCTCGAACCCGGCGAGGGTGCCGGCGGCGCCGAGGTAGTTGTTGAGCGCCTTGACCGCATGCCCGGCACCGAGCGGACCGCAATGGAAGATTTGCGAGCCCATCTTGCCGAGGATCGGCCGCGCGCGCTCCACATCCTTTTTCGCACCGCCGACCATGATGGCGAGCGTGGCGTCCTTCGCTTTGGCGATGGCCCCCGAGACCGGCGCATCGAGCATCGCGACGCCGTGCGCAGCGAGAGCGCGGCCGAGCGCCCGAGAGCCAGAAGGGTCGGCGGAACTCATGTCGATGACGAGCGCGCCTTCGCGGAGAACGGGGAGCGCCTCGAGCACTACTTCGCGCACCGCGGCGCCGTCGGGCAGCATGGTAATGAGCACGTCCGCTGCGTCCACCGCCTCGCGAACCGACCGGCGATTACCGTGGCCGGCGCGGTCGAAAGTGCGCAGGTCGTAGCCGCCCGCGGCCAGATGCGCGCTCATCGGCCCGCCCATGGTGCCGAGGCCGACGAACGCTATTCTTTCGATGCGAAGACCTCTTTGGCGCAGCGGAAAGCCACCACCGCCGCCGGCACGCCACAGTAGATCGCCGTCTGCATCAGCACTTCCTTGATCTCTTCCTTGGTCAGGCCGTTGTTCAGCGCGCCCCGCAGGTGGAGCTTGAGCTCATGCTCCTTGCCGAGGGCGGTGAGCATGCCGAGGTTCAGGATCGAGCGCATCTTGCGCGACAGGCCGGGCCGGTTCCAGATGTCGTTCCAGCAGTAGGTGTTGAGCAGCTCGACGAACTCCTGGTTGAAGTCGTCGACGCCCGCCATCGCCTTGTCGACGTATGGCGCGCCGAGCACTTCGCGCCGCGTCTTGAGCCCGGCGTCGTAGCGTTCCTTGTGTCCGCGCTTGTCCATCTGGGTCTCCTGGACTTAGTTTGAATGAGGGGAGCCACTATACTTTCTCCAAATGCAAAATAGACTGCGGGATCGCGTGGCGATCATCACCGGCGGCGGCCACGGCATCGGCCGCGCGTACGCGCAGCGCTTCGCCGAGGAGGGCGCGAAGGTCATCATCGCCGAGCTGGACGCGGCGGCGGCGGAGCGCGTCGCTGCCGAGGTGGGCGGCGTTGCGGTGCGCACCGACGTGGCAGACGAGAAAAGCGCGAACGAAATGGCGCGCCGCGCGGTGGACCTCTTCGGGCGCATCGACATCCTGGTGAACAATGCCGCCATCTTCCACACCGTACCGATGTCGCGCGCCCCGTTCGATGAAATCGACCCGTCGGAATGGGACCGCATGATGGCGGTGAACCTGCGGGGCACGTGGTTCGCCTGCCGCGCGGTCGTCCCCCAGATGAGGAAGCAGCGCTACGGCAAGATCGTCAACATCAGCTCCGGCACCGCGCTCAAGGGCACCGGCTCGCGCATCCACTACGTGACCAGCAAGGCGGGGATCCTCGGCTTCACTCGCACGCTCGCCATGGAGCTCGGCAAGGACAACATCTGCGTGAACTGCATCGCGCCGGGCAGCACCCTGTCGGAGGAACACCCGGATGAATCGATCATGAAGTACCGGCAGGCCGCGGCCTCCACGCGGGCGCTGCAGCGCCTACAGAAGCCCGAAGACCTCGTCGGCGCGGTCGCGTTCTTCGCTTCCTCGGACAGCGACTTCGTCACCGGCCAGACGCTCGTCGTCGACGGCGGCGCATGCATGCACTAACGGCCTTCGAGAATTAAACGTGGTCTGTCCCTGTTTCTTTGAGTTCCTTGAGTGAGCTGGAAATGAGCTACGACGTCAACGCCGAATGGGTACATGTGCAGTATGGAGAGACGGCGAAGTTCACGGAGGTGTACGGCTTTTCCGGCTCGCAGGGGATGGTGAATTGCGAGGGCATCCGTTATCTGCCGAAAGGAAAGCCTTCGAAGACGCTCGCCATCTATATGCACCCGGCGTCGACGCTGCAGCTTTTGCCGATGCCCAAGGCGATGGCGCAGGCCGGCGTGCACGTCCTCTGCGCGGGGAGCCGCTTCGCGCGCAACGACACGCCGCTCATCATGGAGAAGGTGATCCTGGACCTCGGCGCGTATGTGCGGCACGCGAAGGAGAAGTGGGGCTACGAGAAGATCCTGCTGTGCGGCTGGTCGGGCGGCGGCTCGCTCTCGCTTTTCTACCAGGCGCAGGCGCAGAAGCCGAGCGTGAAGGAGACGCCGGCCGGCGATGCCGTGGACGTGAGCGGGCTGATTGCCGCGGACGCGATGATCTTCCAGGCCGCGCACCTCTCGCGTCCGACGATGCTGGTCGAGACCATCGATCCGTCGGTGCTCGACGAAAATAATCCCGACAAGCGCGATCGCGAGCTCGACATTTACGACCCGAAGTGCCCCCACCAGCCGCCCTACACGGAGGAGTTCATCCAGCGTTTCCGCGCCGCACAGCGCGCGCGCATGGAGCGCAAGACCGCTTGGGTCAAGGAAACGCTCGCTCGGCTAAAGGGGACGGATGAAATGGAGCGCGGCTTCATCACACATCGCACGATGGCGGACCTGCGCTTCCTCGATCCGGCGATCGATACCAACGACCGCCGGCCCCGGTGGTGCTACATGGGCAACCCTGCGACGGCGAACAATGGGCCGATCGGCCTTGGACGTTTCTCCACCCTGCGCGCCTGGCTCTCGCAGTGGTCGCTCGAATCCAATGCCGATGGACCGCGCTCGGCGCGCTCGGTCTCGGTGCCGCTGCTCGTGATCGAGAACTCCGCGGATGACGCGGTGCCGCAGCCGCACGCGCGCATCATCCACGACGCGGCCGCCAGCCGGGACAAGACATTTCATCTCATCAAGGGTGCGACGCATTACTATCAGGGCCAGCCGGAGCTGCTCAAGCAGGCCGTAGACACCTGCCTCGGCTGGATGGCGAAGCAAAAACTGATCGACTAGAGGAGGGGAGATGAAGCGGTTCGTAGCATTGCTGGCGGCGGGGCTTGCTGCCTGGGGCGCGCACGCGCAGGACACGATCAAGATCGGCGTGATCACCGATCGCGTCGGCGTCTCGAAGCCTTATTCGGAGCCGTCCACCGAGGGACTCATTTTCGGCGCCGGCGAGATCAACAAGCGCGGCGGCGTGCTCGGCAAGAAGATCGAGCTGCTGGTTGAGGACGACCAGTCTCGCCCGGACATCTCCGCGGCCCTCGCGCGCAAGCTCATCGACCAGGGCGCCGTGTTCATTCTCAGCATGTCGCTCACCCCGGCCACGCAGCAGCAGCAAACGGTCACGATGGAGTCCAAGACGCCGCAGATGACGCCGATGAATTCCGGCGACACGCTGACGACGCAGCTTCCGAACCCGTACTTCTGGCAGACGGGCCCGCTCGGCTCGATCCAGATCGCCACGCTCCTCGCGCACGCACGCTCGAAGAACCTGAAGCGCGTGGCGCTCATCTCGGATAACTCCGATCTCGGCCAGCTGCTCGCCCGGTTCTTCCGCGGAGGGCTGGAGAAGTCCGGCATCCAGGTGGTATCGGAGGAAGTGGTGCCGCGCGGTGCCACGACCGCCGAGCCGCAGATGCAGAAGATCCGCGCCGCCAATCCGGACGCGCTCTTCATGGCGGGCGTCCTCACGGCGGAGAACGTGCTGATCCTGCGCGCCTACCGGCAGTTCGGCCTGAAATTCCCCATCCATTCTTCGTACAACCTTTCCGTGCCGGTCTACATGAGCGTGGGTAAAGGCCTCGTCGACGGCGTGACGTTCGTCGACGCTTACGACCCGGACAAGGCCGAGGTGAAGGAATTCGTCGCCGCCTACAAGAAGGAGACCGGGAAGGAGCCGTTCAACCTGCACGGTTACGGCTACGACGGCATCATGATGGTGGCCGAGGCGATCAAGAAGGCGGGCACCACCGACAAGGAAAAGATCCGCGAGGCCATGCAGGCGCTCACGTACAAAGGCGTAATGGGCGCGAAGGGCATGGAGTACCACTTTCCCGAGGGCAAGCGCGCCGGCTTCGACCCGAACGGCATGGTGGTACGCGTCTACGAGGGCGACAAGCAGGGACGGGTCATCCACACCGGCCAGAAGTAATTGCAGGATTTTCTCGAGCTTGCCGTCGGCGCGGCCGCATCGGGCTGCGTCTACGGCCTGCTCGCGCTGGCGTACCTGCTGATGATCCGCCCGACGGGGATCATCAACTTCGCGGTCGGCGAGTGGGCGATGGTGGCCTCCTTCGGCGGCTTTCTCCTGCTCAGCAGATACGAATGGCCTTATCCGCTCGGCATGGCGGCGATCCTCGCATTCATGCTCGTCCTCGGCTGGGCGACGGAGCGCATCACCGTGCGGCCGCTGGTGGAGAAGGGCGCGCCGCTCCTCGCGCCGATCCTCGCGCTCCTCGGCATGCTGGTGGTGTTCCGTGAAGCGATCTCGGTCAGCTTTCCGCCCGATCCGCATCCGGTGCCGTTTCCCTTCGGCCTCGGGCGCCTGGAATGGGGGCCGTTCGGCGGCTCGTACCAGAGCTTCTTCATCATCGCCACCACTCTCCTCGTTTTCATCGGCGTCTGGCTTTTCTTCGAGCGCACCGTGGCCGGCAAGAGCTTCGAAGCCGTCGCGCTCCACCGTCGCGCCGCGGCGCTGATGGGCATCAACCTGTCGCGCGTAACCGCGCTCTCCTTCGCGGCCGGCGCCGGCATTGCCGGCCTCGCCGGCCTGCTCGTGTCGCCGAATATCTCGGCGCACTACCTGATGGGCATCCCGCTCGCGATCCAGGGCTTCACGGCACTCGTCATCGGCGGAGTGGGGCGGGTCGAAGGCGCGCTGCTCGGCGGACTCCTGCTCGCCTTTGCCGAGCAGATGACCGTCCGCTACGCGCCGGTGCCGTCAGGTTTCGCGCAAGGCGTGCCGCTTCTCCTCCTCATGGTTTTCCTTCTCCTGCGACCGACTGGATTGCTGAGGGCCCGCGCGTGAAAAGCGCGCTGCGTTGGGTCGCCGCCATCGCCGTCCTCTCCGCGGCGGCGTTCTTCATGTCCGACTACCACAACGACGTCTATCGCAAGCTCATGCTGTGGGTGGCGCTCGCGCTCGGCTACAACTTCCTCTTCGGCGTCTGCGGCCAGGTATCGTTCTCGCATTTCGCGTTCTACGGCATCGGCGCGTATTCCATCGTGATCCTGCTTTTCCAGGCGCACCTGCCGCTGCCGGTGGCGATCGTGTGCGGCCTGGTCCTTTGCGTCGTGTTTGCCCTGGTGGTGGCCATCCCGTCGACTCGGCTCGAGGGCTTCTATCTCGCCCTCGCCACGCTCGCCCTCGGCCAGCTTTTCATCGTCGTATTGAACGAGGGCGGTTCCATCACCGGCGGCAACGGCGGCATTGCGAACTATCGGCTGCCCGATATTTTCGGCGTGCGCATCCGCGGCCCTTGGTACACCGCGGTGATCGCGACGCTGCTGGTCGGCACCCTCGCTCTCCTCTGGCGCCTCGATCACTCCTGGTTCGGGCGCGCGTGCCGCGCGGTGCGCGACAATGCCGAAGCAGCGGCAGCGATGGGCGTCGATGTTGCGCGCGTTAAGGTGATCGCCTTCACGCTGACCGCCGTCCTCGCCGGCATCGCCGGCATGGTCTACGCATTCGTCGACAACACGGTGAACCCGCCGATCTTCGGCATCGAGAACGCGTTCCTGCTTCTGTTCATGGTGATCGTCGGCGGCGCCGGCCGGCATGCCGGCGCGGTGATTGGAGCGGTGCTGCTCTTCCTCTTGCCGTTCTGGCTCTCGCCGGTAGTGGGACATCACCAGGCGCTCGTCTTCGGCGTGCTCGTCGTGGCCGCCATCCTCTTCCAGCCACGCGGACTGATCGGGCTATGGGACCGATTCTCCAGGTCGAGAAGCTGACCAAGCGCTTCGGCGGCCTGACCGCCGTCGACCGGCTCGACTTCGAGGTGCGCGGGGGCGAGATCCTCGGCGTCATCGGGCCGAACGGCGCGGGAAAGAGCACGACGTTCAACCTCATCGCGGGCGCGTACGGCGCGAGCGAAGGCGACATCCGCTTCGCCGGCGAATCAATCGCTGGACTCTCGCCTCACCGCATCGCCGCGCGCGGCGTCATGCGTACCTTCCAGCACAATCGGCCGTTCGCCGGCATGCCGGTGATCGACAACGTATTGGTGGGCGCGCATACGCGATTTGCCGCGAGACTGTGGTCCGTCGTGCTCGGCACGTCGTCGCACGAGGAGGCACGCATGCGCGTCCGGGCGGAGGAGCTGGTGCAGTTCGTCGGCCTCGGCGAATTCGCGCGGGCAGACGTCGGCACGCTGTCCTTCGGCCAGGGACGGCTGCTCGAGATCGCGCGTGCGCTTGCCGGCGAGCCGAAGCTGATCCTGCTCGACGAGCCGGCGGCGGGGCTCACGCCGGCGGAAACTGCGCGCCTCGCCGAGATCATCCGCGGCGTCGCCGCGCGCGGCATCGCGGTGCTGCTGATCGAGCACGACATGCATTTCCTCCTGCCGCTGGCGCACCGCGTCGTGGTGCTCAACTTCGGCGCCAAGATCGCCGACGGGCTGCCGGACGAGATCCGCGCCAACCGTGCCGTCATGGACGCATACCTCGGTGCTGCGACTAACTGATCTCAGCGCGAGCTACGGTCCTGCGCCGGTGCTGCAAGGCGTGGACCTGCACGTCGATAAGGGCGAGACGGTCGCTTTGCTCGGGCCTAACGGCGCAGGCAAGTCGACGGTGATGGCGGCGATCACCGGTACCATCGCCCGACGCTCGGGCTCCGTTCTTCTCGAAGACAGCGAACTGGTCGACCAACCGAGCCATGCCATTGTTTCGGCTGGCGTGGCGCTGGTGCCGGAAGGGCGGCTCGTGTTCGCGCCGTTCACCGTCGAGGACAACCTGCGGCTCGGCGCCGTGCGTTTGGATGGCGAGCTGCGCGAGCGCTACGACTACGTCTACAAGCTCTTTCCGCGCCTCGCCGAGCGCCGGCGGCAGGAGGCGGGCACGTTGTCCGGTGGCGAGCAACAGATGCTCGCCATAGCCCGCGCCCTGATGAGCCGGCCGCGCTTGTTACTCCTCGACGAGCCGTTCCTTGGCCTCGCGCCGCTCGTGGTAAGGGAGATCCGCGGCGCGCTCGACCGGCTGCGCGAAAGCGGGCTCACGCTGCTGATGGTCGAGCAGAAGCTCGACATCGCGCTCGCCTTCGCTACGCGTGCCTACGTGCTCATCAAGGGCAGGGTGGTGCTGGAGGAGACGACCGACAGGCTGGCGAAGCGCGCAGACCTGTCGGATCTTTACTTCGCGCTCGCTACTTCTTCAGCTGCATCCGCTCGATCCACGCTTTGAAGCCGACCACCAGCTCCGAGAGGAATTTGCGCGTGGTCTCGTCGGTGAGCTTGCCGCTCGCATCGAACTTGGTGTGCGCGGCGCCGATGAAGACTTCCGGTCGCGGCATCACGTGCCCCCAGAGCTGCGTGAGGATGCGGCGCAAATCGTACTGATTGCGCGGCCCGCCGAGCGGGCCCTGCGTGGCGGAGAAGACGGCGACCGGCTTCTCCAGGAACACCTGGTTGGGCGGACGCGACCCCCAGTCGATGGCGTTCTTGAGGGCGGCGCTGAGCGAGAAGTTGTACTCCGGGCTCGCAATCAGAAGGCCGTCGGCCGCCGCCACTTCGTCGCGAAAGCGTTTGGCCGACGCCGGCAACCCGGCATCGAATACGTCCTGGTCGAAAAGCGGAATGTCGTCGATGCGCGCATAGGTCAGCTTCATGCCCGAGGGCATGAGCTCGGCGCATACGCGCAGCGCCGCAGTGTTGTACGAGCCTTTGCGCAGGCTGCCGCTGATGCCCAGGATCTTGAGATCCGCCACTTGCTGCCCCCGATTTCGGAAAAGCGGCGAGTTTACCCTCTAGTGACGGTGCCGGTGGTGGAGATCCGGGTAGTGCGGATGCCGGTGACGCAGTCGGCCATGCTCGTGCACGTGGCTGTGTGGCTGGCCGCCGTCCGCCGAGCCGGGGTGGGCGTGCTGGTGGTGCGCGTCGTGGATGTGCTCGTGCGAATGCGTCACCGGATCGTGCACATGCTCGTGCTCATGCCGCTCGGATAGATGCAGCCACACACCGAGCGCCATCAGGCCAGCTGCACCCCAAAATGCCGGATCGGTCCGCTCCCCGAGCAGAAGAAGCGCGAGCGCCGCACCCCAGAAAGGTGCGACCGAAAAATAGGCACCGGTGCGCGCCGTGCCGAGGTCGCGCAATGCGACGATGAAAAGCACGAGGCTGATGCCGTATCCGAACAGGCCGACGAGGCCGGCGAGCAGGATGGCTCCTGGGGCCGGCAGGTAGGAACCCATGGCGAGCGCGAGCCCGAGGTTGACGGCGCCGGCGACGAGTCCTTTCAACGCTGCGATGGAGACGGCATCGCCGCCCGAGATGCGGCGTGTCAGGTTGTTGTCGAGGGCCCATGCGAGGCAGGCGCCGGCAATGAAGAGTGGGCCCGTCATTCCGGCGATGCGCGGCACCTGCTGCCACGAAAGCAGCACACCGCCTGCTGCGATCGCGAGCATGCCGGCGAATACCCGCCGATCGACGTTCTCTCGAAATGCGACCCATGCGAACGCGGCGGTGAACACCACCTCCAAGTTCAATAGTAGCGACGCTGTCGACGCCTCCGTGGCGCGCAGCCCATACATGAGGAGCCCGGGGCCGAGCATTCCGCCGGCGGCGATGGCGCCTGCAAGCCAAGGCCAGCCGCCCGGCGCGAGCCCGATGGGCTTTCGGCGCAACACAACCCACGCGCCGAGGCCCACGCCGCTCGCCAGATACAAGACCCCGGCGAGCGCGAGGGGCGCCACGCCGCCCACGAGGAGCTTGGCGAGCGGCGTGCTCGCGCCGAAGAGCGCCGCCGACAGTAACGCGTAAGCAATCGCTCGTTTTCGCATTGCCTAATCGTAGTTCGATCTCTTAGACTGCCCGTGATGCTAACGGGGGTGCCGGCAGACTCCCCGTGCCACAGATGTCGCCGACATCCAAGTTCTGCTCTGATTCCGCCCGACGGGCGGGAGGAGCGTTCATGAAGCAAGCCTGCATTGCCATCGCCGGCGTCTTCGCCGCCACCGCTGCATTCGCAGAAACCATCAACTTCGACCATGAGCCGGCGGGACGCCTGCCGGGCGCGTGGCGCCAAGGCGTGACCGGCAAGGGCGCCGCGCTCTGGGCCGTGCGGGCGGATCCATCGGCGCCGAGCGAGCCGAATGTGCTGCAGCAATCGGCGACCGGCGCGTTTCCGTGGTGTGTCCTGGCGCAGTCCTCGATAGAGAACGGATTCGTCGAGGTTCGCTTCAAGCCGCTCTCGGGTAAGGAGGATCAGGCGGGAGGAATCGTCTGGCGTTGGAAAGATGGCGATAACTACTATGTCGCGCGGGCAAACGCGCTCGAGGACAACGTGTCGCTCTATCACACCACGGGCGGTCGGCGCGTGACCATCAAGTACGTCGACGCGCCGGTGGCGAAGAATACCTGGCACGTGCTGCGGGTCGAATTCGCCGGCACCCGCATCAAGGTCGCGCTGAACGGCCAAACCTACATCGAGCTCGACGATGCGCATATCAGCGGACGGGGCGCAGTAGGTTTGTGGACCAAGGCGGACAGCGTGACGTCCTTCGACGACTTTTCCTATGGAACCGTGCGGTGATCCGCCGCATCCTGGCGGCGCGCGCGCTGCGCTCCTTTGCCGACGGCTTCATCTCGGTGGTTCTGCCGGCCTACCTGCTCGCGCTCGGTCTGGGCACGCTCGAGGTCGGATTCATCAGCACTGCGACGCTCCTCGGATCGGCATGCTCGACGCTCGCGGTCGGCAGATGGGGCCATCGCTTCTCCATCCGCGGTCTCATGCTTGCGGCTTCGCTCCTCATGATGGCGACCGGGCTCGGGTTCGCGGCAATGAGCTCATTCTGGCCGCTGCTTCTCGTCGCCTTCGTCGGCACGCTCAACCCGTCGAGCGGCGATGCGAGCGTCTTCATGCCGCTTGACCACACCATGCTCGCCACGGCGCCCGACCGGACCTCGGTGTTCGCGCGCTACAGCTTCACCGGATCCATCGCCGGCGCGGTGGGCGCGCTCGCGAGCGGCGTGCCGGACTACGTGAGCTTCGGCCGCCTGGACGCATTGCGGCTCATGTTCGCGGTCTACGCCGCCGTGGGCATCGCCGTCTGGTTCCTGTATCGAGGGCTACCCGATCCGAAGGTCGGCGAGGCACCGGCGCCTGCAGCCCTCGGCCCCTCGCGCAGCATCGTGCTGCGACTGGCGGCGCTCTTCAGCATCGATTCGTTCGCGGGCGGCCTGGTGCTCAACTCGCTCCTCGCGCTGTGGCTGTTTCAACGCTTCGGCATGTCGCTCTCTGCCGCCGGCGCGTTCTTCTTCTGGACCGGGCTCCTATCCGCCTGCTCGCAGCTCGTGGCCGGTCCTCTCGCCAGACGCATCGGCATGGTGAACACGATGGTCTTCACGCACATCCCCTCGAGCCTGTTCCTCATTGCGGCAGCGCTCGCACCGAATGTCCAGATGGCGCTCGCGTTCCTGCTCGGCCGCGCGCTGCTGTCGCAGATGGACGTGCCGGCGCGCGGCGCGTTCGTCATGAGCGTAGTGACGCCGGCCGAGCGGCCCGCGGCGGCGAGCTTCACTGCCGTGCCGCGCAGCCTGGCGTCGGCTTTGAGCCCGTCATTGACGGGAGCGATGTTCGC
>C688J18823_10000676_pt1 | contig 20078 bp, 19 predicted proteins | sample HopSoiMetagenom1_FD_18823 | JGI IMG/M metagenome (IMG submission 18823) | reverse complement strand
AATATGCGCGTCGATCTTGTAATGTCGGGGCGGACGGCTCTCGTGCTTGCGGCGATGGCGCTGACGTCGCCGGCATTCGCGCAAGGCTTGATCACCAAGAAGCGCCTGTCGGCCGCGCTGGCAATGGAAGCCGTGATGGAGGCGGTCGATGCCTGCAAGAAGGCCGGCTACGCAGTGACCGCCATTGTCGTCGACAATGAGGGCGTCCGGCAGGCGGTCATCCGCGGCGATGGCGCGACCGTGCACACGCTCGACAGCGCTTACGCCAAAGCCTACACGGCGGCGTCGCTCGCGCCGGTGCGCAAGGACGGCTCGACCAAGGGCCTTTCCGAGCGCATCGCCAAGACGCCGGGCGTGTCGACGGCGGGCCTCGCCAGCCTGCCCAACATCAACTTCACGCCGGGCGGCGTCACCATCATGGCGGGCGACGAAGCGATCGGCGGCATCGGCGTCGGCGGTGCGCCGGGCGGCAACTTCGATCACGACTGCGCAGTCGCGGCGCTGGATAAGATCAAGGATCGGATGAAGTGAAGGGGCACGGTGTGAAGTGAAGGAATGGGCGTGATGCACATCGGCATCGCCGGCATCGGCACCATGGGCTCGAACATCGGCGCGCGGCTGATGGAGGTCGGCCGTACGCTGACGGTGTGGAATCGCACCGTCGAAAAGACCAAGGCGCTGGCTGACGCCGGCGCGAGTGTCGCCAGGACACCCGCGGAGCTGACCGGCGCGGTCGATGTGGTCATCAGCCTGTTGATCGACGCCGCCGCGATCGAGGCGGTCTATCACGGGCCGCAGGGCCTGCTGGCGGGCGACACCAAGGGCAAGCTGTTCATCGAGATGAGCACGGTGACGCCGGAGGCGCAGGCAGCGCTGGCCGAGAAGGTTCGCGCGAAAGGCGCCGCCTTCGTCGAATGTCCGGTGAGCGGATCGGTCATTCCGGCGCGAGCCGGCAAGCTGCTCGGGCTGATGGGCGCGGAGCCCGCCGACGCTAAGCGGGCGCGGCCGCTGCTCGAACAAATGTGCCGCCGGGTGATGCACGCCGGGCCGGTCGGCACCGGCTCGCTGCTGAAGCTCGCCGTCAACCTTCCGCTGATGATCTACTGGCAGGCGCTCGGGGAGCAGCTGTCGCTCTGCAAGACGCTGACCATCGATCCCGCGGAGCTGCTCGATTTTCTTTCCGAGACGTCAGGCGCGGCGACCGTGCTGAAGCAGCGCATGCCGGGCATCATTGCCAAGCTCAAGAAGGAGCCCTCGAACATCAAGACTTTCAGCCTCGACGGCGGCATCAAGGACGTCAAGCAGATGCTGGCCGAAGGCCAGAAGCATGGCGTTGACCTGCCGCTCTTGAAGCAGACGCTCGCCTGCTACGAGGAGGCGCTGCACCATGTCGGCGGCAAGGAAGAGGTTTCCAACGTTTCGGTCTATTGGGCCGGCCGTTTTAAATAAAGTTTCAGGGGGGACATGTGATGAAATTATTTTCGTTCTGGCGCTCGCTCGCGACCTATCGGGTGCGCATCGCGATGAATCTGAAGGGGCTGAAGCCCGACGAGATCGTCGAGATCAACCTGATGAAGGGCCAGCAGCGCGAGGAAGCCTTCCGTAAGATCAATCCGATGATGGCAATCCCGGCCCTGGTCGACGGCGACGGCCCCGCGCTGGTCGAGTCGCTCGCGATCATCGAATATCTCGATGAGACCCATCCCAATCCGCCGCTGCTGCCGAAAGACCCGAGAGGCCGCGCACGCGTTCGAGGTCTCGCCCAGATCGTAGCCGCCGATTCCCATCCGCTGATCGTGCCGCGGGTGCGCGAATATCTCGAGCACGAACTCAAGCTCGACGAGGATACCCGCAACAAGTGGTGCCAGAACTGGCATCGCGCCGCATTGACCGCCCTGGAGACCAACCTGCAGGACAAGGCGACCGGCAAATACGCCCACGGCGATCAGATCACCATCGCCGACATCTGCCTCGCCAGCCAGGCGGCGGGCGCCAACTTCTTCAAGGTCGATCTCGGGCCGTTCCCGACTTTCAAGCGCGTCGTCGATGCCGCCATGCAGAACGACGCGTTCGCGCGGGCGCATCCGCTCAAGCAGCCCGGCGCGCCGGCCTCGGCGTAAGCACCGAGGCATCAATGTGTGCGGAAATCACCCGTCGCACTTCAGCCGTCATCGCCCGCGAAGGCGGGCGATCCAGTAATCACCACCGTATCGATTCTATCGCGAGACCAGGTGTACTGGATGCCCCGCCTTCGCGGGGCATGACAGGCCCGTTGTGACAACAGCGAGATTGCGCTCTACGACGCAGTACGCACACTGCTGATCCGCCGCGGCACCGGATAAACCGCGGGCGGGATCGTCTGCGCCCAGACCTTCTGGATGCGTGCGATCTCGGTTTCGAGGCATTCCAGGAACAGCTGCGCCTGCGTCGAGAGCGTGCGCCGCGCCGGCGACATCACCACGAACTCTGCGATCAGCGGCGGATCGTAGATCGGGCTGATGACTCGCTCGATCGTCCGGCCGATGTCGGCGAAGCAGATCAAGCCGGACAGGATCGCCACCCAGTCGGAGCGCATGACGAATTGCAGCGTGCTGATCATCGCGTCCATCTCGATCACGTCGGCGACCTCGACGCCATGGGTCTGGAAATAGATCTCGATGTTGCGACGGCGCACGTTGGCGCGGCCGGGCAGCAGGAGCTTGAGCGGTCCGCAATCCTTCAGCCGCACCGGCTCGAACGGCTTGAGCCCGCGGCTGGTATTTGAAACCAACATCTCGCGGTCGCGGACGATCAAGCGCGACTTCAGCCCGACGCTGCCTTCGGAGGCCGGCACCACGGCGAAATCGAGCTCGTCGTTCCGCACCATGTCGGTCAGCCAGCCGCTGTAGCCTTCGACAACGTGAATTCGCACGTCCGGGTATTGCGTCACGAATTGCTCGAGCGCCGGCGCCAGGGCGGCGCGGGTCAGCGTCGGGATGAGCCCGATGCGCAGATCGCCGCTCACGCGCGAAGCGAAGCTGCGCACCTCCTCGTTGGCGCTGGCGAGTTGGCCCACCGCCTCGATGCAGCGCTTGTAGTAGCGCTGCCCCGCGGGCGTCGGCGTAACACCGACCGCGGAGCGCTCGAACAGCTTGACGCCGAGGCTGCGCTCGGCCGCGGCGACATGTTGGGAAATGCCGGATTGCGTGGCGTTTTCCCGCGCGGCGGCGCGGGTGAACGAGCCTTCCTCGCACACGGCGATGATGGCCCTGATCTGCCGGAGCGCGATTTCAGTCATTAGAAATCCTGATGCCTAAGGGCAGATTATATTAATTCGTATGTGACCGCCAGCGCCGCTAGATTCGCGCGGCGGCGACACGGACGCGAGACCATCATGAAGCTCGGCTTCTTCACCATGCCGATCCACCCGCTGGACAAGGACTGGCGGAAATCGCTGCGCGAGGACCGCGAGGCCTTCATCCTGGCCGACAAGCTCGGCTTCACCGAGGGTTATGTCGGTGAGCATGCCACCGACAAAGCAGAGAACATCACCTCCTGCGCGGTGTTCATCGCCAGCCTGATCGACGCGACCAAGACGATCAAACTCGGCACCGGCACGATCAATATGCCGAACAGCCATCCGGCGGCGACGGCGGCACAGATCGCCATGCTCGACCACATGCTGGACGGCCGCTTCATCTTCGGCATCAGCCCTGGCGGTCTGCTCTCCGACGCCGAAGCGTTCGGCAATCTCGATGCCGACCGCAATGCGATGTTTCTCGAGGCGATCAACTCGGTGCTGGCGATCTGGGCCGGCGGGCCGCCGTACGACATCGACGGCAAGTACTGGAAGGTCAAAATTGAAAAGCAGTTCATGCCGGAGATCGGGCAAGGCTATCTGCCCAAACCATTGCAGAAGCCGCATCCGCCGATCGTCGTCACCGCCGTCGCGCCGTTTTCGAAGGGCGTGACCGAAGCAGCGGCCCGCGGCTGGGACCCGATCTCGGCGAACTTCCTGATGCCGGCATGGGTGAAGAGCCACTGGCCGAAATACGTCGAGGGCTGCGAGCGGGTCGGCCGCAAGGCTGATCCGGCGAACTGGCGCGTCGCCAAGAGCATTTTCGTCGCCAGCGACGACAAGACCGCGAAGGCCTATGCGATGGGCGCGAACAGCCCGTATCGCTATTACTACAGCCAGCTCTACACCAAGCTGAAGAAAGGCCGGCTCGAACTGTTCAAGACGCGGCGGGACCAGCCCGACAGCGAAGTGACGCTCGACGGCATCTGTAACGATCTGATCATTTATGGTTCGCCGAACAAGGTCGCGGACGAGATTCTGAAATTCCGCGAGCAGGTCGGCGACTTCGGCACCTTGCTCTATGCCGGCAAGGACTGGCGCGATCCCAAATTGGCCAAGCGCTCGATGACCTTGCTGGCCGAGAAGGTGATGCCGAAGGTCAATGCCGCGATCAAGAAGGCGTCGAAGAAGTCGTGAGCAGGCCCCGCGTTTTCGTCACCCAGCCGGTTGCAGAGAGCGCGTTGGCGCGGCTCCGCGCCGTGGCCGACGTCGAGGTCAATCCGGATTCCAGCTGCGTGCTGCCGAAGAACAAGCTGATCGAGGCGGTGAAGCGCTGCGACATCCTGCTGTCGCTGCTTCACGACACCGTCGACCGCGACGTGCTGGCCGCCAATCCGAAGCTCAAGGCGGTGTCGTCGATGAACATCACGCAGGACCGCATCGATCTCGCCGAGGCGACCGCGCGTGGCATCCCGGTCACCAACATCCCTGCGATCGTCACCGACGCCACCGCCGATATCGGCTTTGGCCTGCTGCTCGCGGTGGCGCGCAACATTGCGTTGGGCGACAAGCTGTTTCGCTCCGGCGTCTATCCGGGCTCGCAATCCAATCATTTGGCTGGGGCGGCGGTCAGCGGCCGCACGCTCGGCCTCGTCGGCTTCGGGCGGATCGGCCAGGCGATGGCGCGGCGCGGCCGCGGTTTCGGCATGACGATCGTCTATGCCGACCCGCGCCGGCTGCCGGCGAATGAAGAGGCGAAATTCGATGCGAGCTATCGCAGTTTCGACGACCTGCTGCGCGAGGCCGATTTCGTCTCGCTGCATCCGCAGCTTTTGCCGGAAACCCGCCACCTGATGAGCGACCGGCAGTTTTCGTTGATGAAACCCACCGCTTTCATCATCAACACCTCGCGCGGCCCGGTGATCGATGAGGCGGCGCTGGTGCGTGCGCTGAAGGACAAGAAAATCGCCGGCGCCGGCCTCGACGTCTACGAGCACGAGCCCGCGGTTTCGCCCGAACTCGTCGCGATGCCGAACGTGGTGCTGACCCCGCATCTCGGCAGTGCGGTGCTGTCGCTTCGCGAGGGCATGGCGCATGTGGTGGTGGACAACACCATCGCGCTGATCGAAGGCAAGCCGCCGGTAAGCTGTCTCAATCCGCAGGTGCTGAAGAAGTTGTTTTAGGTTGGGGCCTCATCCTGAGGAGCCCGCCGAAGGCGGGCGTCTCGAAGGATGGCGGCACACACCGGATTCGCGACCATCCTTCGAGACGCATCGCTTCGCGATGCTCTCAGGATGAGCCGGCCTACTCCGCGGTCCAGCCGCCGTCGAGCACCAGCGCCGAGCCGGTCATCAGCGACGACGCATCGGAGGCGAGGAATACGATCGCGCCGGTGAGCTCATCCAATTGCCCGAGCCGGCCGAGCTTGATCTTGGACAGCACTTCGTCGCGGAACGCCTTGTTCTCGAAGAACGGCCTGGTCATCGGCGTCTCCAGGAACGTCGGTCCGAGGCTGTTGACGCGGATGTTGTGCGGTGCAAGCTCGATCGCCATCGCCTTGGTGAAGCCCTCCATCGCGTGCTTCGAGGCGCAATAGACCGTGCGCCGCGCGGCGCCGACATGGCCCATCTGCGACGAAATGTTGATAATCGAGCCGGGCAGCTTCGCCTCCAGGAGCCGCAGCGCGACCGTCTGCGCCATGAAAAACGCCGCGCGCACGTTGAGCGAGAAGATGAAGTCGAAGTCCTCGACCTTGACATCCGCCAGATAGGCCGGGCGGTTGCCGCCGGCGTTGTTGATGAGGACCTGAAACGGCTCGACACCCGCGAGCGTCTTCTTCGCGCCCTCGACATTCGTGACATCGAGCGTCAGTGCCTCGGCCTTGTCGCCGCGGGCGCGGATCGCTGAAGCCGCTTCGTCCACCTCCGCCGTGGTGCGGGCCGCGAGCGTCACATGGGCGCCGGCCGCGGCCAGCGCCGAAGCCGCTGCCAGCCCGATGCCGCGGCCACCGCCGGTGACCAGCGCGCGCTTGCCGTCGAGGCGGAACGAGGGAGTCGTGGCGAGTTCGACCGTCATCGTCACTCCGCCGCTTGCGCGTAAGGCACATTGCGTCCGCCATAGCGCCGCACCCGCACGTTGGCCTGCTCGGCGTGCGCCGAGAAGCCTTCGAGCATGCAAAGCCGCGAGCAATATTCGCCGATCATAGCCGACGCCTGGTCGGTCATCACCCTCTGATAGGTGCAGGTCTTGAGGAACTTTCCAACCCACAAGCCGCCGGTGTAGCGCGCCGCCTTCTTGGTCGGCAGCGTGTGGTTGGTGCCGATCACCTTGTCGCCGTAGGCAACGTTGGTGCGGGCGCCGAGGAACAGCGAGCCGTAGTTCTTCATGTTGTTGAGGAAGTAATCCGGGTCCCGCGTCATCACCTGGACATGCTCCGACGCGATGCGGTCGGCCTCGCGCACCATCTCGTCCTGATCGGCGCAGACGATCACCTCGCCGTAGTCGGCCCAGGCTTTGCCAGCGGCGTCGGCGGTCGGCAGGATTTTAAGAAGCCGCTCGATCTCGCCCATGGTATCGCGCGCGAGCTTCTCGGAGTTGGTGAGCAATATGGCCGGCGAGGTCGGGCCGTGTTCGGCCTGGCCGAGCAGATCGGTCGCGCAGATTTCGCCGTCGACGCTGTTGTCGGCGATCACCAAGGTTTCGGTCGGGCCGGCCAGCAGATCGATGCCGACGCGGCCGAACAGTTGGCGCTTGGCTTCGGCCACGTAAGCGTTGCCGGGCCCGACGATCATGTCTACGGCGCCGATCGTCTCGGTGCCGAGCGCCATCGCGGCGACGGCCTGGACGCCGCCGAGCACGTAGATTTCATCGGCGCCGCCGAAGTGCATGGCGGCGACGATCGCCGGATGCGGCCCGCCCTTGAACGGCGGCGCGCAGGCGATGATCCGCTTCACCCCGGCGACGCGCGCGGTGACGATCGACATGTGCGCCGAGGCGACCATCGGATAGCGGCCGCCCGGCACGTAGCAGCCGATCGCGTTCACCGGGATGTGGCGATGACCGAGGATGACGCCGGGCAGGGTCTCGACCTCCAGGTCCTTCATGGTGTCGCGCTGCTTCTGCGCGAAGTTGCGGACCTGGGCTTGAGCGAATTTGATGTCTTCGAGATCGCGCCTGGACACCTGCGAAATCGCTTTCTCGATCTCCGCGGGCGACAGGCGGAAATCCTTCGGCTCCCAGTTGTCGAATTGCTTCGACAATTCGCGGATGGCTTGGTCTTTCTTCTCGTCGACCTGCGCCAGGATGCTCTCGACCGTTTCTCGGACTTTGGCGTCGGCGGCCTTGATCGCGCTCGCGTCCATTCCGCGTTTGAGGAAGCGGGCCATGGGTATTGCTCCATTCACTGCACGTCGGCCCCGCGAAGGCGGGGACCCAGTAATCACTAGCGTTTCATATTATCGCAAGCGGGCGGAATACTGGATGTTCCGGTGGCGCCTGTCATCGAGCCGCCCTTTGCGCGGACCCGTTGGCGAGGCATTGACAGGTGGGGCTATTTGCTCAGCCCAGCAGCTTTAGCGACTTTGGCCCACTTCTCGACTTCGGCCCGGATCAATTCCGCGAAATCCTCGGGCGTGCCGCCAAGCGGATCGATCCCGGCATTGCGCAACACCGACTGCACTTCGGGCGTCTTCAGCGCGTCATCGGCCGCGCGCGCCAGCCGGTCGATCACCGGGCGCGGGGTGCCGGCTGGCGCCATCAGCCCGCCCCAGATGCCGGAATCAAAACCCGGCAGCCCCGCTTCCGCAATCGTCGGCAGGTCGGGAAACAGGCCGGCGCGCTTCGCGGTCGCGGCCGCCAGCGCCTTGACGCCGCCGGAGACGATATGTGGCGCAATCGTCGAGGCCGGCGAGAACACCATCGAAATGCGTCCGGCGATCAGGTCGGTCGCGGCCTGTCCGCTGCCGCCGGCGTAGGGCACGTGCGTGAGCTTGACGCCGGCCATGACCTTGAACAGTTCGCCGGCGAGGTGCGGCGGGCTGCCGACGCCGACCGAGCCAAAGAACAGCTGGTCGGGCTTGGCCTTCGCGAGCGTAATCAGTTCCTGCACGTTGGCAACGCCGAGCGACGGATGCACCACCAGAATGCTCGGCACCGTCGCGACCAGCGCGACCGGCACGAGCTCCTTGGCGAGGTCGGTGGCGGAGGCGGGCGTGATGGCCACGTTGGTCGCATTCGACACCGACGCGAGGAACAACGTGTAGCCGTCGCTTGGCGCGCGGGCGACCTGGGCGGCGCCGAGCTGGCCGTTGGCGCCCGGTTTGCCCTCGACGATGACCGGCTGGCCGAGGTCCTGGCTCATGCGCTGCGCCAGCACACGGGTCATGATGTCGCCGGAACTGCCCGGCCCAAAACCGAACACGATGCGAATCGGCCGGGACGGATAGTCTTGGGAATGCGACGGACTGGTCGCGAAACACGCCGCCAGGGTGAATGCGGAGGCGAGCGCGATGACGGCCAGCCGTCGCGTCATTTGATCGCCTGCGGATTGATCGGAGATCCGGTGCCGCCGGTGATGATCAGCGGCGGGCCGCAGAAGAAGAACTCGTAGACGCCGTCGTTGTCGCAATCCTCGGCGAGCTCCTTGAGGTAGAAAATCTCGCCCATGCAGAGGCCCATGGCCGGGATCACCACCCAGTGCCACGGCTGGTTCGCCTCGGTGGTTTCGTTCGGCCGCACCTCGCAACCCCAGGTGTCCATGCAGAGCGCCGCGATCTGCTTCTCCTGGCACCAGTAACAGTTCTCGAACATGACGCCCGGCGCGTCGCCGCCGGCATAGCCGCCCCATTCCTTCTCGGCGAGGCAGCGCTCCATCTGACCGGTGCGGACGATGACGAAGTCGCCCTTGCGGATCTCGACGTTCTGCGCACGGGCGCACTTGTTCAGCTCTTCGTTGGAGATGCCTTCGCCGTCCTTCAGCCACGGCACGCCACGGAAGCGCGCGATGTCGAGCAGCACGCCACGGCCGACCATCTTGCTCTTGGAATGCTCGATGCCGAGCACAGAGAGACCGCGCGCGTCGATCAGCTTGGCGTCGTGGCCATTGTAGGCCTTGTCTTCGTAGAAGATGTGGCCGAGCGCGTCCCAGTGCGTTGCGCCCTGCACGCACAGCATCAGCGTGTCGTCGGCGTAGCGGATCTTGTTCCAGTCCTGCTGGCCGGCGATGGCGTCAGTGCCGGTCGCGAGCATCTGGTGGATCGGGTTAAAGCGGCCGCCGAACAGTCCGGTCTGCGGGCCGGTGCGGTCGAGTGGGATACCGAGCGCGAACACCTTGCCGGTCTTAATCAGGCTTGCGGCCTTGGTGATGTCCTCGGGCGTCACATGGTTGAGTGTGCCGACGTGATCGTCCTTGCCCCAACGGCCCCAGTTCGACAGCTTCTTGGAGGCCTCTTCGATCGCCTTCTTGCCGACCTTGATGTCCATCGCGTCCTCCTGCATTCGGCGGTTGCGCTCCGCCTGTCCCAAGCCAGGGCGGATTGTGGCGCGCCGCGCACATCCCGTCTATCGACAGAATGGCTAAACCCCTGCCGCTGCACGTGGAATGAGAGGTCCTCAGACCTTGCCGAGCGCCCGCAAAATCTTGTCCGGCGTGAACGGCATGTCGGTGAGGGGTGCCGCGCTCAATGGCCGCAATGCGTCATTGATCGCGTTCATCACGCAGCCTGGCGCGCCGGCGGTGCCGGCCTCGCCCGCGCCCTTGGCGCCGAGCTCGCTGTCCCCGGTCGGCGTGACCACGTGGCCGACCTCGATGTCGGGCATCTCCGCCGCCATCGGCACGAGATAGTCCGCCATGTTGCCGTTGAGCAACTGGCCGCGGTTGTCATACAGGCAATGCTCGAACAGCGCGGCGCCGATCCCTTGCACCACGCCGCCGCGCACCTGTTCGTCGACCAGTTGCGGATTGATCACGGTGCCGCAGTCCTCGACGCACCAGTGCTTCAGCAGCTTCACGAAGCCCGAGTCGGTGTCGACTTCGAGATAGCTGGCCTGGATGCCGTTGGTGAAGGCGAAGGCCCAGGCCCGCGGCACGTAATGGCGCGTGGCGACAAGCTCGGCCTGCACGCCCGCCGGCAGGGTGTCCGGGCGGAAGTAGCAGATGCGCGCCACCTCATCGAGGCCGATGCGCTCCTTGCCGGTGTCGCGATCGACCACGATGCCGTCGCGGATGTCCATGGTGTCGGGCTTGGCCTGCAAGATCGAGCCGGCGACCGCCAGCACGTTCTGCCGTAGCGCCTTGCCGGCCTGCCACGCCGCTTCGCCGCCGATGCCGGCGGCGCGCGACGCCCAGGTGCCGCCGCCGTAGGGCGTGTTGTCGGTGTCGCCCATGATGACGCGGACGCGGTCCATCGACACGCCGAAGCTCGTCGCCACGCATTGCGCGATCACGGCTTCGGCGCCCTGGCCCTGTTCGGAGACTCCGGTGTGGCAGAAGATCGCGCCGGTGGCGTCGAGCCGCGCCGTGGCGCCGTCCTGCGCCGAGATGCGCGCGCCGCCGACGCCGTAGAACGCCGCGCTTGGATTGGTCACCTCGACGAAGCTCGCAAAGCCGATGCCGCGATAGATGCCTTTGTTCCGAAGCTGCTCCTGTTCGGCGCGAAGCCCGGCGTAGTTCATCATCGAGTCGAGATGCGCCATCGCTTCGTGGTTCGAGAGCGCCTCGAACTTGATGCCGGACGGTCCCTGCGAGGGATGCGCGTCGTCGGCGATGAGATTGCGCCTGCGGATTTCCAGCGGATCCATGCCGATCTTGGCGGCGGCAAGCTCGATCAGTCCCTCGGTCACCGCGGTTGCGATCGGATGGCCGACGGCGCGGTACTGGCACATGACATTCTTGTTCTGAAACACCACACGGGCGCGAGCGCGATAGTTGCCGCAGGTGTACGGCCCGCCGGTGAGGTTCACCACCTGGTTCGCCTCGATGCCCGAGGTGCGCGGGTAAACCGAGTAGGGGCCGATGCCGGTGAGATCGTCGATCTCCCAGGCCGTGATGGTGCCGTCGTTCTTGACGCCGATCTTGGCCTTGATCCGGTGGTCGCGGGCGTGGATGTCGGTGACGAAGCTTTCGATCCGGTCGGCGACGAACTTGACCGGCCGCTTGAGCAGCTTCGACAGCGCCACCGTCGCCATCTCGTCGGCGTAGGTGTGCACCTTGATGCCGAACGAGCCGCCGACGTCCTTGGTGATGACGCGGACCTGATGCTCTTCGAGCGACAGGTGCTTGGCGAACAGGTTCTGCATCATGTGCGGCGCCTGCGTGCCCTGGTAGACGGTGAGCCGCGCGTCGCCCGGATTCCAGTCGGCGACGATGGCGCGCGGCTCGTTGGTGACGCCGGTGTGACGCCCGAACATGAACGTGGTCTCGACCACGGCGTCGGCCTCGGCGAAACCCTTGTCCGGATCGCCCGCCGTGTGTACCCGCTCGAAGCAGAGATTGTCGCCAATCGAGGGATGGATCACCGGCGTCTGCGGATCGAGCGCGGTTTCCGGATCGGTGACCGCCGGCAGCTCCTCGTAGTCGACCGCGACCCGTTCGCAGCCATCCTCGGCTTCGGCGCGGCTCCGCGCCACCACGGCGCAGACCGCTTCTCCCGCCCAGCAGGCGCGGTCGACGGCGATGGCGCTCTGCGGCGCGGATTTGAGGCCCTTCAGATGCGTCAGAACGCCAACCCACGGCGTGATCACCGTTGCCAGCTCCGCGCCGGTGACAACGGCGATGACGCCGGGGGCTTTCTTGGCGGCGGCCGTGTCGAGGCTCGCGATCCTGGCGTGCGCGTGCGGCGAGCGCACGAACGCGACATGCGCCATGCGCGGCAGCACGACGTCGCTGACATATTGGGCGCGGCCCTGCGTCAGCCGCGCCAAATTGGGCCGCGGCACCGAGCGACCGATATAGGAGTTCGGCCGGTCGAGCGCCGTGAGCAGGGACGGGGAGTCCTCGACGATTTTCATCGCTTGCCTCCCGCGCGCGCCTCGGCGACCGATTCGATCGCGTCGACGATGGCGTGGTATCCGGTGCAGCGGCAGTAGTTGCCGGAAATCTGCTCGCGGATTTGCTCGCGGCTCGGCACGCCGCCATCGCGCAGTAATTCCTGCGCGGTCAGCAGCATGCCGGGGGTGCAGAACCCGCATTGCAAGGCATTGCGTTGCTCGAAGGCCTTTTGCAAATCGGCGATCTCGCCCGCGTCCGAAACGCCTTCGACGGTTTCGACATTGGCGCCGTCGCATTGCGCCGCCAGCATCAGGCAGCCGCGCACGATCACCCCATCGACCCGCACCGTGCAGGCGCCGCACACGCCATGTTCGCAGCCGACATGGCTGCCGGTAAGCACCAGATCGTCGCGCAGGAAATCGACCAGGGTTTTGCGTGCATCGACCGTCTCGGCCACGGTCTCTCCGTTCACCGTCAGCGTGATATCGCAGCGGGTTTCGCTCACGGTTGCTCCATGAGCTGTTTGGCGACACGCCGCAGCAGCACGCCGGCGAGATGCTTTTTGGTCGCGCCGGTTGCCTGCACGTCCCCGGACGGATCGAGATCGGCGGCGAGCGCCTGCACGGCATCGTCGATATTGCCTTCGGTCAGCTTGGTCTCGGCCTTCCTGGCGCGCAGTGGAATGTTGCCGACGCCGAAGTACGCCAGCCGCACGTCGCCGAGCCCCTTGCCGTCGGCCTGCGCGGTGGCGGCGAGACCGACCATGGCGTAGTCGCCGTGGCGGCGGGCGAATTCGGCAAAACCCACGCGGCTCTCCGGCGTTGCCGCGGGGACGCGGATCGCGGTCAACACGTCGCCTGGGCCGAGCGCGGTCTCGAACAGGCCCTTGAAGAAATCATCCGCCCTGACGGTGCGCTTGCCCCGCGGTCCCGCGATCTCGACCTCGCCGCCGAGCGCCACCAGGCACGCCGGCAGTTCGGCCGCGGGATCGGCGAAGGCGATCGAGCCGCCGAGCGTGCCGCGGTTGCGGATCGCGGCGTGGCCGATGTGCGGCATGGCGAGCGCGATCAACGGCGCGTGCTCGGCGATGGCGTCAGAGCGCTCGGCCTCGACGTGCCGGGTCAGCGCGCCGATCTCGACCATGCCGCTCTTGACGGCGATGCCGGCGAGCCCGTCCACGCCGTTGAGATCGATCAGAAGCTTCGGCGCCGACAGCCGCATGTTGAGCGTGGCGATCAGGCTCTGGCCGCCGGCGAGCAGCCGCGCCTCGCCGTCGGGGCGCGCCAACAACTCGATGGCATGATCGAGCGATTTCGCCTTGGCGTAAGCAAATGGCGCCGGCTTCACGCGTTTCCCCCGTACTTCTTATCGAGGGATTGTGTGGCGGGGGACGCCGCAAGGTCAATGCGGCAAGTCAGTGCCCAAGTCAGTGCCCAAGTCAGTGCCGAAGTCGATGCCGAGGGCGGCTAGCCGTCCTTGCGGTTGGTGAAGCGCGCATTGCCGAGACCGGTCCCGATCGTCAGCACGCCCCAGCGCTCGACATCCGTCATGAACGGCGCCTCGCTCAGGCCCTGCACCACCGCGTCGTTGTGCATCACGATCGCGGTCTCGTCGTCGCCGATCTTGGGGATCGCGTCGTGGATCGCGCTGGGCAGATGGAATTTGCTGGATTCCCAGTTGCCCGGCAGGTTTTGCGCGCCGCGGTCGATGGCGCCGTCCTTGGTGATGATGCCGGGGCAGCCGATGCCGATGAACGGCGCCAGCGTGAGACCCTCTTTCTTCGCCTTGTCGACCAGGCCTTCAAGCATGTCGACCAGTTTCTTGACCGCGCTTTCCCTATCGATCTTCTTCTCGTCGCCGTGACGCCAGAGCTCAAATTTCCAGACGGCGGCCTTGGAAAGGTCGGCTGCCTTTTTTAGGTTGAGTTCGACGATGCCGGCCCGGATGTTGGTGCCGCCGATATCGACCCCGAGGATCGCGTCGTGGCCCTTGAACAGCCATTTCGGCGCGAGGTGCGCGGCGCCGATCAGGCCGGCCTCGTCCGGATCGTTTCGAACCGGAACAAGCTCGACCGGCACCTTGTCGGCTTTGAGAATGACCGCGGTGCGGCCGATCACCAGTTCGCCGACGCGACTGGCGCGAAAGCCGCCGCCGATGACGATGCGCTCGGTGTCCTTCCAGCCCTTGGTCTTGAGATAGCGTCGGATGACGAGCGCCAGCTCCTGGGAAAACTCTTCGATCGCGCCCTGCACGATGCCGGCGGCTTCGCCGTCGCCTTTGGCTAAGAGCGTGTCGAGCGTCTTCTTGGAAATTTCTTCGCTCGGCTCGTCGCCGAACGGATCGTCACCCGCCTTGCGCACCGATTTCCGCCAGTTGTCCATGATGTCGCGGAAGGCGCCCTTGCTGGCGCGGTCGCCGATGAAGCCTTCATCGTCCTTCAGCTCGATGTTGTAGGAATCGAGCTCGACCGATGGCAGGCGAGACGCGCCGTGCTCGGCAATTGACGGAAGTGTTGCGGTCTCAGCCATGAGGCTCCCCGATGGACATCCCCTCAACTGCTGCGGTGCGGGAAAGTTTCATCGAGGGCAAAATGCTTGCATTCTCATCCGGACTGTCATGCCCGCGAAAGCGGGCATCCCGTAATCACCAAGCGACGTTAGCGATTACTGGATCATCCGCCTTCGCGGATGATGACGCCCAGTGTGGGGCGACGCACAGGCACTTGCCCTCAGGATTGGACGCGTTTGACGATGTCGATGGCGCGCCGCAGCAGGGTCATCGAGGCCTCCAGCGTGCGGAACGCGGCGTGGGCGGAAAGCGTGACGTTCTCCAGGGTGGCGATCGGGTCGCCGGCCTTGAGAGGTTCGTTGTGGAAAACATCGAGGCCGGCGTGCCGGATGTGGCCGCTCTTGAGCGCCTCGATCAGCGCCGCCTCGTCAACCAGCGCGCCGCGCGCGGTGTTGATGAAAATGACGCCGGGCTTCATTTTCGCGATCCGCGCCTTGTCGAGGAAGCCGCGCGTCTCGTCGTTCAGCGTCAGGTTGATCGAGATGATATCGGAGTGCTGCAAAAGATCGTCGAGCTCGGCGGTCGGCACGCTGGCGTCGGCACGTTGGGTGCGGTTCCAGCCGATCACCTGCATGCCGAGGCCCCTGGCGATGCGCGCCACTTCGGAGCCGATGCCGCCGAGTCCGATGACTCCGAGTATTTTGCCGAACAGCTGCACACCCTCGCGCGGCGCCCAGATGCCGCCGCGGATGTTGCGGTCCATGCGCGCCAGATCGCGGCAGGCCGCCATCATCAGCGCGACGGTCTGTTCGGCGACGGCGGTGTCGCCGTAGCCCTTGATGGTGTGGACCTTGACGCCGGCTGCCTCCAACTCGGCGACGTTCATGTAGCTTGCAGCGCCGGTGCCGAGGAACACGATATGCTTGAGGTTCTTGCATTGCCGGACCAGGTCGGTCGGCATGTAGCTGTGGTCGTCGATGGCAACCTCATAGTCGCCGATGATGCGCGGCAGCTCGCTCTTCTCGAACGGCGTGGTGTTGATCGTCACCGCCGGATCGTCCGGGCGGTAAACGCGCTGCCACACCGCGCCGAGTTGCGGATTGCAATCGATGAAGATGGTTTTCATGCTCAATTATTGCCGCATCGGCCGGCGCACCTGGCAGAGCCGGTTGATGTCGTTCAGCGAGTCGCTCGGGTCGGCCTTGAACATGTCGGCATTTTCGCCGTTCTGCAGCTCCGCGATCTTTTCGCAGACCTGGGTGAGCGTCACGGCCCGGCTGAAATAGACTCGATAAACGGTGGCGAAGATAACGGCCGCGACGAGCAGCAGGAGCAGTTCCCACACCGCAGCGGAAACGCGTCGTTTCAAGAATGTCATGGTGATCTCCTTCTGTGTGGGCCCGTCTAGCAGAAATTAGCGCGCCACCACCGGGCGCGCTGCAAGGACCGGCTCGCGAACCGGCACCGATGGGAACTCGGAACCTTCCTCGAACCAGGATTTCGGCGCCGGATGGCCCCACAGGGTCTGCCGCTGCGGATCGGTCAACGACCAGCGCAGCGGTTCCAGGTCCGGGTCGACCGTGAGGTAGTCGCTGGTGAACAGCTCGATGCGATGGCCGTCGGGATCGCGGATATAGAGAAAGAACGCGTTCGAGATGCCGTGCCGGCCCGGTCCGCGTTCCATATTGGCGAGATAGCCCGACGTCGCCATGACGTCGCAGAGGTGCAGGATGTCGAGCGTGCCGGCGGTCCAGACCCCGATGTGATGCAGCCGCGGCCCGCGGCCGTTGGTGAAGGCGAGGTCGTGGACGTTGCCCTTGCGGTGCAGCCACACCGCCCAGAGCTTGGGGTCGGCGGTGTCGTCGGTCTCGGTGTATTCGGTCAGGCGGAAACCGAGCTCCGTATAGAAGTCGTAGCTCGCCTGCACGTCCGGGGTGAAGCAGTTGATGTGGTCGATGCGCTGGATGCGGGCGCCCTGATAGGCCGAATAGCGCTGCAGCATGCGCTCGCCCTGATCCATCTTGAAATAGAACTCGAGCGGCATGCCGGTGATATCGGCGGTGCGGAGCGTGCGGCCCTGGTAGGGAACGTCCGGAAACGCCGTGGGCAGGTTGCGCCGCTTGAACCAGTCGGCGGCGCGGTCGACATCCTCGTCGCTCGCCACCTTGAAGCCGAGCGTCTGGGCCGTGGTCGCCTGATCTTGCCGCAGCACGATCGAATGATGGTTGCGCTCCTCGACCGCCCGCAAATAAAGCGCGCCCGGCTCCTCGGCGCCGACGAGATAGCCCAGGCAATCGACATAGAAGGCGCGGGACCGGGCGAGATCGCGGACGGTCAGCTCCACGTGACTGGCGCGAACGACGTTGAAGGGCGGCGCGAAGACGGGCGGGCGGACGGGCATTACGGCTTCTATGGCGGTTTGCGGCGGCCTATTGTACCACGGGCGAATAAGCCCGCTCGATCCGCTGTTGGGAGCCTTCATGCATCTTGGGACCTATAACATTCGGGGCCGAATGAGCTTCGGCGTCGTGTCCGGCGATGGCGTCGTGGATCTGCGCCCGCGGCTCGCGCCGCGGCTGACGTCCGTTCTCGATGTGCTGCGCGCCGGCGCGCTCGATGAGGTCAGGAAGATCACCGCCGGCGTCCGGGCCGACTTTCCGCTCAGCGAGGTGGAACTGCTGCCGCCGGTCGTCGGCGGCGAAAAGATTCTCTGCATCGGCGTGAACTACGCCAACCGGGACGCCGAACTGACCGCGGCCGGCGGCAATACCGAGGCGAAGTATCCGAGCATGTTCTTCAAGCCGCCGAACACCATGGTGGCGCACAACCAGCCGATCCTGCGGCCGCCGGAATCCGAGCAGCTCGAGTACGAGGGTGAGATTGCGCTGGTGATCGGCAAGACCGGCCGCCGCATTCCGAAGGATCGCGCGCTGGAGCATGTCGCCGGCATCACCATGTGCAACGAGGGCACCATCCGCGACTGGATCCGGCACGGCCGCTTCAATGTCACCCAGGGCAAAGCGTGGGACGCAACCGGCAGCATCGGGCCATGGATGACGACGGACGTCGACCTGACCAAGCCGCTGCACATCGTCTGCAAGATCAACGGCGAGGTGACGCAGGACGACACCACCGACCATATGATCTTCGGCTTCGTCGACATTCTGTCCTATGTCTCGACCTTCATGACCTTGAAGCCCGGCGACATCATCGCCACCGGCACGCCGACCAAGCTGAACCAGAAGGCCGACGAGCGGAAGTGGCTGAAGGCCGGCGACAAGTTCGAGATGCACGTGCCGGAGATCGGCACGCTGAAGAACACGGTGCAAGACGAAAAGACGCTCGCGATCTGACGCGGCGTAAACCTTTCAAACAAGAATGCAGGGGAGTGAACGATGCCAGGCGAGTTTGCGGGAAAAGTAGCGGTCATCACCGGCGGCAGCCGCGGCATCGGCCGCGAGATCGCTGTCGATTTCGCCAAAGGTGGCGCGCAGACGGTGATCGTGTCGTCGTCGGATGCAAACCTGGCCGCCGCGAGCAAGACCATCGCCGCCGCCGGCGGACCGGCGCCGCTCGCGATCAACGCGGACCTGCGCAAGCTCGAAGGCGTTCAGCAGGTGTTCGACACGGTGAAAGCCAAGTTCGGCCGCTGCGACATCCTGGTGAATTCGGCGGGCGCCACCAAGGCCGGCAATTTCGTCGATCTGCCTGACGAGGCTTGGATGGACGGCTACGCGCTGAAATTGTTCGGCTGCGTACGGATGTGCCGCGCGTTCTGGCCGATGCTGAAATCGGCGAACGGCTTTGTCGTCAACATCGGCGGCGGCGCGGCGCGCTCGCCGGGCGCCGATTTCTCGATCGGCGCTTCGGTCAACGCCGCCATGGGCAATTTCTCCAAGGCGCTGTCGCAACAGGGCAAGAAGGACGGCGTCAACGTCAACGTCATTCATCCCGGCGCGACCGAGACCGAGCGGTTCTATCAGCTCCTCGAGCAGCGCTCGAAGGCATCCGGCAAGCCGGTCGACCAGCTGAAGCAGGAGGCCACCGCCAAGGACGGGCTGCGCCGGCTCGGCAAGGCCGAGGATATTTCCGCGCTGACGCTGTTCCTCTGCTCGGAGAAGGCGCGCCACATCCAGGGCACCGCGATCGCCGTCGATGGCGGCTCGACGGTCGGCTACTACTGACACGATGGGCGAAGGCGCGAGAGCGGCATGCGTGGTCGGCTGGCCGGTCAGGCATTCGCGCTCGCCGATCATCCACGGCCATTGGATCGAGCAATACCGGCTCGATGCCGTCTACCGGTGCGAGGAGATTGCGCCGGAGGGGTTCGCCGATTTTCTCGCGCGCCTGGCCGAGCGCGGCTATGTCGGCGCCAACATCACCATCCCGCACAAGGAAGCGGCGCTGGCGCTGTCGGAGCCCGACGATCGCGCGCAGGCGGTCGGCGCCGCCAACACGCTGTGGTACGACCGCGGGCGCTTGCTTTCGACCAACACCGACGTCGAAGGCTTCACCGCCAATCTCGACGCTTGCGTTCCCGGGTGGGAGAAGCGGGTCGGCGAAGCCGTGGTGCTCGGCGCCGGCGGCTCGGCGCGCGCTATCGTCTACGGTCTGATCGAGCGCGGCATCGGCAAGATCAACGTGGTCAACCGCACGCCGGAGCGGGCGCAGGCGCTGCAGGCGCTGTTCGGGCCGGCGGTGCAGCCCGCCCATTGGACGGCGCTGCCGCACCTGTTCAGCCGGACCGGACTTCTCGTCAACACGACCTCGCTCGGCATGACCGGCCAGCCGCCGCTCGCCGTCGAGCTCGATCCGCTGCCCCGTCACGCCGTGGTCGCGGATCTCGTTTACGCCCCGCTTGAAACGCCGCTCTTGGCCGCCGCCCGCGCCCGCGGGCTCGCCACGGCGGACGGGCTCGGCATGCTGCTCTACCAGGCGGTCCGGGGCTTCCAGATGTGGTTCGGGGTACGCCCGGAGGTGACGCCAAAACTGCGCGCGCTGGTCGAGACGGATTTGGTCGAGACAGGTCTGCAGAAATAAGGGAATATTGGCCTCCGGCAGGGGTTTCCCCGACTGGACGGAATCATTTCAATAAAAGCGCCGGCACAGGCCGGGCGCGGTCTCAAGGGAGGACTGGCGATGCAGAAAACGACACGGCGCGCACTCGGGGTTGCGGGTCTCGCTTTGATGGCAACCGCCACGGCGGTCTGGGCGCAGCAGGCTCCGGCTGTTCGCGTCCGCGGCGAGATCACCAAGGTCGAAGGCAATACGCTGTCGGTCAAATCGCGCGAAGGCCAGGACCTGACG
>C688J18823_10000675_pt1 | contig 20084 bp, 13 predicted proteins | sample HopSoiMetagenom1_FD_18823 | JGI IMG/M metagenome (IMG submission 18823) | reverse complement strand
CGAGCAGCCGGCGGCCGGTGACAAGCCTGCGACCGGCGAGCCGGCCAAGGAGGTCGCGGCGGCCCCCGACAAGCCGGTGGAGAAGCCCGTCGACGCGCCCGGCGCGGCCGACCCCAAGCTCACCGCGGAGATCGACCGCCTTCAGACCCACAACCGCAAGCTGGTGTCCGAGCTCGAGTCCCGCTCTGCGCCGCCCGCGCCGAGCGACCGCCACAAGTCGCTCGACGAGATCGAGCGGATGACCATCGAGGACCCCATCGGCGCGCTCGAGCGCCTCGTGGTCATGGCCATCGGCGCCAAGGACGCCAAGGAGCCCGGCGTGCAGCGGTTCCTCGCCGGCGCGTACGGCGACTGGACCGAGCGCGAGCTCAAAGTACCGATGGACAAGGCCGCGCGCGCCGAGTTCGGCAGCGAGCGCAACAAGCACCTGATCGATCGCGACCGCCGCGACCGCGCGACCGGCGAGACCAGCGCCGCCGAGAAGTCCAAGGCTACGGAGCGCGAGCGCGCCGTACGCGAGACCGTGACCACGCTCGACCGCCAGCTCGTCGACGCCAAGCACGGCGAGAAGTTCCCCCACCTGATGAAGTCCGAGTTGCTCGATGGCATCACGCCCGGGCAGCGCCTGTTCACCGAGATCGCCCGCGGCATCGCGGCCGGCGACTGGGACAAGGTCCCCGGCGACGACAAGCTCGTCGAGCACTACTCGACGAAGCTCGACAAGGAGTACCAGACCCGCGACCAGAAGCTCCGCGCGCACTACGCGCCGGCGCCAGCCACCAGCACAGCGACCCAACCTCCTGCAAGCGACCCGTCGAAGGACAAAGCCGCGGACGCACCCGCCAAGGCGGAACAAGCCGGCGTCCGAACCATCACGAACGCAAGCGCGAGCGTCGCCCCGTCGACTCCTCCCAAGGAAGCGGCGGCGACCCCAGCGAAGGACAAGCCCCCGACCTACCGGAATGAAGCCGAACGCCGGCAAGCGCTGGCCCGGAAATGGTTCGACGAGGCCGGAGCCGATCGCTGACCGCAGTGCGCCAACCCATCACCTGAGAGCAGACCATGGCAGCACATACGCTTGCGAATCAAGACGCCTTCCTGAAGGACGTCTACACCGACGAGAAGATCCTCGAGCAGAGCTTCGGAGACAATCCGTGGCTCGCGTTCGTGCAAAAGGAGAGGGGCTATACGGCCGGCGGAAGGCGCTACGTCCAGCCCGTCGAGTTCGCGAACCCGGGCGGCGCCAACGCCGACTACGGCTCCGCGATGACCGACAACACGGTCAGTCAGTATCAGGACTTCCTGCTGTCCCGGATGAAGCAGTACCAGCGCATCCAGGTCAACAACGAGCTCCTGTACGCGACCGAGAAGAAGTCCGACGCGTTCGTGAAGGCGCTCGGCGAGTTCGACCGCGGGCTCCAGTCCCTCGGCGAGAAGATCGGTCGCCGGCTCTACCGGACCCAGGGCGGCTCGCTCGGCCAGCTGTCGATCTCGTCGACGAACACCACCACGCTGACCTTCACCGACAACGCGGCGTGCTTCAACTTCACGATCAACCAGGTGCTGCAGTTCAGCACCACGGACGGCTCCGGCTCGCTGCTCGACGGCGGCGACACCACGACCGTCTCCGCGGTCGACGAGGAGAGCGGCACCGTCACCATCGCCGACAACCTCGGCGTGAAGATCGCCGGAATCACCACGTCGAGCTTCGTTTTCCAGCGCGGCGACTACAACGCGTGCATCTCGGGCCTGGCCGACTGGCTCCCCGGCGACGCCTCGGCGCGCGCGGCGGCGCTGGCGGCGGCATTCAACAACATCACGCGCTCGACCTCTCCCGTGCGGCTCGGCGGTGTGTTCCTCGACGGCCGAACCGTCGGCGACCTCGACGCAATCATCATCAAGCTGACCGCGAAGGTCACGAAGTACGGCGGCAAGACGAGCCACATCTTCGCCAACCCCGAGAGCCTCGCGGACCTCGAGCTCGTCTCGAACAGCAAGGTCCGCATCCTCGGCGACGTCAACGGCCAGGTCATGTCGCGCGACGGCAACCTGATCGTCGGGTTCGCCGGCTACAAGGCCCTGTGCGGCGGGCGGATGGTCAGCATCTACCCTGACCGAAACTGCCCGAGCAACCGGCTCTACGCGCTAATGGCGTCGACCTGGCGGCTCTGGCACACGGGCGAGTGGATCAACTGGACCGGCGAGATGGCCACTGGCCTGCGCCTGCGCCCCTCGGAGAACGAGGACAGCGTGGAAGCGCGGCTCGGCGCGTACCAGAACCTCGGCTGCTCGGCGCCCGGCTGGAACGGCGTCGCCCAGCTCAACGCGAGCTCGTGAAAGGGGGAAGCGATGGCCCTCCCCAACGGACAGCGATACCCACTGCAAGCGGCCCACGAGTCTCACGCAGTGGACTGCTTCGCCAAGCTCACCGGCGGCGGTGTCGGCGTGGACCTCGTCAACAGCGATTCGGCCAACCGCGGCGGCGGCGAGATCGTGTCGGCCGTGTGGACCTCCACCGGCACGTACACGGTCACGTTTCGCCACGCGTGGCCGGCGCTGCTCTGGGCTCCACAGTGCACCTTCGTCAACGCCAACCTCGACTTCAACATGATCCCGACCGCGATCGATGTGACGGCCCAGACCGCCACGTTTGTTTTCGGCACCGGCACCACCCCCACCGACGTCGCCACCACCACCACCGTCTACGTCCGCTGGACCGTTCTCGCGGTCAACAAGCGGTAATCGGAGAATTCCCATGGACCAGACTCGTCTCAACACGGTCGGCAACTTCGACCAGACCACCATCAACCAGCTCGCGGCCGACACCGGCTCGCTCGTCGAGGCCATCAGCGCGTCGGGCGCGCTCTCGCTCGGCGTCTACTGCAGCGAGCTCACCGTGGCCGCCACCCTGGCGTTCACGCTCGCGGCGCCGACGTATGCGGGTCAGAAGAAGCTGATTCGCTGCGTCGCCGCGACCTCGACGCCGCTCGGCACGTTGACGATCTCCAGCCCGGACACCGTGACCGGGTTCGTCTGCTCGACCACGTTCACGTTCACGGACGTGGGCCAGGCGATCTGGCTCGAGGCGACCGCCGGACTGAAGTGGCGCGCGACGCGCGTGCAGCGCGCGGGCGGCGCCGCCAACAACGTGGTGGTCGGCACCACGGTGCTCACCGGGCTGAACCTTTGGCTGCGGTACTGCCTGTCGGTCACCGGCACCGTGAGCTCCACCGGCACGTCGGCGCTGCCGAACGGTTCGGCGGTGGGCGAACGCATCATCATCACGAACTCGACCGCGGCGCTGTCGCCGATCGGTAGCATCGACGGGACGTTCATCGGGATGATCAACGAGGCGTACACGCACCTCGGGGCGATCGGCGTCGTCGCGTCGGCCACCGTGGAGGGCGACACCGCCATCCTGGAGTGGACCGGCTCCGCGTGGAGCGTTCTGACCCAGAACGGCTGCACGCTGTCGTGAGGCTGACGGTGACCGGACTGGCGCACGAGCTCACGCGGCAATGGGCCGCGGCGCTTGAAGGCGTCATCATCCGGCACCCCAACCGCGGGATCGCGGCGCTGCTGACCCTGGAGGACAGCGTGCCGCCCGGCCTGCACTTCGAGCTCGACGCCAACCCGTCGAGCGACGCCGACGAGGTGATCGCGCCGTTCCGGATCACCAACGTGCGGTTGACCTTCTTCCCCGGCGTGCGCGCGGCGCGGGCCTGGCTCGCGGCGGCCTGGGGCTGCTTCCTGCAGCACGAGGCGCTCGAGCTTGTGACCGTGGGTGACCTGCGGACCCGGGTGCTCGACCCGCACGCCACGCGCGAGACGCTCAACTACGTGTTTCACACCGGGCTGCCGTTCGAGCTCACGCCGGAATCGATGCTCGCCGCGCTGGCGACGGCCATCCCGCGCGCGGATGCCGTGCGGCTCATGGAGGGATCGACGTGACAAGTTTCGTATACGGCACACCAGTGTTCCCCGCCCCCAAGACTGACCGGAATGCGCCGAGCGACATCACCCGGCAGTGGGCGGCGAGCGATACCGGCTTCGTGTTCGGTGCGCTCAACGACCTTCGCACGGCGATCCTCGTGAACGCGGTCAACGTGCTGCAGTACGGGGCGATCGGCGACGGGGTGACGGACTGCACCGCGTTCATCCAGGCCGCTCTCGCGGCAACGCAAGGCCGCACGCTGTACTTCCCGAAGGGCAAGTATCTGGTGACGTCCACGCTGTTCATCACCACGAGGAGCCATCATCTCGTCGGGGACTTCGCGAATCGTAACGTCGATGGCGGCACGGAGATCTCGTTCACGGGCACGGGGCCCTGCTTCCAGATCGGCACCGACAACGGGCACTCGTGGGACGCGAACGAGTACAACGGGCTGCAGGACCAGCTATTCGAGGACCTGTGGATCTCGCACGGCGCGCCGGACACCGCGCTCGTGAGCAATCCCGGCGGCGCGAGCGCCTACAAGGCGGGGGCCTACGGGATCTGGGACTGGCGCGGCGGTCAGGTCGTCCTCCGCAACGTCGGGATCGAGCACTTCGAGGCGAGCTTCGTCGGTGTCCAGTCCGACATCAACATCTTCGACTACGTCGTGTCCCTCTACTCGAAGTACGGCCTCTACCTGGGACCTCGCTCCGACCAGGCGACGATCCGCAACCTGTACTCCTTCAACAGCGACCGCGCGCTGACCATCGACCGGGCCGGCAAGACGCGCCTCGTGGACGCACAGCTCGTCGGATGCGGAACGCCGACCAGCAGCGCGATCGAAATCCGGCAGGGCTCGTACTCGGTGTCCATCGTGCGCCCCTGGTTCGAGCACGTGGACGGCGCTGGCTACCAGGGCGTCGACCAGCAGTCGTTCGTGTCGGTCGGCGAGGTCGCTGGCTACGGCGCCGGCGGCTCGGTTCAGTCGCCCGGCGGCGCGCCGACCACGAGCAGCGTGCAGGGCTGCACGGTCAGCGACGCGATGATCTTCACCACGTTGACCGCCGTGGCAGCTCACACCAGGTACGGGGTCACGGTCGGCAAGGCGCAGTTCTTCGAGCTTCGCGGCGTTGCGGCGCCACCGGGCAACTCGGTCGGCAACCTCGAGGCCATCGTGGCGGTCCAGGCGGCCCAGACGCCGAACGCGACGGACACGCAGATCCGCGTGGGCGGCATCGATGACAGCTTCCGGGCGAAGGCGTTCGTGAACCTCGGCGCGGGGACGCCGGCCTTCGACATCGAGACCAGCGCGGCGGCCGGGCGCGTGCTCGGCGCGAGCACGGCGGCCATCCACACGATCAACGGCAAGCTCACGGTCCAGACGCCGGGCGCCAACCCGGCCGTGTTCGTGAACTCCAGCGTGAGCGGACAGACCGCGACGTCCGCATTGCTGCAGGTTCGGCAGAACGGGACCTACGACACCAGCGCCGGGTTCACGCAGTCGTTCGGCGTTCAGGCGCAGTCGATCAGCACGCACTCCGGCGGCGGCAGTTCGCTGCGGAACGTCGGCCTGCAGGCCACCGCGGCGAACGCTGAGATCAACTGGGCGCTGGAGACCGCCAACGGCGACGTGCAGCTCAATACGGCCAGCGGCATCACGAAGCTCAACACCTCGCTGCTCGGCGTGGGCACGCGCGCCGCGGCGCCGAGCACTGGAACCCACGTGGCGGGGGAGGTCGTGTTCAACGCCGACCCGATCTCCGGGGGGTTCGCGGGCTGGATATGCGTCACCGGGGGCTCGCCCGGCACCTGGAAATCCTTCGGAGTCATCTCGTAATGAGCGATCTAGCATCCGACCTCGCTGCGGATCTCGGCGGCCCTGCGGTCACCAAGACGCTCAGCGACCTCATCACCATCGTGCGCAACCGCGGCGACGCGCGCAACGTCGTGCGCTTCCCGGACTCGTACCTGACCGCGGAGCTCCAAGCGGCGTTCGCCGAGGGCTACGAGCTGATCGTCCAGCAGAACGAGGGCTTTTTCGACACGCTCGATGACGTCTTCACGGTCGCCCACCAGGGTTTTGCGCTCACGCCCTCGGACGCCTGGATCGTGCGCGCGATCGACCGCCAAGACGGCGCCGACTTCGTCCCGCTGCCGCGCATCGGCATCAAGGACCGGCTGCGCTACGGCACGACCGAGGGGCGCCCGGCCGCGCACCGGCTGACCGCGCGGGGGATCGACCTCTACCCCACGCCCGACCAGATCTACACGCTGCGGGTGACCTACACGCCTGTCGCGCCGACCCTCGATACCAACGGCCGCAACTTCTACAACAGCTGGGAGGAGTACTCGGTCTACGGCGCGCTGGTCCGGCTCTACAACACCCAGGGCCGCGACCCGGCGCCGTGGATGCAGCAGCTCAACATGACCGCGGTGCGCATCATGAAGGGCGCGAGCGAGCGCGACGCGAGCGGTCCCGAGTACCTGAACCTGCGCGAGGGGCCGGGCGGGGACTCGTGGGACGGCGAGCTCGACGCCTGGCGCCGGGGGTTCTGACGTGCCGGCCCGTCGCGTCCCCAAGCCGCCGCGTGACGTTTCGGTGGCGTCGCTGGCCGACACCGGGCATCCGGCGACCGACCGGGTGATGATCCAGGCCGAGCAGAACCTCCAGGACCTGCAGGAGAAGGCGCGCGCGGCGGCGGTGGTGGCAGCGGACCACGGCGACAGCATCGCCACGCTGACCGCCCGCACGATGGCCTTCAACGTGAAGAACTACGGGGCCATCGGCGACGGAGCCGCCGATGATGCTCCGGCAATCAACGCGGCCATCACCGCGGCGGCGGCCGCGAGCAGCGGAGCGGCGGTCGGCGGGTTCGCGGAGTTCCCCCCGGGGACCTACCTGATCAAGTCGCCGATCATCCAGAAGCCGGGCACGGGGCTCCGCGGGGCCGGCCCGCCGGCGACGATCATCAAGCTGGCGTCCTCGTTCAACGACACGTCCGCGATCAGGAACCAGCACCAGGACGGGACGCAGGAGTACGCGTTCATCGAGTCCTTGCAGATCGAGGGCAACAAGGCCGGCGGCGCGACGTGCTCCGAGGCGCTGGTGTCGTGGGGCTCGTTGTTCATCAACAGCTACATCCGCGACGTCGTTATCCTCGACAGCTCGAGCGTAGGGCTGCGCGTGTTCGCCTCCAACGGGATGGGGCCCATCCTGATCGAGAACGTGTGGGTACTGCACAGCGGAGGGCACAACGTCCTGATCGAGGAGACGGTCGGCAATCCGAACGCGGCGACGGGCATCCTGTGCGTCAACCTGACCAGCGAGCACCAGGGCGAGAGCACCGCCGGTTCAAGCGCGCTCCACCTGAAGGGGGTCGGCGCCGCGGCACAGTGGAACTTCTACAACACGCACATCGAACAGGGGACCGCTGCGACCGGGCGATTCGGCATCAAGATCGACGGCGTGTCCCACGTGCTGATCGACGGCGTGCAGATCCTGGCCAACGCGGCCACGGTCGCCGCCGGCATCACCATCACGAACGTGGTGCAGAGCAACACGATCCAGATCCGCGGGGTCTATAACCCGAACCTGGTCAACCCGATCTTGCAGGACCTCAAGAACGGCGTGACCTACGCGGCCGGCAACGTGCCGTGGTACGTGACGCCGGAGGTCGTGGCGCCGCCCGCGCTCAACTTCGTGCCGATCGGCAGCGGCAACAGCGCGGTGTTCCAGAACGCGGCAGGCGCGGCCAAGGCGTGGTTCACCGCCGCCGGCCAGCTCAGCGGATCGAGCTTGAACCTGGCCGGCCTCGATGTGGTTGGCGCGGGCGCCGGTCCCGCTGGCGATGACCGCGTGCAGGCCTGGCTCACTCATGCCGGCGGAAACGTCTACGGCCTGGTCTATCCCAGTGGCGGCGGCGGCGTGTTGGACCTCGACTATCTCACCGGCGGCTCGAACATCCTGCGCTTTGGCACGGATGGCAGCTTCCGGCACATGAGCACGAAGCTGGGATTCTTCGCCGCCGCGGCGACGACGCGGCCCACCATCACGGGCTCGCGCGGCGCCAACGCGGCGCTGGCGTCGCTGCTCACCGCGGGCGCCACGCTCGGACTCTGGATCGACGGCACGACGCCGTAGGAGCACAGCTGACATGCCTACCGTTCTACCGAATACGCTGATGACCCTGCCCGTCCGCGGCGCGCCCGGCTCTGGCACGTGGGGCGACACGCTGGACGCGAACCTCGCGATCCTGGACGTGATGGACCACACCCCGGGGCATGGTCCGCTCGTCCCGGTCGCCGGGCTGAACATCAACGCGGACCTGCCCTTCAGCGCGCTGTGGGCGCCGACGCAGCTCCACCGGGTGCAGTTCTCGGCGATCGCCAGCGCGGGACTCACGGCCGGGCAGCGCACGAGCTTGTTCGTGAGCGACGGCACGAGCGGCCTCGTTGCCAACGAGCTGTACTGGCACAACAGCGCCGGCAACAAGGTTCAGATGACCGCGGGCAACACGCTGAACTTCGCCGCGTTCGTCGGCGGGATCGGCGGCGACTACACGAGCGTGAGCGCGACGCTGAACTACAACGACGGCCAGAAGGGGTACGAGTTCAAGGAGGGGACGGTCGACGCGCACGGCTGGGCGCGGCTGCGCAGCGCGGACCTGCGCCTGTTCCCGTTCAACACCACCGGCGCGATCTTCGTCGGACTCGCGGCTCCGGCGGGGATCGCGGGCCAGTACACGGTGACGTGGCCGCTCGCGCTGCCGGGCTCGACCGTGCTCCAGCAGATCGACAACACGGGCCAGGCGATCTTCAGCAACACGGTGGCGACCGCGGCGACGTTCAGCGCCCTGATTACCGCCAGCGCAGGTCTCACCGCCGCGGCGAACCAGGACATCACCGTGAGCGGCACGGGGCGGTACCGGCACGGGGCGAGGGAGATCAACATCCACGCATCGCTGTTCAACAGCGACAACCCCGGCTCGACCTTCACGTTCGTATCCGCGAGCGGCTACGCCACGTTTACCGCCGGTGGCGGCACCATGGCCGCGTGGGTCGATCTGCCGGTCGGCAAGACGATCGCGACCTACCAGCAGTTCTACAACCCGAACGCCACGGGCGGCGGCATCACCCCGAAGCTCCGTCGCATCAACCATGCCACCGGGGTGATGAACGACGTCGCGGCAGGCGTCGCGGACAGTTCGGGATCAGCGATCGAGTCCCAAACCATGTCTGGCATTGCTCACACCGTGTTGACCGGCGAGGCGTACTTCCTCGAAGTCGCCATGAGCGCCGCCAATGGGCGGGTCTACGGGGCAACCATCACTTACTCGGAATGAACGACTACCGGGCAATCGTCACTTCTGCATCCGTCCAGATATCCAGGCTTGATCCCGTCGTAGAGTCGGCCTGGATGACGTAGCTGTTGCCGGCTGCGGCGACAGTCGACAGCCCGGTCACGGTCAGGACGAAAGACCCCGGCGCCGCGATCTGGTTCGAGGCCGTAGCCGATCCGGTGACGGAGCCGCCCGACGATGACGCGGTCATGAGCGTGGCGGCGAGGCGCGTGCTGGAACTTGACTGCTTGTTTCCGAACACCCGGAAGCCCGTAATCACGTCGCCCGCGTAGACCGGCAACGGATACACGAGCTCTCCGGTCGAGGCCACGAGCCAGCTGGCGGACCCGCTTTGCAGCGATGCGGCAGGCACGCCGCCGCCAGTGCGAGCGACAGCGGCGGGAACCGGGACGACGATCGTGTGTGTCCGCGCCTCGTTCACCGCGCAGCCGATCACCGTGGTGTCCTGCGCGCCGGTCGTCCACTGGTGGGTCATCGCGTCCGTGGCCGAGAGCCTCACCACGATTTGCTCGCCGTCGATCACCGGATGGGCGCCGACGAACGGCCACGCGCGGATCACCGCGGTCGTGCTGGCCGGCGCCGTGGCCGAGCCGAGTACCTGACCGTTCGAGGAGACCACCTCGACGAGCACGTTGGCGGGCGCGCTCGTCGTCGGGTTCCAGATGTCGCAGCTCACGTTCTGCAGCGTCGCGCCCGACCGCGGCGAGTAAGGCATCACCCACTGTCCGCCGTGCCACCGCACCGCGCCCGGCCCGCCGCTCCACCCGCCGACCTGCGTCACCACCGTGGCGCCGTCACCCGCGGATCCCGAGATCGGCGCGACGCCCTCCCCAAGCGGAGGCACTCCCGACGCCTGGCTGACCGCATCGGCCGTCGCGGACACCGATCCGATCAGCCCGACATTCCGCAGCGGCAGCGCGAGCTCCTCCGGAGGAGCTCCGGCGCACCCGACTACAATAAACGCAAGAATTCCACACAATAGCGAAGATTTCACAGTTACACCCTTCTGCGACCGTAACTAGCGGTCGCGTTCAAACGATAGGCGCCTAGAGCGAGAAAAAAGCAACGGCGTACGTAGAATCGCTTGCGTGAGAAATGATCAACAAACGGACTACAAGTGAGCGCCGGTGGGACTGTCGTCCGGATTGGCGCGGCGTCGCCGGGGCGAAGCCGGTAACTACGGCGCCGCGCCGGTCACTGGTGGTACGCTGGCTCGATGTCCGCTCGTAACATCGACGAAACAGGACCTGTTCCGCGGATCGATCTGGACTTCGACCCCGTGACGAGGAGCTACCACGACTCCGGACCGCGCTACCCGCTGCTGCCTCCGGAGTTGCTGGAGTCCGAAGCGGCGCCGCCGCTCGCGCCCACCGCGCGCAAGGGGTAGGTCAACGAATACGGGTCCTGTGGTTCCCGTCGCCCATGTTGCACGTCTTCGTGCTCGGCGCGCCGCCACGGCCGATGCCCGCGAACGTGTACCGGCCCGATCGCGGATGGACCGTGTCGCAGTCGGCGCAGACCGCCACCAGGGCGGAATCCTTGCCCAGGGGGAGGTCTACGAGCTCGGTCCCGGGTGGTGGCGGTTCGGTGCAGATCGCGCAGAAGCTGGCCATAGAGCCCAGCGTTGCACGACCCGGTGACATCGGATCGCGGCGGCGACGCCCGTCTATGTATGCTGGCTTGCTTTTCCACCTGAACCGTGATCGTATCGGGGTCAGCGCTACGGACCGGGTGCACCGGCAGCCGTAGGCGAGCTTCCCCACCCATCCGCGGGGCCGCGCAACAGCGCCGCCATGCCCCGCGAAGCCAGCCGCCGAACTGCACGAGGTGCGATCCGCGCCATCTGGAAACGGGTCAGGGGGTCCGATGCCGCCCCGTGAGGTCGTCCAGGCGTTCGCGTTCAGCGAGGGAATTTCCACGAAACAGGACCCCCTCCGCGTTCCGATGCCCAAGCTGCTCGTCCTGGAAAACGGCATCTTCTCCCGCGCGACCTCGATCAAGAAGCGGAACGGGTTTGCGGACCTGGGCCAGCAGATCGAGGGCACCACCGCCGAGGTGACCGACGCGATCCGGATGGCCAAGCGCGGCACCGAGCTGCTCGAGTTCACCTCGAACCGCTGCTACTCGCGCGAGAGCGGGGCCTCGCTGTGGTCCGACGCCGGGGCCGTGTTCAGCGCGGTCGGCTCCGATCGGCCGCTGCCCACCACCGGGACCGACCAAACCATGATCGACGCGGCAGAGCTCGGCGGCGTCACGGTCTGCGCGTGGGAGGACTCGGCCGGCGGGGTCTGGTGGTCGGCGGTCGACACGGTGAGCCAGCGCATCTACCGCGCCGCGACCCAGGCCGACGCCACCGGCATCTCCCCCCGGTGCGTCGCCGTCGGAGCCAGCCTGCACGTGTACTGGGCCAACGCCGCGGCGGGCACGCTGAACGTGATCGTGGTCAGCCCGTCGGCCCCGTCTGCGGCGGTCGCGCCCGTCCAGCTGGTCTCGGATCTGGCGACTGGCGACCCGGTGTACGACATCTCACCGACCACGCGCGCCGACACCCCTGCGATCGCCGCCTGGGCCGAGAACGGCTCCACGAACGTCCGGCTCGGGTACATCGACCAGAGCGGTGTGCTTTCCGCGCCCCTGTTCGGTGATCCGCCGTCGATCATCTTCGCGGCGGCGCGCACCGCGGGTACGCCGATGGGCCTGTCCCATGTGCTGGTCGACGGCGCCAACGCCGACCGGATCGCGCTCGCGTACGTCTCCGGCGGTGGGATCGGCACCGGCAAGGTCCAGTTCTTCGCGGCCGGAAACGGCGGCGTGAGCGGGCTCGCGGCCACCGTGAGCTATGCGGCGTACGCGCCGATCGCGGGCATCCTGCGCTGCGGGGTGGCCGCGCTGCGCAATGCGACCGCAGGTACGATCACCGCGTGGACGCTCTGGGAGGAGACCGCGGCCGCGGCGACGAAGCACTTCATCCGCGTGGTCTCGGTCGAGATCACGGCCGGCTCGAGCGGCAGCCTGGGGACGTTCCGGTCCGTCGGTCTCGTCGCCAAGCCCTTCGTGGTCGGCGCCGACGTGTTCATCACGGTCGTGCACCCCACCACCTCGTTCAATACCTACCTGACGTTCAAGATGAGCGCGATCGACGTCGACGGCAGCATCCCGGTCGGTCGCCACCTGCCGGGGTCCGCCGCCGGGCTGCCGGCGCGCGCGCACGTTGCCTCGGCGTACGTCACCGGATCGATCGCGAGCATCGCCCTCCCGATGCGGCAGCGCCTGGTCTCGGAGAACGATGACAAGTTCCTCGAGACCGCGCCGCGGCTGGTCTCGATCGACTTCGACAACGACCAGAGCCACCAGTACGCCGAGTTCGGCAAGGGGCTCTACCTGGCCGGCGCCTGCCCGATGCACTACGACGGCCGCTCGTGGACCGAGCTGGGGTTCCACGTCGGCCCCGAGGTCATCGTGGCCACGCCCGCCGCCGGCGGCTCGATGAGCTCGAGCACGGTCTACGAGTACCGCGTCTGGTACGAGTGGACCGACGCGCAGGGCGAAGTCCACCTCGGGCCGACCTCGCCCGGGCTCCTCGTGACCATGGGGCCGGCCGACACCCAGGTCACCCTGACGCTGCCGACCTGCCGGCTCACGCGCAAGCTCGGCGTCCGGATCATGGTCGCGCGCTCGTTGCCCGGCTCGGACGGCAACGCCTCGCAGCTGTGGCGCGTGACCTCGCTCGACACGACCACCACCGGCTCGGCCAACGGCTACGTCGCCAACTCGGTGGCGTCCGACGTCGCGGGCTTTCTCGACCGGATGAGCGATACGACGCTGCAGACCTTCGACGAGCTGTACACCGACGGCGGGGTCCTCTCGAATGACCCGACGCCGCTCGGGCCCGCGATCGCGCGCGGCAAGAACCGGCTGTTCGCGAGCGACCCCAGCGACCCGACGCTCGTGCGTTACTCGCAGCCCATCGCGGACGGGCTCGGTGTGCAGTGGCCGCCCGACCTGTTCCTCCGAATCGACCTCCAGGGCGGCAGCGTGCAGGGCTTGGCCGCGATCGACAACCGGATCATCATCTGGACCGAGCGGCAGATCTGGACGTTCGCCGGCGATGGCCCCGATGAGACCGGCGGCACCAACACCAGCGGGTTCTCACAGGCCCAGCTCGTCCCCAGCGGGGACATCGGATGCACCGACCCGCAATCGATCGTGTTCACCCCCCGCGGGTACCTGTTCAATAGCGCCCAGGGGATCTTCGAGCTCGGCGGCGACAGCAGCATCAACTACCGCGGCGCGCCCGTCGAGGCGTTCAACAGCCAGGCGATCCGCCGCGCGCTCCAGCTGCCGGACCGCACCCAGATCCTGTTCCTGACCGACTCGGGCTCGACGCTGCTCTACGACTACCTGTTCGACCAGTGGTCGACGTTCACGAACTTCGAGGGGCGGGACTGCGCGGTGGTCGACGGTCGCCTGTACTACCTACGCACGGACGGGCGGATGTTCGCCGAGACCGTCGGGGTGTACTCGGACGCGGGCACGCGAATCCGAATGCGACTCGAGACCGCGTGGATCAAGATGGTGGAGTACCTGCAGGGGTTCCAGAAGTTCCATCAGTTCCACCTGCTTGGTACGTGGGTGTCCGCGCACCAGCTCGGCGTGCAGTACCAGACCGACTACACCCACGGATGGACTGACGCGGTGTGGCTCGACGCGACCGGCGCGAGCAGCGGGTCCGGCTGGATCAGCGGCTCTAACGTCGTCGGCCTCGAACCGATCACCGGGTCGAACTACAGCGACGGGCTGTACAGCGCCGGCGAGTACGGCGGCACGGCTCCGGGCGAATACGCGTGGCGGCTCGACATGTGGGAAGTAGGCCAGTCGATCCAGTTCAGGTTCGAGGACTTCGAGGCCGCCGGATTCTTCGGTCCCTCGTTCGAGCTCACGGAGCTCGTCATCACCGGGCAGGTGCTCGGCAATGTGCGCCGTCCGTTGACGGCGGGAAGATCAGGCTGACATGGCGAACTGGGGAGCAGCAGGATCTGGTGCGCTCGGCGGCGCCGCGACCGGCGCGACGATCGGCTCCGTGGCCGGGCCGTGGGGCACCGCGATCGGCGGTGCTGCCGGTGGCATCATTGGAGGGGTGAGCGGGCTGTTTAGCGGGGGTGACGAAGCGCCACCTCCGCCGCCGAACCCGATCGCCACCTCCGCATTGACCGGCATCGTCGGGGGCGCCCAGTACCGCGACGCGCCGTCGATGGCCGGCTCGCAGTTCATCGTCGACCCAACCGGCCGGCAAGGCATCCTCGACACCACCGGCCGGCTCGGGCGCATCGCCGCGGGGACTCAGCAGGGCGCCGGCGAGATGGCGGTCAACGCGCAGGTCGGCCGCGCGAACGCCGCGCAGATGGCCGCCGCGCGCGCGAGCCACGGCGCCAACGCGGCCCTTGCGTTCCGCAACTCGATGAGAAACCAGGCAGACATCGGCCTCGCCGGCGCGGGCCAGGCCGGCGCGATGCGGCTTCAGGACCAGGCCGCGGCGAACCAGCAGCTCGGCGGGCTGTTCAGCAACCTCTACGGCCAGGACGCCAACGTCGCGGCCCAGAATGCCCAGCTGGCGCAGGCCGCGCAGCAAGCGAATCTCCAGGCGCAGCTCCAGCAGCGGCAGATGAACGACGCCTACCAGATCCAGGCGCTCGGCCAGATGCAGGGCTGGTCACAGCAGCAGATCGACGCGTACCGCGCCCAGCTCCAGCAGCAACAGATCGACCTCCAGAAGCCCAACGTGATGGGCAACCTCGCCCAGGGGGCCGGGACCTACATGCAGCTGAAGGCGATGGGAGCCTTCGGGCCCAACACGCCGACCCCGCCACCGGCCCCCAACGTCCCACCGCCCAACCCGGGTGGGCTTTCGCAGATGTACCCCCACGGTGACCAGCCCAACGGCCCCGTCACCATGCCGAGCGCCTGATCATGCCCCTCTACGACGGCGACATGGTCAACCTGCTCACGCCCGACGGGCGCGCGGTCACGATGCCGAGCGGCCTCGCGGCGAACTTCCCGGGCCTGCAGCCGTTCCCGATCCCGGCCGCGCTCCCGCCGGATGCAGCCGGCAACTCGCCCCCCGCGCTGCCGCCGACCGCGACCCCCGTCCCGGGCCCCGCCCCAGGGGGCCCGCAGGAGGGCCCCATCACGGATCCCTCGCAGCTGCCACCGCTCACCGGGTCTCCCGGCGCGGCCCCGCAAGGGCCGGTGACGTCCCCCGCGCAAGATCCGGGGGTCCCACGGCGTCCCGCGCCGGAGCCATCGCCCACGAAGGCCCAGCTGATCAAGGAGGGCCCGGCGGGGACCCTCGCCGCGCAGAACGCCGCGATCGACACGCAGCAGGCTGCGATCGACCGCTCGGCACAGGTCGAGGCCGACGCCGCTACGCAAGAGGGCCACGCGATGGCCGCGCGCGACGCGCGGACGCAGCAGATCCTGGACGAGCGCGCGCAGCAGGCCAAGGCGAACGAGGCCGAGCTCAACGCGCGGATCCAGGCCCGCGACCAGCTGGCCGACCAGATCGCGAAGACGCGCATCGACCGCAGCGTGGACCATCCGATCTGGGCGCAGATCGGGCTGATCATGTCGATGGTCGGCACCGCGATGACCCGCCGGCCCGGCGAGGCATGGAACGATCCCGCCTACAACACGCTGCAGCAGCTGATCGACAAGAAGGTCGCCGGGCAGATGGCGGACATCGACGTGAAGCGGTCGGCGCTCGCGCAGATGAACGTGGGCGTCACCGAGCAGCGGCAGCACAACGTCGACCGGATCACCGAGATCGACGCGCGCAAGGACGCCGCGATCCAGCAGGCCCAGCAAGCCGTGCAGACGATCGCGATGCAGATGAAGTCCCCGGCGGCGCTCGCCAAGGCCGCCGAGGTCAACGCGACCCTGGAGGAGAAGCGGGCCGACCTCCGCGGCCAGGCCGGGCAGCGGTACCAGGACCAGATGAACGTCGAGGCGGCGCGCGCACAGACGCTGCAGATGCACCGCGAGACTCTCGGGTTCCAGTACGCGAACCTTGCCGCAACCGAGCGCGAGAGGATGGCGACCGTCGCCGCGCAGCTTCTCAAGGAGGGCAAGGCCGAGGCTGCTGCTAAGGCCAAGGCCGTCGCGGAGGGCGGGCTGTTCGACCCCCGCACCAGGGACTCGCTGCTGAACCCGGCCGGTCAGGCGAAGTTCAAGCAAGCCGACCAGCTCGAGGCCGCGGCGCGCCAACAGCAGGACCCGGCCCTCGCGACTCGGCAGCGGCAGCAGGCCGAGGATCTCCGCATGAGCGCGCGCATCAACGATTCAGTCGTGGTCGATCCGAAGGTGGCGACGAAGCTTCGCGAGCACATCGATACCGCGCAGAACGCCACCGACCAGATCGGCGACATCGTCGCGAAGCTCGAGAAGGACCCGAGCGCGTTCAACCGCGAGCAGTGGGCCGGTATCGCAACCCAAATGAGCAACCTCGCCAACGTCTACCAGAAGACGATCGGCGAAAGGATCTCGGTGCGGGCGTTCGATCAGACGATGAAGCACATCCTCGAGTTCGACCCCGATTCGTACTTCCATCGCGCGGTGAATCAGGGGCGCGCCCTCGAATCCCTCAAGCAGCTTAAGGGCATCGTCGCCGACGACATCAACAGCGATCTGGGAGCGCAGGGGGTCAAGACGGACTGGAAACCCGTTCCGCGTGGCGCCGGAGATCGGGACGCTACCTTGTCGATCGACGAGAAGACGGCACGGGAGACCGCCGACGATCGGAGCCTGGGCTACCTGAACCTCGGACGCTACACCGGGCTGCAAGACCAGGCCAAGGAAGAGGCCTTCAGCGACGCAGCAGCGAGGCCCGGTAGCGAGGCCGGCCTGTCGCCGAACGCCACGACCCACATCAAGGCGCTGGCCGCGCGCGCCGAGACCGCGGGCGACGCCGAACACGACCGGATCGTGCAGGCGCTGGCGGCCCCGATCAGCGACGGGCTCCGGGATGGGGGCCGCAACTCGGTGTCGATCGGCATGCTCGAGGTCCTGCGCAACACGGCGCCCGCCGTCTACGACGACGTGGTGAAGACGCTGCCGGCCACCGATCAGAAGGAGATCCGAGATCGGGACGCGCTGGTCCGCAAGGCGGCCCGGGTGCCGAACTCGCCCAGCGGGTTCGATCCGGCCGCTGCTGCGGCCGCGCAGGCAGAACGCGATAGCTCGGCAGCCGCTGCGGCGGCGCGCTCAGAGCGCGTGCGGGCGGAGCAGCGTGCGAAGTTCGGCGATCTGGGGACCGCCAGGTAGATGCCGGCGTTCCGCGGTCCAGATGGCAAGGTGGTCTACGTCCCCGAGGACGAGGCCGATCGATACCGCGCGGGCGGTGACTACCAGGAGGTCGGTCGCGCCGAGGCCGGCGCCGCGCAGAACCGGATCGCGCCCACCGACAACGGCGTCCTGGGCTCGATCGGCGCGACGGTCAGCGGCGCGCTCTCGGGCGCGACCCTCGGCGCCTCGGACTGGGTGCTGAAGGGCGTCCTCGACAAGGGGCAGTTTGAGCAGCTCGCGCAGGACCGCGCGGACAACCCGATCTTGGCCGGGACCGCCCAGGCCGCCGGCATGATGCTCCCCGCGCTGGTTAGCGGCGGCGCCGCGACGCCAGCTGGCGCGCTCGGGAGGCTCGCCGCCGAGGGCATCGAGACCGGCAGGGCCACCGGCGGCGCGCTGGGCGTCGCGCAGCAGCTGGGCGCGGCCGGGGCCGAGGGGGCGATCGCCAACGCCGGGATCTACCTCTCCGACGTCGCGCTCGGCGATCGGAACCTCACCGCCGAGGGGATGAACGGCGCTCTCGGGACCGGCCTGCTGTTCGGCGCGGCGGGCGTGCCGGTCGCGCACGGGATCGAGGCCGGCACGATCGCGGCGCGGCGCATGTTCGCGCGGTACGCCGAGGGCGGCGCGGAGGCGGCCACAGCGGCGTCGTCCGCATGGACCGCGAAGGCGCAGAAGCACCTGGAGGCGTTCGACCAGGCTGGCGAGCTCGCCAAGGCGAAGCTCGCGGAGACGCAGACCGCGCGCGAGGCCGCGAACCTGCAGCGACTCCGTGCCAGCGCCGAGACGGCCGACGCGCGGGCGTTCACCCCACCATCCGAGTTCCCGAGCGGTTCTGCTGGTTCCGAAGCGGTTCCGAGTGGTTCCGGTACCGCTTCCGGTGGACCTGCAGGAGGTGCAGCGGTGGTATCAGGTGAGCCGCCCGAGGTGACGATGGCGCGCGCGCTGCGCGACCGAGCGAAGACCCTCGGCGGCGAGCCGATCACGCCGGGCGAAGCCCCGCTGGGGTCGCCAGGGTTCCGGCGGACCTACGTCATCCCCGGCGAGAGCCCGCCCGCGGGCCCCAACGCGCTCGAGCAGCTCGCCCAGCAGCCCGGCGTCACGACCCAGGGCCCGGCGACGCTGGCGCGAACCCGCGGGATCGTCGGCCCCCCGGTGACCGCGGACGAGGCCGAGCTCGGTGCGCGGCTCGGCGAGTACCAGGCGGCCCGGCGCTCGTTCGACGAGTTGCACGCGCAGGTCGACCCCGATCTCGACGCGGTCCTGCGCGGACTTCAGCCAGGTGACATCCAGCGCCCGCTGGTGCCCGTGGGGGAGTTCGGAGCCCCGGGCGCGGGCGGGTTCAAGAGCCAGGAGGAACTGGCGCGGCTCGCCGCCGGCACCGACGCCGAGGCTGCCGCGCGCGAGGTTCGGGATCTCACCGCCGGCCGCGCAGCCCGAGCAGAGCAGGGAACCGCCGTACTCGCCAAGGGCACCCAGCCGCGCACCCTGGGCGACGTCGCGGCCGAGCAGGCCCCCGTACCGGTTGCCGGGCGCGAGCCGACGGCGCAGGCGATGCCCGCGGAGCAGATGGCCGAACTGACCGGAGTCGGCAAGAAGCCGAAGGCGCTCAGCGACAACTTCGACTTCGTCCACGAGTTTCGGACGAGCTCATGGTTCGGGGCGCCCTCGGATTACACGCAGCGATTCCGACCAGTGAACGGCGGCGACTTCAAGTCGATGAAGGATGATCTCGCGGGCCGGCTGTCGACTCCGGAGCGGCGCGCGCTCTACGACCACAGCACAGACTATGCGTATGAAGTGAATCAGTCGCTCAACGCCGGAAAGCTGAGCGACGAACATGCGACCCACATCGCTCGCCTCGACGCGGCGTTGGACAAGTCGCCCGCGCCGCGCGATCTGCGCGTGTTCCGTGGTGTTCGCGAGGATGGATCGCTGGGTCGCCGGCTGTCGGCGATGCGCCCCGGCGAGACGTTTGAAAACCCCGCGCCGACCTCCACGTCGGCGGTGCCGGAGAGGGCGCGCGGGATCGGAGAGACGCACGGCGACACCGAAGGGGGCGCGATCGTCATGGTGATTGACGTCCCCAAGGGATACCCAGCCGCGGCGATTCCGAACGCCGACATGGCGACCGAGCGCGAAATCCTGCTCAAGCGCGGGGCGCGGATGCGCCTGGTCTCCAACGAGATTAAGACGGGGGGGGTCAACGACCTTGGAGACAAGCTGGCGCCGGAGCGCGTGATGCACTTCGTCGTCGAGCCCATTCAGGCAGAGGTCGACGCCGCGGCCACCGACACGCTCACCGCCCACGGCGCCACCGCGAACATCGATGAACAGGGCAACCGAGTCATCATGGGGCTGGAGTCGCCCGGCGGCGAAGGGACGATGACTGTCCGGAAGTCAGGGGACCAATACCGCGTCGTCGCCGTGGCGCTGTCCAAGAAGCTCCGGGG
>C688J18823_10000674_pt1 | contig 20098 bp, 21 predicted proteins | sample HopSoiMetagenom1_FD_18823 | JGI IMG/M metagenome (IMG submission 18823) | reverse complement strand
GATGGCGTCGCGCATCGCCTTCTCCGAGCGCGCTCGCACGGCGGCGCCGAGCTCGGCGAGGTCCACCTTGTCTAGCAACGGCTGCAGCCGCTCGCCCATCATCCGGCACGCCGCCACCTGCGCCCAGAGATCGCCCATCCCCTGGTCCGGCACGCGGATGTTCTGCGTGATCATCTCGATCAGCACTTCATTCGGCTTGCCGGCGTCGAGCAGCTTGAGCAGCGGGATCTGCAGCCCCTCTTCATAGATCTCGCGGCTCGAATTCGAGCGCAGCCGCCCGCCGATATCCGGCAGATGCGAGACCACCGCCGCAAAGGCGACCAGCTTTCCCTTGCGGAAGATCGGCGTCACGGTCGTGACGTCGTGGATGTGCCCGGAGCCCTTCCACGGATCGTTGGTAATGAAGACGTCGCCCTCGCGCATCGTCGCGGCGGGAAACTTGGCGAGGAAATGCCGCACCGTCGCCGGCAGGCAGCCGATGAAGCCCGGCAGGCTCATGTTCGACTGCGCGAGCGAGCGTCCTTCGGCATCGGTGAGGACGATGGCGAAATCGTTGCCGTCGCGCACCAGGGTCGAGAAGCANGTGCGCACGAACGCCGCCGCCGCCTCGTCGACCACGCTGATCAGGCGCTTCCACAGGATCTCGAGCTCGATCGCGTTGAACATTACGCCGTCGCCCCCGCGGAGGCGGGGGCCCATGTTGTTTTAGAAAACTGGGTTCCCGCCTTCGCGGGAACGACGAAGTGGTTCAATCGAACTCCTCGATGGCGACGGATACCGTCAGGTCCGGCAGGATCGTCACNGTCGACTTTACCGCCGCGACGATCGTGCACTCGCGCTCTTCCAGGACAAGCGGCCCTTTGAGCGTCGTGCCCGGTGCGATCGAATAGCGGTCGTAGACGGGGACCTCGACAAACGCTTTCTTCAACGGTGAATAGATCCGGCGGCGCGTCTGTGCCTTGTGCGCCTTCTGTGCCGCCCATTCGAAGCGATGGCCCTTGCCTTGCGCACGTCCGGTCAGGCGCCAGGTGATGACCTGCGGCTTCGCGCCCGGGACGGTGCGACCGTAGAGCTTGGCGTAGTTCTCCTCGAACGCCTGGATTAGCTGCTCGCTGACCAGCTTTCCATAGGGAAATGTGACGCCGACTTCGGCCCCCTGCCCGAAGTAACGCATGTCCGCGCCGAGCGTCCAGGCCACCGCGGCGGCGCCGGCACCCTCCAGCTCCTTTTCCGCCTCGGCCTTGAGGCTCTCCAGCCGCTCAGCGGTTTCCTTCCAGTTCACTTCCGAGACGAGCTGCGGCTCGGAGTACGCCTTATCGACGCGCGCCGGCGCGGCGAGCATGCCGAGGCACGAGCCGGCGCCGGCGGCGATCGGCACCATGACGCGCGGGATGCGAAGCTTGCGCGCGACTTCGACGGCGTGCACCGGACCGGCGCCGCCGGTGGCGACCATCGTGAACTCGCGCGGATCGTGGCCGTTCTCGGCGATGTGGATGCGCGCCGCGCTCGCCATGTTCTCGTTCACCATGTCGTGGATGCCCCAGGCCGCCTCGTCCGCCGTCACCTTGAGCGCATCGGCGAGCCGCGCCATCGCCTGCTTCGCCGCCGCGATATCGAGCCTCATCTCGCCGCCGAGGAAGTTCTCCGCGCTGAGATAGCCGAGCAGCAGATCGGCGTCCGTCACGGTTGGCTGCCTGCCGCCGAGGCCGTAGCACGCCGGTCCGGGGACGGAGCCCGAACTCTGCGGGCCCACATTAAGGAGGCCGAGGTCGTTGGCATAGGCGATCGAGCCACCGCCGGCGCCGATCTCGATCAGGTCGATGCTGGGAATCAGCACCGGCAGGCCCGAGCCTTTCTTGAAGCGCTTCACGCGCGCGCATTCGAAAGCGTGCGCGACCGGCGGCTCGCCTTCCACGGCGGCGCAGGCCTTGGCGGTCGTGCCGCCCATGTCGAAGGCGAGCACGCGATCGACATTGCCGTGGTGCGCGGTGTTGAGCGCCGACAGCACGCCCGCCGCGGGTCCCGATTCCAGCAACAGGATCGGCGTCTGCGCCGCCGCGCGGGCCGAGGTAAAGCCGCCGCTCGAGACCATGATTCGAAGCGGCACCTTCTTCTCGATGCGCTCGATGCGCGCTTCGAGCTCGGCGAGGTAACGCCCGACGATCGGCTTCACATAGGCATTCGCCGCCGTGGTCGAGGTGCGCTCGAATTCCTTGATCTCGCGCGCCACCTCGGAGGAAAGCGACACCGCCACTCCGGGCAGCGCGTCGGTCAGCCGAGCGCGAATCGCGCGCTCGTGCTCGTCGTTCACGTAGGCGTGCATGAGCGATACCGCCACCGATTCCACGCCGAGCGCCGTCAGCTCCTTCGCGACGCGGTCGAGCTCGGCCGGCTGCAGCGGCTGCAGCACTTCGCCGCGAGCATCCAGCCGCTCGTTCACCGTAACGCGATCGCCCGGCGCGATCAGCGGCCGCGGCAGCTCGATGTCGAGGTCGTAGATGTCGTAGCGCCACTCGCGGCCGATCTCGAGCACGTCGGCGTGGCCGCTCGTCGTGACGAGCGCCGTGCGCGAGCCTTTGCGCTCGATAAGCGTATTGGTGATGAGCGTCGTACCGTGCACAACTTCAGCCAGGTGCGCATCCGCGCCCGCCTGGCGCAGCAAATCCAGGACCACGGTGGAGACAGCCTCGCCCGGATCGTCCGGCGTGGTCGGCGTCTTGGCGACCCAGATCCGGCCGGCGGGCGAGAGCACCGCGACACCGTCGGTGAAGGTGCCGCCGATGTCGACTGCTACGCGGAGGCTTTTCTTCAAGCCTTTGCTTTCTCCGGAGGAGGAGCCGTCACATAAGTGCCGCGGCCGCTGGCAATGAGCTCGCCGGCCGCGTCCCGGATCTCGGCCTCGCAGAGCGAGAACTGGCGGCCGAGCTTGACGACGCGCCCCTTGGCGGTGAGGTCGCCGGGCTTGGCGAGGCGGTGGTAGTCCACGCGCATGTCGATGGTGGGAACCATGTGTCCGACGTGCGGCACGAGGGCGAAGTCGGCGGCGAAGTCGATCAGCGCCGCGAGGATGCCGCCGTGCGTCTGCTGGAGCGCGGGATTGGCGATCCAGTCCTGGCGCCAGGTCGCTTTTACTTCGATGAATTCTTTTTGGAAAGCCAGAACCTTGACGCCCAGCCAGCTGAGATAAGGCCCCCGGTTGACGAGCGCCTGCGCTTCGTCGAGCGTCATCATGCGGTTTCCCTCAATTTGCGCGCCTCGGATTCGAGGCGCCGCCGGTCGATCTTGCCGACGGTGTTCACNGGCAGCGCGTCGACGAAATGCACCTGGCGNGGATGCTGGTAGGGCGGCGCGTTCTTCAGCGCGTANTGCTTCACTTCCGGCTCGGTGAGCGCAGAGCCCTTGCGCTTGACGATGAANGCGACCGGCAGCGTGTGCTTGATCTCGTCGGGCACNGGCACCACGCAGGCCTGNTCGATGTCGTCGTGGCGCTCGAGCATGATCTCGACGTCCTGCGGATAGATGTTGTGGCCGCTCGACACGAACATGTCGTCGGAGCGCCCGACGAAGTACCACCAGCCCTCGGCATCGCGGCGCAGGATGTCGCCGGAGTGGTACCAGCCATCCTTCATCTTCTTCGCGGTCTCTTCCGGGTTCTTGACGTAGCCGCTCATCAGGCCCGGATTCTTTATTTCGAGGACACCGAAGTCCGCGCTCTCGCCGCCCACCAGGCGCAGCTCGTTGCCCGGCAGGCACCAGCCGAGCGAATGGCGCGGCTTCGCCTTCGCTTGCGGATGCTTGCCGAAGAGCGCGGCGCTCGCTTCCGTGATGCCGAAAATGGTGACGATGCGCGCTTTGGGAAACCGCCGCGTCACCTCGTCGACCAGCACGTCCGACGCCGGCGCGCCGCCCAGAGTCGCGAGCCGCACGTACGAATAGTCGTTGGCATCCAGGATGTCGCGGTTCTGCATCATGAGCGCGAACATGGTCGGCACGCCGGATACCACCGTAGCGCGGTAGCGGGTGGCGGTCTCCAGATATTTTCGCGCCTCGAACTTGCGCATCAGGATCATGGTGGAGCCGCCGACCAGCACGCACTTCACCGAGTTCATGCCGTGCTTGTGGTAAATCGCCGCGGCGATGACCATGCGGTCGGCCGGGGCGAAGTCGCGATCCTTCGACATGGTCTCGGCGACCCACGAGTGCGCGCGGTGCGAGAGCATCGCGCCCTTCGGGCGGCCGGTGGAGCCCGACGTGTAGGCATGAAAGCCGATGTCATCGTGCCCCGGGGCGAAGGCGGTGAATGGGCCCGGGTCCTTCAGCGTTTCATAGCTCTCTTCAAAAACGACGGCAGGCACATCAGCTGGGCACAGGTGCCTGAGCGCAGCCTCGCAGACGATCAGCTTCACTTCCGAATTGCGCACCACCCAGTCGATGGTTTCCTTCGGCTGCAGGATGTTGATGAGCACCGGCACCACGCCCGCGCGCATCGTGCCGTAGAAGACTTCGAGGAATTCCGAGCGGTTGCCGGAAAGAATGCCGATGCGCTCGCCGACCTTGAGTCCGCGCTTGAGCACGCCGCGCGCCACGGCGTCGCAATTGTCGTTGTACTGCCGCCACGAGATCTCGCGCGGCGCCTCGCCCACGGCGAGATCGATGATCGCCGGCCGCTCTTCGTGCCGGAACTCAATACCGATCGTGCCCAGGTTCTTATACATGCACGATGATTTTTCCGAAGACGCGGCGCTCTTCCAGCATGCGCACGCCTTCCGGCGCCTTTTCCAGCGGGAATTCCTGTTCGACGACCGGCTTCAGCTCGCCGCGCGCGACGAAATCGAGGCACGCCTTGGTGTCCTCCGGCAGGTAGGCACGCGAGCCGATGATCTCGATCTCGCGGAACCAGAGGAAGCGGATATCGAAGGTGGAGAGGTGCCCCGCGGTCGAGCCGCACGTCAGGGCGCGGCCGTTCACCGCCATGCAGCGCTGCGTCGGGATCCAGGTGTCGCCGCCGGTGTTGTTGATCGCGACGTCGACGCCTTTCTTGCCCGTCGCCGCCCACACTTCCTTGGAGAAGTCCCCGGTGGAGACGATGGCGTGGTCGGCGCCGATCGCCTTCAGCTTTTTCGCCTTCTCCTCGCTGCTGGTGATCGCAAAGACCTCGGCACCCACCATCTTGGCGAATTGCAGGCACGACACGCCGACGCCGCCGCTCGCGCCGAGGATCAGGACCTTCTCGCCTTTCTGGACCCGGCCGCGCGTGAAGAGCATGCGGTGCGAGGTTCCATACGCGATCGGCAGCGCGGCGGCGTCGCGGAAGCTCACGCCGTCGGGGATGGCGATCAGTTGCCGCTCGTCGACCGACAGGTACTCGCACAAGCCGCCGTTGCCGTGCTCGCCGAGCACGCCGCCGCCGGGAAAGCGCGGGAAAAGGACTACGCGCTTGCCGAGCCACTCCTCGGAGACGCCCTTGCCGACCTCGCGCACCGTGCCGGCGATGTCACCGCCGGGAATGCGCGGCAGCTTCGTCGGCAGGTCGGGCATGCCATGCAGGACGAACACATCCATGTAGTTCAGGCCGCACGCCTGGACCTCGACGAGCGCATGGCCGGCCTGGGCTTTGGGTATCGGCCATTCGGCGAGCTTCATCTGGTCCACGCCGCCGTGCTGCTGGATCGCAATCACTCGCATCATGGGGGTTTATTTTGCGCGACTATTCGGGTTCTTCGATATGCGTTTCTCAGATCCTCTCTCACAAAAGCTCGCGCCTCATCTCTCGCGCGAGCGCGCCAAGGCCGTGTTCCAGGAGCTCGTGCGCGTGCCGAGCCCGCAGACCGATCTCCTGGAAGAGGAGCCCGAGCTCAAGGTCTTCATGCAGACCGCGCTCGTGCCGCGGATGCGCGCGCTCGAGATGTCGAATGTGCGCCTCGACGCCATGGGCAACCTGATCGCCGAGGCGGGCAGCGGCCGCTCGGGGCGCTCGCTGATGCTCGTCACGCACGCGATGAATCAGCCGCCCTCGACGATGCCCGACCCCTATGGCGGCAAGGTCATCGATGCCACGCCGCACGGCCTGCCGGGCGAAGCGGTGCTCGGCAAAGGCGCGAGCGAGCAGAAAGGCACCATGGCGGCGATGCTGCACGCGATGGAGGCCGTGCAAAAAGCCGGCATGGATCTCGAGGGCAAGCTCTACTTCATCTGCTGCGTCTCGGGCGAGACGGGCAAGCACGACGCCATCCGCAACGTCGTCGAGAAGGAAGGCGTGCGCGCGGACATCGCTTTCGTCTATGGCAACAGCCTCAAGCTCCAGCTCGGCAACCGCGGCCGCGTGGACATGAAGGCCATCGTCCACGGCACGCCCGGGCATTCGAGCCGGCCGAACGATGCGGCCAACGCCGTGATCGGCGCGATGGAATTCCTGAGGCGCCTCGCCGAGCTGCCGCCGCGCAAGTCCGACCCGAAGCTCGGCGTGGCGTGGCTCACCTGCAACCGGATCGAGAGCTTTCCGAAATCCACCCACACCGTCCAGGACCGCTGCGAGATCGGCCTCGATCGGCGCCTCCTCCCCGGCGACGATCCGGACGCCGCGGTCGCCGAAGTCGAGCGCGCGGCGAAATCGATGGAAGGCTGGAAGGATCCGGTCTCCGGCAAGCCGCTGCGCTTCACGGTGGAGAAAGGCCCGGTGATGTACGCGAGCCTCGTGACGGAGGATTCGCCGGTGGTGAAGTTGCTGAAGGCGGGATGCGTCGCCATGCTCGGCTCGGCGCCGGAAACCTTCTATGGCCAGTCGGCGCACGACCAGGGCTACCTCAACGCGGTCGGCATCTCCACCGCCAACTTCGGTTCCGGCGAGCAGGCCTTCGCGCACACCGATCTCGACATGGCATCCGTCGACAAGACCTTCGACGCCGCGAAGGTCTATGCCTGGATGATCGCCTCTTACCTCGGAAAGCAATGAAATGGGGTCAGAGCAATTTTCCTGTAACACCTACGAGCATTAGTAGTTACAGGAAAATTGCTCTGACCCCTTTAATCAAATGAGTCGCGAAAGCAACCTCGGCTACTTCTTCGCCGATGCCGTGCGGCGCTATCCGGACAAGGTCGCCATCATCGACCTGCACGGCGGACGCGAACGGCAAGTCACGTACGCGCAGCTCGACGAGCGCTCCGATCGCGTCGCCGGCCTCGTGCAAAGCCTGGGCGTGAAGCCCGGCGAGCGCGTGGGGATGATCGTGGGCAATCGCGTGGAGTTCCTGGAGATCTTCTTCGGCACGATGCGCGCGGGCGCGATTCCCGTCGCCATCAACACCCGGCTTGCGCGCGAGACGCTGAAGTTCATCCTCGAGGATGCGGAGTGCAGCGCGGCGTTCGTCGATCCGGACGCGCATCCGGACGCCGAAGCCGTCTCGGCTTCCGTGAAGCAAAGAATATTCGTCGGAAGGGACTACGAGCAGGCGCGCGACGGTAGCGAGCGATTGAAAGAGCCGCCGCAGCTCGCGGCGAACGCGCAGGCATTCCAGCCCTATACGTCCGGATCGACGGGGCTGCCGAAGGGCGCGATCATGACCCACGCCGGCATGCTCTGGTACGTGAAGTACAACCAGCGCTACTGGCCCTCGACGCCGGACGATCGCGGGCTGATCGCGATGCCGCTCTTCCACAAGAACGCGATGCGCGGCACGGTGAAGCCGCTGCTCTACGCCGGCGCGTCGTTCGTGCTGATGCCGGCGTACGAGCCGCGCTCGTACCTCGAGACGCTCGCGAAGTACCGGGTAACTTACTCGCGCGGCGTGGCGGCGGTGTTCACGATGTTCCTGCAGCATCGGGAGCTGATCGAGAAGCTGGACCTTTCGGCGCTGAAGAGCTTCACCATCGGGTCAGCCGTGGTCGCGCCCGAGCTCATGGACAAGGTGCTCAAGGCGCTGCCGTGGATCTCGGTCGGCGAGAGCTATGGCTGCACGGAAGGCGGCAGCCCGTTTCGTCCGCCCATCGATGGGCGCCCGACGCCGCGCGGCTCGCCCGGCGTGCAAGCGCCCGAATACGAGGTGCGCCTGGTCGGCGCCGACGGCACGGATCGCGAGGACGAAGGCGAGCTTTTGATCCGCTCGCCCTACAACTGCCTCGGCTACCACAAGCGCCCGGAGGTCACGCGCGACAAGCTGATCGACGGGTGGCTACGCACCGGCGACGTGTTTCGCAAGGACAAGGACGGCTTCTATTACTTTAAGACCCGGGTGGACGACATGTTCTCGTGCGGCGGCGAGAACATCTATCCGAAGGAAGTCGAGGACCTGCTCTTCCGCCATCCAGCCGTGGCAAACGCGGTGGTCGCGCCCGTGCCGCATGCAGTCAAGGGCTACGTTCCGGCGGCGCTGGTGGTGCTCAAGCGCGGCGTAAATGCGCAGGCGCAGTCGCTGAAGTCCTGGTGCCTGGAGAACGGCCCCAAGTACGCCCACCCTCGCTTCATCCAGATCATCGAGGAAAGCGAGCTGCCGCTGAACGGCGCCGGCAAGATCGACCGCGCGCTCGCCCGCGCGCGCCTCGCCGCGCTGTCGCCAAAAGAAATCAGGGACAGACCCTAATTATTTTTTAATTGGGGTCCGTCCCCAATTATCATTCGGTCCAAACAAGGGAGGAGGACACGATGCGCAAACTTCTGCTGCTGGCGATCGCTGCTTTCGCGATGCCGGCCATGGCTCAAACCAAGATCGTTCTCGGCTACACGCCGGCGAACGCGTTCATGCCGGCGTTCGTGGCGAAGGACAAGGGCTTCTTCGCCAAGCGCGGCCTCGACGTCACGCTGCAGACCGTGCCGCAGGGCTCGACCATCGCCGGCGCCATGGCGGGCGGCTCGATGCAGGTCGGCACGCTCACCGCGCCGGCGTATCTCCTCTCGGTCGAGGGCGGCATCGACACGCAGATCGTCGCCGCCTCCACCTACCAGGTGAAAAGCAATCCGACCGTCGGCCTGATGGCGCGCGCGAATTCCAACATCAAGTCCGCCGCCGACATGAAGGGCAAGCGCATGGGCGTGCCGGGCCTGAACGGCGTCAACCACGTGGTGGCGATGAAGTGGCTGGAGAACAACGGCGTGCCGCGCGACAACGTGACCTACGTCGAGACCGGTTTCGCGCAGATGGGCGATCTCCTCAAGGGCGGCCAGGTGGATGTCGTGGTGCCGGTGGAGCCCTTCATCACGCGCATCGAGCAGACCAAGGTCGGCTACCAGGTGGCCGTGCCGACCATCACCGATTCGTACCTCGAGTCCTTCTACATCATGATGCGCGAGTTCGTGCAGAAGAACCCGAAGGCGGCGCGCGACTTCCGCGAGGCGCTGCGCGAGGCGGTGGCCTACATCAAGTCGAACGAAGCCGAAGCGCGCAAGACCCAGATCACCTACCTGAAGCTCCCGGAGGCCGCCGCCGCCAGCATCAAGCTGCCGACCTTCGCGGTGGATGTGAAATCGGAGGACGTCGACTTCTGGGTGAAGCTCCTCAAGGACTTCGGCATCACCAAGGGCACCGCGACCGCGCAGCAAGTCGTTTTCCAGTGAAGTGCTGGAGGCGCAAAGCCTAAGCGTCGCCTTCGGCGCGCAGACCATCCTGCGCGAGGTGAGCTTCAGCGTCGCCGAGCGCGAGTTCGTCTGTCTCGTCGGACCGTCGGGCTGCGGCAAGACCACGCTCCTGCGCGCGCTGGCGGGCCTGGCGCCGATTTCCTCTGGTCGAGCGGTCTTTAAAGAACAGGAAGTGCGCGGGCCGCAGACCGAGCTCGCGGTGGTGTTCCAGGACTATGGCCGCGCACTGCTGCCGTGGCGCACGGTGGCAGGCAACGTCGCGCTCGCCCTCGAAGCACGTGGAATCCCCAGGTCCGAGCAAAGCGCGCGCATCGCGCCGCTCCTCGAGAAGATGCACCTTACGCAGCACGCGGACAAGTTTCCCTCGCAGCTCTCCGGCGGCATGCAGCAGCGCCTGCAGATCGCGCGCTGCCTCGCGCAGGAGCCGCAGGTGCTCCTGATGGACGAGCCGTTCGGCTCGCTCGACGCCATTACGCGCCAGGAGCTGCAGGACGAGGTCGCCCGCCTCGCGAAGGAAGAACGCCGCACGGTGGTCTTCGTCACCCACGACCTCGAGGAAGCGATCTATCTCGGCGATCGCGTGATCGCGCTCGCGGCCAACCCGGGCCGCATCGCCGAGATCGTCGACATCGAGCTCGCGCGTCCGCGCAACCAGCTCGCGACGCGCGAGGATCCGCGCTTCCTGCAGTACCGCCACCGGCTCTACAAGCACCTGGGGCATTGATGGGCGCGGTGTTGCCCGTGGTCGTTTTGGCTCTCTGGGAAATGCTCTCCCGGGCAGAGGTGCTATCGGAGGATGGCTTTTCGCGCCCGAGCCGCTTCGTGGTCGCGGGGGCAAAGGCGCTCGCCGACGGCACGCTCCTCGAACAGACCGCGCAGACCTTCGCCGCCGCCACAGAGGCGCTCCTCATTGCCGCGGTGGCCGGCATCGCGATCGGCGCCATCCTCGGCTTGTTCAAGCCGCTCGAGCGCGCCGCGCAGCTCACCATCGACGCGCTGCGGCCGATCCCGTCGGTCGCGCTGATTCCCCTTTCGCTGCTCCTCTTCGGCTTCAGCCGCAACATGAGCGCGGCGGTGGCCGCCTTTGCCTGCTTCTGGCCGATTCTCCTCGTCACGATCTCGGCGGTGCGCGGCGTGGACGGGCGCCTGATCGAGGTCGGGCGCCTGCTGGGCTTTTCTTTCGCTCGAATCATCGTCAAGTTCGCCCTCCCAGCCGCCCTGCCGGGCATCCTGGTCGGCATCCGCGTTTCCGCCGGCATCGCGATCGTGGTGACGGTGACCACCGAGATCGTCACCAATCCGCGAGGCCTCGGCTTCGCGATGACCATGGCCGCGCAATCGCTGCAGGCCGACCTCGTGTGGGCGACGCTGATGTGGGTCGGCGTCATCGGCTGGCTGGTGAACTGGAGCCTCGAGCGCCTGGAGCGCCGATGGCTGCGCTACCGATGAAGCGCGCCGGCTGGTTTCTGATCAGTCTGCTCTGTTTCGCGGCGATGCTCGTCGCCTGGAAGCTCGCCGCCGACGCGAAGCTCATCAACCCGCTCTGGTTTCCGGGGCCGGACCGCTCTTTTTCCAAATTGTGGGAGTGGATTTCGTCCGGGTCGCTTTGGTCGCCGCTCGCGCAGACGGTGTGGCGCATGTTCGCCGGCTGGCTGCTCGCCTGCGGGGTCGGCATCACGCTCGGCGCCGCGATCGCCTCGTCCGCGTTCGCGCGGCGCCTCCTTCAGCCGAGCGCGGAATTCCTGCGGCCGCTGCCGGCCTCCGCGATCCTGCCGCCGGCAATCCTGGTGCTGGGATTTTCCGACGCCATGATCGTGTTCGTGGTCGCCTTCGGCTGCGTGTGGCCGGTGCTCCTCGGCGCGATCCACGGCTTCGGCAACCTGGACCAGCGCCTGGGCGAAGTCTCGCGGCTGCTGAATTTGTCTTCCTGGCAGCGCGCCTGGAAATTCCAGCTGCCCAATGCCCTGCCCGACGTCTTCGCCGGCATGCGGGTCTCGATCTCGATCGCGCTGATCGTCACCGTGGCGTCGGAGATGCTTTCCTCGCAGCCCGGGATCGGCTACCTGATGCTGGTCGCCGCGAGGGCGTTCAGAAGCGCGGATATCTTCGCCGGCATCATCGTGCTCGGCGTGCTCGGCTTCCTCACCAACTACGTCACGCAAAAGCTCGAGGACCGGCTGCTGCGCTGGCGCTAGCTGTAAACGATTGCGAGGCGGCTCCAAAAGAACTGTAAAGGCGCGCCGCAGCGGCCAGCCGGCGAGGCAGCATACCGGCATGGATGCCAAACATCGTACCTACACCTTGACCGAGGCCGGCTCGCGCGCACTGGCGCAGCCGTCGGCGTTGTCGGTCCCGTGCCGCCGGATCCTCGCGCTCCTGGACGGCCAGACCCACTTCGCGGTGATTGCTCGCGACATGGCGATGTGCGTACAGGCGCAAGTCATCGGCTGGCTGCAGGAGCTCGAGTCGACGGGCCTCTTGAAATCGCAGGCGGCATCCGACGGCAGCGACCTCGACTTCACCGGCAACTTCCTCAAATCCGATCTCGCCGCCGCGGCCAAGGGTCGCTAGCACCGCAAGCGCAAAGTTACGACCGACGCGCTTGCTCGATGAGCGCGATCAGCACTTGGGGGTCACAGGGCTTGGTGAGGTAGTAGTTGAAGCCCGCTATCTGCGCCAGCACCCGGTCCGCGCCCTTGGTGTACTTGCCGCTGATGGCAATCATCAACGGGGCTGGGTTGTGGCCGCGCAGCCTGCGCACTTCCTTGGCGACATCCCAGCCGTTCGGCGCCGGCATCGCGATGTCGGACACCACCACGTCGGGGTCGAGCTTGGCGATCGCCTCGAGCGCCGCCTTGCCGCTGCCGAAGCCTTCCACGTCGTAGCCTTCTTCCCGAAGCAGCTCGAGAAGCGTCAGCACGGTATCCGGCTCGTCGTCGACCACGACGATGCGCAGCCGGCGTGCGTTGTTGGGTTTGTCGGCGACCAAACGCGCGGAATTTTAAGTTGCGAACGTGACGCCAGTCGCCGCGCCAATGTGCGAAGCGCCACGGCCCGCGCCAGTTATTTGTCAGACAGTGTCGAGGAATCCGCGCGCGCCTTGCCTTGCAAGCATGATGGGGAGCGACACATCACTCTTTAGGGGGGCGATGATGGGCAGAATCGGACGGACGTACCCGCGCCCGCGCACAGCGGCGAAGGTGGCCATCCCCAAGGGCCGCGTGCTGTTCCTTTCACCACTGGGCGCCCTGCGCTATCGCCTGCAGCGCGCAGAGCCCCTGGTCTGGCTGTGCCTGCTGATCGGGCTGGTCGGCGCTTCGGTCATGGCAGCCCTGTAGAGCGGCGGATGCTGCTCCGTGATCCTCGTCATCGACGGCGTGAAGATCCAGTGCCAGAAGTGCGGGCATGAGGATTTCCGTCCGCTTGCGGTGCCGGAGCCGAAAGCACTCACTTGCGCGAAGTGCGGGATGCAAACCACGCTGAGTTCGCTCCTCGCTCAGCTCGGTCCCATAGTCGTGCCGCCGGAAAGCGGCCACCGCTAGGTTCGGTGCCTCAGGATATAGACGCCGTGGTTCTTGTCCGAGACGAAGATGTTGCCGCGCGCGTCCACCACGACGTCCTCCGATTGCGCGACTAAGCCGGTCTTCGGCAAAGGCCCCCGGCGCGTCTGCGGATCGGGCGGCAGGAACCAGCCCGCTTCGCGCGGCGCGCGCTCGTCCTGGATGTCGTACACGCGCAGGCCGGCGTTGAAGTACGTCACGTAAACATAGCGCTCGTCCTGCCACAGCACCTTCTGTCCTTGCGGCTGGTGCTGGTTGTGCGGCCCGAAACGGCCGGCGCGCCGGCAGAAGCTCGTCACGCCGAGCTCTTTGGGCGGCAGGGGCAGCGGGAAAAGTGAAATCAACCGCGGCCGCTCTTCCTTCTCGACGTCGACGATGCCGACGAAGCCGAGCGCCTCGTCGCAGCGCTCGGAGATCGCCTCCGAATTGACGATGACCAGCGGCTTGCCGTGCAGCGGCACCGCGCTGTGCACGGCGATGAACGATTGGAACGGCGGCGAGAACGGCAGGTCGCTCACCAGCCGCGGCTTGTTCACATCGGAAATGTCGAGGATGACGAATCCGCCCGCCGAGTACGGCAAGTACGCGCGCTCGCCTTTGACGTACGCGCCGCCGTGCAGCAGCACATCCTTCGTCGCGCCCATCTCGCCGCCGGCGATCCACTGGCCCTTGCGCCACCAGCGCGAGATTTCCTGCGGATTCGCCGGGTCGGCGATATCCACCATCTGGTAGATATGACCCTGGTAGCCCTTGGGCAGCGCGGTGGTGTGGACGTAGCGGCCGCCGGCATAGAAATTCCGGTGTGTCCCATCTCCGCCCGTCCGGTAATGGCCCAGGCGCCGCGGATTCTCCGGATCCTCAAGGCTCCAGATGTAGAAGCCTTCGCCATACTCGCCGCGCTTGGTCGCCTCGTCATCGCCGCCCCAGCCCGGCGGGATGCGCTCCATCGACGTTATCATCTTGCCGTCGGCGATCTGGATCTGCAGCGTCCAGGAATTCGGCGGACCCTCGATGAAGCGCACGAAGCGCGGCTTCTTCGGATCGGTCACCTCGACGATCGACCAGCCCGACTCCCACAGGTGCGCGCAGTACCAGTACCAGCGCTCGCCTGCCTTGTGGAGCGCCATCTTGAAGGCGGGCTTGTCCTGCAGCGGCAGGTAGCCGATGGCTTCGACGTTGTGCGCGCGTGCTTCTCCGGCCGGAAATGTCATGAGTGCTACTCTAGCGTCAACCACTGGGGAGGAACCATGATCGTAAGCATAGTGAAAGCGCTCGCCGCAGTTGCGGCGCTCGTCTTCTGCGCGCCGCTCTTCGCCGCGAGCTTCGTCTATGTATCCAACGCCGACGACGGCGACATCAGCATGTATGCGTTGCAGCCCGATGGCACGCTGAAACCGGGCCAGCGATTCACCGCTTCGAAGGTCGTGATGCCGATGGCGGTGAGCCCGGACAAACGTTTCCTCGTCGCCGCGGTGCGCGCCAAGCCCTTCACCGCCTATACGTACAGCATCGATCGCACGAGCGGCGCGCTGAAGCAGGTGTCGACCGGTCCGCTCGCCGAGAGCTACCCGTACATCTCGTTCGACCGCACCGGACGCTATCTTTTCGGCGCCTCCTATGGCGCCAACCAGGTGGGCGTCAATCCGGTCGGCAAGGACGGAAAGGTGGGCGAGCCTAAGCAGGTGATCCCGACCGCGCGCAACGCGCACTCGATCCGCGTCGACAACACCAACCACTACGTATTCGTGCCGCACCTCGGCACCGACCAGGTGTTCCAGTTCAAGTTCGACCCGAAGACCGGGCACCTCGCCGCCAACACGCCGCCGGTGCTGCAGCTGAAGCAAGGCACCGGGCCGCGCCACATCATCGTCTCGGCGGACAACCGCTTCCTCTACCTCCTGAACGAGCTCACCGCAGAGGTGAGCACGCTCGCCCTCGATGCGAAGACCGGCACCTTGACCTTCGTCAGCTCCGCGGTCGCGCTGCCGCCGGACCACAAGCTGCAGCCCGGCATGCCGCGCGGCGCGGTCGGCACGCCCGGCGCGAACCAGGCGCCGCGCGACACGACGAACGACATCTGGGCGTCCGACCTGCACCTCACTCCGGACGGCAAGTTCCTCTACGTCGCCGAGCGCACCTCGAACACGCTCGCCGGCTTCAGTGTCGACGCCGGCACGGGGAAGCTCACCTACATCGGCAGCACGCCGACCGAGAAGCAGCCGCGCGGCTTCGCCATTGATTCCAGCGGACGCTACCTCGTCGCCTCGGGCGAGAAGTCCGAGACCATCACAAGCTACGCCATCGATCCTTCGAGCGGCACGCTCAAGCAGATGGGGCAATACCCGACCGGCAAAGGCGCGAACTGGGTGGAGATCGTCAGCTTCTGATTTCCTTGGTGCGCATCGGCTTCGGTGGCCGGTGCGTGCCCGGCTTGCCGAGGCGCTCGTATTCCGAGATCACCTGCGCGCCCAGAAGCAGCAGCGCAGCGCCCACCTCGAGCGAGAGCAGCACCACGATCGCCGTGGCGAGCGAGCCGTACACCACGCCGACTTTCGACAGGTGCCCGAAGTACCACAGCAGGAAATGGCGCGTGATTTCCCACAGAACGGTGGCCACCGCGCCGCCGATCAGCGCATGGCTGAAGCGCAGGCGTCCGACCGGCAGCACGAGATACAGCGACGTGATGATCAGGACCTCGCCGGCGACGCCGAGCAGGTAGAGCGAGGCGCGCGACACGAGGTCGAGCGACCACTCGCGGCCGAGGAAGTCGATGCTGTGCTGTCCCAGCGCCTCGAGCCCGCCCGACACCAGCGTCACCACCAGCAAGCCGATGCCGAGCGCCACCACGTAGGCATAGGGCAGGAGCACGGACACGAGGTAGTGCCGGCGCCGCTCCACCACGCGGTGATAGAAGATGATCGACATCGCGTTCTCCAGCACCGTGAAGGCGAGCGAGCTGAAGAAGAGCATCGTGCCGAGCAGCACCCAGCCCATCACGTCGCGGTACTGGACGAAGGTGGCGAGCTCGGCCACCACGGGCTTGCCTTCGCCCGGCAGCAGCCAGCCGAGATAGCGCTCGAGCGTCTCGAAGAGCATCGTGCTTTCGACCACGTGCGAGAGCACGATGAGGGCGAGGAGGAGGAGCGGCACGAGTGAGAGCAGCGCGTAGTACGCCACCGCGCCCGCGAGCAGCAGGCCCTGGTTCGCCATGAACGCCTTCAGCACCTGCTTCGCAAAGGCGCCCATGCCTATCCCGGCGTCAGCGCCGGCATCGGCAATCCCTCGCGGATCTTCGCGGAGAAGTCCTCGCCGTCGCGTACCTGCAGCGCGCGCTCGTTGATGTGGCTCATCGTTTTCAGCTCGGTGAACGGCCGCGTATTGTCGATGGTGCCCCGCCGGTGCAGGAGCGCCGGCAGGTAGGCGTTGGCGAAGATGCGCCACGAGAGCGGCAGCTTGCCGCCGGCGGTGATCACCCGGTCGCGAACCACGGTCGTGCAGTTTGCGGTCAGCGCGTTGTACCAGATCGGCTTGGCCGCGATGGCGTTGATCGCCTGCAGATAGTTCAGGAGCAGCGCGCGCGCGGCCCGCTGCGAGGTGCGCACGCGATAGAGGTAGACCTGCTCGCGGCGGTGGTTGGTACGCAGCTTGATGACGTCGTTCTCATCCGCCACCACGTAGACCAGCTCGTACTCGCGCAGGAACGCCTTCCAAGCGGAATACGCCTGGCCTTGGGTCTTGCGCGCCTCCACCGAGATGGCGATGCGCTGGCCGTCGACGAACGACCAGCTGAGGATCGTATGGTTGTAGAGCTTCGGCCCCCAGTCGACGAAGAACACATCCAGGCCGACCAGGCCGGCAAGGTCGAGCGTGCGCTCTTCCCAGCGCTCGTCGAAGTCCGTGACGCTGCGATAGCGGAAGTTGCGCACGTTGCGCAGCTTCACGCGATCGCCCTGCACCTCCGCCGTGGCGAGCCGCGCGACGTCGGGTCGCCAGTCGCGATCGTTGGAGGGCTGCCAGTTCATGGAGGCGGATAGTAACGGCAGCCCGAATTAGAATTCGGGCGTGCCGCTCTACGACTACGCCCCCACCTCCGGGAAATGCAACCGCTGCCACGGCCGCTTCGAGGTCCACCAGCGCATCGCCGACAAGAAGCTCACCGCCTGCCCGACCTGCGGCAAGGCGGTCGAGCGCCTGATCAGCCCGGTGAAGGTCGGCGGCAAGTACTCGACCTCCGACAGCCGCGTGAAGGAGCTCGGCATGACCAAGTACAAGAAGGCCGGCGACGGCGTCTACGAGAAGACCAGCGGCAAGGGGCCGAACCTGATCGGCCCCAAGAGCAAGTAACTACGAGGTTTTCAGCGCCGTCCGGTAGCGCTTCGACGCGAGCTTGAAGGCGCGCATGTGGCGCGCCAGCTGGACCCTCGCCTGCGCCTTGAGGCGGATGAGCTTGACGCGGGCCTTGGCCAGGTTCTTCTTCGCCATCTGCTTCGCCTTGCGTTTCATCGCATCGGTTCTCTTCGACATGGACGCTCCTCTGGAGAGCTCGCAGGCTAGCGGAATGCGGCGCGCGCCGCGCTTGGACCAAAGGCCTACTTCGCGAGCGACTTCGGCAGCTCAGGCAACGTCATCCCGCCGCGCATCAGCGCCACCACGTCGCACGGCATCGGCGCCGGCGGCGCCGGATCGATCGACTGGGGAAGCATGACGTTCTCCGCACCCGCCGTGAAAGCAAGGCGCGCTACGCGCACCGGCTCGCTGTCAGCGCCATGCCGCGCGGCAACTTCGCGGAAGAAGGGCTCGGTCTCGAAATTGAGGCCGCAGAGCTGCGACTTGCCGAGGAGCCGGAAGGTGTGGACGTAGCCGCGCATCAGCTTCTGGTAGTCGTCCTGCGCAAAGGCTGGCGCTGGCATCGCAAAGAGAATGACGAGGAGCGCTCTCATGACACTGCGTTAAGCTTACTTGATGATCCGGCTGCACGACCTCGAAGTCTCCGGCAACTGCTACAAGGTTCGCCTCTTCCTCTCGCTCCTCGGCATCGCATATGAGAGGGTGCTGGTCAACACGCGCCGCGGCGACCAGAAGCGCCCGGAGTTCCTCGCGCTCAATCCGCGCGGGCAGGTGCCGGTGCTCGAGGACGACGGCTTCGCGGTGTGGGACTCGGCGTCGATCCTGGTTTACCTCGCGCGCAAGTACGCGCCGCAGTGGTATCCGACCGAGCCGCGCGAGGCGGCCGAGGTGGCGCGCTGGGTGGCGATCTCGCAGCAGACCGAGATCACGGTCACCGGCCTATCACGCTCGCGCTCCATCACGCTCTTCGGCGTGGTGGGCAACCTCGCCGACTTCCAGGAGCGCGGCCGGCACTTCCTGCGCTTCCTCGACGGTTATCTCGCGAGCCGCACCTGGCTCGCGCTCGAGCGCCCGACGATAGGGGACCTCGCCTGCTACCCGTACATCGCGCTCGCGCCCGACGGCGGCGTGAGCCTCGATGAGTATGCCTCGCTGCAGAAGTGGTTCGCGCGCATCCGCGCGCTGCCGGGTTATATCGAGCTGCCAAAGGCTACGCCCGAGAACATCGCCGTCGCCTCGGGACCGACCGGCCCCGGCCTGCGCAAATAAAGGCGCCTTAAACCCTCAAACCGCGGCCTCGGCGAGCCCCGAGTACTCGCGCAGCGTGGCGAAGCGGATCTTGGTCCAGCGCTCCTGGCGCACCTCGAGCTCGGCCCTGGTGGGCGCGAGGAACGTCGGCACGTCGGCAGCGTCGTTGGCGATCAGGCCCGGATGCAGGTCGATGAAGCGCTTGAGCTCGGAGGCGTCTTCCGAGGAGATCCAGCGCGCGCCGTAGAAGTTGGCCGGCAGGAGGCGCACCGGGGCGCCGTACTCGTGCTCCAGGCGATACACCGCCACCTCGAACTGCAGCTGCCCGACGGCGCCGAGGATCGGCGCGCTGCCGTCGCGCGGGTGGAAGATCTGGATGGCGCCTTCCTCGCCGAGCTGGTGCAGCCCGGCCTTGAGCTGCTTGCTCTTGAGCGAGGTGGTGAGCTCCACGCGGCGGAACACCTCGGGCGCGAAGAACGGCAGGCCGCGGAACTGCAGCGTCTCGCCTTCGGTCAGCGTGTCGCCCAGGCGAATCGTGCCGCGATTGGGGATGCCGATGATGTCGCCGGCAAAGGCCTCCTCGACGATGTCGCGCCGCTGCGAGAGAAACGAAACCACGTTGGCGGTTTTCAGGTCCTTGCCGGAGCGGCAGTTGACGAGGCGCATGCCGCGCTCGAAGCGCCCGGAGCACACCCGCACGAACGCGATGCGGTCGCGGTGCCCGGGATCCATGTTCGCCTGGATCTTGAACACCACGCCGCTGAACTTGGGCTCGGTCGGCTCCACCACCCGTTCGAATGCCGCGCGGCTGCCGGGCGCGGGGGCGTGGTCGACAAGCGCGTCGAGCACCTCCTGCACGCCGAAGTCGTTCAGCGCCGAGCCGAACAGCACCGGCGTCTGCTTGCCGGCGAGATACGCATCGCGGTCGAACGCATGCCCGGCGCCGCGCACGAGCTCGGCTTCGGCCTGCGCCTCGTCGAAGATGTCCTTGCGGTAGTCCTCGGCGCCATAGCGCTTCACGCCGTCAGCGCGCAGATCCAGCACGCCGCGGAAGTCGCGCCCCATCCCGATCGGCCAGGTGAAAGGCGCCGCCGCCATGCCGAGCTCGCGCTCGATCTCGTCGACGAGCTCGAGCGGCGGCCGCGCGTCGCGGTCGAGCTTGTTGACGAAGGTGACGATCGGCGTATTGCGCGCGCGGCACACCTTGAGGAGGCGCAGCGTCTGCGGCTCGATGCCCTTGCCGGCGTCGATCACCATCAGCGCGGCATCCACCGCCGTCAGCACGCGATACGTATCCTCGGAGAAGTCCTGGTGGCCCGGCGTGTCGAGCAGGTTGATCACGCAGCCGCGATACTCCATCTGCATCACCGAGCTC
>C688J18823_10000673_pt1 | contig 20112 bp, 14 predicted proteins | sample HopSoiMetagenom1_FD_18823 | JGI IMG/M metagenome (IMG submission 18823) | reverse complement strand
ACTATAACTAATTGTTGAGCTTTACTGAAATGACCATCACCATCTATTAAACCTGCTAAATAATGACCTAATTGTTCGTTATTAAGAGGCTTCAAATGTTTAGGTACATGTTTTGATATATGTTTTACATGTTCTGAATTTACTACAATCCCGCCGCGTAAAGTCTCTGAGGTTCTATCAGTTAAATTATTACCTGCTGATTTACTTCTTTGTTCTAACTTTTTAACTGTATCATTTAAGATGGAGTATTTAGAACTATATAGCGAAGCAGTCCCAGCATATGGCAACGTTAAGAGGCCTACATTTGTAACCTCTGGATGACCGAAGAATCCATTTCTTCAAATTTAACTTATCTTTTTAAAAAGTCTCTTATTAAATCCAGGTACCGGTAGTATAAACTCCGGGCTTGTGTATCATACACCTATGATAGAAGAAACCGACTGTACATTAAGCATCATTTCAGACACCCACCAGTGAACCAGTCTGTAGCGACCACTTAAATAACCGTCGGTCTTTAAGTGAGGAACTTGTTGACCGTAATTGCACTAGCATCGCTAATATTTTTATTACTTTTCCTTGTATTTATAAAATACGTTTAAAGTCTTATATAAAAGAATATAACCTTTAAACTTAAGAGTTGCAAGTAATACTTATATATATTAACTAAGTCTCAGGTATATTATTATAATAATATTCACTATTTCAGATCTTATATCTTTTTACATCTGTCTTTATAGTTTCATAACTTGCACGTTAAACCTTGACTTTTTTTCCCTAGTATTTTGAATTAGTATTATTTGATTTATTTATCATCTTAGTTCTTTCAATCATTTCTCGTCTTTTTGACTCATCTAGATGATCTTTATTAACAAGATCATTATGAATATCCTTTCATAATTTATAGGATAAAGACTTTTTAGTATATAATGTATATTTATCAAAATAAGAGAAGACATTTTTACAATTGTTTACTCCACCTAATCTAAATTCATAAGTATTCTCTTCTGAATGTCTAGAAACAATCCCATTTTTAAATAATACACTAAAATGCTCTAATACTGTTAGATTTATTTCTCACTTTTGAGAAATATTAAAGTTGAAACTAAATCCTCTTTTTTCACCAATTGAACAAGTAAAACAACCTTCTCCGTCAGTAAATCCTGCAAACCATGCATCGTTTAAAGTAGGTAGAATGGGTCTATTATTAATTACTACTGGTTCTAATAGTATTCTACCTTTAGTGACTCATTTATTATACCCTTTAACGAAAAGATCAAATGTTTCTTGTCTTTTTGGTAAAACAAGATTACCATTAAATAAACTAACTAAAATGTCTATTTCTTTCTTATTTTGTGTTACATATCTACTAGTTATAGCCGATTGACGGATAACTTTCCCAAATCCCAGAATTTCTTGTATAAATTCTAAAACTTGTTTATCTATTGTAGCTTGTGTAATAACAAATGCCAAATCTCCTCTATTGTTTACTATAAAAGAACCTTCTCCTTCAGTGAAACCTACTAATCAAGTTAAAAAGTTTTCTGAAGGAATTTTATTATTGGGCAAATGAGTATTGTATTTCTTATAAAATGCAGAAAAATCAAACTTATTGTTTAAATTAGAATTAAATTTAGATATATATCTTTTAAAGATTGATTGGTTAGAACTAGGAAATATAAGTAATGTTGAGAATATAAAATAATCTTCAAATACTAGTCTTGAGAAAAGATGTTGGTATAAAATAGGATCACCTCCACCAGCTGCTTCAAAGAATGATGTATTAAAATTCCTATCTGTAAGTACCATTGTAATTGCACCGGCTAAAACAGGAAGAGATAATAATAATAATACAGCTGTAACTACTACAGCTCATCCAAATAATGCTAATTTATGCAGTCTTATACCTGGAGCTCTCATATTCAGTATAGTTGTTATGACACTAATTTATGAAGGTATCAGATAATACTGGAATACGCTTAACCTTAGTCGTTTTATATGGGATAAATCGAAACCACCAAACGACTTTATATTTAAAATTTACATAATATTACTATTATGGTTGGACTATACCTTTAGCGCATCGATTAATCGACGCGGTATATAACGTCTAGTCTCTGAAGATTCTACTAGTTACAAATGTATGTGTAACATCGTAGGTTTCCTGCTGATTAAGTAATAACTATCTAGAGTTATACTACTCCCAGCAATTTGTTGTAACTTTTATATCAACCTCATAACTACTACTGATTTTTATTATAAATAATTATATTATTTTACAAGAGTTTTACAAATATATCCGCGATAAGTTATATTTGTGTCTAACCTCTTAACTATTGTTGATTGAGAAACAGGGTAACCTTTACTTTGAAAAAATTTTACACATTTACCTAAACTTTCAAATAGAATCTCCTCTTTACTTTCAGTATTGATTAATAACACTGATTTACTTAAACTGTTAAGCGGTTTACTTCTATTAAATTTAACTCTATCTTGTTGTAACATTATAGCTATTTCTGGTAGAGTCATCTCGGTAACTTTGGCTCTATCTATCCGTTCTCTTAAGAATAGATATTTACCTAAATAATAACTACCCTTAGTAAGATGTTTAGTAAAGGTAAAATGACTAATATTAAGTTTAGATATAAAATCTTTTTGTTGTAAAGTAAAATAATAAAGTATAGATTTGTCCCTATTGTATAAATACAAAGGCTTAGCTGTCGATCCACTAGGATTGTTTGCAACCTTTATAGTATTCAAATTAAAACTAGGGTCCAATAAAAAATATTGCTCTAAAACTATTTCTGGTTTAAATTCAGGGTAATAAGGTAAACATATTACTTCTAATCTAAAACGAGATAAACCTTTTTCTTCTATTAAAGGAATTAGTTTACCTATAGTTTTATGTGTTTTATTTAAGTAACCCCTTAATCTTAAAGCCAACATTGAGGATGAACCTACATATTTTTGGTTTGTGTCTATACAAGTAAAAATATAAACACCTCGTTGTTGTATTTTACTATGAGGTAAACCTAGTTTCTCCTCAATTAAACTTCTAGTTGCTTTTTGATGTAAATCATTAAATACTAATCTAGGAATATTAATTAAAGAGTTAAATGTGTCTTCACTAACTAATATGTTAGAGTAAGCTAATATTTCATTTAAGACCTTTACAGATACAGGTTTACCGCATCTAATTTGAGCTTTGGCTAACTCATGAGCATAAACACTATCACCTTTTCTACCTAAAATAAGACCTCAGTCTTTTTTTTTTTTCTTGGGGTCTTTAGGTGGTTCCATTTCAGGATCTGGATCGTTATCACTATGACCATTACCCTGCTGTGTAAACAATGTCGGGCTCGGATCCACTTCAGAATTAGGCTCACTGTTTTCGTGAGCAGTTAATGTAAAGTTCTCACTGTAAAATCCCAAATTAGAATAGTTAAACTTATTAAAATAATTTGCATAATTAAATAATAATAAAAAAAAGAATATAAAGAACTCTAAGTTGATAGCTCCTAAAAGTGAGCTAATACCAGATAAGTGTAAAGCAAATATAGCTAAGTCAACACTTGGACCACTATGACTTTGTACTCCTGATAAAGGAGGGTAAAGAGTTCAACCTGTACCCGCTCCGTTTTCTATACCACTGGCAAATAAAAATAATATTAAACTAGGTGGTAATAATCAGAATGATATATTATTTAGTCTAGGGAATCTTTAACCATTTGACTTACTAGTCAAACCTTTATTAAGAAGTAGTTTCCTACCCGGACGGACTATGTCTTCACCCTTATTATATAAAAATAAGGGGCTTCGCGTGTAGTCTCTGGGGATCCTACTCGTAATTTAACTCGCCCCCGCAAGCCTTATTTATATAGGGGGCTGCTTTTAAATCGCTGGTCTCCCCTCCTGCAAAGCACTCCTCAACTAGTTGAGGAGTAGGAGGGGAGAAAAAGAAAATTACTTTGGTTTCCTGCATATTCTTCCCATGTATACATAAGTGTTACGACTAATTCAGTTGAAAATACAACTTTAGAAGTTTATAACTCCAATTAGGTGTCTATGTATCTGTTAACTGGAAAATTAATTCCAAAATCGAGAAATTCCATGCCTATAGCGAAGTCATAATTAAAGAGTTTACACTCTTTAACGGCATTCCCTGGTTTAGGGTTTAAATATAAAAATATAGTAATATATATATATTTATAGAGATAATACATTTAAGTGATCTCAAGTAAAGTGAGTTCTTTGTCTATTCATACCATTTCTTACAGATTCTGTTTTATCTATACCTTCTTCTGTATAATGTTTCTTTTCAAATATTAATAATACTATTTCCTTTCAATCTTTATAATCTAAATACTTACTTGAAAATAGCGGATATTTTTCTAAATAATTTACTATTATATCTAGAGACATTCTACTTGAAGCTGTTAAAGTATAGTATTCATTACCAGTAGACTTCTGTTTTCTAGTCAATAATGTACAATTAAGGAAATTAGATATATCTGTTAAAACTTTTGAATAACTATCATTAGTTCTAGGATCTAACATTCTTTGCTCAATTCTTAATCTGCAAGATATCTTTCTTTTCTTTGCACCGTTTTCTAGTTTAGTATGTTGTACAGAAAAACTACCATCTGAATCTATAAATCCACTTAATCAACCATTTTCAGATAAAGAACTATCTTTCAAGGGCAATTTCGTTATATTTGTGCTATGGTTTTGGTTTAACCAGTCTATTAAACTATGAAGTTGATGTATTTTTGGTGTTCTTAATTCACCATTTAATAAATGAACTACTTTCTTTAAACCTATAACAGGTGAAACAACTAACACACAAGCATTATCTTGTAATTTATATCTTATAAATCCTGATCCTGTTAGTTCTAATAATTTTTTAGCTAATGGTTCATTTTTCATGCTAAAAGTTATACAAAATCTTGGGTTGTGTTTCTTTTTTTCACTAGGTTTTTGAATTCAAATATGCCCATCTCCTTCAAAGAGACCGGCTAAATAACCCTTAAATTTATTATCTTTTAAATTATTACTATAATACCTTATATTCAACCCAAGGAGGTCCTTTTTTTTTTGAATACCGAGTTTATGTAAATGAGCTCAATTTATATTAGTTCTACTGTTATTCATACCACTTTTTAGCTCTTCAATTAGATCAGAATTTTCTTCCTCATAATGAGTCTGACGAAGTATAAGATCTACAACTTTCTCCCAATCTAAAAAATCAAGATATTTAGAGCTAAATAATGGATATGTGTTTAAATAATTTTTAACAACACTAATGCTTTCTCTGCTTTTAGCTGTTATATTAAAATACTGTTTACCAGTATTTCTAGTTACTACTACCAAATTAACACCTAAAAACAGTGCAATATTATTAAATAAAGGTTCGTAACTTTCATTAGTGTTAGGATCAACCATTCTTTGTTCTATTCTTAATCTACACGCCACTTTTCTTTTTTTAGTAGTTTTACCTGATTCATCAGTTTCTTTCTTAGTATAAATAATACCAAATGAACCATCTGCGTCTATAAACCCTGCTAATCAAGCATCTTTACTAAAATCTTGTGTTTGAACAGAGTATTTATTAATAGTTAAACCCTTATTTTGGTTTAATATATCAATTAAATCATTAAATTTTTTTAATTTAGGAGTTCTCAAGTAAGAATTCATTAAAGATACTACATAGATTAATCCATCTATAGTGTGGAACGTTAAAACGCATGCGTTTTCGTTCTTTTTAATTCTAATTCACCCATACCCGAGAACATCTTTTAACCGTTCAGCTAACGGTAAATCTTTTAAATGAAAAGTAATAGACAGAGATAGATTCTTAACCTTTGAACCAGGTTTACTAATGGAGATATGTCCGTCTCCTTCAAAAAGACCAGCTAGATAAGAACCAAGATGTATCTCATTTTTACAATTCCCAGTAGAGAATTTTTTAATTTTATTTAAACAATTAAAACTTAATTGTCATTTACCAAAGCGAGGTAAAACTTGTTTTACTTTTGCCCAAACTTAGTTATCTTAAGTGGGTTTGCCCCACAGATGTTTTCTAGTGCTCTGTACACTTCCTACTATATATAGTAAGACCCTTCACATCAATCAGTTTTGTTAAGCTGATACTAAGTTCCGACTGTACATTCGCGAGCATTTCAGCTCTACGTTGGTGAACCAGTCTGTAGCGATGTTTATAGTCACCGACGGTCTTCAACCAGAGGGTTGTTAACCGTTTTCACCATGTCCGGTCGTTAAATTTACTCATGTTTCGCTATACCGTCACTATGTTTTTTTACGACTAGGTGAGATTTACTCACGACACTTAAACAGAGAATAATGTCTGGACCCCCTACTAAAAGTGGTAATAAGAAATTCAATTTGTTATAACCGTTAGGTTATATTTGGACTATATCTTCATCCTGTCTCCCCTCCATACTCCTCAACTAGTTGAGGAGTAGGAGGGGAGAATAAGGAGCATAACGTATAGTCTCTGAGGATCCTAGAAAAATAATAAAAATTTTCTTCGTTTCCTGCGGATTGTCCATTTTTTTTATAAAAAGCTTATAAAAAATATTCTTTTTACTATTTAATGTTGTGTACGCTTCCCCTGTAAATTTTTTCCTTTTTTTTATAATGATAATCTATTTATATACTTTCTCCCCTCTACCACCTCAACTAGTTGAGGTGGAGCAGGGGAGAGTAATAATAAAATTATTTATTTTTTTTTTTCTCTTTTTTATTTATTAATAATATACTCTATAACAGTAAATTACTATATCATTAATTAAAAAAGAGAAAAAAAAATAAAAAAGGAAAAAATAAAGCAAGGGAGTGGTTTGTACTAAAAAGTTTTCACAACTCTTATAAAAAGACTTTAGGAGTTTCCCGCACATAGTTATGTAATAATGGTAATATTACTACTACCCACGGCAATTTCTTATAAAAATACAATATAAAATATAGCGAATAAAATCGCTAAGATAACCAGAGTATTAGATTATCTTTTCTAAGTGTGAAAAATCAAACGATTTACGTTTACTGTTAAATTGTGCTTTAATCATTTCAACCTCTGAGATTTCTTTTTGGGTTAAAGCTTTACCAGCACGTAATCTAGTTTGTTCTACCACAAAAGATCAATCTTTGTAAGCCAAATATTTAGAAGAATACAGCGGAAAACGATCAAAATAACTTATGACTTTAGCATGACTTGCTGCACTATGAGATATAACCATAAAGGCATAAAACACTTTATCTTTTTGTTCCCTAGTTCTAGATAACATATTTACACCTAAATATGTTGCTATTTTACTTAATATAGTAAAATAACTGGTTCCTCCTTGTTCTACTGAAGCATCACGATGATAAGTTTGTCTTATTTCAATTAATTTTTCCTTTTTTTTTTAATAAATATTTTTATTATTACGTATAATGATAGATTATCATTATAAAAAAAAAGGAAAAATTTAGGAAAAAAGCTTGTACTCTTTTACTTGTAATTTGTCCTCTTTTCTTTCTGCCCACTAAACTGCCCCCCTCTCTAGTTTTTTTTTGAATCTACGATTTTACAAGTAAAATCCGTAATTCAAAAAAAAACAAGAACGTAGTGATAAGAGGGGGATTAGTTAAAGAAATAGAAAAATTACCATCAAAAACAAAATATTAATAACAAATCATCAGCTAGCTGATTTAAAGTTTTGCCCTCGCCTCATTTTTTTTTTTCTGAGAAAATGACTACGCTTAATTTATTTATTAATAACTGTTTTCATGTATCAGCATCTATTAAATGTTTATTTTTTTTTATTCTTTTAGAGCCGAATAAAATAAAGGAATATCTTTATATTTAGGCAAAAAAGGAGTTAAATAATAAATTATTATATTATACCTACTTTATAATACATACTAGGAATAAGATGTGGTTTAACTATTTCTACTACTTTTCCCTGCCTGCGGAGGAATTTCTAGAAATATAGATTCTGTAATTTTCATAAGATTTATGAAGAGTACATTTTAAATCATAACGTATTATTAATACATTCATTAACCGTACTACATCCTGAATAGAATAAGAATCAGTACAAAGAAAAATACCTTTACTTTTGAAACCTCCATCACCCATAATTAGATGGGCAAAAGCAACAGGAGTAAATAATTCATAAATATTATGAGGTATTACTTTTTTTTTGTTAACATAAAATAAAGAATATATTTCAGAAAAGCAAGGTAATGCTCTGGTAACAACATCGACACATCAATGTGTTTTCGTACCTCTTTTACGTTCACGAAGAACAGGAAATCTATCACAGTAAAGGGATAAAGCATTAAAGACAAATCAAACATACTTGAAATGGCTTAATGATTGAGATAAACCTAGGCGTGGACTAATGTGAGTAGCACTAGCTATAACTAGTCACCCGTCAGATAATAATAATCCTACTATAACAGAATATTGAAATGATGGTATAACAATCATTTCTCTTTCTTGTTTAGTATGTCTACCCCATCCTACTCCAGATGGTAGGTTTTCTCCTCAAACAACTAAGTCTGTGCATATGGATAAATATATATTTGATTCTCTTTTTCCTTGTAAATTAGAGGACGTAGAGAAATTTCTTTGGTTACTTAGATTTAAATTAGGTAAATAACATAAATTATTACCTAATAGATTATTTCTATTTAGGGTATGCATCTTTAAATTTTCAACTCCTTTAGAATTATTTTTATTAGATAAAGCTTCACACCAGTGTTTGTAATCTAGGTAAATTTCTCCTAGTAATGGGAATTTGCTGAAATACTTAATAAGCATCTCTTGACTCTCAGGGACATAAGCAAATAATATAAAAGTATATTTTATAATATTTGAGTGTTTAGTTTTTGAGATAAAGCTTGTATTTAAGTATTCGCTTATTTTACTAAATAGTGAAAAATAAACTGAACCGTATCATTCTTCCTTTTCAGTATTAGGAATAACAAAATTAACCATTAATTTAAAATTTAACAGAACTCTAGTAGAATTTTTTCTCTTATGAGTAGTTATAATAAAAGAGGAGTTAGAGGTTGCAAAACCAGCTAATCAAGCATTAGAGTCAATGCTTGACTGATCTAAACCTAAACAATTGATACTGCAATTGTCAAATTCATTAAATCAATTTATAGCACGGTGCAATGCTTCTATTTTAGGTGTACGCATATAACCATTAATTACATCAATAATTTTTAGGACATCTTCTGTTTTTTGAATGTGTCAAATAACGCAACCTGCATTATTTTTATTATAAACTTTACCAGCATTAGTTATAGAAGCTAATTTTTTAGCTAAAGGTTCATCTGCTGTACTAAATACCACAAGTATTTTAGGACGATATTTTTTTGCGTTAGAATCTTTATTATGTACTGCAAATGATCCATCTGCTTCTATTAAGCCTGCTAGATACGGTCCTAATTTTGATCTTAACTCTGATTCTTCATTTGACGACAAGTGTTTTTCTGTACTAAAATATCTTTTTATTGTATTTTTGTTAATTTTACCAAATCCACCTATTAAGGCAGGCATACGATTTATCATTAACTTTCATTAATGTTTGGACTATATCTTTACCTTTATATGATCATTACTAAGGTATTTCACGTATAGTCTCTGAGGATCCTACTAAATAAAAGTGTTTAATGCTACTGGAGCCCTTTTATCTTTGGTTTCCGGCTGATTGCCTAATCCTTTGAAATGTTACTGTATTCTGCCGCTTTTCCTCCTTTTTTTTTCTTTTTTTATTTTTAAATATTTTTTTATTTTCATAATTATTACATATCTAAAAAAAAAAAAGAAAAAAAAAGGAAAGAAAGTCTGCAGTACTAGTCCCAAAAGCTCTAAAGGGATCCCAGCATACAGTGAAAAGAAAGTAAAGTATTTCTACCTTACCCGGCCATGCCTTTAGGATTAATTTTTGTAGGTAAATTTTCATTTACCTCGATAATAACCGGATTTATTTCCTTTTAGGTAGTCTCTAATAACTTGGCGGTCACTAAAAAAAAAAGAAAAAAAATAAAGAATCTGTTTTTTTATTTACAAATAAAAAATAGGTACTTTACTTTTTTTTCTTTTTTTTAAACAGGTGGCTAGCCAAACTTCCCAGAGAATGGAAGACTAAATTTTGGCTAGCATCATCCTTAAACTCAGCTAAAATAGCTTTAGCTGCCGGGTGTTTAACGTCATATAACTCCCGCTTACCTCTAACTAAACTCTGAACTTGATCCAAACTAAGTAAGTCAGTTTTACTGGATTCCTCTATTATATCCAGAGAAAAGAAAAAAGCATCTAAATATTCGGTACCTGTATTTAGACAGTCATTTAAATTATAGCACCCTGCTCTTCTTCTAACAATTACCAGAAGAAGAAGGCAAAACAACCAAACAACAACCGTTAATAAAACAACTAAACGGAACTTCTTCCACTATTCATACCAACTTTTATTGCTAAAATTTCTTCTAAACCAGAATCTGTTAAATGACCTTTGACTTTGATTATATCTGCGACCTTTTTAAAATCAGCGTAGTTTTGAGCTTTTACTCCAAATAACGGATATTTATCAAAAAATGGGATTATTATTTCACATATATCAGATAACTTACTAACAACAAAATCACAAGCAATTTTATTTGATCTCCCCGTGTGATTACCACAACCAAAAAACCCTATAAAATTATGTACTAAAACAGAATCCCTGACATGTTGAGTAACTTGATACCTTAAAATAACTTGAACCCCCGATTTTGTAGAACTAGACTTTCTTACTGACACACTAAAACACCCGTCTCCTTCAGTAAAACCTGCTACTCAATTAGGGTCCTTTATAGGCTGTGTAATGACTTTAGGTTTAAAATGAGGAGTAATGTTAGGAAAAGCGGTCTTAAGTTGACTGGACAATCCGTTATTCAAAGCTGCTTTAAAACTAAGGATTTTAGTAAAACCTTTTGTACTTAAATGCTCTTTCTGGTTAATCAATCTAAAGGACATTTGAAATAACTCAAAGTCAGCTCTTTTTTGAGTACACAGAGGATATTTCTTAAAATGACAAATTATTACAGACAAATCTTTATTAGAGGTAACCTGATATATAATCTGGTCCTTATCTTTAATAAGGATATTACCTACCCCAAAGTAGGATTTTACTAATTCTAACAAAAACCTATCCTTTTTATGTACACCTATTTGAAAAGAAAGTTGTATATAATAACCTACGGGGGATTTATTACTTTTAATAAAAGTAATAAAAAAAGATGATTCTGCGTCTGAGAAACCTGTAATAAATTGTGGGTGAAGTGAAGAAGTAGTGTTTGTAGAATAATTTCGAGCCGCCGAAGTACCTAACTTATTGAAAGATCTACTTCCTGCGCAACCTACTAAATGATTCAATTTCGATCTCAGGTGGTGTATACAACCTGAAGATCCCCGTCTAGGTAAAACTTTTAAGCTAAATGCAAAATTTTGCAAGTATAAATAAATAATAGTAGTAGGCATGCTCCTATTATCCCTTAACTTTCGTTAAAGATTTGGACTATGTCTTTACCTTTAAATACATATTGTATTTACATTTACTAAGGTATTTCACGTGTAGTCTCTGAGGATTTACTAAGTAATTCCTGGTAGGGAGTGCCTCACATGGCACCCTAGCTAAAAAAAATATTACAATGCTATTATTAAACTAAAGCAGCTTGATAGATGAATATTTATTGTATTATACATATGCTGTTTTGATTCAAATACATACAATAAAGTAAAGTCATCCGTACTATAAATATAGACAGGTGTACCTCTTTGTTTACGAAGTCTCTCTTCCCCTGCGGGGATAGGATTTCTTGATTCAGAGGTTCGGTCTAAATATTAGCATCAAGTATTAAAGAATAACCTCTACAGTTATATAAAGGTAATTACATAAAAGTACAAATAATTAAAAGTCTTAATCATTTTCACATGTATAACTATACAATTAATCAGCCAACCATAAAGTTTGAGTAGTTTCCTGCTCATTGTCTAATCTTTTGGGTTGTTACTGTATTCTGCTGCTTTTCGTATACCTATAAGTTCCGAAAGTCTGCAATACTAGTACCAAAAGCTCTAAAGATGTCCAAGCATATAGTGAAAAGAAAGTAAAGTATTTCTACCTTACCCGGCCATGCCTTTAGGATTTAATTTTCCTTGTCTGCGGAGGAAAATATAGATAGGGATAATAATAACAAATAATAAAGGTTAAATAACAACATTGTTTATTAAACTTTACCCTTTTTTTTGAATAAATATTTACCTTTAAATGGTTTATTATTTTTAAGGTAATAACGGATAGTGCTTTCACTACAAGCTAAAGCTTCTGCAGCTTTAATATTAGAGGGATAAATTTTAGTTTCTAAAGTATCTTTATTAAAAACTTCTACTTTAGAACCAATCCCTTCACTCATTTTTTTTCTAGTTTCATCTGAGTGTGTTTTACCCTCAAATGGACTAGGTTTACCTCTACGAAGCTCACTTAGTTTATTCTTGGTTTCATCAGAAAATATTTTTCCTGTACGAGTGATACTCATTTTTACTTTAGTTTCTTCTGAAAGACTTCTTCCTTTAAGAGTGTTACTAATTTTAGATTTAGTCCCCGACGAGTGAAGCTTACCTAAAGATGAACTTGCTACGGATAAAATATTATACTTTGGTTTTAGTATATCTAAGTAGTATTGTTCTCTAGCTATTGTTTGACTAGGTTCACACTCCTCCAAAATCTCTAACCTAAAAGCAGAATAACCATACTTTAGTAAAGCACTTAGTATTTTACTATTTGATCTGCTAAGAACCTCATTAACGCTTTTAATTGAAAAGTAAACACTAAATCTTTTAGCTGGTTTTTCCTTTTTTTTATTTTAAATAGATTATATTATAATATAATAAATTATTATTTTAAAAATAAAAAAAAGGAAAAACCCGAAGAAATAGCTGAACCTACATAAGTCTCACCACTTATAGTATTTACTCAACGATACACACCAGATCTACCTCTGTTTTCTTTAATAGCTCGCTCCTTATCACTATATATATAAGTAGTTAAAGGAGCCACACTTCCTTTATTATTCCCTTCCCCTTGGCCTGGTGCCCTGCCTAAGGCAGAGGCAGAGGCTGAAGAAGATTTGTTGAACAATGTACAGGTAGGGGAGATGATAGCAAAGGCGGCGGCATCGTAATCAAAGGGAGATGAAAACATCTCTCTGCCTGCAAAGCAGGGGGCTGCTTTGCAAGCGCGCAAGCAAGCTATTTCGGCTAGTAGATTTATACCTAGGTGTAAGCAATAAATGAGTAACAGCCACAACGTAGCAAGAATGACTGAGAATGAAACGTATAAAGCAAAGAAGGAACTACTGGCTACTAAGTCTACATTAAGGTTAGGTTTTAGGTTATCAATAAAATGTTGTTCCAACTCTACAACTTCTTCTAAGCTAGAGTTCTCATCCATAATATAAATAGTTAACTTTATATTACTAAAACCATGTTTATTTAAATAACGTAAAACTCTACGTGCTTTAGTCTTAAGTATAGAGGGCATAAAGTAAGAACTAATTCGATTATATAAATTAATCGAATGACCTACATACATATGCTCACCATCTAAACTTTCCCAGATATAAACACCTTTTTGCTTCTTAGTAACTTTAAGTATAAGATCTCTATTGTTAAATGGATCATTTACTAAAATCTTCACATACTTTTGTTTAGGATCCTGAGAGTTTTTTGGCGAAGCACCACCCCCATTGTTATTAGCTTTCCCTGCCCACTAAACTGCCCCCCTCTCTAGTTTTTTTTTGAATCTACGATTTTACAAGTAAAATCCGTAATTCAAAAAAAAACAAGAACGTAGTGATGAGAGGGGGATTATTAAATTATTGTTATTATCGTCACCTATCTTTTCAGTGTTTAGACAAGGTTGCGATTTAAAATTAAGTCTAAAAATTTCGACCATAAAGAATATCATTAAAATAGCGTGTGCTGTTATAATAGCATTATATAGTTGGTTATCTGCTATATATTGAACACCTGGACCTGACAGTTCTAATCTGATTAATACAGAAAAGGCTGTTCCTAATAGCCCTGAGAATAAAGCAAATATTAAATATAATGTACCAATATCTTTCGCATTTGATGATAAAAATCATCTCTCTGTTCATAAGGATATGTTACCACCTGAGACAGAAAGATTAGTATTTAACCTATGCCTACCTTCTTCAGAACTATCATTTGAAGATTTTCTATTATTTTTATAAAAGTAATACGGTTGGCGTGTATGCAAACTAAGCTTAGACTCACACTAGGTATACATAATCGAAATTAAATCTAAATTATACAAACTAAGGGTTAGTTATCATTTAAAAGTGGTTTGAGTATTATATAAAAAAAATACTACAATAGTGAATAAATAAATATATTGCCACCTGGATATTTTTTTTTCTTTTTTATTAATAAATATTTATTTACTATTAAAAAGTTAATTTATTGAAAAAAAAAGTGGTCTAAAAGCAAAAGTTGCGCGTATGGCTTCCCCGAGGCTGTGTTCAAAGGTCGACCGTGAGTGACCTAAGGCGGGTATCCGCTTTCCACCACTCCGCGTATCTTGACCTGGCTACCAGGACTTCAAGAGCTTGGGCTCATTGTATTGAGGATCAATGTGGAATAATAATAATCAGACATCAGATGTCTAGATTATTACGTAATGATGAGGTAGGTTATGCGAGGATAAGGGTAGGGTACTCAGTAGAAAATGCAGATTACTTAATTAACTATAATTAACCTTCTTTGTCTGATGTCTCCATATTTTTTATATTTATTTTTGTTTAAGTTGTTTGTACAAGAACCTAGCAAGTCCTAGTAAACAAACAAGCTGCGCTTGTATTAGTAAAAATAAAACCTCGCTGTAAACCAAACATAGCTTTTTCACTTATTTTATACGAAGAAAAACTTAGCCGGAGATGGAAGATAGGTTTAGGTGCTCGCACATTTCCATAAAGCTCCTAAAATTAGCAGGTCAAGAGGAGGGTGACTCTCTCCTAATAATGGACCCTTCCCCAAAGTGAAATTACGGTATACCCCGAACCTAAATGCGTAAAAACTTAAATTAAATAAATTAAGCATATAGTTTTATTAGACTTTTTCTATTCTAGTATTTTTGTCTTTTAGCCAATAGCATTAAAAATCTAAAGACTATAATAAGTTATATTAAAGTAGTGCTTCGCAGTAAATACTTTTAATATGTAAAAATAGAAACCTATGGACAGCATATACTGCATTACTGCAGTATAATAAAAGGCCAGCTCAAAAAAAAAGAGATAACAGACTAACGAATATTTCTGTTATTTGTATCTTCAGCCACACTAGTGTTATTCCTAGGTTGATTACTCGAACCTAATTGTTGAGTAGTTTGACTTGAGTTTCTTAGAGGTTGACCAGATTGTTGACGGCCACTTAATTCAGCTAATGACCGTTCCAAATCTTGTCGTTCAGGGCTTGGGGTTCTATCTCTTTCAAGCTCAACTCTAAGACGCTCTAATTCATCATTTTCACGTTCAAGTAGTTGTTGAAAAGCTGCCCTAGGGTTTCTTATATCAACTCTAAGACGCTGTTCAAAAGCTTCCCTTGGGTTTCTTAGAGGTTGACCAGCCGAACCAGATTGTTGACTAGCTGTTCGACGGGCTTCAAATTCAGCTCTCAGCTGATCAGTATATAAATGCAAGAAAGGATCGCCTACTGGCAATCCAGACCGCGTTGCAGGATCAGTAGTTTTCCAAGCTAAAAATCTACGGTAAGCTTCTTCACGATAAGCTGTATTTCCTGCTGCAGCATCTGGAGCAGCAGTTCCAGCACTAGTAGTAGCAGCAGTTCCAGCACTAGTAGTAGCTACAGCTGAACCAGTACCAGCAGGAGCAGTAGCAGGACCCGCACCAGCAGGACCCGCACCAGCAGGACCCGCAACAGGGCCAGCACCAGCTACAGATCCAGCACCAGGAGCATTACCTGGCCTAGGGCTGTTACTAGAATTAAGTAAACTGTTAATATCCATTGTATTAAAAGGTTTATTTTTATATAAATCTACCTTTTGACTATTAGGTCCATAAGATTCAACAGCACCAATAGTCATCTTACCTTTATTGCTATCAACACCTAATCAAAACTCCAATATCTTCTGTTTAAGATAACTAAGTTTAAGCAAATTTCAATCAACACGTAATATAGAAAAATCAATATCATCAAAAGCAGCATCAAAAACACCTTTAAACACTAATCTAAGTGGCAAGGCAAGTATACTACTTAAAGCTAAACTGGCTCATTCAGGATTATAATTAAATAAAAATAAAAGTATAAACCCAGGAACACCGGAATATCTAATAAGAGCAACTAAAATAATAACAAATAACCCAAAACAAACATTTTTAACAGTGAAATGTTTTAATAAATTCTGTTGACTAAAAAGTCTCGCTTCAGACCCGTTCAATACATTCTTGTTATTATTTAAAGGAGCTAATGAAAGAGGAGTAGAAGAAAAAGGTCTAGAACAAACCAACACTCTACACATATTATTGTTAATAGGTTTAATCAAATATTTAGGTGTATTATATCAAACCACTAAGCTATTGTTAGACTTATTATTATAATACGAAATCACTGAATAATAAGCAAGAGGAGAGGAGGAAGAAAAAGATCTCTTGCAACTGAAGGAAAGCACCAAATTATTAGTAGGAGCATACCAAAGTCTAGTTAGCGGAGCAATGCATGAACCCTTATTAGCAGTTCTATTTTTATATTTATTGTAATTTGTTTTTATCATAGTTCGATTTGTAAAAGTTCTTATTACTGTAATACCATCATATTGCTCGATAAAGAATTAAAAAGAAAATTCTCCTCCCGGATCGCCTCTTCCCGTGCTCAAGACTCTGCTTATCAATGGCTTAACTTAGCTAGAATTTCAACGCTCATTCCCCTATTTTATCGCTATTCTTTAGCGGGTGCCACACCCATCAAAGACTGAGAGAACTACCATTGCCTAGCTTTTAGGTTACCAGTTCCTAGGATTGCGACTCGATCCAACTAACTAAATTACCCCACTAACAGTTCATCATCTCGGATTATTTAATCCCTTAACTCTGCTATCTATGTTACCTAGATTATCTATTATGCATCTAGGAAGACATTTCGATTTAGATTCCGAACTCTACTAAATCTATCCCTTGTAAAGCTAGGGAGTTACTTTATTTTTTTACTATTACAAGAACCTACCATATGGGGGGGGGAATAAAAAGGTTATTTTTTTTACTATTACAAGAACCTACCATATGGGGGGGGAATAAAAAGGAACTAATCACATAAAGTTATATTTAACAGAGACTCTCTAGGGCCACGCCGATTATTATTATCTGTATCTTTGACATTACAAATCGTAACGGTTTTACCCCTGGATTGTTCAAGGTTGTGATATAAAATCACATCCCTAAAGTGGTTTGCAGGTTTTACCACAAAGCGGACGCTGGTTTCCCAATTCGTTAGGTGAAGATACAGCACCACCCACCACCAAAGTCGGTTGCCCTAACAAAATTTTAGTCTATCACCATACATATAAAATACAGCAAAATATGATAACTTCTAAGATTTTGTAGCTTTTTTTAGTTACTCGCTTACCTTGAGGCACATAAGGATCGGTTACCCGTTACTGACGTTTTCTCATCTCGTTACCAGAAGGCATCGTCTGACCTCGGATTCAAACCATTGTAGCTAGCAAGTCTATGCAACCAGTAGTTCAAATAGTAGACAGGAACACTATTTAAACAACTGATTTAATTTGTGTTATGATGCTATATATTTATTTTATTAATTAGAAAAGGAATAGAACAATAAACCAGTAGCTAGCCAGATTAAAAGATCACATTCCATAAATTAGTAAAGAAAGATATAACCATAACACAACCTCTAGTTTAACCCAGAGGCGTAGAGATATGGAGGAATCGAACCTCTGTGAAACACATATTGATCTGCAATCAACCAGTAAAACCATTTTACTCTCACATCCCTTAAAATCATGCAAACTTGAAATAACCTTATTAGTATTAGTATTAGACTTAGTTTTTACAGGAGTAGATATAATATTAATAGCATCGTTATACATATTACCACTCGTAGAGTAAAAACGTTTAGAGTTTGAAGAAAAAGATCTCTTACTTGTTTGCAGCAAATTATCAGCAAGATGTAACCTAAGTAAGTAAGGAGAATAACCAACGCTAGATCAAGAATAAGCCACGCTAGATCAAGAATAAGCCACGGGTAAAAATTTGTAGTTTTGTAAATTAGTATTTTTCATGTGATAGAATTTAGATAATCGCCCTTTCTTGATTTCCCCTATTGGCTATCGACGACATAGATTGTTCCACAATTTCTGCAGAGGGATTGAACTGACTTTCGTCATCCTTACTGAGTTGACCGCTCAGAAGTTCATCCCCGGGGCTGTAATTAGCTGCAACCATCTGTCCTAGCCAGACTTATTCTGGACTCTAGGAGGTAGGACTCATTGTATTGAGGGTCATGCAGTAATTGATGCAAAAAGAAGCACTCTAGCACTGTGTGAAGAATGGTAGTAGTGTCGTTGGAAAGCGGACAATTTTGTTCGCTTCTGGGGTGATAGGTACTCAGGACCCTAGTCTGACCCTGGAGAGGGAGAGTGCTCTCTCTCTATTAATGGCTCTCCATTGAAAGAGCAAATGTTGTATTCCCCCCCCAAAGGAGTAAGTTTCTGCCGTACTTGCTAGGCAAAAACTTACGACAATAAGGAAAAGTCAGCGCAAAGTGTTTTTCGGAATCAAGAATTGAAATAAGCTAAACCTTTCTTGAGACAGCTCTATTAAAAAAAGAAAAAAAAATAAAAAATCTAATTTAAAAGTTGGAGACATCAGGACTCGATCCTGAAATAACGATATGCAAAATCGCAGTTTTACCAGTTAAACTATGTCCCCGTCAAAACCTGGAAATAGCCTTAGGGGTACCCGGGATATGCAAAATGTTTTACATTTTAAACTATGTCCATATAGCATATCCCGGGGATTCCTGGAGGTAAAGACTTGTCGGAAGTTTTGCATGTAAAGGTTAAGGAAAATAATAAGTAAGAGTAAGCTACAATTAAGCCCCCTATATAATTAAGTAAGAAACTAAAACAAGGTTGCTCCGCTCTTGACAAAGGTGGGTTTGTTCTTATATTCTAAATATAAAGAAATTCATTATATGTAAATAATTAAATCTTTGTATAGTCTTTGTCAAGAGCTACGCTTTATCTATGCGAATCAGGGGGGGTTTTCGAATACTGCGTCCCAACAACAAAATGAATGAGCACAAGTAAACAAAACCCGAAACTGAAAAACATAGAATAAAGAGAAGCTCCTGACAAATGCAAATAGCAGACATTAAATCTAGGGGTGACACTGTGCTGACAACAGTACGAATACGCAAAGACTTTAGTAGGGTGGAACAAGGGATTGCGGGACAAAGATCATCTCTAAAGCCTTAATATTCAAAGAACAACTGAAAGTTAACACATGTCACCTCCGGATTCTCACCGGCCCGATCCTATCAGGGGTGCAGATAGGACGGGATTACTATTAAAAAGTTAACTAAAAGTTAACGCTATATATAAAATTGGCATATATCACTACAATATGATCTTATATATAGAAGGTTAGTTATATATAATTGCTATACGTATTATATATAACTAACAAGACGAGATAGTAAATAATATGTTAAGCGGTGAAGAAAATGTACTCCAGAATAAACTACAAGCAGATCATAATCTGGACAGTTATAAAACAATTAATCCGATAAAAAATATCCGTTTATTAATTCCAAATGTAACAATGTACATTACCATTGGGTTAGTAGCCCAAAAAGAACAAATCAGATCATAATCTTGACCGTTATAAAATAATTAATCCGACCCTTCGGCCTAGCCCAGACAAGCTGGTCCCCTTCGGAGGCCTGTTTATTTTTTCCTTTTTTTTTAATAAATAATTTAATTATTACGTAATAGTTAAATT
>C688J18823_10000671_pt1 | contig 20122 bp, 25 predicted proteins | sample HopSoiMetagenom1_FD_18823 | JGI IMG/M metagenome (IMG submission 18823) | reverse complement strand
AGCGATCGCCGCGTCGTCGCGCGCGATCAGCTGGCCGAACTCGCGGGCGCCGAGAAACCCGGGCCGCACGCCGAGGTTGGCGCTGCCCTTCGCAAACTCCTCGCTCTCGGCCGTGGCTTTGATGGCGCGTTCGAGCGTGACAACGGTTGATATCGGCGTTCCTTTCGGCACCGCGATGCCGCGCCACGCATCCAGCGCGACGTCCACGCCTTGCTCGCGAGCGGTGGGCACTTCGGCGAAGGCCGCGTCGCGGTTGGTCGTCAACGTGGCGAGGAGCCGCGCCTGCCCCTGCTTGAGCGGTGCGGCAAGGGCGGCGGGGAATTGCACGATGGCGTCGACATGCCCGCCGAGCAGGCTCGGCACGACCTGCGCAACGGCGAAGGGCACCTCGTTCGCCTCGATGCCGGCCGCGTGAGTGAGGGCGGCGAGCGAAAGGTGGGTGTGGCTGCCGGCGCCCGAGTGGCCCATGCTGATGACCTTCGGCCGCGATTTTGCGTCGGCGACGAGGTCCTGCAGCGTTTTCCATTTCGCATCGGTGCGTACGGCTAGCACTACCGACTCGACGAGCACGCGCGCCACGGGATCGAAAGCCGTGTAGTCGAAGGCGAGCTGTCCGGAGTGATGGGTGGTCGAGATCGAATTCGAATTCCAGACGAGCGCGTAGCCGTCGGGCTTCTGACTGGCCACGTGCTTGTATCCGATCGCGCCGCCCGCGCCCGGCCGATTGACCACCAGCACCCGCTGGTTGAGCTGCCTCGACATGCCGTCGGCGAGCATGCGGGCGGTCACGTCGGCCGAGCTGCCGGCGGGAAATAGCACCGTGATTTCGATCGGGGCGCGCTGCGGGAAATCCTGCGCCTGGGCAGCCGATACGAGGAGGAGAAGCAGCCATCTCATGCCAGCATCTCCGCTACGGTCACGCGTCGGCCTTCGCGCGCGGACTTGATGCCGGCCAGGATCACGGCCAGCGACGCGGTGCTCTTCTCGCCGTCCATTTCAGGCTCGCCGTCGCCGCGGCACGCGCGCATGAATTCCTCGAGCTCCTCGACGATCGTGTCGTTCTCGGCGCAGGCGACGCCATTCGCCTTCGTCTCGCCGCGCTTGAGGATCCGCAGGCCGCCGTGCATGTCGTAATACGCGCTGCGTTCCTTGCCATAGATGTTCATCAGGTAATACTCGGATGCCGAGGCATAGCTCGCGTTGAGCGTGGAGAGCGCGCCGCCTTCGTGCTCGAGGATCAGGCTCGCGACGTCGGGGTTGTCGCCGGGCAGCACGAGGCGCGCGAACTGGCCGGTGACGGCCTTCACCGGTCCGAGCAGATACTCGAGCACATCGCTGTAGTGGATGCCGATCTGCAACATCACGCCGCCGGGCATGCCCTCGGCGGTATAGCGCCAAGAGCTGAGATCGATCTTTCCCAGCCGGTCGCGGCTGATGTTGGCCTCGGCGTTCACCAGCTTGCCGAACTGGCCCAGGTGCTGCTTCACCCAGCGGAAATGCGATTCACGCCGGCGCTGATAGCCGAGCGCGAGCACCACCTTGGCTTTGCGGCACGCCTCCGTAAGGCCGCGCGCATCGGCGACGGTGTTGGCGATCGGCTTGTCGAGGAACACGTGCTTTCCGGCCTTTGCCGCGGCGATGGTGGTTTCCAGGTGCGCCGAGTTCGGCGTCGTGTTGATGATCGCCTCGATGCTGCGATCGGCCAGGATCTCTTCATAGCTGCGGGCGGCGCGGCCGCCGTATTTGGCGGCGAATTTCTGCCGCTTGTCCTCGGAGCGGCTGTAGCACGCCGTGATGGTCATCTTGCCCGAGCGCTTGATCGCGTCGGCAAGCACATCGGACCACCATCCCATGCCGATGCAGGCGACCTTCATTTGATCGACTCGGCCGCCTCCCGGGCGAGCTTCTCGTCGAATTCGAAATTGCCGCCGGCCACGCCCACCGCGCCGATGCACTGCTCCCCGACCATGATCGGCCAGCCGCCTTCCATCGCCGTCCAGCGCTCGGCGCCGGCAGCGAGGGCGAGACCGAGGGCATGCGCCACATCCAGCGATTGACCGACCGCGCCTTTCGATCCCGTGCCGCGCCGGTTCGACGCCGCGCACACGGCCTTGGTGGTTGCCGAATGCACGGTGTGGAAGCGGCCGCCTTCCATGCGTTCGAGCAGCACGAGGTGTCCGCCGGCGTCGACGATGGCGATGGTCACGGCGATGCCGGCCTCCTGCGCCTTCGCCGTCGCCGTGCTCATGATCTTCTTCGCGCCGGCCATGGTGAGGCGCTTCGCGTCTGCGATATACATCGGTATATATTAGTGCATGCCCATTTCGCACATAGAGCACTTCCTGGTCGCCGCCGATGACATCGACGCGACGCGCGACTGGTACGCGCGCGTGCTCGGGATGAAGAGCGGACCGCATCCCGATTTCGGCTTCCCGGTGCACTGGATGTACGTCGACAACATCGACATCGTGCACATCGGGCCGAGCGCGAAAGCGGCGGGCGAGATCCAGAAGAAGTATCTCGGCCGCACGTCGCAGAAGTCGGAGGAGGGCACGGGCGCGCTCGACCACATCGCGTTCCGCGCGACCGGGTTGCGCCAGATGCTCGAGCACCTCAAGCGCGAGAAGATCGCGTTCAGCCAGCGACGCGCGAACGGGCAGGCGCTGTTCCAGCTTTTTCTCTACGACCCGAACGGCGTCAAGATCGAGCTCAACTACGCCGCGCAGGAAGCCGAGGGCCTCTCCCCCGAGCTGATGGCGTCGGACCTGATCGCGCAGCGTTGAAGCGGCTCGCCACTTTCGTCTTGCTGCTCGCCGCAACGGCGGCGCTCGCGCAGCCGTATCCGGCGAGGCCGGTGAAGCTGATCGTGCCGTTCCCGCCGGGCGGTAACACCGACATCGTCGGGCGCCTGATCGCGCACAAGCTCAGCGACGCATTCGGCCAGCAGGTCTATGTGGAAAATCGCGGCGGCGCCGGCGGCACCATCGGCGCGGAAGCGGCGGCGAAATCTCCGGCCGACGGCTATACGCTCTTTTTCTCGACCACCGGCACGTTCGCGAGCGCGCCCTCAATGCAGCCGGCGCTGCGCTACGACCCGATCAAGGACTTCGCGCCGATCAGCACGCTCGCCAATGCGCCGGTGGTGATCATCGTCTCCGCGGCGGCTCAACCAAGGACGCTGCGCGAGCTCATCGACCTGGCGAAAGCACAGCCGGGAGCGCTCAAGTTCGGCTCGGCGGGCACCGGCCACTTCGTGCACGTCGCCGGCGAAATGTTCAAGGACACGGCGCGCGTCGACCTGCTGCACGTGCCTTACAAGGGCATCGCTCCGGCGGTGATCGATCTCCTGGCCGGCCGCATCGACGTCATGTTCGATGCGTTCGCCGCGTACGAGCCGCACCTGCGCAGCGGAAAGCTGCGTGCGCTGGCGGTGGCCAATGCCTCGCGGCTTTCGCGGCTACCCGACGTGCCGACGACCGCCGAAGCGGGATTGCCGGGCTATGAGCTCGCCAGCTGGTTCGGACTCGCAGCCCCGGCGGGCGCGCCAGCCGACGCCATCCTGCGCGTCAATGCCGAAACCCTCAAGGCGATCGCGCAAAGCGATGTGCGCGATCAGATGGCGAAGCTCGGCCTCGAGCCCGGCGGCAGCACGCCGCAGCAATATGCGGCGATGATCGCCGACGAGCTCGCGCGCTGGCGCAATGCGGTCAAGGTGGCGGGCATCAAGCTCGAGTAGCTACTCCGCCGCCCACAGCAAGGCGGCGACGCCGACGATGCCAGCCGGCACCCCATAGCGCTGCAAGGCGCCGACGCTACCGCGGGCGAGGACCGTGACCGGGATATCGGTGCGCGCCATCACGCCTTGCGCGATCGAGGGGTTCAGCCAGCGCAGCCATTGCGGATGGCGGCCGACGCCCATCACGATCTCGTCCACGCCTTCTCGCTCCGCCACCGCTGCGATGCGCTGCGCGGGCTGACCGAGTTCGGTGAGGGCGACGAATGGCGTTTTCGATTTCGAAAGCAATTCAATAGCGGGTGCCAGCGCCGCGGCGCTGCGCTCCGCACGCAAGGCGTCACGCGCCGAGCGGGCCGAAAACTGCGCGATGTGGCGGTGCAGGCGCAGCTGCACGTTCAGCACGATTACGGGCGCGAGATTGAGCCGGGTCGCGTAGTCCACGGCGGCGAGCGCGGCGTGCGAGCCGTCGACGGGAATCAATACTTTCATTGCGGCTGCTCCTTTCTTTTCGCGAGTAACGCGGCGGCCAGCACGCCGCCGATGACGACAACGTAGGTCGCGGCGCGCAGCGCCGGCTGGTGCGCCAGCCATTGCGACACGAGCGGTTCGCCGAGGATCATCTTGGCGGCAGTCCAGGCGAGCACGGCGCCGCCGACATAGAGGAGCGCGGGGAAGCGCTCGATCCAGCCGAGGATCAAGGTCGAGCCGTAGACGACGATGGGGACGCTCACCATCAGGCCGAGAACCACCAGCAGCACGCTGCCATGGGCGGCGCCGGCGACCGCCAGTACGTTATCCATTCCCATGACCGCGTCGGCGATCACGATGGTGCGCATGGCCGCCCAGAAGGTCGTGGCCGGCTTGAGGTCGTGCTTATCGCCGCCAGCGCCCGCAAGAAGCCGATAGGCGATCCACGCGAGGAGGATGCCGCCGGCGAGAAGAAGCCCGGGGATTTGCAGGAGCCACAGCACGCCGACGGTCAGGCTCGCGCGGACCACCACCGCGCCGACGGTGCCCCAGACGATCGCGCGCCGTTGCAGCGCCTTTGGCAGCTTGCGCGCAGCGAGCGCGATGACGATCGCGTTGTCGCCGGCCAGCACGAGGTCGATGACGATGATGGCGGCGAGCGCGGAGAGAAAGTCCATCCGGGCCATTCTTCGCCTCGCATCGCGTTTTTAAAAATGACGTTGTGCGATGCATTCATCGCGAATCGCGATGTGGGTTGCCGCTGATGGCGCAACGCCCTATGATCGGCGTACCCAGAGGGGAGTAGCTCTCCCGCGCGGCAGTCGTCAATACGGGAATTTTGTTCCCCGGCTGCCACGGCACCAAACCACCGGTTTGTTGCGAGCGAGACCTCGGTCCGAAAAGGAGCCGAGATGTCACGCGCAAGACTGCGTCGCTACTTCCGCCACGGGCTTTTCCCGCAGCTCATCGTCTTCGAGGCGGTTGCACGCCTCGGCAGCGTCACGCGTGCCGCCGAGGAGCTGCATCTCGCCCAGCCGACCGTCTCGATGCAGCTGAAGAAGTTGGCCGGCGCACTCGAGCTCACGCTCTTCGAGCCGGACGGGCGGCGCCTTCGCCTCACGGCGGCGGGCGAGGCGCTGCGGGCGGCGTGCGGCGAGCTCATCCAGATGTTCGGACGCATCGACGAGCACCTGGAACCGTTTCGAAGCAAGGATCCCGAAGTGCTGCGCCTCGCGGCCGAACCCGAGGCGCGAGCCGTCGCATCGCACCTCGTGGCGGATTTCTGTGCGCGGCATCCCGGCGTGCGGGCCAGCGTGCACATCGCCGAGCGCGAGGCGCTCTTGCAGCGGCTCGCTGCGAACATCGACGATGTCTATCTCTTCGAGCTGGAGATCGACGGCCTGCCCGCCGAGAGGCGCTGGAGCGTCGCGCACGCCAAGGGGCGCGAGCTCGCCCGAACGGCGGCGCTCTTCGTGCGCGAGGCGCTTTCCCGCGCCGCTGCTGATGGTTCACGTCGCGGTGCTATCCTTGGCCCATGAGGTTGGCGAAGCTGATAGTCGGCGCCTGCGCCGCGATCGCGCTAATGACGGCGGGCCTCGACGCCGAAGCCAAAGGCGGGCGCGGCGGCGGTGGTCGCAGCGGCGGCAGCCATAGCGGCGGGCACCACTCTCACTCCCATCACAGCCATCAGGCGGTGAGCGGTGGCTCCAGTCACGCTCGCGGCCACTACGGCTTTTTCGTCGCGAGCTCGTTTGTCGTCTGGCCGAGCGCCTATTACTGGCCCGACTACCATCCCGCGGCGGTACCGGTCGTCGAGTACTGGTACTACTGCCAACCGTACGCCGCGTACTATCCCTATGTGCAGGAATGTCCGGTGGATTGGCAGCCCGTGCTGCCGACCGCACCGTCGCCCGACGAATTCATAGAGCGCTGATCCCATGGCCACCAAACCCGAAACCACCAACGACATCAAGATCGACCCCAATTCGCTGTTCCTGGAAGAGATCTTCACCGACCGTCGCGTCGGCACCATCCGGCGCCTGACGCCCGTGAAGGAAGACGGCCAGCCTGATACCGCGAAGACGGCGCTCTATGTCGGCGAGACGCAGGTGCTGACGCCCGCCGGCGCGCTGCCGATCGGCTTCGAGATTCCCGCCGGCTCGTTGAAGGAAGCCGCCGAGAAGTTCGGCCAGCTCGCGCGCGAGGCCATCGAGCGCACCGTGAGGGAACTGCAGGAGCTGCGCCGCCAGCAGGCCTCGCAGATCGTGGTTCCGCAAGGCCCGCTGCCGCCGCTCGGCGGCGCCGGTGGCGGCGGCAAGATCCAGATGCCCTGACTTGCTGGACGAAGTAAAAACCTGGCTCGCGGGCGCTCAGCGCGTTGTGGCGCTGACCGGCGCGGGCATCTCGACGGATTCCGGCATTCCGGATTTCCGCGGCCCCCAAGGCCTGTGGACGAAGAATCCGCACGCCGAGAAGATGTCCAATATCCACTACTACCTCGCCGATACCGAGGTGCGCAAAGCCTCGTGGCAGAACCGGCTAAGCAGCCCCGCTTGGTCGGCAAAGCCGAACGCGGGCCACCTGGCGCTCGTCGAGCTCGAGAGGCGCAACCAGCTTCACGCGCTCATCACGCAGAACATCGACGAGCTGCATCAGCTCGCGGGCAACTCCGCCGAACGGGTGATCGAAGTGCACGGCAGCATGCGCCGCTTCATGTGCTGGGGCTGCGGCATGCGCGGCCCGATGCAGAAGGTGCTCGACCGCGTGCGCGCGGGCGAAGCGGACCCGAAGTGCCGCGATTGCGGCGGCATACTCAAGAGCGACACCATTTCATTCGGCCAGCAGCTCGTGCCCGAGGTGATCGACCGCGCGATGCAGTGCGCAGGCGAGGCCGATCTCTTCATCGCGATCGGCACCACCCTGCAGGTCTATCCGATCGCCGGCGCCTTCGACATCGCGCGCTCGGCCGGCGCGAAGACCGTGATCGTGAACGCCGAGCCGACGCCCTACGATTCGATGGCGGATGCCGTGTTCGATGGCTCGATCAGCGCCGTCCTGCCCGCGCTCATTACAAAGCTCAAGACCGCTTCGCGTTCGCTGAACTGAGTTCGGGGACGGAGCCCGAATTCCGTTGTCCCCGCGTAGGCGGGGATCCCGTCTTGCGAAACGAGGCCGCTTCGCGCATCAAAAAGAAAAATGGGTCCCCGCCTTCGCGGGGACGACGGACGCTATCGCCGATCAGAGGCCCAAAAAGCGTTTGGCGTTGGTCGAACAGACCGCAACCAGCGTCTCGCCGTGCACGTTGGCGAGCTCGAGGGTCTTCATCGGATGCAGGTCGCCCATCATGTACGGGTAGTCCGTGCCGATGAGGATTTGCGTCTCGCCGAAGGTTTGCATGACGAAGCGCACCGCGGCGGGATCGAACACCAGCTGGTCGTAATAGAAGCGCTTCGCCGTCACGGCCGGCGCCTCCGACAGCGCTTCCTTGGCTTTCGGCGACATGTTCCACGCATGCATCAGGCGCGGCAGCAGGATCGACATCACGCCGCCGCCGTGGCTGAACGCGATGCGCAGCTTCGGATGGCGCATGCCGATGCCGCCGGTGATCATCGAGGCGCAGGCGAGGCCGATGTCGCCGGGAAAGCAGACCGCCTGCTCGATGAAGGGGCCGACGATGCGGTCCTGTCCTGCCGGGCGCAAGGCATGCACGAAGATCGCCGCGCCCATCTTCTCGGCGGCGGCGAAGAACGGCTCGAAGCGCTCGTCGCCGATGGAAACCCCGTTGACGTGGCTCGCGATCTCGCAGCCGGCGAACTTCAGGCTCTTGCAGTACTCGAGCTCGCGAATCGCGGCATCGACATCCTGCAGCGGCACGGCCCCGAGGCCGATCAGGCGAGTCGGCGCCTGGCCGACCATCTGCGCGATCTGGTCGTTGAGATAGCGACACATGACCTTGGCGTCCTCGAGCGGCAGCCAGTAGGAAAGCAGCTCCGGCATCGGCGAGATCGCCTGCTTGGTGATGCGCATCGCGCCCATGTCCTCGATGCGCCGCGACACGCTCCAGGAGCCGTCGGACACCGTGCGGTAGACCTTCCCGGAGATCATCACGTGGCGGTGGCACTCGTGCGCCGGCGCCATGGACGGCCAGGGCACGTCGCGCCCCTTGCCGACGTAGGGCGGGAAGTTCTCGGGGACGATGTGGTTATGGACGTCGATGGAATCGTGCATCGCGTGGATTATAGAATCGGTGCATGACCCGCCTCCTTTTCGCGCTTTGCGCGCTTGCCGCAAGCCTCTCGGTCCATGCCCAGCAGTGGCCGGCGCGGCCCGTGAAGATCATCGCCCCGTTCGCGCCGGGAGGCAGCGCCGACACGCTCGGCCGCATCGTCGCGAAGAACCTCTCCGAGCAGCTGAAGGAGAGCTTCGTGGTCGAGAACCGGCCGGGCGCGGGCGGCGTGCTCGGCTCGGAGATCGTCTCCAACGCCGCGCCCGATGGCTACACGCTGGTCGTCTCCGGCATTGCTTCGCACGTCATCGCGCCGCAGCTGCCGCAAGGCACGCCGTACGATCCGATGAAGGACTTCACCCACGTCGCGCTGCTCGGCGGGCCGCCGGCCGTGCTGGCCGTCAATCCAAAGCTCCCCGCCAAGACGCTCAAGGAGTTCGTCGAGCTGGCGAAGCAGAAGCCGATGTCGTATGGCTCACCGGGCAACGGCACGCAAGGCCAGCTCGTCGCGGAGCTCTTCAAGCAGAAGGCCGGCATCGACCTGCAGCATGTCCCGTACAAGGGCGCCTCCGCGGCGGTGACGGACCTGATGGGCGGCCAGATCGAGTCCGTGTCGACCACGCTATCCACGGCCGCCGGCCAGATCAAAGCCGGCAAGGCGCGTGCGCTCGCCATCAGCGCGGCCCACCGCCTGGAGGAATATCCGAACGTGCCGACCTTCGCCGAGTCGGGCTACCCGGATCTCGTCGCGACGGTGTGGTTCTCGATCTCCGGCCCGAAGGGGCTGCCCGACGACATCGTCCAAAAACTGAACGCCGAGATCCGCCGCGCGCTGGAAACGACCGAGGTACGCGACCGCCTCAAGAACGATGGCATCACCCCGAACCGGCTGGATGCCAAAGAGTTCACCGCCTTCGTCGCCGATGAATTGCGCCGCTGGGGACCCATCGTGCGCAAGTCCGGCGCGAAGAACGACTAACTAATTGGGGTCAGATGAACATTTGTGGACAGTGGGCGAAAAGCTCGCGATGTCCAGGAATGTGGATCTGACCCCAATTCAGAACTTGTAGCCTTTTTCCTTCAGCGCCTTGTCGACCCAGCTGCGGTCGACGGTGCCGGCCTCGATCTCCTTCATCGCCGCGGTTTCCTTCGCGAGGATTCCCTGCGCGGATTTGAGGATGCGCTCGGCCTGCTCTTGCGGCACGGCGACCAGCCCGTCGGCGTCGCCGATGATGATGTCGCCCGGGTTCACGGCCATGCCGCCCATGTTGATCGGCACGTTGATCTCGCCGGGGCCGTTCTTGTACGGGCCGCGGTGCGTGACACCCGACGCGTAGACCGGATAGTTGCCGGCGCCGAGCTCCGCCGAGTCGCGGATCGCGCCCCAGATGACGAGGCCCGCCACGCCGCGCTGGCGCGCGCGCGACATCATGAGCTCGCCGATGATCGCGTTCTCGCAGACGCCGCCCGCGTCGACGACGATGACGTCGCCCTTCTGCGCCGCGTCGAGCGCCTTGTGCACGAGCAGGTTGTCGCCCGGCGTGGTCTTCACCGTGTACGCCGGACCGGCGAGCTTGCCGCCCTTGTGCATCGGACGAAGCTGCGGGCCGCCGGCGTAAAGGCGCTCCATGCTGTCGGAAAGGTGCGGCGTCACCATCTTGGCGAGCTCGGCCACGAGCCGGGGATCGGGGCGCTTCGGAATCTCGAGGATGCGCAGGGAGGCGCTCATTTCTTGCGTTCCTTCAGTCGTTTGTCCAGGCGCGGATAGACTCGCCGCGCATTGCCTTCGAAAATTTTGCGCTTATCGGAATCGGGAATACCGAGCTTGTCGATGTAGCGCTTCGTATCGTCGAAGTTGTGGCCGCTCTCCGGATCGACGGCCTTAACGGCGCCCAGCATCTCGGAGGCGAACAAGATGTTGTCCACCGGGATCACGCGCGCCATGCAGTCGATGCCGGCCTGGTGATACACGCACGTGTCGAAGAAGACGTTCTTCAGGAGGTGCTCGGTGAGCGGCGGCTTCTTCATCTCGATGGCGAGGCCGCGGTAGCGTCCCCAGTGGAAGGGCACGGCGCCGCCGCCGTGCGGGATGACGAATTTCAGCGTCGGGAAATCCTTGAAGAGATTGCCCTGGATCAGCTGCATGAACGCAGTGGTGTCGCCGTTGATGTAATGCGCCCCGGTGTAGTGGAACACCGGATTGCAGGAGGAGGTGACGTGGACCATCGCCGTCATCTCCAGCTCGGCGAGCTTCTCGTACAGCGGATACCACCAGTTCTTGTCGGTGAGCGGCGGATCGGTCCAATAGCCGCCGGCCGGATCGGGATTGAGGTTGACGCCGACGAAGCCGAGCTTGGCGAGGCGCTCGAGCTCGGGGATGCAGTTCTTGGCGGGCACGCCGGGATGCTGCGGCAGCTGGCCGACCGGCGCGAAGTTTTCCGGCAGCAGGTTGCAGATGCGGTGGATGAGATCGTTCGACATGCGCGTCCACTCGATGCCGGTCGCTTCGGTGCCGACGTGGTGCGCCATGCCCGCCGCACGCGGCGAGAAGATGGTGAGGTCGGAGCCGCGCTCCTTCTGCAGCTTCAGCTGCGGCTGCACGCTCGCGACCAGCTCTTCGTCGGTGATGCCGAGCTCGCTCGTCGCGGGCTTGCGCATGGCGTCGGCGAGGCCGGCCAGCTGCTTGTCGCGGAACGACAGGAGCTTCTGCGGCTCGGTGGTGTAGTGGCCGTGGATGTCGATGATCATGGGGCGCTTAGTGTACTGTCTGCTCATGGAACGCATCACTATCGCGGCACTCCGGGAAATGAAACGCCAGGCGCGCAAGATCGTGGCCGTCGTGGCGTGGGACGCGCAGATGGCGGCGATCGCCGAGCGCGCCGGCGTGGACATGGTTTCCGTGGGCGACTCCGTCGGCACGAACCTCTGGGGGCGCTCCGAGGAAGCGCCGGTGACGATCGGCGAGATGCTGATCGTCTGCAAGGCGGTGCGCCGTGGCGTGAAGCGTGCGCTCTTGAGCTGCGATGTGCCGTCGGGTTCCGTGGAGGACGCGAAGCGACTGGTCGAGGAGGGCGGCGCCGAGATGGTCAAGGTGCTCGCCTCCGCCGATCGGGTACGCGCGCTGGTCAAAGCGGGCATTGAGGTGTTCGCGGAATTCCATGGCCAGCGCCCGGTGGCCGAGCTCGTCAGCGAAGCGAAGGCGCTCGAGGCGGCCGGCGCCGCGATGCTCGACTTTCGCCATTCCGGTCCGGAAGCCGGCGCAGCGGTGGCGAACGCGGTGTCGATCCCCGTGATCGGTGGTCTCGGCGGCGGTCCGTGGCTTGACGGGCGCGTGCGCATGGCGCACGCCGCGATCGGTTACGCCGCGAACTGGATCGATTCGGGCGCCGATACGTACGCCAACGTGGCAAAAACTGCGCTGCAGGCGTTCACCGAGCTCGCCGCCGACGTGCGCGCCGGACGGCAAATCCGCGGCCAGCGCGGTTAGTTCAGCTCGACCGTGAAGCTGCGCGGTGAAGCGCCGACCGCCTCGACATCGAAATACACGCGCCCGATCTCGCGCTGGTCGGTGGTCTCGATCTGCACCTTCCACGCGCCGGGCTGGTACTTCGTCTTGAAGCCGTAGCCGCGAAAGCCTTCGGCGCGTCCGCCGACGATCTTGATCGGGATCGTGTCCTGCAGCGCCCAGCCGCCCGGCTCGCGGTGGAACCAGCGCATGCTGACTTCGTCGGCGAAGCTTGCCGGCGAGAACACGCGGAAAAACACGTAGAGGCGGTCGCCGGGCTGGGCGGCGAATTGCTGGTCGCCGTTGCGCCAGAAGCCCACGCCGGCCGCTCGTGGCTCAGGCGGTAGGTGCCCTGCGTGCGCTCGACCGAGTGGTACACCCCGATGAATGGAATCGACAGCGGCACCGGCGGAATCACGCGCAGCAGGTACGCGCCCAGAAACACGATCAGCATCAGGCCGAACGGCACCAGCATCTGGTTGCGCACCTCCGCGAAGCGCTCCGGCGTTCGCCGGCGCATCCACGCCGCGAGGGCCAGCATCGGCACGCAAGCCACCGCCATCGAAGCGAGGAAAATCGCCGTGCCGACTGCGCCGAAAAGCATCGGCACCATGGTCGCGCAGAAAGACAGGCCGCACAGGCTGAGCAGGGCAAACTTGAACGACAGGCCGAGCCGCTGGAACGGTCCGAACTCGTTCGCGAGCAGGAGCGCGACGATCACCAGCATGAACGAGAACGAGACCAGAAGCGATGAGCTTTTGAAGAAGAAGAGCGTGTACAAGTTGAGCAGGGTGCCCAGGCAGAAGCTCAGGAGCACGATCCGGTAGCGGTAGTAGAAGCGTGCGAGTCGCGACAAGCCTTCGGGGGCCGGCGGCTCCGGCACGAAAAACATCTGCGTCAGCACCGCCGTGACGATCGCGAGATAGAGCGCTTGCTGCGCGATCATGTGCCACGAGTCGACCCGGCCGACCGCGAAGGTGTCGAAGATGAAACCGGTGGCGAAGAAGAAGGCCGCCACCCGGCCTTCGTGGCGCGCGTAGTACAGCCTGAGGCGCTGGATCGTGCTCAGTAGGTGGCGAAGATCTGCCGCAGCCGCGCCGGGTCGCGCGTGCTCGTCAGCGCGAGCATGAGCAGCACGCGCGCCTTCTGCGGCGTCAGGTTGTCGCCGTAGATGAGGGGTCGCTGCTCGCCCTGCCGGCCGGCGGTCTCGGTCACGCGTCCCATGCCGCCGCGGTTGGTCATCACCACCGGGATGCCTTTCGCGACGATGCGCGTCACTTCCTCGTCCATGGCGGGGGTGCCCGAACCGGTGGGAAAGCCGGCGATGACGATGCCGTCGGCCTTCGCGTTGACCGCGGCGTCGAGCAGCGCGCCGTCGGCGCCGGCGTACGTGTATACGATGTCGACGCGCGGCAGGCGGTCGAGCTTCGTGATGTCGAAGAGCAGGCGCGGTTTCTGCGGCGAGTGGTAGAAGGTGACGCGGTCCTCGTCGACGAAGCCCATCACGCCGAGGTCGCCGCTCGAGTAGGTCTCGACGCGGTAGCTCATGCTCTTCCTCACGTCGCGGGCGCCATTGATGACGTCGTTCGTCACCACGAGGGCGCCTTTGCCCTTGGCGTCGTCCGACGCTGCGACGCGCACCGCCTGCAGGAAATTCTTCGGACTGTCGGAGCCGAGCGTGGTGAACTGGCGCTGCGCGGCGGTGAGGACGATCGGCTTGTCGGTCTTCACCGTGAGGTGCAGGAAGTACGCCGTCTCCTCCACGGTGTTCGAGCCATGCGTGACGACGATGCCCTGGATCTCGGGTTGTCGCACGAGGATCTCGTTGATGCGCCGCGACAGCGTGAGCCATTGCTCGACGCTGATCGCGCTCGAGCCGACGCGGAATACCTCTTCGACATCCAGCCGCGCCACTTTCTTCAGCTGCGGGATCGCTTCGGCGACTTCGCCCGCGTGCAATCGCCCCGACGGCGTGTTGGCGATCGTGCCGCCGGTGGCGACGACCTTGACGAGCGGCAGCTTGTCCTGCGCCGCGGCAGGGGCCGAAAGCGCGAGGACAAGAAGGACGCGGAACATCAAAGCGGCTTGATCTGCACCTTGCGGAACTTGATCGCGCCGCCGGGCGTCTTCGGCTGATTGCCGAACTGCAGCGCGATCGGGCCCTTGGGCGACTCTACGGCGTCGGTCTCCGCGGTCTTGATGCCGTTCACCACCACGGTCATCTTCGGCCCGCGCAGGCTGATCTCCATGACGTTCCATTTGCCGCCGGCCTTCACCGGTTGCAGCACCTTGCCGTGGTGCACGATGCCGCCGGTCGCGAAGGTTTGATCCGGCCGCTGGTCGAAGATGTTGGCCTCGTAGCAGGTCTTGTCGGTGAGGTTCTTCGGGTCCGCGCAGCGGTTGTAGATGCCGCTGTTGGCGCTCGGGTCGGCCCAGAACTCGACGCGCAGGTCGTAGTCGCCGTACGAGTTCTTCGTCATCAGGAAGCCGCCCTTGGCGCCCTTGTCGGCAACGATCGCTCCCTGCTCGGCGCGCCAGTTGGCGTCCCCGACCGGCACGAAGTTCTCCATGCCCTTCTCGCCGTCGATGAGCGTGGTCCAGCCGCCGCCCGGCATCCAGGAGGGCATGGACGAGCACGCCGCCAGCATAAGCGATGCGACTGCAATCGAAAGGCGTTTCATGTCAGCTCCAGGCGCGGTTGTCGACGGTGTTCTCATAGGTCGCGCCGGCGGGCACCAGGCCCCAATCGCGCGTCCATTCGTAGGTATGCTGGAAACGCTCGCGCGTGTAGGGCTCGGGCGGCGCGTTCAGGATGCGCGCGAGCTTGAGGTCCTTCATCTCGAGCATGCCGCCGGCTTCCTCCACCAGGTAGTGGGCGTATTTCTCCGGGTTCTTGTCGATCGCCTTCGCGGCTTCGGCCTCCGCCGCGAACATCTTGCGCAGCGTCGGGCCGTCGAGCTCGTCGCCGGCGGCCTCACTGCGCGTGGAGTGCGATTCCATGAGGACGCGCAGTCCCTGCTTCTCGGCCACGCTGATCCAAGGCTCCATGACGCTGATCGCCGCCACCTCGCCGCGCTTCAGCGCCTCGATGCGCTCGCGCATCGTGCCGGCGAAGGTGGTCTTGATCTGCTCGCGCTTGAGAAACCCGTCAAGCAGCTTGAGCGTCGTGAAATGCGAGCCGTTGTAGGGGCTCACGCCGATCGGCTTGTCCTTCAGCTGCTCGGGCTCGTAGATGCCGGCCTTCGGGTCGGTGACCAGCGCGAAGGTCGACATCGCCGATCCCAGCGCGACGATCTTCGCCGGGCGGTGGCCCTTCTCGACGTTCGACTCCACCGCGCGCTTCATGATGCCCCACTCGCACATGCGGAACTGGTCGCACTTGCCCTGCTCGTAGAGCGCCTCCATCGTGCGCTGGAAAATGTCGGAGCGCAGCGCCTGGTGGTCGGAGTCCTTCTGTCCCGAGCCCGGCGTCTTCAGGATCTCGACGTCGAGTCCCTGGTCGCGGAAGAAGCCTTCGTCGCGCGCCACGAGCAAGGGCAGGTCGTGGATGGCGTTCATCATGGATGCACGTACTTTTTTCATGTCAGGTCCACGCCCGGTTGTCGACGGTGTTCTCGTAAGTCGCGCTAGGCACGGTCATATTCCACTTCACCGTCCAGCGGTAGGTGTCGTCCCAGCGCTCGCGCGTGTAAGGCGTCGGCGCGCCGTGCAGGAGGCGCCAATACTGGATTTCCTCCGGCTTGAGAATGCCGCCGGTCTCGCGCGCGAGGTAATGCAGGTAAGGACGCGGATCCTTCTCGAGCTTCTCGCAGGCGCGCGCCTGGGCACGGAAGAGCTTCTTCAGCGCGGCGGCGTCCATGTCGTCGCCCGCCGCTTCGGCGCGCGTCGAGTGCGACTCGATGAGGATCCTCATGCCCCACTTCTGGGCGACGCTGATCCAGGGCTCCATCAGGCTCGCCGCCGCGACCTTCTTGTCGCGCACCGCTTCCAGCCGTTTCAGCATCGAGCCGGCGTTGGTGCGCTTGAGGTGCTCGGGCTCGAGGAAGCCTTCCATCATCTTGAGCGTGGTGAAATCCGAGCCGTTGTTCGGCGTCACCGCGATCTCCTTGTTCTTCAGCATCTCGGGCTCGTAGATCTTCGAGTCGGGATGCACCACGATCGCGAACTTCGACATCGAGGCGCCGAGCGCGACGATCTTGCGGCCGCGCAGCCCTTGAGCATTCGCTTCCACCGCGCGCTTCATGATGCCCCACTCGCACATGCGGTACTGGTCGATGCCGCCGGTGTTGTAGACGGAATCGAGCGGGCGGTCGAAGACGGAATCGAACTTCACGAAATGCGACGTCGTGGCCTGCGCCATCCCGGGCGTGGTGACGAAATCCAGATCCAGGCCCTCGTCCTTGAAATAGCCCTCGTCGCGCGCGACCAGCACCGGCAGGTCGTGCACCGCGTTCATGATCGCAATCTGGGGTTTGGTGCGTTCAGCGACAGCCATGACTCCTCCTCTAAAGAGCTGGCAAAAGTCTAGCCCTTAGCAGCAGCCGCAGTCGACCCCGGGCGAAACAGCCAGCGCATCGCGGTACCACGACGGCGGGATGTCGGCCTCGGTTACGTCCTCCAAGGGCTTGAAAACGCGGAAGTGGTAGTGCTTTCGTTCCGCGCTCCAGAACGCGACCACCGTGTGCAGGCGTGGAAACCCGGGTGTCGCGCTTTCGACCTCGGTGACGAGCACGGTGACTTCGCCGAAACGCTCGCGCGTCCAGTGTTTCACTTGCGCTGCAGCATCGGCGCGCCGGGGGCTTGGAGTGAACATGAGAAACTCCGCGCCATTATGGAAAAAGTATTGGCCGCCGTGCGGACCGGGCCGGGCAAGACCGAGATCCGCGAATACCCCATGCCGGAGATCGCCCCCGACAGCGCCCTCATGAAGATGGAGGTAGCCGGCATCTGCGGCACCGACGTCAAGCTCTACAAGACGCCGCCGTCGAATGCGCCGGTGATCATGGGGCACGAGAACATCGGCGTCATCGCCAAGGCGGGGCCGGAATTCGTGCGCCGCAAAGGCTTCAAGGAAGGCGACCTGGTATTCGTCGAGCACTATGTCATGTGCGGCAAGTGCGAATGGTGCCACCAGGGGCAATACCGCCATTGCGAGAACACCGACTGGCGCACCAACCCGGAAGGCATCCGATACGGCTACACCTCCGCCGAGCGCGCCCCGCATCTTTGGGGCGGGTTCGCACAATATGTATACCTGCCGTGGAACGCCGTGGTGCACCACGTTCCCAAAGGCGTGAGCGCCGAGCTCGCCGGCCTCGTCACGCCGATGGCGAACGGCGTCGAATGGTCGCTATTCGATGGCGGCGTCGGCTACAACTCGACCGTCCTCATCCAGGGGCCCGGGCAGCAGGGCCTTTCGCAGACCGTGATCTGCAAGCAGGCGGGCGCGTCGCTAATCATCGTCACCGGCACTTCGAAAGACCAGGCGCGCATGCAGGTGGCGAAGGAGCTCGGCGCCGATCACGTCATCGACGTGAACAAGGAAGACCCGCTCGCGCGCATCAAGGAGATCACCGGCGGCAAAGGCGTCGACGTGGTGCTCGACTGCACCGCGGGCGCTGGCACGATCCCCATCCTTCTCGGTATCGAGTCGTTGAAGCGCAAGGCCGGGACCATGGTCGTGCAGGGCGAGCTCAAGGAATTTCCGAACTTCCCGCTCGAGCGCGTGACGACCAAGGCGATCACCATCAAGAGCGCGCGCGGCCACTCCTACCGCGCCTGCGAGCTCGCGCTGGCCCAGCTCGCTTCCAAGCGGTTTCCGCTGGAAAAAGTGACGACGCATCGCTTCGGGCTCAAAGATGTCGATATGGCGATCAAGTCGGTCGGCGGGCACGGCGTGCCGAACGTGATCCACGCCTCGCTGATGCCCTGGATGTAAGGACCTGTAAGCGGCCGGTGCTGCTCATTCGTAACGCAGCCGGCGTCTGGGTTTGCCGGCGGCATCCCGAAGCTATAGCACCCACGGTATCCAGCGCTTCACGCGCTGCGTGTACGCGACGTAGGGCTCGCCGAATCGCTCGGCGAGCCCGCGCTCGTCACGCAGGACGCGGAAGTGGAACCATACAGCGCGCGCGATGGCGACCGCGCCGCCGAACCATGATTCGAAGAATACGGCGACGCCGACCATGTAGACGATGTGGCCGAGATACATGGGATTGCGCGTCCATCGATAGATGCCGCTTTCAACCAGGCGCTCCGGTGGGGCGCCGGAAAGGCCGGGACCGCCGCCGCCGAGGCGCACGCGATAGCGACCGACGAGCCGGTACTGGGCATAGCCCCACAGCATGAGCAGCGCGCCCGCTGGCTGGATCCGCAGTGGCCCGAGCGCGAGTTCGAATAACAGGACGGCGAGCGGCAGTAGCAGAAAAGTCTGCACGGGGCTTTTACGGAGAAAGCGCATCTAGGCCGGGATGCTAATAAACTTCGCGTAGTGAGTCTCACGCAGACGAAGATCGAGGTCGTTCCCTTGTCGAGCGCGCTCGGCGCCGAGATCCGCGGCGTCGATGCTTCGCGGCCCGTCCCGGATGCGGATTTCAAGCGCATCCTCGATGCCTGGCACCAGCATCTCGTGATCCTCCTGCGCGCGCAGGAGCTCGACGAGGAGCAGCAGGTCGCCTTTGCCGAGCGCTTCGGCGAGCTCTCGCCGATCCATACCAACCATCACTCGGCCACCAACAAGGCGGTGATGTACATCGGCAACCACAAGAAGGACGGCAAGATCATCGGCGCGTTGCCGCTCGGCGAGATGCAGTTTCATTCGGACCAGTGCTACACCGAGCGCCCGGCGATGGGCACCATGCTTTACTCGATCGAGATTCCGGCCGAGGGTGGCAATACGCTTTTCGCCAACGCGTATAAGGCGTACGACGCGCTGCCGATGGACGCACGGAAGAAAATCGAGGGAAGAAAAGCGGTGCAGGTCTACGACTACGGCGGCGGCGTGCTCGACCGCGCCAACATGGTTGAGCCGAAGGACGGCATGTCCTATGCGCATCCGGTGGCGCGCACGCATCCGGCGACCGGCCGCAAGGCGCTCTACGTGAACCGGCTGATGACGCACCACATCGAAGGCCTCGAGCGCGACGAGAGCGAGGAGCTGCTCGGCCTGATGTTCGACACGATCGAGCGGCCGGAATTCGTCTACGAGCACCGCTGGCGCGTGGGCGACCTGCTGCTATGGGACAACCGCTGCACGCTGCACGCGAGGCGCGACTTCAATCCCGAAGAGAACCGCTGGATGCGCCGCGTGACGATCCGCGGCGACCGGCCGCGCTAGTCGACGCGCACGCCGACGGCCTTGATGATCTCGCCGTAGCGCACGTACTCGCTCTTTACTAGCTCGGAGAATTCCTCCGGCGTCGCGCGATACGGCTCCAGGCCTCCCACGCGCCGGATCGCGTCCTGCGTCGCCGGCTCGGCGAGCGCCGCATTCGCCCTATCGCGCAGCTTGGCGAGGATCGGCGGGGGCACGCCGCTCGGCGCGAAGACCGCGATCCAGGGTGTCACTTCCAGTCCGGGATAGAGCTCGGCGAGCCGCGGCAGCTCCGGGAACGTCTTGGAGCGCTCCTTGCCCGCTACGGCAAGCGCGCGCAACTTGCCCGCCTTCACGTGACCGGTCACCGAGTTGCCGCCGAACGCAGCCGAGATCTCGCCGGCGATAAGCGCGATGGTGGCCGGGCCGCCGCCCTTGAAGGGGACGTGCAGGAGATCGATGCCGGCGCGCGCCTTGAGCATCTCCATCACCAGGTGATGCTGGCTGCCGTTGCCGATGGAGCCGTAGGCGAGCGGCGGCTTGGCATTGCGGGCGTAGTCGATGAACTCCTGAAGGTTCTTCACCGGCAGCGACGGATGCACGGCGAGGAGCATCTGCGTATTGGCGAGGGTTGCGACCGGGACGAAGTCCTTCAGCGCGTCGAAGTTGGTCTTGTAGAGATGCGGCCCGATGACGATCTGCGCATCGGCGGCGACATAGATGGTGTAGCCATCGGGCGTGGCGCGCGCCACCATTTCCGAGGCGACGTTGCCGTTCGAGCCGGGGCGGTTGTCGACGATGACCGCCTGGCCGATGAGCTCCGCGAGCTTCGGCGCGAACACGCGAGCCAGCGTGTCGGTGGCGCCGCCCGGCGGG
>C688J18823_10000668_pt1 | contig 20132 bp, 26 predicted proteins | sample HopSoiMetagenom1_FD_18823 | JGI IMG/M metagenome (IMG submission 18823) | reverse complement strand
GTCTACCGGTACGACCGGTACCGGTTCCGCGCGACGCTCGTGCGCGGGGGCTGACGCGGTGGACCCCCGGATGATCGAGGTGATGGACGACGCCGCGGTCCTGGAGCGCGCGGCCGCCGACGTGATCGCGAACGTCGTGCAGGCGGACGGTTCGGTGACGATCGTGCCGGCGACCGGCGAGACGCCGGTCGGGACCTACGCCGAGCTCGCCGACCGGCACGCGCGCGGCGCGCTCGACACGACGGGCGTATCGATCGTCCAGCTCGACGAGTATCTCGGCCTCCCCGATGGCGACAGGCGAACGCTCTTCGGATGGATGGATTCGACGGTGATCACGCCGCTCGAGATTGGGGCAGACCGCGTGCGGCGGCTGCCGACCGACGGCGATGTCGATGCGGCGTGCGCGGCGTTCGAACGGGCGCTTGCGGAGGGTGGCGGGATCGACCTCGCGATCCTCGGGCTCGGGACGAACGGACACCTCGGCTTCAACGAGCCGCCGTCGAGTGCTGCCTCCGTCACGCGTGCCGTCGACCTGACGCGCGCGACGATCGACGCGAACGCTCGGTACTGGGGTACCCGGGCCGACGTGCCGACGCGAGCGGTGACGCTTGGCCTGCGCACGCTGCTGGACGCGCGCCGGATCGTGTTGCTCGTCTCCGGAGCCGCCAAGCATGAGATCGTGCGCCGGGCGCTCGAGGGACCGGTGGGAGAGGATGTCCCCGCGTCGTTCCTGCGGGAGGCGCACGGCGCAGTGACCGTCTTCGTCGATCGGGCGGCGTGGGAGGGAGCGTGAGCGCGTATGACCTGTTCGTGGTCGGAAGGCCGTCCGTGGACGTCATGTTCGCCGGACTCGAGCAGTGGCCGGAGCTCGGCAACGACATCCCAGCAGCGGGGCTCGGCGTGTGCGCGGGCACGTCGTTCAACACGCCGGCGGCGGCCAACCGCATCGGGCTGCGCGTCGCGTACGTCGCGGAGGTCGGCAATGACGTCTGGAGCCGGATGATCCTGGATGAATTCGAGGCCGAGGGCCTCTCGACCCGGTTCCTCACGACGGAGGACCGTCCCCTTCCCGCGGTGTCGGTTGCGTTGAATATGGAAGGCGACCGGGGATTCGTCTCGTATTGGCCCGAGGTCGAGGGCCGGATGGATCAACGTGCGTTGTCGCTGCTCGACACCGTGGATGCACGGCACCTCCACGCTCAGATGGACGACATGCCCGCCCTCGAAGCGGCGGCGCGCGCTCGGGGCATGAGCGTGTCCGTCGACGCGTTCGACGGTGCGTCCTGGGCATCGCAACGTGCGGTCGATGAGGTGGTGGGTAACGCGGACGTGCTATTGGCTAACGAGGCGGAGGCATGCGCGATGGCCGGGACCCGAGATCCGGATGCTGCGCTCGAGGTGTTGGCGACGCATTGCGATTGCGTGGTCATCCGGCGCGGCGCCGAGGGCGCCATCGGGATCGCGGGAGGCGAGGCGCGCTCCGTGCCCGCCGATCCGGTCGACGTCGTCGACACGACCGGCGCAGGCGATTGCTTCAACGCCGGGTTCCTCGCAGGGTGGCTCTCGGGTTTGCCGATCGAGCACTCGCTGACGCTGGGTGTGATCTGCGGAAGCCGCTCGGTGACGGACTTCGGCGGGTACCGCGGGTGTCCCTCGATCGACGAGTTCCGCGCCATCGCCGCCGAGCGCCGGGTCGTGGTTCCGGAGACGTGGCAGCCGGCGGAGGAGCCGGCATGAAGATGACGTTGCTCGGCGCCGGCGTGCGGGCGCCGTTCGTGCTCCGCGGCCTCGCCGCCGGCGCCGCCGACCTCGACCTCGACGACGTCGTGCTGTTCGACACCGACCGCGAGCGCCTGGAACTGATGACCGCGCTCGGCGAGCACTTCGCGGCATCGTGGAGCGCGCCGTTCACGGTTCGGAGCGAGCCGGATGCCGAGTCGGCGTTGGCCGGCGCGCGATTCGTGTTCTCCGCGATCCGTCCCGGACAGGAGGCCGCGCGCGCGGTGGACGAGGAAGTGCCGCTCAAGCACGGAGTGCTCGGTCAGGAGACGACCGGTCCTGGCGGGTTCGCGATGGCGCTTCGGACGATCCCTGCGATGGTCGCGTACGGGCAGCTGATCGAGCGGGTGGCGCCGAACGCGTTGCTCGTCAACTTCACCAACCCGGTCGGCATCGTGATGCAGGCGCTGCACGACCACACGTCGGTACGCGCGATCGGGATCTGCGACGGCCCGATCTCGATGCAGCGAAGCGTCGCCGAGTTCCTCGGGCTCCCTCGCGAACGGGTGCATGCCGACTACGCGGGTCTCAACCACTGCGGGTGGATCCACCGGGTGCTCGTCGACGGCGAAGATCGCCTGCCCGAGGTGCTCGACCGGTTCGAAGACCTGCAGGCCGCCGACGAGCAATGGGCGCTGTTCGATCCTGAGCTCGTGCGGTCGATCGGGATGCTGCCGATGGAGTACCTGTACTTCTATTACTACCGGGACGTCGCCGTCGAGCACATCCGTGGATCGGGCAGCTCGCGCGGTCGCCAGCTCCAGGCGCTTAACGACGCCCTGTGGCCGGTGCTGCGGGCGCGCATCGACGCGGGCGACATGCCGGGCGCACAGTCGGCGTGGGAGCGTGCGATGAGCGAGCGCGATGCAACGTACTTCGCACGCGAGCGCGGCGGGGCGGTCGACGACGCGCTCGAGGTCGGCGACGTGTTCGAGGGTGAGGGGTACGAAGGCGTCGCGACCGCGGTGATGGCCGCCGCAACGCGGCGCCGCAAGACCCCGCTGATCGTCGACGTCGCGAACCGTGGCGCGATCGGCGCGCTCGATGACGACGACGTCGTCGAGGTCACGTGTCTGGTCGATGAGCACGGCGCGCATCCGCTCGCGCAAGGGCGCCTGCCCGACGCCGCGATCGACCTCCTGACGCAGGTCAAGCTGTACGAACGCCGGACGGTCGAGGCGGCGGTGACCGGCTCGTACGAGGCCGCGCTCGAGGCGCTGCTGATCCACCCATTGGTCGCCTCGTACCCCACGGCGAAGCGGATCCTCGACGACTACGTCACCGATCTGCCGGGGCTATTGCCGCCGCTTCGCTGACGCCGCCGGCAACCGCCGGCTCGCCTATCGTGGGGAGATGCCGGAGCGCAAGGAGCTGCTCGACATCGCCGGACGAGACGTCGCCGTGTCGAATCCGGACAAGGTGTTCTTCCCTGCGCTTGGCCTGACGAAGCTCGACCTCGTTCGCTACTACCTGGCGGTCGCCGAGGGCGCGCTCGGCGGGATCGCCGGCCGTCCGATGGCGCTCAAGCGCTACGTCAACGGCGCCGACGGCGACTTCTTCTTCCAGAAGCGCGCGCCGTCGTCACGCCCGGACTGGATCGAGACGGTCGAGCTGAAGTTCCCGTCGGGGCGGTCGGCGCACGAGATCGTGATCACCGACGCCGCGCAGCTCGCGTGGATCGTGAACCTCGGTTGCATCGATCTGAACCCGCATCCGGTGCGGGCGGCGGATCTGGATCATCCCGACGAACTCCGGATCGACCTCGACCCGATGCCCGGCATCGGGTGGAACCAGATCCTGGAGGTCGCCGCCGCGACGCGAGAGGTGCTCGACGAACACGGGTTGACCCCGTGGCCCAAGACCTCGGGTTCGCGCGGGTTCCACATCTACGCGCGCCTCGAGCCCCGGTGGACGTTCCGTGAGGTGCGGCGCGCGGCGGTCGCCGTTGCGCGCGAGGTCGAGCGTCGCGAGCCCGCCATCGCGACCAGCAAGTGGTGGAAGGAGGAGCGCCACGGCGTCTTCCTCGACTACAACCAGAACGCGAAGGACCGGACGATCGCGTCGGCGTATTCCGTCCGTCCGACGCCCGACGCGCGTGTCTCGGCGCCGGTCACCTGGGACGAGGTCGCGGGGTGCGATCCTGCCGCGTTCACGGTGGCCACGATGCCAGAGCGGTTCGCGTCGATCGGCGATCCATGGGCCGGCATGGACGAGGCGCCCGGAACGATCGGATCGCTGCTCGACCTCGCCGAGCGCGACGACGCCGCCGGGCTGGGCGATGCGCCGTGGCCGCCGCACTACGAGAAGACCGCCGACGAGCCACCGCGGGTGCAACCGTCGAAGCGCCGCGGCGACGTGCCGCCCCCGGCGCCCGGCAAGCGGAGCGGTCCGACCGGCCGCCGCCGGACGACGGCGCCGCTCGTCGAGATCGCGCGCGCGCCGACGCAGCGAGAGGCGCTAGATGGTCTCGATCGCTGGAAGGCGCGGCACCCGGAGGTCGTGCCGCACCTCGAGCCCGCCGACGTGATGGTCGATGCGATGCGGGGCCGGAGCACGACCTGGACACGGATCCGCGTGAACCTTCGTAACGTCCCGCCGAACGACCGCCCTGCGCAGGAGCCGCTCGAGGTCGACTACGACCCGTGGCAGGGCCTCCGGGAGCAGTGGGAGGGCATGCAGCGCGATGGGTAGGCGGACCGTCCGTGGCAAGGGGCCGATGCTCGCGAAGCTCGAAACGACGCTTCCGATCGGCGATGGGTGGACGTACGAGCCCAAGTGGGACGGGTTCCGATGCCTCGTCACCGTCGACGGCGAGGTGTCGTTCGTCAGCCGCGATGACCGGCCGATGATGCGGTTCTTCCCCGAGGTCGTCGAGATGCTCGAACGGCTCGACGCCGGCACGTTCGTCGCCGACGGCGAGCTCGTGCTCGTGCGCGACGGCGGCACGCTGTCCTTCGAGGAGCTGCAGCTCCGGCTGCACCCCGCGGCATCACGCGTCACCAAGCTCGCTGCGGAGATCCCGACGACGTTGTTCCTGTTCGACCTGCTCCGGGACGGGGACGAGGATCTGCAGCACGAGCCGCTGTCGGAACGCCGGGCGCGTCTCGCGGCGATCGCGGCGCGGATCGGCGCGGAGGCTGTGCCGGAGGAGCCCGGCGTCTTGCGGCCAGGGCCGGAGACCCGGCTCACGCCGTGGACAGACGATCTCGCGGTCGCGGAACGCTGGTATGCGGACGAAGGGTGGCTCGGCGAGGACGGCATCATCGCGAAGCGGGCCGACCAGACGTATCAGCCGGGGGTGCGCGGCTGGGTCAAGGTGAAGCACCGGCGGACGACCGACTGCGTGGTGGGCGGCTACCGGCTGTCGAAGGACGGCGGCGGCGTCGGGTCGTTGTTGCTCGGCCTCTATGACGGCGACGGCAACCTCCACTACGTCGGGCACACGTCGTCGTTCCGGGCGGCCGAGCGGCGGCAACTGCTCGAGCTCCTCGCGCCGCTCGTCGGCGGCGCAGGTTTCGGCGGCGACGCACGATCGCCCGGCGGTCAGAGCCGGTGGTCGGCCGGGCGCGAGAGCTCGTGGGTCTCGCTCGACCCGGTTCTGGTGTGCGAGGTCACCTACGAGCGCGTGCAGGGCGGGCGGTTCCGGCACTCGGCGACGTTCGTGCGGTGGCGTGAGGACCGCGATCCGCGCTCATGCACCTTCGAGCAGGTCGCCGCGGAGCCGCCGCAGTGGTGGGGCGACGAAGGATGACCGCGGCGCTGCACAACGGCGAGATCGCCGAACTGCTCCTGCGGGTGGCGGCCGAGCAGGACGGCCACCGCAAGCTCGCGCTCGAGCGCGCGTCGAAGGAAGCATCGCGTTGGTCGGAGGAGGCGGCGGACGTCGCGGCGTCCGGGCGGCCCCTGACGTCGTTGCGATCGGTCGGCCCGTGGGTGGCCGAGCAGATCGAGCGATGGCTCGCCGAACCGCCACCCGTGCCGGAGCCGGATCCGACGCGGCGGAACTTCCTGACGTTCGCCCAGGTCGCTGCCGTGCTCGCGACCGATCCGACGTGGCTGACGGAGCCGCACGGTGACCTCCAGATGCACACCACCGACAGCGACGGCCATCTCGAGCTTCACGACATGGCCGACGCGGCGCGCGCTACCGGCCTTGCGTACGCGTCGATCACCGATCACTCCGAGAGCCTCACGATCGCCCACGGTCAGGACGCCGTCCGTCTCAAGGAGCAAGGACTTGCGATCGACGTGCTGAACGAGCGGTTCGCGGCCGGCGGCTTCCGGGTCCTTCGATCGATCGAGATGGACGTGTTCGACAACGGTGAAGGGGATATGGACCCGGGCGTGCTTCGCGATCTCGACCTCGTGCTCGGCGCGTTCCATTCGAAGCTTCGCAGCCGCGAGGATGTGACCGGCCGGTATCTCGCGGCGCTCCGCAACCCCGATGTGCATGTGCTCGCACATCCGACGACACGGATGTTCGGCCGCCGCGCCGGTCTGATCGCCGACTGGCCCCGTGTCTTCGGCGAGGCTGCGCGGCTCGGGAAGGCGGTCGAGTTGGACGCGACGCCGCGCCGGCAGGATCTTCCGGTCGACCTCGCGCGGGTCGCCGTTGCGGAGGGCGTCCGCTGGTTCTCGATGGGCAGCGACGCGCACTATGCGGAGGAGCTTGAGAACCTGCCCTTCGCGATGGCGACCGCCATCCTCGCTGGCGTGCCGCGCGAGCGCATCATCGCGTACCGCTCGGCGGACGAGGTGGTCGCGTGGGCGGCCGAGCTTCGGGAGGCGGCATGAAGGGCGGATCACGCCGGAGCGCAGGCATCGTGTTGTGGCGCCGCGCCGATGACGGTTCGCTCGAGGTGTTGCTCGGCCATCCCGGCGGTCCGCTCTATGCGAACAAGGATGCCGACATGTGGTCGATCCTGAAGGGCGAGTACGACAACGGCGAGGATCCGTTCGAGGTCGCGAAGCGCGAGTTCTTCGAGGAGAGCGGCCACGACGCACCCGACCGGCCCGCGGTGGCGCTCGGCGAGATCCGGCAGAAGGGCGGCAAGCTCGTGACGGCGTGGGCGCTCGAGGGTGACCTCAACCCCACCGCGGCGTCTTCGAACACGTTCCCGATGGAGTGGCCGCCGCGCTCGGGTCGCACGATCGAGGTGCCCGAGATCGATCGCGTCGCGTGGTTCGATCTCGAGACGGCTCGCGAGAAACTCAAAGCCGCACAGCACCCGCTGTTGGACCGACTGGCCGACGCCGTTGAGGAGGGCGGCTGAGCCGGGTCAGTCTTCGACCAGCGCACGCAGGCTCTCGAGCGCCCGCGGCCAGCTCTGGTCGCTGATCGCCTTGGCGTCCTCCGTCGGGAGATGGTCCTCGGCAACGGTCAATGTCGTGCCCCCATCTGCGGGCTCGAGCGTCCATGTCACACGTTGGTAGCTGTCGGGTGTGTCGGGCAACCCCGACATCGGACTCCAATGAGTGTGCACGAACCGTCGCGGGGCGACGAGCTCGAGGATCGCGCCCTTGTCCTCGTACGGCCGGCCCTGGTATTCACCCCGATGGACGAGCGAGCCGCCCACCCGCCAGTCGCTTTCGGTGTCGACCCCGAAGAACCACTGCCTGATCTGCTCGGGGGTCGTGAGCGCCTCCCAGACGCGCTCCGGCGGAGTCGCGATCTGGATCCGATGGCTCGTGCTGATCTCGCTCACCTGCGCGTTCATACCCCCGCGTCGTTCGCCGCACGCGACACCCGTTCTGCGTCCATCTCTGCCTCGAGCGCGGCTGATTCCGCCTCCGCGTGCTCGACCCGCAGCTGTTCGAGTGCCTCTTCCTGCTCGGCGATGTGCTTCGCGAGGCGGTCGGCGGCCGCGCGACGCCGGTCGGCGTTCGTCCGAGCGGCATCGCGCTCGCGCCGCAGGCGCGCGGCCTCGGCGCGCGAGGGTCCGCTCGGTTCGTGGGCCGTCTCGCCTCCGCCCGTCAGCGCCGTCATCGGCGCGAACCCCCCGAGCCCCATGTCGCTCGCGGCGGTCGGGAGCTTCTCGAGCGTGCCGGCGGACAGCTCCGCGCCGATGTCGGCGTCCACCGACGCAGCCTCGAGAGCTTGCGTGATCGCGTCCGTCTGCGCGGCGCCACGGTGCCCGCCCTCGTCAAGGATCGCGACCGTCGCCGTCGTGAGGCGCCCGACCGCCGCGCGACGGGCGGAACCCGCCTCGACCAGGGCTCCGGACGTGTCACCGGCGATCGCCTCCGACTGCGCCGCCCGCAGGGCGCGGCCGCTGTCGAACAACGCGGTCAACGCATCGGGATCGCGGTCGGCGAGCTGGTTCAACGCCCACACGGTCGCGGTCGGCTTGCGCAGCGCCTTGACCGCCGCCGCGTCGTCGTCGCGGTCGACCGAACGGAGCTGCTTCACCAGCGCATCTCGTTCGGCCACGAACCGGTCGGGCGGCACCCTGAACAGCGAGATCGCGGCCTCGGGAAGCGTCCCCATCGCTCGAGCATAGGCCGCCACCCCTCGGCGACGGCCCGCATCGTCCCGGAGGTAGGCTCGAGTTGGAGGGATGCCCCATGCAGAAGATCAGTCCGTTCCTGTGGTTCGACGACCAAGCCGAAGAGGCGGTTGGGTTCTACATGTCGCTGTTCGACGACTCTCGCATCACCACGACGCTTCGCTACCCGCAGAACTCGAACCTCGGCACGCCCGGCAGCGTCATGTCGCTCGGGTTCCAGCTCGCCGGGCAGGAGTTCATGGCGCTGAACGGTGGACCGGACTTCCGGTTCAACCCGGCGATCTCCCTGTACGTGCGTTGCGAGAGCCAGGCAGAGATCGACCGTCTTTGGGAGGCCTTGCTCGACGGGGGGGAGCCGCAGCAGTGTGGTTGGATCACGGATCGCTTCGGCGTTACCTGGCAGATCGTGCCGAACGTCCTGGACGAGATGTTGACCGACGAGGATCAGATCAAGGTGCAGCGTGTCACCGAGGCGTTCCTGCAGATGGAGAAGTTCGACATCCCGACTCTCGAAGCGGCGTACGCCGGCTGAGCGGTCGCTAGCCGGCGATCTTTCTCGAGCACCCTGGAGGCCGTCAACACCGGTGTGCTGTCAACGGGGAAGGTCGTCCGTCTTCGCCGACCATCGCGCGACGATCCCGCGCGGATCGCCCTCTGCGTCGCGCAGCACCTCCCGCCGGTCGAACCCGACGGCGAGCGCCACGGCTCCGACCGCGTCGGCTTGGTCACCGCCGAGCTCGAGCAACATGTGCCCGCCCGGCCCGAGCCATCGCGGACTTCGCCGGACGATCTCGGCGAGCGTGTCGGTCCCGTCCTCGCCTCCGTCGAGCGCCGTGCGCGGTTCGTGCCGCTGCACGTCGCGGGGCAGCAAGCGGATCTCGCGCGTCGGGACGTACGGCGCGACCGCCGTTAGGACGTCGACGGAGCCTTCGAGGAAGGCGGGAAGTGGGTCGTCGAGATGGCCGACGTGCGCGTCCACACCGTTGCCGCGCGCGCAGGCGACCGCGACCGGATCCACGTCGGTCGCCAAGACGCGTGCCGTCGGCGCGGCGGCGGCAAGCACCATCGCCACCGCTCCGGCGCCGGTGCACAGGTCGACGGCCGTGCCCTCCGACGGCATGAGCGAGGCGGCCATCCGCGCGAGCGGCTCCGTTTGCCAGCGCGGCACGTAGACACCCGGCGTCACTCGAACCTCGAGCTCGCTGAACCGGATCCGGCCGATGATCCACGGAAGTGGTTCGCCGTCGATGCGCCGTGCAAGCATCGTTGCGAGCGCCCGGGCGTCGTCGCCGGCCGCGTGGAGGAGCTCGTTCGCTTCGTCGCGCGGGGCGATGCAGCCCGCGGCGGCGAGCGTGCGCTCGACCGAGGTGGGATCCACGTTCACACCATCAGTGTCGCGCCTCACTCGTGGAGGTGCGCGGTACGCTCGCCCGGTGACCCTCCCGCGTTCGGTGAACTTCGATCGTGCCGCAGAGTTCTACGACGCGACCCGTGACGCAGGCGACGAGATCGTCAGGTGGACGGTTGACCTCCTCGTGCGAGAGTTGGGCCGTGGCCGGGCGCTCGAGATCGGCGTCGGCACGGGCGCCGTTGCGCTGCCCCTCGCAGAGCGCGGCGTTGCGCTGGTCGGGATGGACGTCTCGTCGGCGATGATGGGCAAGCTCGTCGCCAAGGCGGGCGGTGGGATGCCCTTGCCGCTCGTGCGTGGCGATGCGACACGCGTGCCGATCCGTGATGGCGCCGTCGGGGGCGCGTACGCGCGCCATGTGTTGCATCTGATCGCGGACTGGCGGACCGTGGTCGCGGAGCTCTGCCGAGTGGTCGACGCGGGCGCCGTCATGCTCGACATCGGAGGCGACCCGAACGATGCCTGGCTCGCGCTCTGGGACGCGATGGAGCTCGGTCCGGAAGCCGAACCCGTCGGCTTCGACGTCGCGCGGGATGGCATCGACGCGCTCGACGACGCGTTCGCCGCCGCCGGCGCGACGCTCCGAGGCATCGAGGAGCGCGTGCGTACAGACTCCGACACGGTCGCCGTCTGGATCGATGAGATCGGCAAACGAAGCCAATCGTGGACCTGGCGCATCTCCGACGCAGACGTCGAGCGCGCGGTCGAACGCGCGACGGCCTGGACGCTCGAGCGGTTCGGGTCCCTCGACGTGCGACTCCAAGAGGAGTCGTCCGTCCGGTGGCGGATCTACGACGCCAGGTGATGGATTGGACCGCGGCGGCGTCGTTGGCGACGGCCGGAGGCACGCTCGTCCTGGCGGTCGCCACCTTCGCCTCGGTGCGATCATCGAACCGGTCCGCTCGGCTCGCGGAGTACTCGATGCAGCTCGGGATCCGTCCGCTGCTGATGCCGTCACGGCTCGAAGACGCGCCGCAGAAGATCCGATGGGGCGACGATCACCGCGCGTCGCTCGCCGGCTCGGGCGCACACGCGGAGATCGTCGACGGCAACCTCTATCTCGCCATGTCGGTGCGGAACGCGGGATCCGGCATCGCCGTCCTCCACGGGTGGCATCTGCGTCTGGAATCGCTGTTGTCCGAACATGCCCATGCCGAGCGCGACGCCTTCCGGCCGCAGCAGCGCGATCTGTACATCCCGGGTGGCGACGTCGGGTTCTGGCAGGCGGCGATCCGCGACCGGGACGATCCGGAATACGACGCGATGATCGGCCGCGTGACGACGAAGGAGATCTTCCTGATCGAGCTGCTCTACACCGATCACCAAGGTGAGCAGCCCTCGATCACGCTCTTCGTGGCCGCGCCGTCCGATGATGACGGTTGGCTCTGCTCCGCCGTGCGGCACTGGAACCTCGACCGGCCGGATCCACGATGAGCCGCCCTACGGCTCCTCGTGGGCGGCCCATACCGGCCGAACACGGTGGCCGTCGGTCGCGATGTGGTTCTCCTCGACCTCTTCGCCGATCTCGAACGCCTCGCCGCGGCGGATGGCCAGGATCTCGTTGATCTCGCCGGCGTGATATGTGATGTGCCCGGCGGCCATCGCGACGATCTCGTGCAGCGGCGCGGTCCGGCCCGAGTGCAGCGGTCGCACGCGCGCAAGGTCCACGGGATCGTCGACCGAGCGCAGCCACGCGTCGCGTGCCGCACCGAGCCATGCGAGCATCTCGCGCACGTAGCCGTCGTTCGGATCGATCGTGTCGATGAGCCCGCGCGGCCAGCCGATGTCCTGCCAGGGCCGCGGGGGTTCCTCGAACGCGTACGAGTGATACACGTGGGTCCAGCCGACGGTGTGCTTCGTCAGCCCGAGGATCGACCGGTAGCCGCCCTGCGCATCGAGGAACTCGTCGAGCGTCAGCTCGCGGACGTTGTCGTCGAAGACGGTGAACGCCTCGGTGAGCACCGCCCGCGCAAGCAGATGTTCCTCACCCATCGCCCGCATCCTGTCACGGCGGCCGCGCGCACGACGTGTATCCGGTGACTAGGGTGCGACCATGGCCGAGTCGACCTGGTCGGATTACTACGACGCCAACGAAGGCCGGGCGCCGCGCGACCAGCTGCTCGACGTTCTCGGGCGGTTCGCGGGGCCTGGTACCGCGGTCGACGTCGGGTGCGGCTCGGGGATCGACACGACCGCGATGCTGGACTCGGGTTGGACGGTGCTGGCGATCGACGCCGAGCCCAGCGCGATCGATCGCCTCCGCGTACGCGCCGGCCCGCGCCGCGCTCTCAAGGTCCAGCTGTCACCGATGGAAGACGTCGTCCTGCCGCCCGCTGATCTCGTGTGGGCCAGTTACAGCCTGTTCTTCTGCGATCCGGCGCGCTTCCCGGATCTGTGGTCCAGGATCCGCGCGGCTGTGCGGCCCGGTGGCCGCTTCGCCGGCGAGCTGCTCGGCAACCGTGACACCTGGGCCTCGATGGAGGGGCACACCGCCTTCGCGCGCAACGACGCCGAGGCGCTGTTCGACCGCTGGACGGTTGAGCGTTTCGAAGAGGAAGAGAACGACGGCGAGGCGTGCGCCGGCCCCAAGCAGTGGCACCTGTTCCACGTGATCGCCCGGGTTCCCGAGCCGTGATCTCGACGCGTCGCGATGTGCCTCGGCCCACTAGAGTTGTGCGCCCACGACCCCAAGGACTGGAGGAGCGATGAGTATCGGCCCCGTGGAGTACATGATCGTGGCGTTCCCCGGGAACGAGTTCAAAGGCGAGATCCTGCCGGAGTTGGCTCGGCTGCAGGACACGAAGACGATCCGCATCATCGACCTGGCGCTCGTCGTCAAGGACGAGAACGGCAAGGCGGAGGCCTTGGAGGTCAGCGACCTCGACTCGGAGTTCGGCGCGGCGCTGGCGAACCTGCTCGGCAACGCGGGCGGTGGGCTCCTCAACACCGATGATCTGATGGCCGCCGCTGACGAGCTCGAGCCGAACAGCTCGGCCGCGCTCCTCGTGTGGGAGGACGTCTGGGCGACCAACCTCCGTGACGCGATCTTGAACGCGGGCGGGGAGCTGTGGGACCTCGAGCGCGTGCCTGGTGAGGTCGTGCAGGCGGCGATCGACTTCAGCGCGTCGAACTAGGCCCTACCCAGCGATCGATGGAAGGAACGGTGATCGAACGATGATGCGACGAGGCCCGGGTCTCGTAGGGATGGCGGCGCGCACGGCGGTCGTCGCCGGCACCGCGACGGCGGTCAGCGGCCGCGTGTCGCGCCGGCAAGCGAACCGATACGCCGACCAGGACGCGCAATACACGCAGCAGCAGGTTGCGGCCGTCGAGCAGGGCTACGCCCAGGGTGACGCCCCCGCGGCGGAGGATCCGTTCGCGCAGATCGAGAAGCTGTCGAAGCTGCACGACTCCGGTGCGCTGACCGACGAGGAGTTCGCGGCGGCGAAAGCCAAGATCCTCGGCACGTGAAGTATCGGATGCGCGAGAAGCTCGCGTCGATCGGCGATGACTCGTGGATCGAGGACGAGCACGGCACCAAGGTCTACAAGGTCGACGGCAAGGCCGTGCGCCTGCGGGACACGTTCATCCTGCAGGACATGGCCGGCGCCGAGGTCGCGAAGATCCAGGAGCGCAAGCTGCACATCCGCGACACGATGGCGATCGAGCGCGACGGCACGAAGATCGCCGAGGTGCATAAGCGTCTCGTCGGTATCCGTGACCGCCTGAAGGTCGACCTCGAAGGCGGCGGCGAGTTCACGATCAAGGGCAACTTCACCGACCACGAGTACACCATCAAGGGAGACCACGGGAAGATCGCCGAGATCTCCAAGAAGTGGTTCCGGGTGCGCGACACCTACGGCGTCGACATCGCCGAGGAGCAGGACGACGCCCTGCTCCTGGCGATCGCCGTCGCCGTCGAATCGCTGACCGAGGTCGTCGACCGGTAGCGCTTACGGCTGCCCGATGCAGCCGTCGCTCGCGTAGGAGACAGCGAGGTCACCGCGCAGCATCGTGACCTGGTTGCCGCTCGGGCTGCGCCATTGCAGCTGGAGCTCGTTCACGTGGACCGCCCCGCTCTGGTTCTTCTCGACCCACTGGAACGAGAACGCGTCGGGACCGCCTCCGGTGGGGACGAACGTCGCGCGGCCGGGCTTGCTGATCTCCGTCTGGTCGCCGACGTTCGTGCTCTTCAGTCGGAACTCCACGGGCGCTCCCGACAGCACGGCGCTCGCGTCCACCACGATCGGGAAGACCGCGCTCGGCCCGTCGCTCATCGCGGGGACGGCGGTGAACGTCGTCGACGACGTCGACACCGGATCGGTCCGCCACACCGTGTCGATGCACTTCACCGGCGTGGTGCCGCCTCCCGTCGCGGCCCGCGCGGCCCATACGCCGCCGACCGCGACGGCCGCGGCCGACAGCACGATGACCCCTCTGCGCATCAGCGCACCCCCTTCGTCACTCTGCTGCTAGGGGCACAACGCCCGAGAAACCTGTAGGCCGACCTCGATCCGTCTCGTCTACACGTCGGCGCACTGACCGGTCTTGCGGCCCGTCACCGCGTTGGGAGACCCCTGAGAGTCGCCGACCTGCGGCGCGGGATCGTTTCCCCAACAGCGCAGCGTGCCGCGGATCGTGTTGGTGACGTACTCGTTGCCGTCGGGGTCGGCCAGCGTGTTGTTCGCCAGGGTGACCGATCCCGAGACGTGGTTGCGGATGAATCCCATCCAGAACCCGGTGTAGCCCGTGATCCGCACGCCGCCGTGGATCGAGTTGTCCTCGATGGCGTTCCACGTGACGTCGAACGGCGGGCCGAACGGGCCGCTCCCACCGTGGATCCGGATGCCGCCGTTGATCGTCGCGAAGTGGATCTGGACCGATGCGGGGTCGGTCGCGTGTACGCCGGCGTTGATCGTCCCGGTCGACCCGGGGCTCTCCTCGCTGCCCAGCACGAACGTGGCGCCGGGCTGGATCCACAATCCGGAGAGGATGCGCACGGGCCCGTTGCTCAGGCAGACGGCGTCCTTGGGCACGATGACCTTGTGATACGTGCCCGAGTGCAGCGTGCCGGTGCACGTCGTCGCCTCGCCCCCGGCCGAGGCCGGCTGTGTGCTGAGCGGGAGCGCGAGCATGAGCGCCGAGACCGCGGTGAGACCGAACAGCTTCCGCATGGGTTCCCTCCCTGTAGCGAACGACTGCTGCGTTCAGCGTAGACCGTCAGAGGTATCCAGCGATACCCAGCGTGAAACCGCATTCTGACGGGGGCATCGAGGCGGCCAACTCGGCGTGCGTGGGCATGCCGATCGCGCCATCGCGCTCGATCCCGTCGCGGAGTTCATCGGGGAGAGCCGACTCGCGTGAGCGCACGCGCGCAGCTTCGACGGCGCCTTCGTCACGGGAGACAGCGCCTAAAGTGAAGAGATGAGCGACGCCGAGGCTGTCATCCGGACCGCCGCGCTGTCGAAGACGTACGACACGGGTGTGCAGGCCGTCGATGACCTGCACCTGGCCGTCCACGCCGGCGAGATCTTCGGTCTCCTCGGGCCCAACGGGGCCGGCAAGACGACGACCGTCGGGATGTTGACGACCCGCGTGATCCCGACCGGGGGCTCAGCCTGGATCGCCGGAATCGATGTGGTCGCGCACCCAACGTCGACCAAGCGAGTGATCGGCGTCGTATCGCAGACCAACACGCTCGACCGCAGCCTTACCGTCTGGGAGAACCTGTATCACCATGGCAAGTACTTCGGGATGCCGACGCGGGACGCGCGAGACCGCGCGGATCAGCTCCTCGAGCGGTTCCGGCTCGCCGACCGCGCCTCCGCCGACGTGAACACGCTCTCGGGCGGGATGGCGCAGCGGCTGATGGTCGCGCGCAGTGTCGTCCACCGGCCCTCCATCCTGTTCCTGGACGAGCCGACCTCGGGGCTCGACCCGCAGAGCCGCCTCGCGCTCTGGGAGATCCTCGGCGAGATCCACCACGAAGGCCAGACGATCCTGCTGACCACTCACTACATGGAGGAGGCCGACCGCCTCTGTTCGCGCGTGGCGATCATGGATCACGGCAAGTTGCTCGCCCTCGACCGGCCCGACGAGCTGAAGCGAAGCATCGGCGCAGAGACGATCATGCGGCTGCGGCCGACGGTGACGCTGCCGCCCTGCGCGCGTTGCTCGAGGACGTGCCCGGCGCGGGCCGCGTGAGCGTCGTCGAGGGCGACGTGATGGTCGCGGCCAGCACGACCGACGGGCTGCTGCCGAGGCTGATCCAGCGCTCGGAGGCGGGCGGGTTCCACGTGCGGGACGTCTCGGTGACCGAGCCGACACTGGAGACCGTCTTCATCGAGCTGACCGGCAAGGAGCTTCGCGAATGACCACGACCTCCGTGCAGACCCGTCCGGCGCTCCACAGCACGCCGAGCGTGGCGTTCGTCGCACTGCTGTTGCGCGACTTCAACGTGCTCCGCAAGAACATCGTGGAGTTCATCGTTCGATCGTTGATGCAGCCGTTGCTGTTCGTGTTCGTCTTCACCTACGTGTTCCCGAAGATCGGCTTCGGGGTCGGTGGATCCGGCGCAGGCGAGTCCACGTTCTCCAGCTTGCTGGTGCCCGGCGTGGTCGCGATCGCGTGCATGTTCCAGGGCGTGCAGTCGGTGGCGCTGCCGCTCGTCACCGAGTTCGGGTTCACACGCGAGATCGAGGACCGCGTGATGGCGCCGCTTTCGATCAGCGGGGTCGCGATGGAGAAGATGGTCGCCGGCGCGATCCAAGGCATCTTCGCCGCCATCGTCGTGTTCCCGATGGCGGCGTTCATCCCGGCCACCGCCGTGCACCTCGACGTCCAGTGGTTCGAGCTGCTCACGCTGCTGCCGCTGACCGCGTTCTGCGGCGCGGCGCTCGGGTTGGTGATGGGCACGCGGGTCGATCCGCGCCGCGTGCCGCTGTTGTTCGGGGTCGTGGTGATCCCGATGACGTTCCTCGGCGCCACCTACTATCCCTGGGCGCTGCTGCACGGGATCCTCTGGCTGCAGATCCTGGTGCTGATCAACCCTCTCGTGTACATGAGCGAGGCGATGCGAGCGGCGCTGACGCCGCAGCTGGTTCCGCACATGCAGGTGTGGGTCATCTACGTCGCGTTGATCGGGTTCTCGGCCCTGCTCGCATGGATCGGCATCCGTGGCTTCCGGGAACGCGTTCTGACCTGAGCGGCTAGTCGTCCGTCACCTCGTCCAGCCGGCCGGTATGGACGTCGTAGACCCACGCCGTCACGCCGAGGTCCTCGGGCAGCAGCGGGTTCGCGCGGATGGTNCGGACGTCGTCGCGTGCGCTCACCTCGACGTCGGTGAACGGCAAGAAGTCGATGTCGTCGGCGCTCGCGCCGGTCGCGGCCTTCAGTGTGCGGCGGATGTCGTCGTTGCTTACCTGCCCATCCCGCAATCCGTGTGGTGGATGACCATGCACTCGCGCGTACCGAGCAGCTGCGTCGAGATGACGATCGACCGGAGCGCGTCGTCGCTTGCCCGGCCGCCGGCATTGCGCACGATATGCGCGTCACCGACGTCGAGTCCGAGGAATCTCGACGGCTGAACGCGTGCATCGATGCATGTGAGGATCACGAGCGGCAGGTTGGGCAGACGCTGCGCATCACCGTTCGTGAACCCCGCCGCGAACGCGCGGTTGCGCCGGATGACCTCGTCGACGGCCCTCATATCTGGTGCTTCGCCCCGTTCCCTCGTACGGATCGCCGGGTCAGCGTAGGACACCTTGCGAGACCGCGATACCGGGCGTCGCTTGAGCGCGACTCCCCTACAGTGACTGTTGGTCGGCGTAGGAGGTGCCGTGGGGAAGCTCAGGTATGGCGGGATCACGTCGCTCGACGGGTACGTCGCCGGCGCGGACGGATCGTTCGACTGGGCGCATCCCGACGAAACGGTCCACGCGTACGTGAACGACCTCGAGCGCGGCGTCGGCACCTATCTGTACGGGCGACGGATGTACGAGGTCATGAGGTACTGGGACACCGCGCCTACCGGCGAAGAGGAACCGCGGGTCGTGGCCGACTATGCGACGATCTGGCAGGCCGCGGACAAGATCGTGTACTCGTCGACGCTGGAGGACGCGCCGACCGCAAGGACCAAGCTCGAACGGCGGTTCGCTCCCGATGCGGTCCGCGCGTTGAAGCACGCGAACGACAGCGACCTCACCATCGGCGGGCCGGGGCTCGCCGCGAATGCCCTTCGTGCCGGGATCGTCGACGAGATCCACCGGTTCGTCGTCCCTGCGATCGTCGGCGGCGGGACCGGGTTCCTGCCCGAGGATCTGCGGATGGATCTCGAGCTGTTCGACGAGCGACGGTTCCCGAACGGGACGGTCTATCTCGCGTATCGGGTGGTCGCGTGATGGTGCACCTCGGGCTCCAGCTGCCGAGCTTCACCTTCTCCGGCGTACCCGACGACCGGTTGTTCGAGCGCGTTGCCGACATCGCGAGAGCAGCGGAGGACGCGGGCTTCGACTCGTTCTGGGTGATGGACCACTACCATCAGATCGCGAACATCGGGCCGCCGACCGATCCGATGTTCGAGGCCTATACCTTGCTCGGCGGAGTGGCGGCGCGCACCACGCGGATCCAGCTCGGCGCGATGGTCACCGGCGTGACGTATCGCAACCCGGCGTTCCTGGCCAAGGTCGTGACGACGCTCGACGTGGTCTCGACGGGACGCGCGATCCTCGGTATCGGCGCGGCCTGGAACGACGAGGAGTCGCTGGCGTACGGCTACCCGTGGCCGTCGGCGACCGAGCGGTTCGAACGGCTCGAAGACGCGCTGCGGATCTGCCGGTCGATGTTCACGCAGCAGCGATCGACGGTGCAGGGCGCGGTCCATCACGTCGAAGGCGCCTACAACATGCCCCAACCCGTTCGCCCCGGCGGTCCACCGATCCTCGTCGGCGGGGGCGGCGAGCGCAAGACGCTCCGGCTCACCGCCCGGTACGCCGACATGTGGAACGGGTTCGGCGACGTCGCGATGATCCGCCACAAACTGGACGTCTTGACCGAGCACTGCACGGCCGAGGGACGAGACCGCGCCGACATCCTCGCCACACGCCTTGGCACCCTGATCGTCGCGGACACCCACGAGGAAGCCGACCGCCGCCGGCGAGAGTGGCAGGCCGAACGCGGTGTGGGCGACGACGGCCTTGCCATGCGGCTGACCTGGGGCGATCGGTCAGAGGTCGCCGAGCAGGCGCGCGCGTTCCTGGACGCGGGTCTCCAGGGCCTGTTGTTCAACATGCCGCCTGGGTCCTCGCCCGACGACGTTCTCCTTGCCGGCGAGGCACTTTCGGCGCTCCGGTGATCGCGTCGAACCGGTCCTCGGTCCCGTCCGTATGCCATGTGAGTTAGGGGCGTCCGGAGTGGGTATCCGGCGGCCGAAGGCATCGTTCGACGATGGGAGGGCGAACGTGCGAAAGAGATCGGTGGTACTCGTTTGCGTTGTGGCGCTGGTGGCGCTCGGCGCGGCGCTCACGCCGGCGGCGGCGAGCGGCAACAGCTACAAGTTGACTCGCCTCGTGTCCGACCGGGCCGGCGCCCAGCATCGGGACCCGAACCTGGTCAACGCGTGGGGCTTGGTCGCAGGGCCGACCACGCCGTGGTGGGTGGCAAACAACCACTCGAACACGTCGACGCTTTACGACGGGAGCGGCACCCCGCTGCCACTGGTGGTCACCGTGGGCGGGGCACCGACGGGCACCGTGTTCAACGGCGGGAAGGGCTTCGTCGTGTCGCACAACGGCGAGTCTGGCCCGGCGCTGTTCCTGTTCGACACGGAGAGCGGCGTGATCCGCGGGTGGAACCCCGACGTGCCAAGCCCTGCGCCGTCCACGAAGGCGTTCAGGGTCGTCGACATGCGGAGCGACAACGCGATCTTCAAGGGCTTGGCGATCGCGCATACCGATCACCACGGTGACCGGCTGTACGCGACGGACTTCCACAACGCGAAGGTCGACGTGTTCGACGAGCAGTTCAACCCCGTCAACATCAAGGGCGCGTTCCAAGACCCGAACATCCCCGACGGCTACGCGCCGTTCGGGATTCAGACGATCGGCCACCACATCTTCGTGACCTACGCGAAGCAGGACGCCGACGCGGAGGACGACGTTGCGGGAGCGGGCCTCGGGTTCGTCGACATGTACGGCCGTTCCGGCAAGCTCCTTCAGCGGGTGGCGTCGAGGGGCTCGCTCGACGCGCCGTGGGGCATCGCCTGGGCGCCGCGCAACTTCGGTGCGGCCAGCGGCGATCTGTTGATCGGCAACTTCGGCGACGGTGTGATCAACATCTTCGAGCCGGAGTCGCACGGCCAATTCGAGCACCAGGGCAGCCTCCATCGCCGCAACGGGAACCAGATGGTCATCCCGGGTCTATGGGCGCTGGAGTTCGGCAAC
>C688J18823_10000667_pt1 | contig 20133 bp, 22 predicted proteins | sample HopSoiMetagenom1_FD_18823 | JGI IMG/M metagenome (IMG submission 18823) | reverse complement strand
GCAACCGCCGTCACGGCTGCGTCGACGGCATTGCCGCCCAAACGCAGCACGTCGATTGCAGCGAGCGTCGCCAGCGGATGCGAGGTGGCCGCCATGGCTTCGCTCGCGATCACCGGCGAGCGGCCGGGCAGATGAAAATCGCGGCTCATGAGTGGACCGTTGGAGTGATGAGCGAACGGCTAGATGGTGGGGTCGGCCGTCCGGTCAATCTGGATGTCGCGCTGCGCTGTCCGCGCGGTGATGATAAAGCCCGCCAGCACATCGACCAGGCTGATCACCATCAAAATGAAGAACGTCGATGTTCCGGCCCGCGCCACCAGCAGAAACTCGACCAGCATGACGATGAACAGGATCATCGAGAGAATGTGATCCATCAGCCCACGGATGCCCATCCGGGTCGCCTTGATGACCTCGATGCCGAGCAGCACGATCGCGAACGCCAGGATGATGTCTTCCGGCGTCACAGTCCAATCCTGCCCGGAGATCAGGTGGATGGTCGCGATGCTCGCGGTCCAGGCGAGGCTGGGCGTCAGAAACGCGATCATGTTGTAGATCGCGAACGTGATCACCAGCAGCGGAAAACCGATCAGGTACATGGCCGTGCCTCCCCCCGGCGTGCGAGCGACCTAGACCTCAGGTACTGGGCCTCGGATCGGCCTCAGTCTCAAACGTCAGTCTTGGTCTTCAGGACCGCCCGGCCCTTGTACATGCCGGTCTTGAGATCGATGTGATGAGGGCGGCGCAGCTCGCCCGAGTCCTTGTCTTCGACATAGGTCGGGCGCTTGAGCGCATCCGCCGAACGGCGCATGCCCCGCCGGGACGGCGATGTTTTCTTTTTCGGCACGGCCATTGGGAAATCTCCTCAAAACCACGGCGCACCAAGCGCCGGACCGTCAAAACCTTTGGGAAGCCGGGCTTATAGAGGAAGCCTTCCGCCAAGGCTAGACCCCTCTTCGCGGTCCCAAACAGACGTCGATCGCTCCCGAGCGGGCAGCGCGGGCCTGGATCACGCCGGCGATGCGCCGGATCGCCGGCCGCGGCGCCTTGGCGCTGCGCCGCTTCGGATTGGGCAGCATCGCGGCCAGCAGGGCGGCCTCCCCGGACGACAATTGCGAGGCCGGTTTGTTGAAGGCATGCCGAGACCCGGCGTCCACCCCGAATTCACCATTCGGGCCCCATTCGGCGACGTTCAGGTAGATTTCCAGAATCCGACGCTTCGGCAACACCAGATCGATCCAGAACGCCAGCGGAAACTCCAGCCCCTTGCGGATGAAGCTGCGCCCGGGCCAGAGGAACAGGTTTTTGGCGGTCTGCTGGGTGATGGTCGAGCCGCCCCTCGCCTCGCTGATGTCCTCGGCATCTTCGATCGACGCCCGCAGTTCGGTCCAGTCGATGCCGTGATGCGAACAAAACCGGCCGTCCTCGGACGCTATGACGGAACGCGGCAGCATCGGCGCGATCCGCTCCAGCGGGACGAACGTGCGGTCCACCCGCTTGCCGAGCGCCCAGCGGGCCAGCATCGGGGTCGACACCGGATCGACCACCCGGTACAGCGGCGTCAGCACATAGGGCAACAGCAACAGGGTCACAATCGCTGCAATCAGCCAGCGGACCAGGCGAAAGACCGTTTTGCGGCGTGAAGCAGAGCTTGTCATTGTCGCCGAGTTAAGCACAATTCATCCATGTCACGTTCAATGCCACGCACCGAAACCAAAGCCGAGACCAGCTCGAACGCCTCGTTCGCCGGCCGGCTCAACGCTGCGGCGGCCGACACCGAACAATTGCTGGACCGCCTGCTCACCGCGGCGCCCGCCGATGGCGAAATTGTGCGGCCGCCCCGCATCACGGAGGCCATGCGCTACTCCAGTCTGGGCGGCGGCAAGCGGCTGCGGCCGTTTCTCACGGTCGAGACCGCCGCGCTGTTCGGGGTCAAGCGCGAATACGCGCTGATGGCCGGCGCTGCGATCGAGCTGGTGCATTGCTACTCGCTGGTGCATGACGACCTGCCCGCCATGGACGACGACGATCTCCGCCGCGGCCGCCCGACCGCGCACAAGAAATTCGACGAGGCCACGGCGATCCTTGCCGGGGACGGGCTCCTCACCTTTGCTTTCGATGTGCTGGGCCGGCCGGAGACCCACCCCGACGCTGCCGTGCGGATCGCACTGGTGACCGGGCTTGCCCGCGCCGCGGGCCTCGGCGGCATGGTCGGCGGCCAGATGCTCGATCTCGCCGCCGAAGGCCGCTTCGGCAAGAACGATACGCCCCAGGGCGAGAAGGATGTGCTGACGTTGCAAGCGATGAAGACCGGCGCGATCTTGAAATTCTGCTGCACCGCCGGGGCCATTCTCGGCAATGCGCCGCCGGCCAAACGCGATGCCGTGAACCGCTACGGCCAGGTGATCGGTCAGGCGTTCCAGATTGCCGACGATCTCCTCGACGTCGAGGGCGACACCGCCACGCTCGGCAAAGCAGCGGGCAAGGACGCCGCCCATGGTAAGGCGACCTTGGTCGATCTCCTCGGCATCGCCGGCGCCCGAGCCCGGCTGGCGCAGCTCGTCAAGGACGCCGAAAGCGCGCTGGCGCCGTTCGGCGCCGGCGCCGCCATCCTCAAGGACGCCGCGCATTTCGTCGCCGAGCGGCGCGCGTAAAGCGCCAATCCGATGAGCACCAAGGCCAAGCGCCCGACCTACCTCATCCGGGTCGGCATGGCGCACAAGCGCCTGTTCATTTCAGCCGCGCTCGGGCTCGTCACCACCCTGGTGCTGCCCGCGTCATTGATCACACGCATGCTGATCGGCTGGGATGTCGGCGTGCTGATCTATCTCGTCGCGGCGGCCGTGGTAATAACCCAGTGCTCCTCGGCGTCCGCCATGCAGAGCAACGCGGCGACACAGGACGAGGGCGGCTTCGCCATCCTGATCCTCAGCGTCGCCGCCGCCATTGCGAGCCTTGGCGCTATTTTTGCCGAGCTCGCAACCATCGAACGCGCGAATCCCAGCTACGGGCTTTACGTTGCCCTGGCAATCGGCACTGTCGTGCTGTCCTGGTGCTTCACCCACACCATCTTTGCCTTGCATTACGCCCACGGGTTCTATGGCGAGCATCTGCGTAAAAGCGGTCTCAAATTTCCCGGCGAAGGCCAGCCGGACTATTGGGACTTTATCTATTTTGCCTTCGTCATCGGGATGACGTTTCAGGTTTCAGACGTCGCCATCACCCACAAATCGATCCGGCGAACGGTCGTCGCCCATGGCGCGCTGTCGTTTTTCTTCACCGCCGCCATTATTTCCGTGACCGTGAACATCGCGGCCAATGTCATTCAGAAGTAAGCCCTCTGCATCATGACTGCCACGATCCAGATCGTACTGTTTCTGCTGGCGGTGCTGGTGCTGGTCGCCGTCATCGCCCAGCGTCTGAAAACTCCCCCGTCGATCCTCCTGGTGGCTGCCGGCGTTGCGCTGGCGCTCACTCCCGGTCTGCCACCGGTCGAGCTTGCGCCGGAGTTGGTGCTGCTCGTGCTGCTGCCGCCGCTGATCTACTCGGCCGGCGTGTCGATGAGCTGGCGGGAATTCCGCTTCAACCTCCGACCGATCACGCTGCTGGCGTTCGGCTGCGTGGTGTTCACCGCCTGCGCGGTTGCCGCCGCCTTGCACTACCTGCTCGGCTGGCAATGGGGTGTTGCCTTCTTGCTTGGCGCCATCGTCGCGCCGCCCGATGTGGTGGCGCCGCTCGCCATCGCGCGGCGGCTGGGGCTGCCGCGCCGTCTGCTGGTGGTGCTGGAAGGCGAAGGCCTCGCCAACGATGCCACCGCGCTGATCCTTTATCGTTTCGCCGTGCTGTCGATCTCGACTGGCGCGTTCTCCATGACGAAGGCGGGCGGCACGTTCGTATTGATCGTATTTGGCGAGATTTTCTTCGGCATCGGCGTTGGGTGGTTAAGCCTCCGGCTGCGGCAATGGGCTCAAAATCCCCGGGTCGAGATCACGCTGTCGCTGATGACCCCGTACCTCGCCTACTGGATCCCCGAGCACATCGGCGGCTCCGGCGTGCTGGCGACCGTCGCCGCCGGGCTCTATGTCAGCTGGAACGGGCCACGACTGATCCCCGCCGCGACGCGCCTGCAGGGTATCTTCTTCTGGGACCTGATCATCTATCTCATCGAGGGCTTCGTCTTCCTCATCACCGGTCTGCAGGCGCGGACGCTGATCGAGAAGGCGCATGACTTTCCGCTTGGTGAATTGCTGCTCGTTACGGCGATCACCGCCACCATCGCCATTCTCGCCCGGTTCGTCTGGATCTACCCGGCCACATATCTGCCGCGTTGGCTTATTCCGCCGCTCGCCAGACGCGATCCATCGCCGCCGTGGCAGCAGGTGTTCATCCTGGGGTTCACCGGCGTGCGTGGCGTGGTGTCGCTTGCCGCGGCGCTCGCCATCCCTCTCACCACCGAAAGCGGCGCGCCATTTCCGAACCGCGGTGCGATCCTGTTCGCCACCTTCGGTGTCATCGTCATTACGCTGGTCGGTCAGGGCCTCACCTTGCCGGCCGTGATCCGCTGGCTTGGCGTGAATCGCCACCGCAAGGCCGAGCACCGGCGCGAGCAGGAGTCGGAGCTTGCCGCACGCAATGAAGTCATCCGCGCGTCGCGGCGGCATCTCGAGAAGCTCGCGGAGGAGCGGAATCTGAGCGCCGACATCGTGGCGCTCCTCGATGCGCGCCATGACCACCGCGAGCGGCTTATTCCGAGCGACCTCGATGCCGGGTTCGACCTCATCCGTTCGAGCAATGACGTCAGGCTGGAGCTGATCGCGGCCGAGCGCGAGTTCCTCCACGGGCTGCTGCGCGAGGGCAAGATCACTGACGAATCGCGGCGGCGGCTGGAACGCGACTTGGACCTGGAGGAGGCCACGATCCTGGCTCGGCGCGAAAGTGAAACGCCGCTGTGACCGCCCCGCCCGACGATTTCTATACAAGCCTGCCGCTGTTTCACGACTTCACCGAGCTGATGGACCCCAGCCTGTTCAGCCCGCTGCCCGGCGATTGGGTGGTCGGCGTGGCCGATGTGGTGCAATCCACCAAAGCCATCGCCGAGAACCGCTACAAGGCCGTGAACATGGCAGGCGCCGCCGTGATCGTGGCGGTCACCAACGCGCTCCACGACCGCGACTTCCCCTTCGTATTCGGCGGCGACGGCGCGAGCTTCGCGGTGCCGGGGGAGGCCGCCGCAGCGGCGCGCCACGCGCTCGCCGAGACAGCAGCCTGGGTCCAGGAAGACCTCGATCTCACGCTACGGATCGGCATGGTGCCGGTCGCGGAAATTCGCGCCCAGGGCTTCGACGTCCGCGTCGCCCGCTACGCGCCGTCGGACAACATTTCGATTGCGATGTTTTCCGGCGGCGGCATGGCCTGGGCCGACGCCGCGATGAAGCGCGGCGATATCGCGGTGCCGCAAGCACCGCCGGGGGCGCATCCCGACCTCTCCGGCCTGTCGTGCCGCTACGAGGAAATCCCGGCATCGCGCGGGCTGGTGCTGTCGCTGGTGGTGGCGCCAGGGCCGGACGCCACCGCCGAGGCGTTCCGTGCCGCGATTGAGGAGATCGCCCGCATTGTGGAGCAAACGCCCGATGCGTCGCGGCCGGTGCCGGGCCAGCGGTTGCGTTTCACCTGGCCGCCGGCCGGCGCCGATCTCGAGGCGCGGGCGTCGCGCCGCGCCAGTGAATCGATCCGCGCCCGCAAGATCAAGGTTCTCGCGCGAACGTTTCTATATTTCCTCGTCATGCGGTTCAGCATCAGGGTTGGCGCGTTCATCCCTGCAAAATACACCCGCGAGCTGATCGACAACTCCGATTTCCGCAAGTTCGACGATTCGCTTCGCATGGTGCTCGACTGCACGCCGGCGTTGGCCGAAGACATCGAGCAGCATCTGATCGCCTGCGCCGCGAAGGGCATCGTGCGCTACGGCACGCATCGCCAGCACGCCGCGATGATGACCTGCTTCACGCCGTCACCGACTCGCTCCAACCACGTGCATTTCATCGATGGCGCAATGGGCGGCTATGCAATGGCGGCAAGCGCGATGAAGCGAAGCGCGGGTTGACTTGGATCGCCATTCCGCTGCTACTTTGCAGCGAGCACATCAAAGGATCGCCGCATGAGCAAAGCAACGTCCGTCCTCACGCCCGGCGAGCCGGTCACGCTGCCACCGGCCGGCAACATCAGCTTCGAGATCGAGCAAGGCCAGCGCTTCAGGATGACCCAGCCGCAGGGCGAGCAGGTTGCCGACCTGATCTCGTTCTACCGCGACGACCCGCGCGAATTGCTGTCGATGCATTCGAGCCGCGCCGTCAACCTGAACTGGAAGCTGACCAAGCCGCACGTGCTCTACTCGAACCGCACCCGCGAGATGTGGAAGATCGACGACGACCTGACGGCGGAGAACTATTGCGGCGGCGGCTACTGTTCCGAGCATCTCAATATGATGCGCTACGGCGACAAGGGCAAAGGGGCGCCGAACTGTCAGCAAAATCTGGAGACGGCGATCCGCGGTTACGGCATGGACCGCTGGAATTTCAACGTTGACGCCTGCTTCAACGTGTTCATGACGGTCGCCTACGACGCCGACGGCAAGTGGGAAATCCGGCTGCCCAAGGGCAAGCCCGGCGATTACATCACGATGACGGCGCTGATGCCGCAGATCGTGGCGATCTCGAACTGCCCGATCCTGTTCAACGCCTGCAACAATTACAAGCTGAAGCCGCTGACCTTGGAAATTTTGAAATAGCGCTTGAGCTACGCCAGCGGAGCGGCGCCTATTCCGCCGCCGTCTGCCCGGCACCGCCGACGCCGTAGCGGCGCTCGATGTAGTCGATCACGAGCTTTTGGAAATCCTGAGAGACGGTCGGGCCGCGCAAGGTCACGGCCTTCTTGCCATCGATGAACACCGGCGCCGCCGGAGCTTCGCCGGTCCCCGGGAGCGAGATGCCGATATCGGCGTGCTTTGATTCGCCCGGCCCGTTGACGATGCAACCCATCACCGCGACGTTGAGCCCCTCGACGCCAGGATAACGCTTCTTCCATTCCGGCATCGACTCGCGAATGAACGATTGGATGCTGCCCGCCAGTTCCTGGAACGTCGTCGAGGTGGTGCGGCCGCAGCCCGGGCAAGCCGCGACCAGCGGCACGAAAGTGCGAAAGCCCATGGTCTGCAGGATTTCCTGGGCGACCTTCACCTCGAGTGTGCGGTCGCCGCCCGGCTCCGGCGTCAGCGAAACGCGGATGGTGTCGCCAATGCCTTGTTGCAGCAGAATGCCGAGCGCTGCCGAGGAGGCGACGACGCCCTTCGATCCCATGCCCGCCTCGGTGAGGCCCAGGTGGATCGCATAGTCCGACCGCTCGGCCAGATCGGCGTAAACCAACACAAGGTCCTGCACTGCCGACACCTTGGCCGACAGAATGATGCGGTTGCGTGGTAGGCCGATGTCTTCGGCGCGAGCCGCCGACAGCAGCGCCGACTGCACCATCGCCTCGCGGGTTACCGCGCGAACGTCCTTTGGATCGTTCGACTTGGCGTTCTCGTCCATCAGGTGCGTGAGCAATTCCTGGTCGAGCGAACCCCAGTTGGCGCCGATGCGCACCGGCTTATCGTGCTTGATCGCCATCTCGACGATCGCGGAGAACTGCTTGTCCTTCTTGTCCTTGAAGCCGACGTTGCCCGGATTGATGCGGTACTTGTCGAGGGCCTCGGCGCAGCCGGGATGGTCGGCGAGCAGCTTGTGGCCGATATAATGGAAATCGCCGACGATCGGAACGTCGCAACCGATCTTGAGCAGGCGCTCCTTGATCTTCGGTACCGCGGCCGCGGCTTCATCACGGTCGACCGTGATCCGCACGATCTCCGAGCCGGCGCTGGCCAGCGCCGCCACCTGGCGCACGGTCCCATCGATATCGGCGGTATCGGTGTTGGTCATGGACTGAACCACCACGGGCGCGCCGCCGCCGACCGTCACGTTGCCGACCTGAACCGGCACCGATCGACGTCGCTCGCGCATGGAAACCTCAGGCATTTCGTCTCCTCGGTCTTCGCTCAGTCTTCCGGTCCAGGTACCGGACGTATGTGTCTGCCTGGGCCACTGGCACAATTTGGCGTGTGACAGCCTGCCGCAGTAAGCTAAGGTTTATATAGCACGTTCAAGGCAAATTGCCCGGCATGGTGATATCGAAATCCAGCGGACTTTCATTGTGTTCGCGGATGCTTGGGAGCATCGGTGGAACAGCTTAGGGAAGGCAGCGTGACGTTTCGATGCCCGCCGGAACTCGCCGGGCTCTTGCCGCGCCCTATTCCCGCCGCGCTGGGCCTTCCGGACTGGTTCAAGGCCCTGCCGCCCAAGGCCGTTAGCCCCGACCTGAAGGACGAATATCTCACCATCAAGAAATGCCCGCCGGTCATCGACGCCATGACATATGGCTTCCTGATGCCGCTGGCCACCGACCTCAAGGTCGAAAATGGCGAGTTCTCCTGGCAGACCGATTGGCCTGCCGGTGAATTCGCCAACATCACGCGTTCACCGATCGGTTTTCACGACGGCAGCCAAGTCGCCGGAACGCCGTTCTTCGACGACGACCAGTTCATTATCAAGTTCAATAATTTTTGGACGATCCAGTTACCGCCCGGCTACTCGATTCTGGTTTCTCATCCGATCAACCGCGACGACCTGCCGTTCCGCGCCTTGAGCGGCCTCGTCGACTGCGACCGCTATCACGATGCGTTCGTGCAATTTCCCGCGCGATGGGTCGATCCGGAGTTCAATGGCGTGTTGCCGAAGGGAACGCCGGTGGTCCAATGCCTGCCCGTCAAGCGGGAGGCCTGGGCACTGCAATTCGAAAACCTGAGCGACGCCGATAAGCAGCACGTCTACGACACCGGCCACAACGTCTCCGGTTCGACTGGTGTGTATCGCCAGCAGTTCCGGGCGCCGAAGCGCTGACCCGGACGTCGGACGCGAAAATTCGGCAATCGACCATGGCAAACCCGCCATCCAACAGACCGCGAGGTTCGGCCGCAGTGGCGGATGCGCTGGCCCGCGCGAAAGTCGCGCTCGATCAGGGCCGCGCGAGCGACGCCGAACAAATCGCTCGCAATGTCCTTGACAAGGACACGCGAAATATCGCCGCGCTGCAGTTACTCGGCGGCGCCCTGCTGCTGCAAGAACGCCATCAGGAATCAATCGAACCGCTCGAAGGCGCGGCACGCGTGCTGCGCGATCCCGCCCTCGACACGCAGCTTGCGATCGCGCTTCGCGAAACCGGCCGCAATGAAGACGCGCTATCGCGCCTCAAGCGCGCCATCAAGCGTGAGCCGCCTTATGCTTTCGCGTTCCACGAGCTTGGCTTTTTGCTTTATTCGCTGCAACGCTACGACGAGGCCATCGCGGCGATCCGGCGCGGCATCGAGATCGCACCAGTCGCATCGAACCTCTGGGTGCTGCTCGGGAGCATTTTTCACGCGCGGCANGATCTGCCGGATGCCCACGCGGCCTACGCTCGCGCGCTGTCGATCTCGCCTCATCTCGCCAGCGCCCATTACGGCATGGGAACAGTGCTGATGTCGCAGGCCGCCTATGGGCAGGCCGCCGAGCATTTCCGGATCGCCTCGATCAACGCACCCGGCGATCTCCAGGCTCGCCTCAAGCTCGCCGGATGTCTCCTGGAAATCGGCGAAACCGATACGGCGCTGGCATCGCTGCGCGCCGCCGTCCGCAGCGGGCCGCAACACGTCTATGCGATGTCGCTCAAGCTGATGCTGAGCTCAGGACGCGGCAAATTCTGGCTGCGGCCGAGCGCCGCCGCGCGCGCGCTTATTTCGGGCGGTTGACCAGGATCAGCCCGGACGCGACCAGCAGCACGGCCAGCGCAAAGGCCGGCGTCAGCGGCTCGCCCAGCACCAGATGACCGGCGGCCACCCCGAACAGCGGCGTCAGGAATGTAAAGGCCGAGAGCCGGCTTGCCGAAAACTTCACGATCAGGGCGAACCAGAGGCTGAAGGTCGTGCCGACCACGATCGTCTGATAGGCGAGCGAACCGAGCGCCACCGCCGACGGCATCGCCGCGATGCGTTCGCCGAACGCCAGCGCCCCAAGCGTCACGATCGGCACGCAGACCACAAGCTGATAGAGCAGCGTCTTCTCCGGCGAGACGCGGGCGAGCGCGCTCGACTTGATAATCAAAGTGGTGGCCGCCCAGCCCAGAGCGGCGAAAGCCATCATCACATCGCCGAGCAGCTGGTGGGGCTCGGTCGCCGGCGCCGGCACGCCGAACGCAACCACCATGCCGACGAACGCCATCAGCAGGCCAAGCCATTGCTTCAAGCCGAAGCGGTCGCCGGGAAACAGCCAGCGCGCGCCGATCACCACGAAGAACGGCGCCAGATAAATGAACAGCACCGCGCGCGACGCCGTGGTGTAAAGGAGGCCCCGGTAGATCAGCAGAAATTCAACACCGAACAGCAGTCCCGCCATCAGACCGGCGACGAGCGTGCCGTCGCGGGCGGCGATCGGCAGACCGCGCAGCCGCATCAGGCCGAGCACGATCAGCGTCGCGAGGCTCGAGCGGATAGCGCATTGGGTGAGCGGCGGCACGTCGTGGATCGCGAGCTTGATCGCCGGCTGATTGAAGCCCCAGGTCAGACAGATGAACACCACCAGCACCATGCTGGCGGCATCGAGCGGCCGCGTATGACTTGCTGGGACTTCCGACATCAGGCGTGGTCGTGCTGCCGGCAATGGGCGCAGATGCCGCCAATCTCGATCACCGGCGCTTTCGGGGTGAAGCCCGCCGAACGCGCCGCGGCCTTGAGCTCGCCCGCGACTGCGGCGGATGCGGCCTCACCGACCACACCGCAATGCTCGCAGATCAGAAACACCACGAGGTCGCCGGTCGCGTGGTTGTTGACGCAGGCGACGAAGGCGTTGCGGCTCTCGATCCGATGCACGAGGCCGTTATCGCGAAGGAAGTCGAGCGCGCGATAAACGGTGATCGGCGCCGGCCGGCCGCCGCGCACGGATGAACGCTCCATGATTTCATAGGCGCCGAGCGGCTTGTGGCTCTCCAGCAGAACCTCGAGCACCTGGCGGCGGATCGGCGTCAGCCGTTGCGCGCGCTGCGCGCACAGCGCTTCGGCGTGCTTCAACGCATCGGCGGTGCAGCGCTCATGGTCGTGGTCGGGGGCGTGGAAAACCGGTTGGGACATGGGTCAGGGAGATATGGGACCAGAGGCCGGATGAACTGTACCCCGGCGGGACGGATCGCAGGAAAGTGAACTTGCCGCAATTTGATGTTGCAATGCAGCAATACAATCGCCACCTTCAGACAACATCACCTCGGCGGAGCGGCGCTTTGGGTGCGAGTGTCTGTCTGCGCGTGATTTCAATAGTTTAGGAACATCGTCATGCTCAAGGCAAAAAACGCGGTGGTCACCGGCTCCACCTCCGGGATCGGGCTCGGCATCGCGCGTGCGTTTGCCAAGGACGGCGCCAACGTCCTCATTAATGGCTTCGGCGCGGCCGCCGACATCGAAAAAGAGCGGGCCGGAATCGAAAGGGACTTCGGCGTCAGAGCCGTCTATTCGCCCGCCGACATGACCAAGGCCGCCGAGATCGCCGCGATGATCAAGATGGCGGAGACGACGCTCGGCTCCTGCGACATCCTGGTGAACAACGCCGGCATCCAGCACGTCGCACCAATCGAGGAATTCCCGATCGACAAGTGGGACGCCATCATCGCGATCAATCTCACCGCCGCATTCCACGCCATGCGCGCCGCGATCCCCGGCATGAAGGCGAAGAAGTGGGGACGGATCATTTCGACCGCGTCGGCGCATTCGCTGGTCGCCTCGCCGTTCAAAGCTGCGTACGTCACCGCCAAGCACGGTCTCACCGGTCTCACCAAGACCGCGGCGCTGGAGGTCGCAACCTTCGGCATCACCGTCAATTGCATTTCGCCGGGCTATGTCTGGACGCCGCTGGTCGCCAAGCAGATCCCCGACACCATGAAGGCGCGCAACATGACCGAGGATCAGGTCAAGCAGGACGTATTGCTGGCGGCGCAACCGACCAAGCAGTTCGTCACCGTCGAGCAGGTCGCGGCGCTGGCGCTCTATCTCACTTCCGACGTCGCCGCCTCGATCACCGGCGCCAATCTTTCCATCGACGGAGGCTGGACCGCGCAGTGATGAACATCCTCTCGCGCGCCTTGGGCCGTCCGAAAAATCCGCCGCCGAGCGGCAAGAAGCGCATCAATCTCGCGTTGCAGGGCGGCGGCGCGCACGGCGCATTCACCTGGGGCGTGCTCGACGAGTTGCTGGCCGACGAGCGGATCGAGATCGAGGGCATCTCCGGCACCTCGGCCGGTGCGATCAACGCCGTGATGGTGGCTGATGGGATCGCCCGCGGCGGCCCGGAGGAGGCGCGCAAGCGTCTCGCCGACTTTTGGCGCGCCGCGAGCCGCGACGGCGAGATGTCGAAACTCAACCGCGCCGTCTCGGAGCGGCTGTTCTCGCTGATCCCGATCGCCGGCGGCCCGATGAAGGCCTGGTTCGACACCATGGCGAGCTATCTGTCGCCTTACGATCTCAACCCGCTCAATATCAATCCGCTGAAAGATCTGATCGTCCGCTTCGTCGATTTCGAAGCGGTGAAAAACAGCGGGATGCCGCTCTTCATCGCGGCTACCAATGTGCACACCGGCCGGCTCCGCGTCTTTCCGCGAGAGAAAATTGACGCCGACGCCGTGATGGCTTCGGCGGCGCTGCCTTATGTCTTCAAGGCGGTCGAGATCGACGGAGTGCCGTACTGGGACGGCGGCTATACCGCCAACCCGCCGATCTATCCGTTCTTTCGCACCACCGACACCGAGGACGTCCTGGTGGTGCAGATCAACCCGGTGCTGCGGGCGTCGACGCCGCAGACCTCGCAGGAGATCGTCAACCGCATCAACGAAATCACCTTCAACGCCTCGCTGATCGCCGAGTATCGCGCCATCGAGTTCGTGCGCCGGCTGATCGACGACGGCGCGCTAAAGCACGGCACGGGGCCCGGCGAGTACCGGCGCATCAATGTGCACCGGATCGATCTCGGCCTGATCGGCAAGAAGCTGACGCCGCAGAGCCGGCTCAACACCGACTTCGATTTTTTCGAAACGCTGCACCGCGCCGGCCGCCGTGCTGGGCGACGCTTCCTCGACCAGCATTTCGACGATATCGGCGTGCGCTCGACGATCGATCTGCGCGACGAGATGAAAGCCGAAGGCCGCGAGGAACTGCCGGCCGGCGTTGATCGGCTGGCGCGTTAGTCTTTCGCGCGGCTACTGCGCCTCCAGGCCGGCAGCCTTCGCCACCTCGCGCCAACGAGTCACCTCTTCGGCGATCAGCGTGCCGAAGGCCTCGGGCGACGAGACTGACGCCTCCGCACCAATATTCTCGAGCTGCTTCTTCACCGCGTCGCGCGACACCACGTCGGACAGGGCCTTGTGCGTCTTGACGATGATGTCGTTTGGAACGCCAGCCGGATAGACCATGCCGTACCAGCCGTTGATCTCGAAGCCGGGCATGCCGGACTCGATCATGGTCGGCACGTTGGGGAGCGACGGAAAGCGCTTTCCCGTCGTCACCGCGATCAGCTTCAGCTCACCCGAAGCCACCTGGCCGCGCACGGCGTGCGCCAGGTCAACCGCATAGGCGACATCCTTGCGGAGCAGCGCCGTGACCACCTCGCCGGTGGTGCGGAACGCGACCGCCTGGGCCTGCAAGCCTGCGCGCTGGCGGAACAACTCGGCGATGAGATGCTGCGTCGAGCCAACGCCGACCGTCGCGTAATTGAATTTGCCCGGCTCCTTCTTGATGATCGCGATCAGACCTTGGAGGTCGCTTGCCGGAAAATCCTTCGGCACGACAATGGCGATGGCCGAATTGGCGAAAACACCGACCGGCGCGAAATCCTTCACCGCGTCGTAGGCTTGCGATTTGATCATCGCCGCCGACACCGTATGACCGGTCGATATCATCAGCGCGTTGTAACCGTCCTTGGTGCCTTTCGCGACGAGGTCCCCCGCAATCGTGCCGCCGGCGCCCGGCTTGTTCTCGACCACGAAGCGCTGGCCGAGCACTTCACCCAGGGGATCGGCGACAATGCGGGTGGCGACGTCGGTGCCGCCTCCGGCGCCGAAGCCGACCAAGAGACGGATCGGGCGCGACGGCCAGGCGTCCTGAGCTTTGGCGGGTGTGGGTTGCAGCGCCGCGCACGCCAGTGCCGCCAGCGCGATCCTCATTGCAAACATGGCGTGGTTCTCCCTGACGGTTCCGGCTTTGAGCCGATGTTCTTGCCTGACAGCAAACGCGGGCTTCGACATCTGGTCAAGATCGCCGCGATGGCTAGATTGTCGCTATGTCAACACCGCTTCTCAGTGTCGAAGTTGGGCCGGCGCGGCTTGAGGTCGTAGTCGCCGATATTACCACGCTCGCGGTCGACGCCATCGTCAATGCGGCAAACACCTCGCTGCTGGGCGGCGGCGGGGTCGACGGCGCGATCCACCGTGCCGCGGGGCGCGAACTTCTTGAGGAGTGCAAGACGCTCGGCGGCTGCGTGACCGGATCGGCGAAAATAACCAACGGCCACAAGCTGTCGGCGAAGCACGTCATCCACGCCGTCGGCCCGGTATGGAGCGGCGGCCAGAAGTATGAGCCGGAACTGCTGGCGTCCTGCTACCGCACGGCGCTGGGTCTTGCGGCCGACAATCATCTGCATTCAATTGCATTCCCGGCGATCTCGACCGGCGTCTATCGGTTCCCTGCCGACCTCGCGGCGCGGATCGCGGTCGGCACGGTGGTGTCCGAAATCTCCGCCGCGGCGCGCGGGGTCAACCGCGTGGTGTTCTGCTGCTTCTCGCAGGCGTCAGCCGACCACCACATGAATGCGTTCAGAGAGCTGGGATTGGCCTAGCTGCCGGCTTTAAACTTTCGGATCGACATCGAGGCGGATGACCAGCCCTTTCAAGGCGTCCGATGCCGCAGGGTAGATCTTCATCACCGCCGGGTCGTGGCCCGGCACGATGTGGTTGCGCGACGACGCCAGCCGCTTCAGAGTTTCGTAGCCTTCGAGAACCTCGCCCAAATTGTAGGTGGTCGGAAACACGCGCGCCTCGTCGAGATGCGGGAACAGATGCACCGCATCGGCGGCGAGCATCACGAAACCGCGCCTGGTCTTCACCCGGATGCTTTGCAGGCCCATGGCATGGCCGCCAATGTGGTGCAGCGTGATCCCCGGCGCCATTTCGCTCACGCCATCGTGGAAGGTGACGCGGCCGGCGAACAACTTGCTGACCATCGACACCACATAGCCTTCTTCATACGAGTTGCGCAGCTGCTTGTGGCACATGCAGCGGCCGGTGCAGAAATTCATCTCCTTGTCCTGCACGTGATAGCGGGCGTGCGGGAACATATCGACGTTGCCGCAGTGGTCGTAGTGCATGTGGCTGATGATGATGTCTTCGATCTTGTCGGGCTCGACGCCAAGCCGCTTCAGGCCTTCGTTGATCGGCGTGATGACGGTGCGGCCGCGCTTGGTTCCGACCGGCTGGTCGAATCCGGTGTCGACCAGGAAGGTCCGTTTGTCGTTCTTGATGACCCAGACGAAATAGTCGAGCGGTTGCAGCACGTCATGGGGGTCGCCGCCGATGTAATTCTCGGCCGCCTTGCGCTGATGTTCGGCGTAGCGGACCGCGTAGACCTCCCAGATGTCGTCGCTCATGTCCGCTCCCTATTTCTTCTTGGCGCGCATCTGCACGCCGGCGCGCTTCTCGACCGTTTTGGCGAGCTCGGTGAAATCCGATCGCTCGCCGTGTTCTTTCATAGCAGCCTCCCAAAGGCTGCCGACCGCTTTCGCGACCTCGACCGGGATGCCGAAATCCTCGGCCTCGGCCAGGAACAGCCGCACGTCCTTCACCATCAAGGCCATGCCGAAGCCGTAGTCGAACGTGCCGGGCAGCACCGAGCGCGGAAACTTCTGCGTGGTCGCGGTGTTCATGCCGCTGCCCGCGTTGATGACATCGCACATCAGACTCGGATCGAGCCCGGCCTTGACGCCCATCGCGATCGCCTCGGAGCTTGCCGCCATACCCGTGGCGGAGAGGAAGTTGTTGGCGAGCTTCATGCTCTGAGCGAGACCAGCGCGGTCGCCGCAGACGAACACCTTGCCGAACACTTCGAGCGCCGGGCGTACATGCTCGATCTCGTCGAGCGGGCCTGACACCATCACGGCAAGCGTGCCTTTTTCGGCGCCAGCGACGCCGCCGCTCACCGGACTATCGATCTGCACGATGTTGCGCTGTTTCAGAATCTCGGCGGTCTTGAGCGCGGCCCGCGAACCGGTCGTGGAGAGATCGACATAGCGGCGCACACGGTTGCCGCGAATGAGGCCGTCGTCGCCGCTCACGACTTTCATGCCGATATCGAGCGAGGGCAGGCTGGTCAGCACCGTCTCGACCCGGTCGGCGACGTCGGCCGGCGAGCGCGCCGCCTCGGCGCCGAGCTTGATCAGCGGCTCCATCGCCTCCTCGCGTGTGTCAAACACGGTCAGCTTATGTCCGGCTTCGGCTAGGCGCCGGCTCATCGGACCGCCCATGCTGCCAAGGCCGATGAATCCAATTTCCATTTCCGTCCCTCCGACAGTGTCCTTTTCCGCCGCGAGAGTGCCCGAGCCCGACACGGCCGTCATCCAGGCCGCCGGCCAATCCGATGCCCGTTGCGAATATCATAAGCTAGCTTATATTATTGCTACATAGGAATAATCGGATATGCCCCATCGCAGCCAGAACCGCGAAATTCTTTTTACAATCAGCGATGTAGGTCGACTGCTCCGGACCTACGCCGATCAGAAGGCCCGCAGGTTCGGCCAAACCCGGGCGCAGTGGGCGGTGCTGTTGCGCCTGGAGCGGCGCGAGGGTTTGAAGCAATCCGACCTCGCCGAGGACCTCGACATCCAGCCGATCACCCTGACCCGGCTGGTCGACCGGCTCTGCGACAATGGCCTGATCGAGCGCCGCCCCGATCCGAACGATCGCCGCGCCAAGCGGCTTTACCTCACTCCAGCCGCGCGGCCGCTGCTCGACCGCATTGAGGCCCAGGTCGAAGCGGTGGCCGAAACCGTGCTGGCCGGCGTCGATGCGGCCGCCGTCGGCGTGCTGCTCACGCAGCTGGGGCTGGCGCGGGAAAATCTCAGGCACGCGATTGCCGCCAAGACTCCACAGGATGACAAGACACAAGACGAGAAGCGTTATGGCTGAGCCATCATTGAAAGTCGTATCCGACCCGCCGTCGATCTCCGATGGCGCCAAATCTTCCGAAGGCACGAACTCGCCGGCTAAGAAATTCCCGCGCAAGCGCCTGCGGATGGTCTTGCTGATCGCGTTACCGCTCATTGCGCTGGCGATTGGCGCCTTCATGTACCTCGGTTCGGGCCGCTACATCACCACCGACAATGCTTATGTCGGCGCGCAGAAGGTTCTGATCACGCCGGATATTTCCGGCAAGATCGCGCGCATCATCGTCCGCGAGGGCCAGCACGTCAAAGCCGGCGACGAGCTGTTCGAGATCGACCGCGAGCCGTTCCGCATCGCCGTCGATCAGGCGCAGGCGAAGCTCGCGACGGTGCGCACCGACTTCACCAATCTGAAAAGCGACTACCAGATCTACCGCGAGCTTGCCGACGTGGCGCAGCAGAACGCCGAGCTGAAAACATCCAACGTCGAGCGCAAGAAGGCGCTGGTGGCTTCGCGCGCCGGCTCGGAGGTCGACTACGAAACTGCCATCTCCGCCCAGCTCACGGCGCGGCTGCAGGCCCGATTGGCCGTGCAGCGCAAAGATCAGGCGTTCAACCAGCTTCTCGGCGATCCGAGCCTGCCGATCGAGAAATTCCCGCCCTATATCCAGGCCGCCGCCGCACTCGAACAGGCGCAGCGCGATCTTGACCACACTTTACTTCGCGCTCCGATCGACGGCATGGCGACGCAAGTCGACAACATCCAGCTCGGCCGCTTCGTCACCGCCGGCACCCCGGTGTTTTCGGTGATCGATGACAGCGCGCCATGGGTCGACGCCAACCCGAAGGAAACCGACATCACCCATCTGCAGATCGGCCAGCGCGCCACCGTGTACATCGACACGTTCCCGGATACGACGTTCTCCGGCACTGTCGAATCGGTGAGCCCGGGCACCGGCGCGCAATTTGCGATCCTCCCGGCGCAGAACGCCAGCGGCAACTGGGTCAAGGTGGTGCAGCGCGTGCCGCTTCGCGTGCGGCTCGACAAGAATCCGATGTTGAGCAAGCTCCGCGCCGGCATGAGCGCCAATGTCGAGATCGACACCGGCGAGCGCCCATCGATGTTCAGCTCGGCCGAAGTGAAGCAGACGGCCGACTAAAAATGATGCGCCTTGCNACAGGCATGTCGCCAGCCGCCCGTCGCATGATGCTGACGGTGTGCGCGATGACCGCCACCATCATGCAGGCGCTGGATACGACGGTCGCCAACGTGGCCCTGCCCTACATGCAGGGCTCGCTGTCGGCTTCGCTCGACCAGATCAACTGGGTGCTGACCTCCTACATCGTCGCCTCCGCCATCATGACGGCGCCGATCGGCTGGATGTCCGACCGGTTCGGACGCAAACGCCTGTTCATCATCTGCTGCGCGGGCTTCACCTTCGCCTCACTGCTGTGCGCATCGTCGCAGGACATCGGCGCCATGGTGTTCGCCCGGCTCCTGCAGGGCGCGTTCGGCGCGGCGCTCGTTCCGCTGTCGCAATCGGTGATGCTCGATGCCTATCCGCCCGAGCAGCGCGGCCAGGCGATGGCGATCTGGGGCATGGGCGTGATGCTCGGCCCGATCCTGGGCCCCGCGCTCGGCGGCTTCCTCACCGACCAATACTCCTGGCACTGGGTGTTCCTGATCAACTTGCCGGTCGGCATCGTCACCGTGTTCGGACTGATGCTGTTCATGGACGAAACCAAGAAGCAGACGGCGATGCGCTTCGACTGGTTCGGCTTCATGGCGCTGGCGATCGGCATCGGCTCGCTGCAATTGATGCTCGACCGCGGCGAGCAGGCCGGCTGGTTCGGCTCGAGCGAGATCATCGCCGAGCTGGTCGTCTCGATCGCCGGCTTCTACTTCTTTTTCGCGCATTCGCTGACGACCGACGAGCCGTTCGTGCGTTTCGAGCTGTTCAGAGACCGCAATTTCGCCGCCGCCTGCTTGTTCATGGTGATGATCGGCGTATCGCTGTTCGGCACCATGGCGCTGATCACGCCGTTCACCCAGAACCTCTTGGGCTATCCGATCCTGACCGCCGGGTTCGTGCTGGGGTCGCGCGGCGTCGGCACGCTGGTCGCCATGATGGCGGTCGGCCGTCTGCTCAAGTTCGTCGAGGCCCGCACCTTGGTGTTCTGTGGGCTGACGGTAACGGCGGCCACGCTCTACCAAATGGTCGGCTTCACCACGGACACCTCGACCCGGACCATCGTTGTCGTCGGCATCATCCAGGGCGCCGGCCTCGGCCTCGTATTCGTGCCGCTGAGCACTGTCGCGTTCTCGACGCTGCCGGGCGAACTCCGCAACAGCGGCACCGCCATGCTGACGCTGGTTCGCAATATCGGCAGCTCGATCGGCATCTCGATGGTGATCGCCAACCTGACCAGCACGACGACGCTGATGCATGCCCGGCTGGCCGAGCACATCACTCCGTTCAACAGCGCCTTGCAGCAGGCCGGCGCGATGCTGAGCACCGCGACCGACCAGGGCCGCGCCCTGCTGGAGCTCATGCTGACGCAGCAGGCGACGGTCATCGCCTATGACAACACGTTCAAGCTGCTGATGATCCTAACGCTGATCGCGTTGCCGCTGGTGCTGGTGATCGGATCGTCGCATGCAAAAGCAGCGCCGGCCGAAGTCCACGCGATGGATTAGCGCTTGAACTCTGCCTTGATCCTCTCGGTGTGCTCGCCCACCGCCGGCACCGGACCGTACTGTCGCGGCTCGCCGGCCCATTGCGCCGCCGGCGCCGGATAGGACAGCGGGCCGCCCGGCGAGCCG
>C688J18823_10000666_pt1 | contig 20134 bp, 18 predicted proteins | sample HopSoiMetagenom1_FD_18823 | JGI IMG/M metagenome (IMG submission 18823) | reverse complement strand
CCCGCCAGTAAGGACGCCAACGGCGCCGCGCCAGGCAACAGCGTCCACGGCTCCGGGCCGCCTTCGTGGTACAGGCTCGGCAGCCACGAGGCGAGATCGAGGTTCCGTGCCCCGAGACAGGCCCAGTTCCAGTCGATCATGATCGCGCGGCCGGCTCGGAGACAGAGATTGTCGCTTCGGACGTCGCCGTGCAGCAGCACGTCGCCGCCGAGCTCTGCTGTGGCCGCGGCCGCGGCGAGGTCGTCTGCGTGACGCTCGAACCACGGCCGATCGAATACCCCGAGTGCGAGGGCGCCGGTCGGGTCGTCCCGCATCGGGTCCCAGCCTTCGTGGATGTCGAAGAGCGCGCCGAAGTCTTCGTCGATCGCGGTCGGCGGCGGCGTTGACTGGATCTCGGCGAGCGCCTCCAGGACCGCATCGACGGCCTGGCTGGACCACGGCGGCGGCCAAACCGCTTGGGATAGATCCTCGATGACGAGAACGGGCGCCTCGCCGTCGTCATGCCAACCGACGACATCGGGCAGGTACGGCATCCCTGTCAGCGACCGATAGTTCGCGTGCTCCAGACGGAGCCAGTCGGCGACGTAGTCGAACGCGGCCACCTTCGCGAATGCCGGGGACCGGTCGCCGAACAGCACGCGCCACCGTCGGTGGGACGGGGCGCCGTGCCCGGCCACCGGCTCCAGGACCGTCGGTCGTGTTCCGACTGCGAGCTCGATCCGGTCGGCGTCGTCCATGGCGCATCTTCGCACCCTTGTCGGTAGCCTGGCTGCGATGACCGTCATGGTGACGGGCGCGTCGGGCGTCCTTGGGCACGCGATCGTCGCCGCCTTGCTCGCGCGCGACGAGGTGCGGGCGACCGTCCGACGGCCCGCGGCGGCAGAACCGTTGCGTGCGCTCGGCGCGAAGGTCGCCGTCTTCGATCCTCGTCAGGAAGAAGCGCTGACAGAGGTGCTGCCTCGCTGCCACACCTTGGTGCATCTGATCGGCGGTGTTCGGCAACCCGACCCCGACGCGCTCTTCTGGGCGAACCACCGATCCGTCGAGCTCGCGCTGGAGGCGACCCGGCAGGCGGGGACGAAGCGGTTCATCATGCTCTCTGTGCCGGGCGCAGATCCTGGGGCAACGCACCCGTTCCTGCGCGCGAAAGGCCTCGGCGAGGCGGCGGTCGCCGCCGCGGGGATCGAGCACGCGATCATCCGCTCGACACACGCGTACGGACTCGGCGGACTCTGGTTCACGGCCACGGTCCAGGCAGCGACGACGACGCCGCCGTTCGTGTGCGGACCGGGAACACAGCCGGTGGCGCCGGTGTTCGCGGACGACGTCGCCGCCGTCGTGGCGGCGATCGACGACCATCCCGGGCCGCTTTCGGGAACGTGGGGTCTCGAGGGGCCCGACGTGGTGTCGGCAGACGACCTCGTGCGCGTCCTGCGAGCCGACGACGCCACACCGACCCATGCGGACGGGCAACCGGCGGCCGTCGTTCTCACGCAACTCCTCGAGACGCCGATCGACGCCGTCACGGCCTCCTTCTTCGCGATGCCGAGCCGCGCCGACGGGCCCGACGCGGCGGCAGCCTTCGGCGTGCGAACGACAGCGCTCGTGGACGGACTCCGAGCGACGCTCACTGCCGCCGGTGCGGACCGCGCCGGGTAGGCTTCGCCGTCATGGGTGACCTCGTCGAACTGACGATCGACGACCGAGTCGCCATCCTTCGGCTCCAACGGCCGCCCGCGAATGCGATCGACCTCGCGCTCGGCCAGGAACTGCGGGCCGCCATCGAAGAGGCGAGCGGCCGCCCGCAGGTGGGTGCGCTGGTGATCACCGGCGGCCCCAAGATCTTCGCCGCGGGCGCCGACATCAAGGCGATGGCGAACTGGGGGCCCGAAGAGGTTCGACCGTCGGTCGACGCCCTCGGCGGCGCCTGCGACCTGCTCGAGGCGATCGACGCCATCTCGATCGCCGCGATCAACGGGTACGCGCTGGGTGGTGGCCTCGAGCTCGCCCTCGGCTGCGACCTGCGCTACGCGGCGACGGATGCGAAGCTAGGCCAGCCCGAGGTCGGCATCGGCGTGATCCCAGGGGCCGGGGGCACGCAGCGGCTGGTGCGCCTTGTCGGCCCGGGCCGGACCCGCGAACTCGTCTACAGCGGGCGGATCGTCGACGCCGACGAGGCACTTCGGTTGGGCATCGTCGAACGCGTGCTGCCGTCCGACGAGGTCCTCGCGACGGCGATCGACGATGCTCGCGGGTTCGCCACCGGGCCGCGCCAGGCGTTGGCGGCGGCGAAGGCCTCGATCGCCGCGGCGATCACCTCGCCCGGCGCCCCCGGGATCCAGGCGGAACGCGAGGCGTTCCTGGCGCTGTTCGGCACGCCGGACCAGCGCGAGGGCATGGCGGCGTTCCTGGCCAAACGCGAGCCGCGGTTCGGCAGCTGAGCATCGTTCAACACGCCGTCACCCGCGAGTCACATCGCTGTCACTCCTCCTCACTAGCGTGAAGAACCTGGGTCGCGCCATGGCGTCCCGACGGGGAATGAACCGGTCCGCGGTGCTGTTCGAAGAGGGTACTGAGGGTCGGGAGCCCGCACCCGGCCCGCCGAAAGGATGTGAGCCGCATGTCGGACGAGAGGTTCAGGGGGGCATCCGTCCGCAACCTGCCGCGAGCCAACAAGACGTATGCGGCAGGCCGCGTCTGCGACGAACCTGGGTGCGAGACCAAGCTCTCCATCTACAGCAAGTGGAAGTACTGCTGGCAGCACGAACCGGTGCATCAGTACGTGCCCCGCGGCAAGCGCAAGAGCCGTTCGGAGGCCGCCTGATCGGCCATCGAACGTCGGCACGGACCCGGGCCCCTCGATCGAGGGGCCCGTTGGTGTTCCGGGGGGATGGCGGCTAGGCCGGTCGGCCCCTCCCCGCGGGCGTTCGTCGGTTGCTCCGCACGACGGGTCAAGGCCCCCCGAACGTGCACCGATGCGTTGGGGGACCGCTCCCCCCGAGTGGGCCAATCGATGCCGAACGATCTCTCCGAGCCCCACCGCCGCCCATGCGCATGGGCGATTGTCCCTACTGCGAGCGCGCGGTGCTCGTGTACGAAGAGCCGCCGCGGTGTCCGCTCTGCGCGTGCCCGCTCGAGCCATCCTCGATGCGGCCGTTCGCCGTCCCGGGGGAGCGCGCCGGCGAGCCCGAGCCTGGTTAGCCCGGACCCGGTTGGTCCATCAGGACGGCCCGCCGCCATCCCCGTACCGAGTTGAGGAATGCCACCGATCCGGCCCGCTCGAGATCCTCGACGCCGAACGACGCTTCGTGCAGGGTTCCGTCCGCAAGCAGCGCCATGCGCTCGCAACCGGGCAGCAGCCCGTCCGACAGCGGCGGTGTGATCCACCGTCCGTCCGTCCGGATGGCGATGTTCGCGCGGGTGGTCTCGGTGACTCGTCCGTGGGTGTTGATCAGCACGACGTCGTCTGCGTTGGGGTGGCGCTCGCGCGCGTCGTCGTAGCGACCTCGCGCGGTGGTCTTATGGAACAGCAGCGGGTCCGTCGGGTCGACGGGGTGCGAGCGGTCGATCGCCAGCCGGACCGGCTCGGCGGTGTGCGTGAGCGGCGCCGAACCGGACTCGACGCGACCGCGGTGGTCGACCACGAGCCGGACGCGGGCGGGTTTCGCGGGGAATCGCCCTGCTTCGCGATCGAGCGCGTCGCGGACGGCCTCCTCGTCGAGGGCCATGCCGAGGTACGCGGCCGACGAGCGCAGCCGGGCGAGGTGCTCCTCCGCCCGGCGGTAGCCTGAGCTCGGCTCGTGGGCGAGCGTTTCCAGCAGCCGCACGGGCGGCCTGCGCGCGGTCAGGACGCGCCTTCGCGACCGTCTCGTCGTACTCCGCCTGGGCGTGGGAGTCCCAGGTGATCCCGCCGCCGACACCGTAGACGGCCGCCCCGCTGCGGGCGTCCTGGACGACCGTACGGATCGCGACGTTGAACCGCGCCCGCGCGCCGGCCGCGGTCGAGGGGGCGAGATAGCCGACGGTCCCGCAGTACACGCCGCGCGCGGCGACCTCGAGGTCGGCGATGATCCCCATCGTCGAAACCTTGGGCGCGCCCGTGACCGAGCCGCAGGGGAACAAGGCCGCGAACACCTCGCCGATCCCGACGCCGGGGCGAAGCGATGCGCCGACCGTCGAGGTGAGTTGCCAGACCGTCTCGTACCGTTCGGCGGCGAACAGATCCGTCCAGGTAACCGCGCCGCTTCGCGCGACGCGTCCGATGTCGTTGCGGATCAGATCGACGATCATCGCGTTCTCTGCGAGGTCCTTCGTCGATGCTTGTAGGGCGCGGCGGATCGCGTCATCCTCCTCGAGCCACCGGCCGCGTGGCGCGGTGCCTTTCATCGGTCGCGAGACGATCCGGTCGCCGTCGATCCGGAAGAACAGCTCCGGCGACGCGGACAAGACCCGGTGCGCGCCGGTGTCGATGTATGCGCCGTACGCGCCGCGCTGGGCATAGTTGAGGTCCCGGTATAGACCGCGCGGATCGCCTCGGATCTCGGCCGAAAGCGGAAGCGTGAAGTTCACCTGATAGGTGTCGCCGGCGGCGATCGCGTCGTGGATGCGGGCGATCGCGGCGTTGTAATCACCGCGAGCCATCGCCGGACGCCACGCGGCTCCATCGCCCGGCGGAGGATCGGGAGGTTCCGGCAGCGTCGTCTCCTCGCGACCCTCGAACAGAGCGAACCACGCGAGCGGCAGATCCGCGAGCGGTCCATCGTTCGGGCGGGCGCGAACGCGCAGCGCCAGGTCGAACGCCGGCGCGGCCTCGTACGCCACGAACCCTGCCGCCCACAGGCTGCGCGCGGCGGCCTGTTCGGCCGCCGCGAGCACGCCGGGCACCTCCTCAGGCCGGCGTGCTTCCAGCACGCCGGCCGGTTCCACGAGACGGAAGCTCGGCTCCGCACCGGTGAGGTCGTCGAACCGCGCCTCGATCACCGGCTCACGATACGTGCGGGGTCGTGCACGCACGGCCGGGTAGCCTGGTCGCCATGCCGTCCGTGCTCGTCGCGATGTCCGGCGGCGTCGACTCCTCCGTCGCCGCGTGCCTCCTGCTGGAGCAGGGGTTCGACGTCGTCGGCTCCCACATGTCGCTGGTGCATCTCGACGGCGTGGAGCACGGGTGCTGCGGCCCCGCCGCCCGTGCCGACGCGGCGGCCGTCGCCCAGATCGCCGGCTTCCCCTTCGAGATCTGCGACCTCACCGAGCCGTTCACGTCGGCCGTGATCGGCGATTTCGTCGAGGAGCACGCCGCTGGACGCACGCCGAACCCGTGTGCGCGGTGCAACGGCGAGATCAAGTTCGGGGCGTTCCTGGCGCGTGCCGACGAGCTCGGCATCGACTTCGTGGCGACCGGCCATTACGCCCGGAGCGATCGAGATACCTCCGGGCAGTGGCATCTGCGTCGCGGCGTCGATCAGGCGAAGGACCAGAGCTACATGCTGCACATGCTCGGCCAGCGCCAGCTCGCACGGTCGGCGTTCCCGGTCGGCGGTCGTTCGAAGCAGGAAACCCGCACGATCGCCGCCCGGTGGGGCCTGCCCGTCGCGAGCAAGCCCGACTCGCAGGAACTGTGTTTCGCACCAAGCGGCGACGCGGGCGCGTTCGTCCGGGATGCGGCGCCGCAGCTCGTGCACACCGGAGGTGAGGTGGTCGACGTCGACGGGCGCGTGCTCGGCGAGCACGACGGCACGTTCGCGTTCACCGTTGGGCAGCGGCGAGGACTGGGCGTGGCGCTGGGCGCGCCGGCTTACGTCGTCGCAACCGACGTCGCGACGAACCGCGTGGTGGTGGGCCCGGGCGAGCTCCTTGCGCGCCGGGCGCTCGACGCGGATCGCGTCTCGTGGGTCGCTGGCGCGCCGCCCGACGGCCCGTTCGAGGCATCGGTGCGGGTGCGCTCGCACGGCCGCGACGTCCCGGCGGTGATCACGCCTCGCGGTGCCGACGCGATCGAGGTGACGTTCCGCACTCCGCAGCGCGCCCTCGCACCCGGCCAGAGCGCGGTGGTGTACCGCGACGACGAGGTGCTCGGCGGCGGCCGGATCGTCGCGACACGCTGACGCGGGGTCGTCACCACCCGGCACTAGACTGCGCGCGTGAAGCTGCTGCGGCGCCGCGCGAAGGCCTTCGACATCCAAGTACAGGACCTCACGCTGCACATCACAGCGCCCGAGGACTTCGCCGAGGAATCACGCGCGGCGGCGCTGTCGTTCTGGGAGCAGCTCGAGGCCTACGGCGCGCGCGATCCGGACTTCCGGACATCCAAGCGCGCACTCACGCGCGTGGCGACCGACGCACCGCCGATCGTCCAAGAGGTGGTGTCCGCGGCGACCGCGGCGGGCGTCGGGCCGATGTTCTCGTTCCGGGGCGCGGTCGTCGACTCGGTGGGGAGGTTCCTCGCGGAGCACACCGGCGAGGTCACGGTCGCATGCGACGGCGATTACTTCATCCGTGGCAAGAAGCGGATGAAGGTCGGTGTCCATCGCCGCGGCGGCGACCCCATCACGATCGTGCTCGAACCGGCGCGCGGCGTCGGGCTGTCGACCACGTTGGGCCGGGGCCGCGGCGGCGCCGGGCCCGACGGGCTCGCCGTCGTCGCACGCAGCTGCATGCTCGCCGACGCCGCTGCCGCCGGCGTGCAGGCATGCCTGCCGAAGGCCGACGGGTTCGGCATGGCGTTGCATTACCTCCAGAAGGTGCCCGGCGTGATGGGCGCGGTCGTGGTGCTCGGCGATCGGATCGGCGTCGCTGGCGGCGTGGAGATCGCGGGATGAGCGAGGAGCGTCGGCGCGCCGAGGCGAAGGTGCGGGTGGAGGAGCTGCGCGAGCAGATCAACCACCACTCGTACCGGTACCACGTGCTCGACGACCCCGAGGTCAGCGACGCCGAGTACGACGAGCTGATCCGCGAGCTTCGCGCGCTGGAGGACGCGTTCCCCGAGCTGATCACGCCCGACTCGCCGACGCAGCAGGTCGGCGCCGCGCCGGCGAGCGCCCTGTTCGCGCCGGTGGCCCACCGCGCGCCGATGCTGTCGCTGGACAACGCGTTCTCGCTCGACGAACTGAACGCGTGGGGCGACCGGGTGGTGCGCGGGCTCGGCGGCGCCGCGGACGGGTTCATGTGCGAGCTCAAGATCGACGGTGTCGCGTGCGCGCTCACGTACGAGAACGGCCGGCTCGTTCGCGCCGCAACGCGGGGCGACGGAAGGATCGGCGAGGACATCACCGCGAACGTGCGCACGGTGCAGGACGTGCCGCAGCGGCTGGCGATCGATGATCCGCCGAGCGTCGTGGAGATCCGCGGCGAGATGTACCTGCCGGTGAAGGCGTTCGAGGCGTTGAACGAGCGGCTCCAAGAGGCCGGCCAGAAGGCCTTCGCGAACCCCCGGAACTCGGCGGCGGGCTCCCTTCGCCAGAAGGATCCGAAGGTCACCGCCTCGAGACCGCTGCGCCTCTGGGTCCACTCGTTCGGGGCCGCCGAGGGCATCTCGTTCGAGTCGCACCACGCGTTCCTCGCGTGGGCCGACGCCGCCGGTCTCCCGGTGCCGCCGACGACCGAACGCAAAGACTCGATCGGAGACGTCGATGCGTTCCTGCGGCATTGGGAGGCGCATCGCCACTCGGTCGATTGGGAGATCGACGGGGCGGTGATCAAGGTCGATGCGGCAGCGCAGCAACGCGAACTCGGGGCGACGTCGCACGCGCCGCGATGGGCGGTCGCCTACAAGTTCCCGCCGGAGGAGCGCACGGCCCTGCTCAAGAAGATCGATGTCCATACCGGCCGCACCGGCAAGGTCACGCCGTTCGCGGTCCTCGACCCCGTGCAGGTCGGCGGCGTCACGATCACGTACGCGACGCTGCACAACGAGGACGAGGTTCGCCGCAAGGACGTCCGGCAAGGCGACATGGTGATCGTCCGGCGCGCCGGCGACGTGATCCCCGAGATCGTCGGGCCCGTGATCGCCAAGCGCAAGAAAGGCGCCCGACGGTGGTCGATGCCGAAGTCGTGCAACGCGTGCGGCACGCCGCTCGTCCGCGCCGAGGGTGAGGCGGATCATCGCTGCCCCAACAAGCGCGGATGCCCGTCGCAAGGCATCGAGTGGCTCTTCCACTTCTCCGGCCGCGGCGCGATGGACATCGAGCACCTCGGATACATGACGGTGATGCGTCTGCTCGAGAAGGGGTTGATCGAAGACCCTGCGGACATCTACGCGCTCGACGCCGACAAGCTGTCGCAGATACCCGGGTTCAAGGACAAGTCGATCACGAACCTGCTCGAGCAGGTCGAGTCGTCGAAGGACCGGCCGATCTGGCGCCTCTTGGTCGGCCTCAACATCCGCCATGTCGGGGCGCACGTTGCACAGGTGCTTGCGACCGCGTTCGGATCGGTGGACGCGATCGCGGCCGCGAGCGAAGACGAGATCGATGCCGTGCCCGAGATCGGTCCCGAGATCGCGGCGACCGTCCGCGAGTGGTTCGACGAGGACGAGAACCTGCAGCTGATCGAGAAGCTCCGGGCGGCGGGCGTGCGGCTCGAGGACCAGCAGACGGCGCCCGATCGCACGCCGAAGACGCTCGAGGGCGTCACACTCGTGCTGACCGGCGGGCTCGATACCGTCAGCCGCGAGGAGGCGACCGCGATGGCGCAGGAGGCCGGCGCGCGGGTGGCGTCGAGCGTTTCCGCCAAGACGACCTTCGTCGTCGCCGGCACCGACCCGGGAACCAAGCTGGCCAAGGCGGAGGCGCTGGGCGTCGAGGTGATCGACGAGGACGCGTTCCTCCGCCGGCTGAAGGACGGGGTGCCGTGATCGCGGGCACGCAGGTGCGCCCCGTCGCGACCCTCGGCCGCGTCGTGCAGATCCTTCTCGCGCTCGCGGGCACGGTCGGCGCGGTGAACGACATCTGGCTGTATGCGCAGATGCGGTCGGGCACCTACGTGTTGCACGTGCCCGAGCAGGTCGCCGGGGAGGTGGTCCAACAGCCGTACCTCACGGGATCGAAGATCACGAGCATCGGGGTGGTGCTGTGGCCACTCCTCATCGCAACCGGGGTCGTGTGGCTGATCTGGCAACACCACGCGACACAGAACCTGTGGGCGCGCGGCTACCGCGACCTTCGGATCAGGCCGGGGTGGGCGGTGGGGTGGTGGTTCATCCCGTTCGCCTCGCTCGTGATGCCGTGCGTCGCGATGCTCGAGCTCGATCGCCGGTCGACCCCCGACGGGACGCCGCGTCAGGCGAGCCCGCTGGTCGGCTCCTGGTGGGGCGTCTACATCGCCGGCGGCGTGGTCGTCTTCGTCGGCATGTTCTTCGCCGTGCTCGGCGATCTGGCGGATCTCGGTCGGGACGCCGACGCCCACCGAACCGTGTTCGACCTGACGGCCATGGCACACACCGCAGCACCGTGGGTGCTGGCGTTGGGGTTTGTCACGGCCGTGTCGGCGGCGCTCGCCATCGCGGTCGTGCGGAGGATCACGGAGGCGCAGACCACCATGCTCGCCGCGCCGTCGCAGACGGGTGTCCCGGTGCCCATGCGGCCGGACCTGGGGTTCTGAACGGATATCCGCCCCGTCTAGACTGCGCGCCATGCCGGTCGAGATCGACATCGAGCACGTCGCGAAGCTCGCGCGCGTGGACCTGAGCGACGAGGAGATGTCGCGCCTGCGTGCGCAGCTCGGCCAGATCTTGGAGCACGCAGCCCGGGTGGGCGAGGTTGCCGCCGCCGACGTCGTTCCGACCGCCTCGCCGATCCCGCGGGCGAACGTGTATCGGGACGATGTGCCCGAGCCGTGTCTGCCGGTGGATGAAGCGCTTCGTAACGCGCCGGAGCGCGACGGCGACCGGTTCCGCGTGCCGCGGATCGCGGAGACCGGCGCGTGAGCGACGCGCTCTGCGATCTGACCGGCGCGGAGCTGTCCTCGCGGCTCGAGGCCGGTGAGACGTCGGCGGGCGCCGTCCTTGCGTCGGCCCAGGCGCGCATCGACGCGGTCGAGGATCAGGTGGGCGCGTTCCTCACCAGGACCGACCAGCTCGCCTCCGAACGCGCCGAAGAACTCGACGCGTACCTGTCGACGGGCGCGCCACAGTCGCCGGTCGCCGGGATCCCGGTCGCGCTGAAGGACGTGCTCACGACCAACGGCGTGCGCACAACGTGCGGGTCGAGGATCCTCGAGACGTACGTGCCACCGTACGACGCCACCGCATGGGCGCGCCTGGCCGGCGCCGGCGCCGTCCTCGTCGGCAAGACGAACTGCGACGAGTTCGCGATGGGATCGTCGAACGAGAACTCGGCGTTCGGGCCGGTTCGGAATCCGTGGGATCCGGAACGAGTGCCCGGCGGTTCGAGCGGGGGATCCGCGGCCGCGGTCGCCGCGGGGGAGGCTGTGTGGGCGCTCGGCACCGACACCGGTGGAAGCGTCCGCCAGCCGGCGTCGCTGTGTGGCGTCGTCGGCCTCAAGCCCACGTACGGGCGGATCAGCCGCTACGGTTTGATCGCGTTCGCGTCGTCCTTGGACACCGTGGGCACGTTCACGCGGACGGTCCGCGATTCCGCGTCGATGCTCGAGGTCCTCGCCGGGCACGATCCGCGCGATGCGACCTCCCTCGACGTCCCGGTCCCGTCGTATACGGACGGCATCGGCGGCGGCGTCGCCGGTCTTCGCATCGGCGTGATCAGCGAGGCGTTCGGCGAAGGCGTCGAGCCCGGCGTCGCGGCGTCGGTGCGTGCCGCGGTCGATCGGTTCGAGCGGCTCGGCGCGTCGATCGGCGAGGTCGCGCTGCCGCACGCGGCGTACGCACTCTCGGCCTACTACCTGATCGCGCCGAGCGAATGTTCGTCCAACCTGGCCCGGTACGACGGTGTGCGGTACGGGTACCGCGCCCCCGGCGAGCCCGCGGACAGCATCGAGATGATGTTCGCCACACGCGGCCAGGGCTTCGGTCCCGAGGTGAAGCGCCGGATCATGCTCGGGACCTACGCCCTGTCGGCCGGATACTACGAGGCGTACTACGGCCAGGCGCAGAAGGTACGCACGCTCGTGATCCGCGACTACGAGGCGGCGTTCGAGCGGTTCGACATGCTCGTGTCGCCGACCTCGCCGACGACGGCCTTCCGGATCGGGGAGAAGGCCGACGACCCGATGGCGATGTACCTGAACGACATCTTCACGATCCCGGCGAACCTCGCGGGTGTGCCCGCGATCAGCATCCCCTCCGGGCTGGACGACGCCGGTCTCCCCGTAGGTGTGCAGTTGACGGCGCCCGCTTTGGACGAGCCGACGTTGTTCCGTGCGGCCCACGCGCTCGAGTCCGACCTCGGGCTCGACCTCCGGCCACCGCTGGTGCAAGGAGTGGCATGAACGCGGCGTACGAAGCGGTGATCGGTCTGGAGTGCCACGTCGAGCTCTCGACCGCGACCAAGATGTTCTGCGCCTGCGCGAACGTCTTCGGCGCGCCGCCCAACACGCACACATGCCCGGTGTGTCTCGGCCACCCGGGCACGCTCCCGGTGCCGAACCGCGAGGCGATCGCGCGGATCATCAAGATCGGGCTGGCGCTCGATGCCGCGATCGCGCCGCATTCGTTGTTCCACCGGAAGAACTACTTCTATCCGGACATGCCGAAGAACTACCAGATCAGCCAGTACGACCTGCCGATCTGTGTGGGCGGCCACCTCGACATCGAAGTCGGCGACGGCTCGGTCAAGCGCGTCGGCATCACGCGCGTGCACATGGAGGAGGACACCGGCAAGTCGACGCACGGCGGCGGCTCCGGGCGGATCCACGACGCGACACATGCAACGCTCGACTTCAACCGGGCGGGGGTGCCGCTGGTCGAGTGTGTGAGCGAACCGGACATGCGCTCCCCGGAGGAGGCCGCCGCGTACCTCCGAGAGCTCCGCGCCACGCTGGAGTCGCTCGACGTCTCCGACGTGAAGATGGAGGAGGGGTCGCTTCGGTGCGACGCGAACGTGTCGCTGCGGCCGGCCGGCGCCGAAGCGTTCGGCACGAAGGTCGAGATCAAGAACATGAACTCGATCCGGTCGCTCGAGCGCGCCCTCATCTATGAGATCGAGCGCCAGACGAAGGCGCTCGACGCCGGCGAAGACATCGTCCAGGAGACGCGCCACTGGGACGAGGACGCGGGCAGCACCGCGTCGATGCGCTCGAAGGAGGAGGCCTTCGACTACCGGTACTTCCCCGAGCCCGACATCCCGGCGATCGAGCCCGACATCGCGTGGATCGAGGACATCGGCGCGTCGATCCCCGAGCTGCCGCGAGCGCGCCGCGCGCGGTACGTCGAGACCCTCGGTCTGAAGCCCGAGGTCGCCCGGGTGCTGGTCGGCGACCGCGGCGCGTCGGCGCTGTTCGACGCCGCCGTTGCGCTGGAGACGGATCCCGGCGCTGCGGCGAACTGGGTGACCCAAGATGTCGCCGCGCTTCGCAACGCTGCGGGGGACGATGGCGCCCTCACACCGCAGCACGTCGCCGACGTGGTCCGCCTGATCGCCGCGGGGGCGGTCTCGAACGCCGGCGCCAAGCAGGCGCTCGAGGCATCGTTCACAACCGGCGAGGCGGTCGAGTCCGCGGTCGATCGGCTCGGGGTTAGACAGGTGTCGGACACCGGCGCGCTCGGCGCGCTCGCGGACGACGTGCTCGCCGAGAACCCGGACGTCGTGCAGAAGTTTCGCGACGGCAAGGAGGGCGTGATCGGGTTCCTCGTCGGGCAGCTGATGCAGAAGGCAGCCGGCGCGGCCAACCCGAAGGTCGCGCAGGAACTGCTGCGGGAGCGGCTGCAGGGATAGGTCCGGTGTCGGGCGACCCGGGAGCGTCGAAGAACGCCGGCCCCATCCCGCCGTGGCGCCTCGTCGTGCTCGGCGTGGTTCGGGCGTTCCAGGGACTGGTCACACACCCGCTCCAGCGGATGTGGCGTAGCACCGACCCGATCGACGCCTATGGGCTGAACCACCTGACGAGCGTCGCCGGAGACGCGTTCCTCGCGATCTCGCTGTCTGACTCGATCTTCTTCTCGGTCCCCACCGGGCAGGCGCGCGTTCGGGTGACCGCCTATCTGTTGCTGACGATGTTGCCGCTCGCGCTCGCCGGCCCGCTGATGGCGCCGATCCTTGATCGTGCCGGCCCACGTCGCTCGATCACATTCGGAGCGGCGGCGGCGCGGTGCGCATTCGCGATCGCGCTGGCGCCCCGCCTGGAGACGAANCTGCTGTTCNCGCTGGCGCTCGCGATCCTGGTCTGCTCGAAGGTGCACACGATCGCGAAGAACGCCCTCACNATGGCCTACGCGTCGGAGCGNGACGGCCTGATGCGTGCGAACGCACGTCTCGGCCGGGTGGGGCTCGCCGGCGCGCTCGCCGCCGTGCCCTTCGGGATCGCTGCGTTGAAAGCGGTTGATCCGGCGGCACCCCTGTACCTCGCGGCGGCGATCTACGCCGTCTCGGCGGTGCTGGCGACCCGCTTGCCGCACCCCGGCGTGTGGGTGCGCCCCACGCGCGAGCCGGGCGATCCCGACCGCGCGCCGTTGGGCAGGGTGCGGCGTCTGCAGCTGCCGGCGATGGGTGCGATCGGGATGCGCGCCGCGGCTGGGTTCCTGTTGTTCCTGCTCGCGTTCGCGTTGCGCGACGCCGAGGTGCCGGCGCTGTGGTTCGCGGTCCTCGGCGGCGCGGGGGTGGCCGGCGGGTTCCTGGCGGATGCGATCGCCCCGACGTTACGGACCGACCGGCGTGAGGAAGCCGTGGTGATCGTGGCGCTCGGCGTCGGAGCGATCGGTGCGCTGCTCGCGTCTCAGCTGTTCGGGCTGCCGCTGCTGACGGTCTACGCGCTAGCGGCCGGTGCGGCCGCGGAGCTCGCGAGGCTCGCGTTCCAGGCGCTGATGCAGCGGTTCGCGCCGCCAGAAGCGCTCGGCCGGGTCTTCGTGCGCTATGAGGTCCTGTTCCAGGTGGCGTGGGTGGCCGGCGCGTTCGTGCCGGTGTGGCTCCCGATCAGCTTCCGGTCCGGCGTGCTGTTGCTGGCGGTGTTCTACGGCGGGCTCGCCGCGGTGTACGTCGTCCGACGTCGCAACCTCGGCGCCGCCGCGCCCGACTAAGCTCCTCGGCCTGACGACGCCAGGGAGGAACGGATGGGGGATTACGTCACGATCGGCCGGGCCGACGAGGTCCACGAGGGCGACGCCGCCGCTTTCGAGGTGGAGGGCGCCCAGGTCGCCGTCGCTCGGGTCGGTGGCGCGCTCTACGCGTTCGGCGACATCTGTACCCACCAGGGCTGCACGCTGATGCCCGGCGGCGACCTCGACGGGACCGAGCTCACCTGCGGGTGCCACGGCAGCATGTTCTCGATCGAATCCGGCGCCGTGCTCGACGGCCCCGCGACCCAGCCGATCGAGGTGTATCCCGCGCGCGAGGTGGACGGCGAGATCCAGATCGAGGTGTAGGTGCCCCCGGAGACCGTCGTGGTCGTCGGCGCCTCGCTCGCCGGCGGCACGGCGGCCGCGACGCTTCGCGACCTTGGGTTCGACGGCCGGATCGTCCTGATCGGCGACGATCCCGACCTTCCGTATCAGCGGCCACCGCTGTCGAAGGCGTATCTGCGCGGTGAAGCCGAACGCGACACGCTGTTCCTGCGGCCCGACGACTGGTGGCACGCCCACAACGTCGAAGCCAAGCTCGGCACGCGCGTCCGCGTGCTCGACGCCGAGGCTCGGACGGTCACGCTCGCCGACGGCCAGACCGTGTCGTTCGACCGATGCCTGATCGCCACAGGGGTTCGCAATCGACCGCTCGCGGTTCCAGGCGCGGACCTCGAGGGGATCATGTCGCTGCGGACGGTCGCCGATGCCGACCGGATCCGGACCGCAGCCGCGGGGGCGAACCACGCGATCGTCGTCGGCATGGGGTTCATCGGCGCGGAGGTCACCGCGTCGCTCAGGGTCCTCGGCATCGAGGTGACCGTGATCGAGTTGTTCGAGACGGCGCTGTTCAAGGTGCTCGGCCGCCGGCTGGGCGAGGTCCTCGCGTCGATCCATCACGACCGCGGCGTGACGATGCGCTTCAACGACGCCGTGGCACGGTTCGAGGGCGTGGACCGCGTCGAACGCGTGGTCACACGCGACGGCGATGCGATCGAGTGTGACCTCGTCGTGGTCGGCGTGGGCACCGCCCCGGCGACCGAGGCCGTCGCTGCGGTCGGCCTCGCACCCGACGGCGGCGTCGCCGTGGACGCGCGCCTCGAGACGGCGGTGCCGGGCGTCTTCGCCGCCGGCGACGTCGCGTCGCACGCACATCCGATCCTCGGGCGGGTACGGGTCGAGCACTTCGATAACGCGATCAAGATGGGCACGCACGCCGCGCGCGCGATGCTCGGATCGCGCGGATCGTTCGACGACCCGCATTGGTTCTGGTCCGACCAGTACGACGAACATCTCCAGATGGGCGGTGTCGCCACCACCGACGACATGGTGGTGCGCGGGTCGCTCGATGACCGCTCGTTCTGTGCCTTCTTCCTCGACGAGCGCGGGGTGCTTCGTGCAAGCGTCGCCCTGAACCGGCCGAAGGAATGCCGGCGGTCGCTGCCCTTGATCCGCGCCGGCGCGGCGCCGGACCGCGCCGCCCTCGCCGATCCCGACGTCGACCTGCGCACGCTCCGTCCTTGACCGGAGGCGCCGCGGGGCGCTGTTACCCTGAGCCTTCCGACGCGATGAGGAGCTGATACGTCGTGGACAGGCCGGAGATCATCCTGGCCCCGGGGCCCACCCCGATACCGCCCGAGGTGCTGCTCGCCCAGGGCAGCCCGCTCGTCTACCACCGAGGCCCCGGCTTCGGCGACCTGATGCGCGACGTCACGAGTCGCCTCGGCGAGCTGTACCGGACCGATAGCGCGGAGATCTTCTTGCTGACGTCCTCGGGCACGGGCGGCCTTGAGTCGGCCGTCCAGAACCTGCTGTCGCCCGGCGACGAGGTGTTCGTCCCGTTGGCGGGGTTCTTCTCCCAGCGGTGGCAACGGCTCGCGACCGCCTATGGCTTGACCGTCCACACGAGCGACGATCCCTGGGGCACGCGCCTGGACCCGGCGGCCTTCCGCGAGCGCCTGGCGGCTCATCCGAAGGTGAAAGCGGTGTTGCTGACACAATCCGAGACCTCGACCGGCGTGATCCAGCCGGTGCAGGAGCTCGCCGCGGTCGCTCGCGACGCGGGCGCCCTCGTCGTCGTCGACGTTGTCTCGAGCCTCGGCGCGGTTCCGTTCGCGTTCGACGACTGGGGGATCGACGTGGCGGTCGGCGGCTCGCAGAAGGCGCTGTCGGCCAGCCCCGGGATCGCGTTCGTCGCGGTGAGCGAGCGTGCGCGCGCTATCGCGGAGACCGCGACCCTGCCGAAGCTCTACTTCGACTGGCGCGAGTACCGATCGTTCTCGGCGCTGCCTCACCCGGAGAACCCGTGGACGCCCGCGATCAGCGTGCTGCAGGGCCTTCGCGCTGCGCTCGAGCTGTACTTCCAGGATGGTGTGGACGCGGCGCTGCACCGCCACGAGACGCTCAGCCGGGCGGTCAAAGACGGGATCCGGGCGATCGGGCTCGATCTGTTCGGCGAGGGGCTCGACGGCAACTGGACGGTGACGGCGATCCGCGCGCCCGACGGCATCACGGCCGACCAGATCTGCGACACGATCCGATCCGACTTCGGCTGTGTGCTCGCGCCCGGGCAAGGGCCGCTCAAGGGCGCGGTCTTCCGCATCGGGCACTTCGGGTACTTCAGCGAGCTCGACATCATCCGAGGGCTGGCGGCCGTCGAGATGACGCTCGAGCGGCTCGGGTACCCCGTGAAGCTTGGCGCCGCGGTGGCTGCGGCCGAGCAGGTGTTCCAGGGAGCACGCTGAGACGATGCGGGTCCTGGTGACCGAGACCCTGTCCGAGCAGGGGCTCGAGCTGTTGCGCAAGGACTTCCAGGCCGACGTCCGGACCGATCTCGCCAAAGGCGACCTCGCCGCCGACATCGGACCGTACGACGCGCTCGTGATCCGCAGCGCGACGCAGGTGACCGCCGCGGTGCTCGCCGCCGCTCCGAACCTCAAGGTGATCGCGCGCGCGGGGATCGGGCTGGACAACGTTGACGTCGAGGAGGCGACCCGGCGCGGCGTGATGGTGGTCAACGCGCCGCAGTCCAACATCATCTCCGCCGCCGAGCAGACCCTGGCGCTGCTGCTCGCCCAGGCGCGAAACATCCCGCAGGCGCACGCCGATCTGATCGACGGCCGCTGGGAGCGGTCGAAGTGGGAGGGCGTCGAGCTCGCCGGAAAGACGATCGGCCTGGTCGGGCTCGGCCGCGTCGGCTCGTTGGTCGCCGCTCGAGCCGCAGGCTTCGGCATGCGCGTGATCGCGTTCGACCCGTACGTGAGCGCCGAGCGCGCCAAGGAGATCGGCGTCGAGATCATGCCAACCCTCGAGGCCTTGCTCGTGCAGTCCGACTTCGTGTCGATCCACCTGCCTCGGACGCCCGAGACCGAGGGCCTGATCGGCGAGAAGGAGCTCCGGATGATCAAGCCGGGCGCCCGACTGGTCAACACCGCGCGCGGCGGGATCGTCGACGAGGCCGCGCTCAGCAAGGCGCTCGAGGACGGCCACCTGGCCGGTGCGGCGCTGGACGTGTTCGCCGCTGAGCCGACGACAGACTCACCGCTGTTCGCGATGCCGAACACCGTCGTGACGCCGCATCTCGGCGCCTCGACCCGGGAGGCGCAGGACAAGGCCGGCGTGACGGTTGCCGAGATGGTCCGCCTGGCGCTCAAGGGGGAGTTCGTCCCGTACGCCGTGAACGTCTCCGCGGGGGCGGAGGTTGCGGAGACCGTCCGGCCGTTCGTGCCGCTCGCCGAGCACCTCGGGTCGCTCGCGGCCGGCCTCGCAGGCGGCGGTGTCCGCGCGGTTGTCGCGTCCTACCTCGGGCGGATCGCCGAGCACGACACGCGCGTCCTCACCTTGGCCACGCTGAAGGGGATCCTGGCGCGATCGGTCAACGAGCCGGTCACGTTCGTCAACGCGCCGATGCTCGCACGCGACCGTGGGCTCGCGGTCAGCGAGATGCGCTCGACGGTCAGTCAGGACTACGTGTCGCTGATCGCGATCCGGGCCGAAACCGACGACGGTCCGGTCGTGCTCGAGGGGACCATCGTGGCGAAGGACTCGCTGCGCGTCATCAAGATCGACGACTTCGACGTCGAGGTCGGGCCCGCGAACCGGATGGTGTTCTTCCGCTACGCCGACCGGCCGGGGATCATCGGGAGGGTCGGCACGATCTTCGGCGAGGCCGGGATCAACATCGCGACGATGGACGTCGGGCGTCGCGCCCAGGGCGGCGAGGCGCTGATGGTGCTCACCGTCGACTCAGAGGTTCCCGGCTCGGTGCTCGATCGGGTCGCCGCGGCGATCGAGGCAGATCACATCCGCGCCGTCTCGCTCGTGTGACAAGCATCACACCGTAAAGTCGTCGACCTCCTGGCTGCGCGATGCTAGCCTCGTCGAGCCATGGATCGGAAGCTGATCGTGACCGGGGATCCGGGCGCCGTCTGAGCGCCCGCGCGATCTCGCGCACCCTGTCCCGATCCACCGAGCACCACCTCCCGGAACCACCACTCGAGGAGCCACTCCATGAGCCTGTATCCCATCGAAGCGCGTGCGAAGATCCGTCGACTCGCGACCGGCCGGCTGATCTCCGTCACCGGTGGCGCCGCCGCCTACACCGCGCTCAACTACACCGTCTGGACGCGCACGCATTCACCGCGGATGCAGGCGCTGTCTCTGCTGCTCACGTTTGGGGTGGCCGGGATCGTCGGCCCGTTCGCGGGCGCGCTTGGGGACCGGTTCGACCGGAGGAAGGTGATGATCTGGTGCGAGGCCGTGTCGGCTGCGTTCTTCGCGTCGATGGCGTTCGCGCACGCGCCGATCGTGCTGATCATGCTCGCGTTCGGATCGGCGCTCGCGGAGATCCCGTTCATCACGACGTCGCGCGCCGCGATCCCGAACCTCGTCGAGCATGAGGACGACGTGAGCTGGGCCAACAGTCTCGTGACGATGGGGACCCACGCCGGCATGGCCGTCGGACCGTTCATCGGCGGGGTCCTCGTCGCGACCGTTGGGCCGTCATCGGTCTTCGCGCTCAACGCGGTGACCTTCGCCGTGTCGATCGGGTTGACGATCACCGTCCGCGGCTCGTACCAGGAGATGCGCGACACCGCCGAGCACGACGAGCACCGCGGCCTCGCGGCCGGCCTCGCGTTCCTGTGGCGCGACCGGGTGCTGCGCCGCCTGACCATCGCCTGGTTCGTCTTCGTGCTCGGTATGGGCATGGGGATGGTGGCCGATGCGGCGCTCGCCGAGCACTTCGGCACGGGCGCGATCGGTTTCGCCGCGCTGATCGCGTGCTGGGGCACGGGGTCGGTCCTCGGATCGGGCGCGGGCCGGTTCCTGCGTCCGGCGACCGAGCCGGTGTGGCTGGTCGTTGGCGCGTTCGGCATCGCGGCCGCCTCCTTCGTCGTGGGATCCGCGCCTGCGTTCGCGCTGGTGCTCGTCGCGTTGTTCGCGATGGGCGCGACCGACGGCCTCACGATGGTGGCCGAGACCGGCATCATGCAGCGCCGGACGCCCGACGCCGTGCGGAGCCGCGCGATGGCGGGGTTCGAGGCCGCGCTCTCGCTCGGTCTCGCGATCGCGTACCTGTTGGCCGGGCCTGTGCTCGAGCGCGTCGGACCGCAGCCGACCTATCGGATCGGCGGAGTGACGGCGCTCGCGGCGGCGATCGTGTTGATGCCGTTGCTGCGCCTGCGCCAGGAGCACCACGGCCCGGGCGCCGGGTCGAGCGACGAGGACGTCGTCGCGCACGCGGAGCCGGTCGGAGAGGTGATCGCCGGCGAGGTGCCGCGCTACGCCTCGGCCGAGGCGCTTGAGGCCGCGACGTATCCCGAGCCCGGCCGCCGGACCGCCTGACGCGGCTACCACGGCCGGGCGCCGGGGGCCTATCCTCGCCCGCATGGACGCCGGCCGGTACGACGCGATCGTGGTCGGAGGTGGCCACAACGGGCTCGTGGCGGCCGCCTA
>C688J18823_10000664_pt1 | contig 20159 bp, 18 predicted proteins | sample HopSoiMetagenom1_FD_18823 | JGI IMG/M metagenome (IMG submission 18823) | reverse complement strand
GAACCTGACCGGGATCAAGTTCGACTACTACGTGCTGACCGGGTTCCAGCAGGTCACGCAGGCCGTGAACCAGATCGGCGGCCTCGAAGTCAACGTGCCGTACTCCGTCGTCGGGTATCAGCAGACGTTCCCATCGGGGCTGCACCGCATGACGGGCCAAGAGGTGCTCGGCTACTCGCGGACCCGCCACTCACTCCCACAAGGAGACTTCGATCGCTCGCTGAACCAGGGTGTCGTGCTGCTCAGCGCCCTCTCTCAATTCCGGACCGAGTACGCGAAAGACCCGACTCGCCTCTACTCATGGCTCGGCGCGGGTCTCCGCACTGTCGAGACGACAGTCCCGATCGACGAGCTGATCAAGCTGGCCGGTCTTGCGCAGTCGATCCCGGCGACGCGAGTCACCAACCTCGTAGCCACGGGCCTCCCCCACATGCAAGGAACGCAGAGCATCGTGACGCTTTCACCCGACAACGGTCCTCTGTGGCAGGACATGAACCAGGACGGCTACATCCTTGAGAAGGACATCCCGGCCGACGCGCAGCCGGCGCCGTAACAGTCAGAGCTTCGTCAGCACGTACCCGACGTACAACACGTAGAACACGCCCTGGATCAACAGCAAAGGCGCCGAGAGCCCCCCGCGGAACCGGAGCGTCAGGTACAGCACCGAGCCGGCGAGCAACGCGACCGCCGCGGCGACCAGCGCCTCGTGGGTCAGTTCCCACGGCGTGAACAACAGCCCGATCGTTACGGGGAACGACGACTGGAACACCATCGCGCCCGTCATGTTGCCCATGGCGAGCGTGTCCTTCCGCCGGCGGACCCAGATCACGCTGTTGAACTTCTCGGGAAGCTCCGTCGCGAGTGGCGCGACGAGCAACGCGAACGCGAGCGGCGGGATCCCCGCGGCTTTCCCGATGGTGCTGACGGCGCCGACGAAGATCTCGGCCCCCAGGACGATGAGCCCGAGCGCGGCCGCGACCTGAACGAACGGCGCCGCGACCGGCCCATCCTTCGTCCACGGCGGCAGTGACCGCATGACGATCCGGAGCCAGCTCCAAACGTACAGCGGTTTGATGTCCGCGCCGGCGTCTGGATCGTCCGGGGCCTCGTTCTGGAAATGCCGGCGCACGTAGTAGACGTAGCCGACCATCAGCACGATCACGAGGCCGTAGTCGACGGGCTTGCTGTGCAGCAGCCCCGCGACCACCGCGAGCGAATACATCACGAGGAAGTAGCCGAGGTCCTGGCCGATCACCGTCCGGTCGATGTCGAGCTCGAGCGGCCGCCGTCCGCCGCGCGCGAAGATCAACACCGCGACGGCGACGACCACCATCGCGAGCGTCGTCAGCATGAACGGCGCGCCGAGGATCGCACCGACCCCGATGTCCTCGCCGGCCTCGTGGCCCGACACGATGGCGATGATCGGCAGCAAGGTCTCGGGAAGCGCCGTGCCGACCGCGGCGAGGACCGAGCCCACCGCGCCCTCCGACAGACCGAACCCTTCGCCGATCCACTCGATCCCGTTGGTGAACAGCTCGGCACCGGCCAAGATCACGAACAAGGAGACGACGAGCAGCACCCAGTCCATCTGGCTCGGGATGCTCCCAGGCCTGTTAGGGTCGCCACAAGCGATGACGACCCCGCCAGCGGCCGCCCGCTCGGATCCCAGCGTTCGGATCCGGCTCGCGTTCGTCGCTGCGCTGGCCATCGCACTCCCGGCGTTGTGGGTCCGCTGGACCGACCCGCATCTGTCCCACGGCATCGAGGCCTTGCTGTTCGGTCTCGCGATCGTCGGCGCCGCGTTCGTGCTGTCGTGGGCCGCCGAGGTCGCGCAACTCGACATCGCCGCCGGGTTGGCGCTCGCGTTGCTCGCGTTGATCGCGGTGCTCCCCGAGTACGCCGTGGACTTCGTGTTCGCATGGAAGGGCGGTCAGGCGGTGGCGACGTACGGCGCCGCATGCCCGAGCGGTGAGGCCGGGCTCGCGTCCCCGTGCTCGTTGGCGCTCGCGAACATGACCGGCGCGAACCGGTTGCTGATCGGCATCGGGTGGAGCTCGGTCGTGTTCATCGCGTGGTACCGGTCGCGACGGCGCGTCGAGGGCCGTCCGACGCAGCCGATCAGCGAGATCCGGCTGGGGCGCACCCACGCCGTCGAGATCGCGTTCCTCGGTGTGGCCACGCTGTACTCCCTGACCCTGCCGCTGAAGCACTCGATCACGCTGATCGATGCCGGCGTGCTGATCGGGCTGTTCGGGCTCTACATGGTGCGGCTCGCACGCGCGCCGGCCGAGGAACCGCACCTGGTCGGGCCATCGCGGTGGCTCGGGACGTTCCCCGACCGGGGACGTAGGTTGACCGTCGGCGCGATGTTCCTGTGGGCCGCGCTCGTGATCGTGTTGTGTGCAGAGCCGTTCGCGCACGCGCTCGTCTCGGCGGGGAGTGACTACGGCGTGTCGGAGTTCTTCCTCGTGCAGTGGCTGGCGCCGCTTGCGTCCGAGGCGCCCGAGTTCATCATCGCCGGGCTGTTCGCGTGGCGGCTACAGACCGACACGGCGCTCGGCGCGCTCGTGAGCTCGAAGGTGAACCAATGGACGCTGTTGGTTGGGTCCTTGCCGATCGTGTTCGCGATCGCGTCCCGGTCCCGGCACGGGCTGCCGATCGAAGGGGTCCAGCGACTCGAGCTGCTGCTCACCGGGGCCCAGTCCCTGTTCGCGGTGGCCCTGATCTTGAACCTGCGGATGTCGGTCCGCGAGGCGTGGTGGATCTTCGCCTTGTTCTGGGCGCAGTTCATCTTGTCGGCTGCGGCGGGGCCCGAGCTGCACGACGAGGTGCTGCTCATCACGTCGGCGATCTACCTGGTGATCGCCGTGTGGCTGCTGTTCCAGCACCGCGTCGCGGCCAAGCAGCTGCTGCGCGACGGGATCCGTGCGCCCTACGAGGAGCTCGCACGGCCGTAGCCTGACCTCGATGGAGGCCCAGGCGTTCCTCGACTCGCTGACCGCCGACCCGGCGGAAGCGGACAACCTCGTGCACGTCGAGCATCTGCCGGCACGCGATCCCAAGCCGCTGCCGTTCCCCGAAGACCTGCCTGAGGTGCTCGTCTCGCGGCTGTCGCTCCTCGGGGTCGATGGCCTGTTCGAGCATCAGCTCGCCGGCCTCGAGGCGCTCCGCGGCGGACGCAACGTGATGCTTGCCACCGGCACGGCGAGCGGGAAATCGCTCGTGTACCAGGTCGCGACCGCAGAGTCGGCGCTCGTGACGCCCAAGGCGACGGCGCTGTTCCTGTTCCCGACGAAGGCACTGGCCCGCGATCAGCTGCGCGCGATCCGGGCCTTCAAGCTTCCCCAGGTGCGCGCGGGTGTGTACGACGGCGACACGCCGCAGGCCGAGCGGCCGTTGATCCGCCGCAACGCGAACCTCGTGCTGACGAACCCCGACATGCTGCATCTGGCGTTGCTGGCGGACAACGCGCGGTGGGCCGACTTCATGCTGCGGCTGTCCATCGTCGTCGTCGACGAGGCACACGTGCTGCGCGGCGTCTTTGGATCCCACGTGGCGATGACGCTCCGCCGGCTGCGGCGTCTGATCGCCCTCCACGGTGGGAACCCCCGCTGGTGCCTCGCGAGCGCGACGATCGGCAACCCGTCGGAACTGGCGGAGCGCCTGACCGGCCTCGACGTCGACGTGATCGAGGCCGATGCAGCACCGCGCGGCCGCAAGTTGTTCGCGATGTGGAACCCGCCGATCATCGATGACGAGACCGGCGCTCGGCGGAGCGCCCTCGCGGAGGCCTCGACCGTCATGACGAAGCTGGTCGATGACGGCGCCCGGACCATCGGATTCACCCGCTCGCGCCGGGCGGCGGAGCTGCTGGCCGAGTTCACGCGGCGGGGTGTCTCCGACGCCCGGGCCCGCGACCGGATCCGCGCGTACCGAGCGGGCTACCTTGCGGAGGACCGACGAAAGATCGAACAGGAACTCGCCGACGGCGACCTCGTCGCCGTGGCGGCCACCAACGCGCTCGAGCTCGGCATCGACATCGGCTCGCTCGACGCCGCGGTCCTCACCGGCTACCCGGGCACCCGTGCCTCGATGTGGCAACAAGCGGGTCGTGCCGGGCGCCGCAGCGACGAGTCGCTCGCCGTGCTGATCGCGCAGGACGACCCACTCGATCAGTACCTGGCGCAGCATCCGGACGAACTGTTCGAACGTCCGTCCGAGGCGGCCGTGATCGATCCGACGAACCCGTACGTGCTCGAACCGCATCTCCGGTGCGCGGCGCGCGAGTTCCCGCTCACCGACCACGAGGCGACCGCGTTCTTCGGCGCGCAGGCGCTCGATGCGCTGGGGCGGCTCGCCGACCAGGAGCTGGTCAAGCATCGGAAGGAGCGCTGGCACGATATCGGCACGACGCCGCCGCATCGCGACCTCGACATCCGTGCCGGCGGGGGCCACGTCTACCGGATCGTGCAGGAGGACACCGGTCAGGTGATCGGCACGGCCGACGAGCACCGCGCGTACGGCACGCTGCACCCGGGCGCGATCTACCTGCACCAAGGCGAGCAGTTCCTGGTCCGCCGCCTCGACCATGTGCGCCGCGTTGCCCTGGTCGAGGAGGCCGACCCCGACTATTACACGCAGGCTCGTGACATCACCGACATCGTGATAGTCAATGTGGTTGACCAACGGCCGCTCGGCGATGCCGAGCTCTGCTTCGGCGACGTGGAGGTGACGAACCAGGTCGTCGGCTTCGTGCGGAAGCTCGTCTCGAGCAACGAGATCGTCGGCGAGGAACAGCTCGCACTGCCGCCGGTGACGCTTCGGACGCGCGCCGTGTGGTGGTCGCTCCCCGGCCGTCTGATCGACCGGGCCGGGGTGGTCACCAAGGAGCTTGCCGGCGGCATCCACGGCGCCGAGCACTGCGCGATCGGGCTGCTCCCGCTCGTCGCCACCTGCGACCGCTGGGACATCGGCGGGGTGTCGACGCCCCTGCATCCAGACACCGGCCTGACGACGATCTTCGTCTACGACGGGTATCCAGGCGGCGCCGGCATCAGCGAACGGGGATACCGCGCGGCAGAACGCTGGCTCCACGCAACGGCCGAGCGCCTGCGTGACTGCCCGTGTCGAGATGGCTGCCCGTCCTGCGTCGTCTCGCCGAAGTGCGGCAACGGAAACGAACCCCTCCACAAGGCCGCGGCGGAGGCGCTGACCCGAACGATGCTCGATGCGCGATGACGCTGCGCACGAGAGCTCATCCGCACGCCCCCGGTCGCCACCCGTTTCCGCCATCGACGTGGGTAGCCCATCCGCGTGACGGTTGACGCGCCCGGTGACAGCGGGTGCGTCACACGCTTGCGTGGAGCCGGAGGGACTCGGATGGCGCAACGCAGGATCGACCGGTGGTGGATGATCCTCGTCGCCTTCCTCGCTGCGGCGGCGATGGTCTTGCTCGTGCTCCTCACCGAAACCGACCAGGCCACGAGCGGGCCGCCCACGCGACCGTCCACAACGGTCGTCCACGATGCGACACAGCTCCGGCATGGGGGGCGGACGATCTGAGCCGACGGTCGAGGACGACGTCGCCGCCGGACACGGCAAAGAAGGCGGGGCCGCTGTGGACGGCGGGGATCCTGGCCCGCGTCGCGATCGTGACCCTGCTGATGTTGGCGGTCACCAGCGGGCCGGTAATGCCCGTCGCCTAGCCCGGACCGATCGCGTACTTCCGCTCCGACCGTCGACGGCCGATCTCGGCGATGACCACGAGGAGCACCGACGACAGCAGGATCACCGATGAGACGGCCACGAGCTCGGGCAGCTGGCTCGGCACCCGGAGCTGCGCGAACAGGAACACGGGCCATGTCGGCGACGACCCCGCCAGGAACGACGCGATCGCATACTCGTCGAACGACAGCGTCAACGCGATCAGGAACGCCGACAACAGCGCCGGGTACAGCAGCGGGAACGTCACCCGCCAGAACGTCTGCCATGAGCTTGCGCCCAGATCATGGCCGGCTTCCTCGAGCGAGATGCTCAGCCGTTCGAGCAGCGGTGTGACCGTCAAGATCGTGTACGGCAACGCAACAACGACGTGGCCGATCACGACCGCGTGGAGCCCGAGGCCGATGTACGTCCCCATCGTGATCGTCAGGAACCGGTCGAACGCCGTGAACAGCACGAGCAGCGAGATCCCGAACACGAGGTACGGGATCACGAGGGGCGAGAACACGAGCGCCGCGAACGCGGGCTTCCCCCAGAACGACCGCCGGACGAGCGCATAGGACGCGAGGACGCCGAGCACCACCGTGATCAGGCTCGACGCGATCGCGACGAAGGCGCTTCGCTCGAGAGACTGCAACAGCGCAGGGTTCGTCGCCGCCTTCGCGTACCACGACGTCGTGAACCCCTGGAGCGGGAACGTGACGTCCCCGTTGTTGAACGAGAAGACGAGCAGCACGAGCAACGGCAGATAGAGGAACGCCACCAGCAACACGAAGAAGATCCGGAGCGTCCAGTTCGCTCCGCGAGAAGCGGCGAGGTCGCTCACGTCCGCACCGTCCGCACGCGGCTGAACCGCCCGAACAGCGCCATCAAGATCCCGACGACCAACAAGAGGAAGAACGCGAGGACGGAGCCGCTCTGCCAGTCCAGCGCCCGCGTGAACTGGTCCTGCACCGCGTTGCCGAACAGGAACCCTCGGGTGCCTCCGACCAGCTGCGGCGTCACGAATTCGCCGATCGTCGGGACGAACACGAAGATGAACGCGGCGGCGACCCCCGGCGCCGACAGCGGCAGCGTCACGCGGAGGAACGTCCGGAACCGGCTTGCGCCGAGATCGCCCGCCGCCTCGAGCAGCGACATGTCCATCCCATCGAGCCCGACGAAGATCGGCAGGGCGACGAACGGGATCCATACGTACGCAAGCACCAACATCACCGCGAACTGGCTGTAGATCAGCCATGACACCGGATGGTCCGGCGAGCGCAGGTGCAGCTCGAACAGCGCCGTGTTGATCACTCCCTTGTCACCGAGGATGACCTTCCACGCGAGGACGCGCAGCAGGTAGCTCGTCAGGAAGGGGGCGATGATCACGAGCAGCAGCACGTACTTCCGCTTCTTGACGCAGAGCGCCAGGAAGTAACCGATCGGATACGACAGCAGCACCACGACGATCGACACCGTCAGCGACACGCGGATCGATTTCCAGAACAGGCTCATGTAGACCGAGTGTCCGAGCAGGAACCGGTGCCACGCCTCGAACGAGATCTCGCGTGGATCGGTCGGGAAGATGTGGATGCCACCCACGCTGTAGAGAGCGATGAACGCGACCGGCACGATGAAGAACACGAGGAGCCACACCAGCGGCCCGGAGAGCAGACCGGCGGTCGCTCGCCGGCTGCCCGTCTCCTCGGAGGCCACGACTACGCGGCTTTGACCTCGCTCCACGCGTCGGCGTAGACCTGCCGCCGCGGGATGTACGACTCCGGGTTCGAGTTCGGCGGCTCCAGGATCGACAGGTCGTCCAGGCTGAGGGCCTTGACGATGTCGGGCGAGACGCCGCTCAGGTCGATGTGCGTGTTCGCGTGTCCGTAGAAGTACGAGCCGACCAAGAACTCGGCGGCCTTCGATGAGGACCACGAATCCACGTAGTCATGCGCGTGGTAGTAGTTCTCCGAGCTGTTGAACAGGCCCATCCCGCACGACCACGTGATCCGGCCTTCCTTCGGATTCATGTACACGACGTCGAGCCCGGCGCCTTTCGAGTACGCATAGGCGTCCGGCCACGCGTAACCGATGTACACGTCCTCGCGCTTGAAGTCCTGGAACAGCTCGTACGACTGGTCCCAGAAGACGCGGACGAGCGGCTTCTTGGAGATCAAGAACTCCTTCTGCGTGTTGAGCTCGTCGTCCGTCATCTCCCACGGGTTCGACACACCGTTCAGGAAACCGGCGATCACGAGCATCTCCAGGGTGTTGATCCAGGAGATCTTGCCCGCGTAGCGCTCATCGAACAGCAGCGACCAAGAGTCCTCCTGCGGATCCACCTTGTCGGCCCGGTACAGCGGCGCGATGAAGCCCCAGTCCTCGACGATGAAGTACTGCTGGCCGTCGATGTTGCCGAACTGCTCGAGCTGCGGGTTGAGGTTCGAGTAGTTGGGGATCTGTGACGTGTCCCACGGCTGCATCACGCCGAGGTCGACGTAGTCCTTGAAGCGGTATGCGCACGGATGCACGATGTCGAACGGCACACCGCCTGACGCTGCGGCCGCGACCTTCGCATAGCCGGTGTCGTCGTCGGGGAACAGGGTGAACTGCGGGGTGTCGTTGGTCTGGTCCTGGTAGGCCTGCCACAGGTTCGCCTTCTCGAGGTTGGGGTAGTAGCTGCCGTCGCCGTAGCCGGCCCAGTCGTATACCGAGAGATCGCCGGGCTCGGCCGAAAGAGACGGCCGAGCCGATCCGGAGGGGAGCGCGCCGGCGCTCGACGCCTGCTTGCACGCCGCGAGGACGGCGGTGATGCCCACGCCCATGCCGGTGTACTTGAGCAGGTCGCGGCGGTCCATCCTGCGTTGCAACAGACGACGAACTTCGTCGGGCATCGTTCCCCCCTCTATCTGGACGACCCGCCTCGCAGGTCGGCCGTATCATCCGCTGATGCGGCAGGGGGCGCAACACGTGATGCTGCGCACACATATCGCCTTGCTGCTGGTCGTGGTCCCGCTCGCGTGCGCTTCGTCGGGCTCGAGCGCGTTCACGGACTTCTCGATGAGCGCCACCATCCCGGATCTCGGTCTCGCCCACATGCATCTGACCGAGAGCACCAAGACCGGCGAGGAGGCGTCCATCGACGCCACGGATCCGCAGGCGATGCAAACGGTGCTCGACGGCGCCGGCGTGATCGGCGTTCGGGAACACGTGTACACCGGCGGACGTGGCTCGTACTCACGGGTGGTCGTCCGCGCTTGGCAGTTCACGGGCGCAGAAGGCGCGGGCGCGTTCCACGACTGGCTGATCACGAACGCGACGCACAGCGTGATCGGCGATGCCAAGCCCGTGCCCGGGTCGGACATGTTGTTCGTACACGAGCCGACCGGATGTTGCCATGAGGAGACGCCGATCTACCTTTCGGCCTGGCAGAAGGGCGACGTGGTGTGGACCGTCGTAGCGAGCGGTCCGCGGATCCAGACCCAGCCCGTGGTGGAACTGGTCAAACACATCGAGCAGGAGGTCTAGATGGAGTTCAGCACGCTCGCGGAAGGCCTCGACCATCCCGAAGGCGCGGCCATGGGTCCCGACGGGACGGTCTACGCCGGTGGGGAGGCCGGCCAGATCTACCGGATCGCACCCGACGGGACGCCCGAGCAGTACGCCGACACCGGTGGATTCCTCTATGGGGTGACGCTCGACGGCGGCGGCAACGTGTACGGCTGCGACATGGGACGTGGCGAGGTCGTGCGGGTCGACCCGAGCGGTGCCGTGACGGCGTCTTCGCGCGGCACCGACGAGCATCCACTGCGCGTTCCCAATTTCGCGGCGTTCGACGAGACGGGCATGTTGTACGTGACCGACTCTGGCGAGTGGGGCGCCGACGACGGGCTCGTGTTCCGCGTGGCGCCCGGTGGCGGCACAGAGGTGTGGAGCGACGCCGTGACCGCGTTCCCCAACGGCTGCTGCGTCACCGCTGCGGGCGACGCGCTGCTGGTGATCGAGTCGCACCTTCGCCGTGTGGTGCGCGTGCCGATCGAGCCCGACGGGAACGCCGGGGTGCCGGAGCTCGTCGCAGACCTCACCGGGAGCCAGCCCGACGGGATCGCGCTCGCCGAAGACGGGACGATGTTCGTCGGGTGCTACCGCCCCGACCGCGTCTGGCGGATCCCGCCCGGCGGCACGCCCGAGGTCTGGTTCGAAGATCCCGACGGCGTCGTGCTCAACCAGCCGGCGAATCCGGTGTTCGTCGGCGAGGAGCGCACGCGCCTGCTGCTCTCGAGCCTCGGCGGGTGGTCGCTCGTGACGGCCGACGCCGGCGTCGCCGGACTGCCGCTGCGCTATCCGTCGATCTGAGCGGCCGGCAGCCGCACGTCGACGCGGAGGCCACCGAGCGCGCTATCGCCGAGCGTGACGTCGCCGCCGTGGGCGCGGGCCACCTCGCGAACGATCGCGAGCCCGAGGCCCGTCCCACCTTCGGCACGACCACGGCCCTCATCGAGCCGCACGAACCGCTCGAACACGTGCTCGCGATCGGCGCCCGCGATGCCGGGGCCGTCGTCGTCGACGTGCAGCGTGACGTGACCGTCGTGCGCGGCCAAGCCGAACGCCACCGTCCCGGCGTAGCGAGCCGCGTTGTCGCCGAGGTTGCGCACCAGGCGCTCGAGCGAGCGCGCGTCGCCGCACACGCGTGCCGCGTGGACGTCGCGCGTGCGGACGTCGCGCGTTCGAGCGTCGGCGTCGTGCGCCAGCCGCTCCGCCTCCGCCAGAACGAGGTCGTCGAGATCGACCTCATCGTGCGCGGCGGGTGCATTCGCCTCGTCCAGCCGAGCAAGCAGGAGGAGGTCGTCAACGAGGGTCTGCAGGCGGACGCCCTCGGTGCCGACGGTGCCCGCGAGTTCGCGCACGTCCGTGGTCCCGGGGTGCGCGAACGCCACCTCAGCATGCTGACGGATCGACGCGATCGGAGACCGCAGCTCGTGCGCGGCGTCCGCGACGAACCTGCGTTGTCGCTCGCCGGCCTCGTGCACCGGCCGCAGGGTTCGGCCCGCGATCATCCACGTCACCACTCCGACAAGGACGAGCAGCACGGGGATCGCGATCCAGAGCGCGTGTGCGACCGCGCGCTGCGCATCCTGCACGTCGTCGAGCCCGCGCGATACGGCGATCGTCCGCCGCACACCGGACGGCAGGACGATCGAGGTCGATTCGGTCAGGTAGTCGCCCTCGATCGTGACGGGTCCGAACGATTCATCCGGGGCGAGCAGCTGCACCGTCTCCTCCTGCGGATCGGCCGGCACCGGCGTTCGGTCGCCTCCCTGGATCCGTTCGACGACCTGTGCGGTGCGGGCGTCCACCGCATCGCGGACCGAGTTGGTGAGCGAGCGGCCGACCCACGACACGATCGCGAACGCGGCGACCCCGAGGGCGACGCCGACGATCACGACGGCCGTCGCCGTCACGCGGATACGTAACCGCCGCAGCCCGTCATCCATCGTCAGCAACCACGCGGTACCCGACGCCACGCATCGTCTGGATGGTCGCGCGGCCGAACGGCCGGTCGATCTTGGCGCGGAGGTGCGCGATGTAGACCTCCACGATGTTCAGGTCGCCGTCGAAGGCGACATCCCACACGTGATCCACGATCTCCGTCTTCGAGCAGACAGCTCCCCGGCATCGCAGGAGGTACTCGAGCAACGCGAGCTCGCGCGCGGTGAGAGCTAGCTCCACGTCACCGCGCCAGGCGCGGCGCTCTGCCGGGTCCAAACGGATGTCGCCGGCCGCAAGCACCGCCGGGCGTTCCGCACCGCCACGCCGGATCAGCGCGCGCAGATGCGCCACGAGGGCGACGTATGAGAACGGCTTCGTCACGTAGTCGTCGGCCCCGGTGTCGAGCGCCTCGGCCTCATCCAGGTCGCCGTCCTTGGCGGTGAGCATCAGGATCGGGGTCCAGACGCCGGCGGCGCGCAGCTCCGCGCAGACCTTGTACCCGTTCATGCCCGGCAACAGGATGTCGAGCACGATGGCGTCGTAGGGGTGCTCGGTGGCCATCCACAGCCCGTCGACGCCGTTGGCCGCGATGTCCGTCGCGAACCCTTCGGCCTCCAGCCCGCGGCGCACGCCCTCGGCGAGCGCGACTTCGTCTTCGACCACAAGCACCCGCATATGCGTTCCTCCGCATCATGCCGCGTTCGCCTGAACGGATGCTGAACGTCGTGAACGTCCCGGGTTCGTTTTCAGCGTGGCTTCAGGCGGCGATGGCGAGGGTAGGGCGACAGCCCGAAGAAGGCCAGAACACGGCCGAGGAAGGAGGACCAGCGATGCGCATCCGAGCGCTCATCGTCACCATCGCGGCACTCGTGGGCGGCGGACTGTTCGCGATCCCCGGCGCCGCGCCGGCCAACGCCGGCATCGACCCGGCTCGATTCTCGAACCCCGTCGCGAACCCGTACTTCCCGCTCAAGCCGGGAACCGTGTTCGTGTACCGGGGGTCGGAAGGCCGGCATCGGCTGATCGAGCATCTCCGCGTTACGCACCACACGAAGACGATCGAGGGCGTGAAGACCCTCGTCATCAGCGACGTGCTGTTCTCCAACGGCCGGCTCAACGAGGCCACGCACGACTTCTACGCCGACGACAACAACGGGACCACGTGGTACTTCGGCGAGAAGACCGCGACCTACGACGCGCACGGCCACGTCATGAGCCGTGAGGGATCCTGGCTCGCTGGCCGCAACGGCGGGCAGGCCGGCATCATCATGCCGCACGACCCGAAGCCGACCGACGCCTACCGCCAGGAGTTCCTGCCGAAGCACGCGGAGGACCAGGCGTGGATCGTGGCGAACCACGGCACGCTGCGGGTGCCGTACGGACGGGTGCGCGACGTCGTGCGCTCCTACGAGTGGACGCGGTTGGAGCCCAACGTCGTCTCGCTCAAGGTGTACGCGCCGCACCTCGGGATCGTGTTGGAGAAGGACGTCGCGGGCGGCAACGAGTTCATGCGTCTGGTCGCGGTGCATCACCACTGAGTGGGCCGCCCATGCTGGACTGCGATACTCGGCGGCGATGGCCTCGCCGTACATCGCCGTGATCGGCGCGAGCAATGCCACCGAGTGGGAGCTGACGACCGCCGAGTCGCTCGGCCGAGCGCTCGCCGAGGCCGGGTGCGTGCTCGTGTGCGGCGGGCTCGGCGGCGTGATGAACGCCGCGGCCCGCGGCGCCGAGGCGGTCGGCGGCGTGTCGATCGGGATCTTGCCCGGCGACGACCGTGACGACGCGTCGCGGTACGTCACCGTGGCGATCGCGACCGGATTCGGCGAGGCGCGCAACGCGATCGTGGCGCGAAGCTCCGATGCCGTCGTCGCGGTCGGCGGGGAGTTCGGAACGCTCTCCGAGATCGCGCTCGCACTCAAGATGAGCAAGCCGGTGATCGGGATCGGCACGTGGGAGCTGGGCCGCGACGACCTCGATCGCGACCCGATCGTGCGCGTCAACGAGGTGGCCGAAGCCGTCGCCTCGCTCCGAGCGCTTCTGCCGCAGATGCGGTAGGGACCCCGCCCGTTGCGAAGTTGTCCCGGTCGCGGGCACCATCCACGGCACATGCTCTACTTCCCTGTCGTGTGCGCCTCGGTCTGGTGCGCCATCTCGATCGAGATGGCGTGGGAAAGCGCGCGCACGGACGGGCGTGCGTTGGTGCTGTTCGGTCACGTCGTGGCGGCGCCGCCGGTGTCCGCCACGATCGTGATCTTGTGCGCGGTGTCGGCCGCCGCAGCGCTCGCCATGGCGATCGCGGTCGGATACGCCCGCGGGCGCCGGCTCGAGCATCGGATGGCCGCGGAGCTCGACGCACGCTGGGCGGAACTCGCCGAGCGTGACGCCGGAGATGCAGCTCGTCGGGAGTTGCTCAATTGGCGGCTCGCCGAGCTCCAAACGTTGGTGGATCAGCTGCTCGCCGACCGGAAGGCGGCCGCCGTGGCGAAGGAACGCCACCTGATCGTCGTGCCCGATCTCGAAGCGCCGACGCGGCGCTGACGATCACAGCGCGAGCGAGAGCTCGATCTCGTCGCTGATCGGCAGGCCGTTGTCCGGGTTGTGTGTCGGGATCGACGGCTTGACCGTCTCGCGCGAGCGATCGACGCCGCCCCGGCGAACGTGCGCGACGGCGAACCCCTTGCGCCGGTACCACTCGAGCGCGTGGAGGTTGTCGTTCGTCGTGATGAGCCACAGGTCGACGCATCCGGCCTCGCGGGCGGCGCTGACCGTCGCGTCCAGCAGCGCGGAGCCGATGCCGTCCCCGTCCCGGAGCGACTTCAGCACGGTGACCTCGCACCGACCGCCCGTCACGCGATAGGTGATCAGACCGTCCCAGTCGCCGGCGATGAAGCCGGCGTGCTCGGCCGGGTAGAACAGCTCCCCGTTGGCGGCCATCGCTTCATCCCAGTGCTCGCGGAGCCACGCCCGCGCGCGCTCGCGGTCGGCGTCACGCAGCGGCCGAACGTCCACGGACCTTCGCGAGGCCGTTGCGCAGCGCGACCCGTTCCCCTTCGGTGAGCCCGAAACGAAGCAACACCGGCACGTACACGATCGCGCCGGCGAGCGCGATCCCGATCAGTTCCAAGAGCCACTTCCGGCCTGGGAGGACCGCTTGGGCGGCGAGCATCGCGATCGCGCAGGCCGCGGCGGGAAACGCGAGCCGCGCGTACGGCTTGTCCCAGGGGAAGATACCGACGAACCTCTTCACGAGCGCAAGACGCAGCCAGTTGGACAACCCGATGGTGATCGCCTGCGCGGCGGCCGCGCCGTTGATGCCGAACTTCGGCACGAGGATCAGCGACAGGATCAGATCGAGCAGCGCGGATACCGCGTACACCGTGAGATCCCACCCGGTGCGGCCGGCCATGATCAGCACGAAGCCGGCGGCGCCGACGCTCACGTTGATCGCCTGACCGATCACCAGGATCCGCAGCGCCGTGGTTCCCGTGGTGAAGTCCGAGCCGCCGAACAGGCGCAGGATCGCGGCCGGCGCGAGCAGCATCAGTAGCAGGAGCGGGATCGTGCCCGCGACCGTCCAGCGGGTGATCGACTTGAACAGACCGTCGAGCTTCTCGGTCTCGCGCCGGGCGTGGAGGTCCGCAACGAACGGCGAGAACACGTAGGAGACGGCGGTCAGGAACAGGACCATCGCGAGGGCGACGCGGACGCACGCCGCGTACACACCGAGCTCCGCCTCCGTGACCGACGTCCCGAGACCGATGGACGCGGCCACGAAGTAGTCGATCCAGAACAGGCCTTGAGACAGCAGCGCCGCCGGGGCGCGCGGACCGCCGTACCGGATCAAGGCGGCGGTCATGCCGTCCTCGGCCGGCTCCTTCGCGAATCGCCTGCTCAACACCGTCCAGAAGAACCAGCCGCCGGCGGCGGCCAGGACCCACGATCCCGCGTATGCCCAGACCGCCATCGGCTCCGTCTTGTCGGCCCGCCAGAAGACGAGCATCAGGACGATCCACAGGAGCGGCTGTGCCACCCACTGCACGTAGAGGGTGTGCCGCATCACCTTCATGCCGCGGCTGCCGCCGAGCCAGACGTACGTGAGCGCGATGAAGGGGATCGCCACGCCCGCGGCGCGGATCGACCCGATCGTCGCGGCGCTGTCCTCCTTGGAGAGCGCGCTGCCGATCGGCGTCGCGAGCGCGACCGTCAACGCGCCGGCCGCGGTCGAGACGGCGAGCGCGATCAGCACGGAGCGAGCAACGACCACACGCACCGCACCGGGCCGGCCCGCCCCGAGCTCGATCGCCACGTACCGGACCGAGGCCATGTCCATGCCCATCCGGGTGCCGGCCGCAGCGATGAACGCGAACTGGGTGCCCAATGTGACGATGCCGAGCGCGGTGGCGCCCGCGGTGCCGCCGCCGAACGAGCGCGCGATCAGGATGTTGGCGCCGAACGTCCCCACCACGAACACGGCCAGCCCGACGATGTTCTGCGCGGTGCCGGCCGCCAGGACCCGGAAGTCCTTGCCCTCGGTGCCTGCGAAGACGCCGGTCGGCGCGGCGGCGGCCCCGAGCTGCGCTTCCTCTTCCGGATCCATCGGCCGGGAAGTATGCCAGTCGCTCTAGGTCGGCACGCCGAGGTCGCTGAGCAGCTCGAGGCCGCGGGACGTGGCGGCCTCGTCGCCGCTCAGGCGGCCGGACGCTCGCGCGGCGAGCCCTTGCTCGTACCGGTTCCCGTACGCCCGCCACCGCTGTTCGAGATCGGCCCACGTGGCCGCGTCGACGTTGCCGGCCGCCTCGCGCGCGAGCGCCGACGACGTCTCGACGAAGAGCTGGTCGCGCATCGTGACGGTCTCCGAACGCTCGACGAAGGACTCCGCCACGTCGTGGGCGTCGATCGCAAGGGCGACGCGCACGACGCTCGGCGCCACGTCGGAGCGGTACATAGCCGAATGCCCGACCGTTGCCTCGTCGAACTCGCGGAGCAGCACGAGCGCACGCTCGGCATCGCCGCGGGTCGCTGCGCCCTCCGCCGCGATCGCCAGCGCGGGCGCGAGCACCTGTAGCTCCTCGACGTGCCGCGCACGTCGGAGCAGGTCCTCGACGTCATCGCTGTACTTGCCGCGGCGAAGTTGGATGTACCCGGTCCAGATGTCGATCGTGACGCGCAGCGACTCGTCCAGACGGGCCTCGCTCGCAAGCGGTTCGGCGCGGGCCAGCGCTTCGTCCCAGCGGCCGAGCTCGTACAGGAGCTCGAGGGCCGCGACCTTCGTCCACGATCCCTGGCTGAAGGCGCCGCGACGGTCGGCCAGCGCGCTCGCCTCGTCGAGCAGCTCGATCGCCGCCGCGGGGCCGGTCACCTGCCACTCACGGTCGGCGAGATAGCTGAACGAGGTCACAACGTCGGACACCGAACCAAGCGCCTGCGAACGTGACAACGCGGCCTGGAGGTCGTCGATCCCGTTGGGATCGCCGAGCGCGATCCGTGAGTCGCCGCGGATGTGCAGCGCCATGATGGCCGTCGACTCGTTCGCGGTGCCGCCCTCGAGCGCCATGCTCGCGAGGTCCGCGGCGGGTCCGGGCAGGCCGGCGAACATCCGCTCCTCCGCCATCCAGGCGTGGACGAGCGCGAGCTCCTGTTCCGCGTCCGGCGCGTCGGTCAGGAGATCGGCCGCGACGCGGAGGTGCTCCGACGCATCCTCGTGTCGTGCGAGCGCCATCAGCTGACCGGCGACCGACGTGTGCGACCGCGCCTCGCCGACGCGGTCGCCGCGCCGGTGGTAGAGCTCGAGCGCCTCCTCGTGCCGGCGCAGAACCTTCTCCGGGTTGAGCTTTCCCGACCGCCGGCCGGCGAGCGCCGAGTACGCCAGAGACCGCGCGAACAGCGGATCCGACGGGTCGCCGACCGCGAGCGCTCGCTCCAGCCGGGCGAACGCGCCCGCCGGGTCGATCTCGAGTGCCACCTCGCCCGCTCGGAACAGGCTGGCCGTCGCGCGCTCCCGCCAGGCGTCCGCCTCGGCCCGCTCGCCCGAGGCCTCGGCCAACAGCACCGCCTGCTCGAAGTGGTGCGCCAGGGCGTCGGCGAACGCGTCGGGGCGGTCGGCCACCTCGTCATGCAGCCACATGCCGACGGCGGCGTGCTTCATCGCGCGCGCCATCCGCGGCAGCCGCGCGTACGCGACCTCGCGGATCAATGCGTGGCCGAACCTGTACTCCGCCTGGTCGGGGAACCACGAGTCTGCCGACCGCTCGATCAACCCACGTCGTGACAGCTCCGCGAGCGCGCCACGCACGTTGTCGGCGGACGTGTCGCCGATCGCGATGAGCGCGTCGGACCAGAACCGCGCGCCGACGACGGCAGCGTCCTGGAGCATCGTGCGAAGCTCGAGCGACACCGAGTCCAGCCGCGCCCCGATCACGGCCTGCACCGACATCGGCACGTCGGCCTCGTTGATCCGGCGGTCGACGAGCATCCGCACGAACTCGACGGCGAACAGCGGATTGCCGCCGATGTTGTGCAGGATCGATGCGCGCTCGGCCTCCGTCGGCATCGCCGAGCTCAACAGCGACTCGACCAGCGTCGTCGTCTCGAGGTCGTTCAGCGGCAGCAGCCGAAGCGTCGTGCTGTTCCCACGGCCACCGCCCCATCCCGGGTCGGCGTCGAACAGCTCGGGTCGCGCCGTGCAGAGCACGACGATCCCTGCGTCGGCGTCGTCGACGATCGTCGACAGCGCCTCTCGCAGGACCTGTTCGGACCAATGGAGATCCTCGATCGACACGACGACCGGCCGGTCCGCAGCGGCGGCCGAAAGCACCCGCGCCGCGGCGCCGGCCACCTCGATCAGCGGCATCGTGCGATCGCCGTCGTCGTCGCGCGATACCTCTGCCAGCACCGACAGCCGGCTTCGGAGCCACGCACGCTCCGATTCCGCGCGCTCTGCGCGGTCGATCAGCGCCGACAAGGCATCGTCGACCTTGCCGGCGTCCTCGCCGACGCCGACGCCGACCAGGTCGCGGACCACCATCTGCATCGCGGCGAGCGCGTTCGCGTCCCCGTACGGCGCGCACGCTCCCTGCAACCACGTGACGTCGTCGCCGAGCTGCGCGCGGAGCTCGTCGAGCAGTCGGCTCTTGCCGATGCCCGGTTCCGCGACGACCGTGACCAGCTGCGCGCATCGCTCAGCGCGAGCGCGGGTCACGGTCTCTCGCAGCAACTCCAGCTCCCGACGCCTCCCGACGAGCGGGGCCGTGGGCCGCTCGGTCGCGGTGGTCCGCTCCCCGAGCACACGCCAGACGCGGATCGGATCCGACTTGCCCTTCGCGGTGTACGGCTCGAGCTCCTCGGCGTCGAACCGGTCGCGGACCGCGAGCCACGTCAGGTGCCCGATCACGACGCCGCCCGGCGGCGCGGCTGACTGCATCCGGCTCGCCGTGTTCACGACGTCGCCGGCGACCGCCTCGCCGACCTGCGGGCCGGTTCCCATCGACACGACGGCCTCGCCGGTGTTGACCGCGACGCGGATCGGGTGCGCCCCCTCGGACATCGTCAGCAGGTCGAACGCCGCGCGCACGGCGCGCTCGGGATCGTCCTCGTGCTCGAGGGGGGCGCCGAACACGCCCATCGCCGCATCGCCGATGAACTTGTCGAGCGTGCCGCCGAACCGGACGATCGCCTCCTGCGCCCGCTCGTGGAACGGTACGAGCGTCCGCCGAACGTCTTCGGGGTCGGCGGCGTCCGATCGCTCGGTGAAGCCGACGAGATCGGCGAACATGATCGATACGGTCCGTCGTTCCTCGCCGGATGCGGCGGTGAGCGATGCACCGCAAGCCATACAGAAGCGAGCGGCATCGGGATTCTCGACCCCACAGGACGGACAGGTGACCATCGCGCTGAGTCTAAGCTCGTGCCTCCGAACCGCTCCGCTCACCCACCCGTAGAACGACCGAGAAGCGGGCCGAGCAGACGGCCACCACAAGCGACCCAGAACCGAGAGGAGTGAGTGAACGTGTTCCGGATGCGAACCATCTTGACGATCGCGGCGCTGGCGATGGGCCTCGCCGCGTGCGCGAACAACAGCAGTTCGTCCGCGGGAGGTAGCGGCCTCTACGGTGGCACAACGTCGAGCGGCACGACCGCTGCGAGCGGCCCGGCCGCCGTCGCGACGGCCAAGGTGCCCGGTGTCGGGACCGTGCTCGTCAACAGCGACGGCCGCACGCTGTATCTGTTCGAGGCGGACACCGGCACGAAGAGCGCATGCAGCGGTGAATGCGCCGCGCTGTGGCCACCGGTCACCACGACCGGCAACCCGACCGCGACCATGGGGGCAACCTCGTCGATGCTCGGCACGACAACGCGCGACGACGGATCGACCCAGGTGATGTACAACGGGCACCCGATTTACACCTACAGCGGTGACACGACGTCGGGTCAGGCCAACGGCGAAGGGCTCAACACGTACGGCGGCCTGTGGTACGCCGTGACGGCTGCCGGGACCCCGGCCCAGGGCAGCGGTACGGGCGGCACGAGTGGCGGCAACTCCGGTTACGGCAACGGGGGGTACGGCTAAGATCGATCGGCTACTCCAGGGACGCCGGCGTCGCGGACAGCTGCGACGCCGGCGTTCCTCTTTCTCCGGCGTGGTCGACCACGCCGTACGCCTTGGCCTCGGCTGGATCCAGGATGAAGTCGCGATCGAGGTCCTCGTGGATCTTGTCGAGCGGCTGCCCCGTGTGCGCGGCGAGGATCTCCTCCATCAGGCGTCGCGCGCGAAGCATCTCCTGCGCGTGGATCCGGATGTCCTCGGACTGCCCCTGCATCCCGCCGTGGGGCTGGTGCAGCAGCACCCGCGCGTGGTNNAGCGCATGGCGCTTGCCCGGTGCTCCGGCGGCGAGCAACACCGCGGCGCCGCTCGCGGCCTGGCCGATGCACCAGGTCGCGACGTCCGGGCGCACAGCCTCCATGGT